>Ga0207641_10000015_pt1 | contig 321332 bp, 262 predicted proteins | sample KBSSwiS62_FD_184306 | JGI IMG/M metagenome (GOLD analysis project Ga0207641, IMG submission 184306) | Switchgrass rhizosphere microbial communities from Kellogg Biological Station, Michigan, USA - KBS Switchgrass S6-2 (SPAdes) (version 2) | ecosystem: Host-associated > Plants > Roots >... | reverse complement strand
ACCCGCTATGGTTCCCCTGGTTTGGCTTTTGTACAGATCTGTATTGATGATAGGTTCGCTTTTATACAGCCCAAACCGGCTTAGTATAGCATGACTATAATCGGTTATTTCATCTGCCGCGCCGGTCAGCACGGTGGTAGCCGCATTTTCTTCCAGCAGCATCATCGCATCCAGCAGGGCGCTTTCAAATGAAAAACCCCGGTGTACAAATGTATTGTTGTAGTTATGGCATTGCAGCAACAGCGCTATCTGCGCGCCAATGGTATTATGGGTTGATTGAATGAAAGCTGTAGGCGTAAGCATCTCTTCATTTTGCTCTGCCATTTTTTTAAGAAAGATGCCGGTATCTTCCAGGCAGCCATATGCTGTGCCCATTACAATGGCGTCCGGGTTTTGCACGCCGGCATACTGCAAACATTCCATTGCTGCTGCCGTGCCCATTTTTATAATGCGGCTCATCCGGCGTATAAATTTCACGTCAATGTACTGCGTGTAGTCAGGCTCCGTACAGCGCAAGCGGTTGCCGGTTTGTACTACCGGTCCGCTGAGCAGCGGCTCTTTTCCAAATGTTTTTTGGGGCGATATATTGCCGGTGGCGCGGATAAATGTTTTCATCTTACAGCCTGGAAAAAATTAAAGATGAACAATTACCGCCAAACCCAAAAGAATTGCTGAGTACATGTTCAACTGCTGTATTCTTTTGAAAATGTGTTTCCGGTATAAATGGCAATGCCTGCATGGGTGTTTGCAAACGCAGGTTGGAATAGATAATACCATGTTTAATGGCAAGCGTTGAAAAAACGGCTTCAATACCACCACTGGCGCCCAGTGTATGGCCGGTAAATGCTTTGGTAGAGCTCATCTTTGGATAATGCGGTGCAAACAAACGCTGAACGGCCGTTCCTTCTGAAATATCATTATTGAATGTGCCTGTTCCATGCAAATTAATATAGCTGATGTCTTTTGCCTCCAGGCCGCTTAATTCCAGGGCTCCTTTCATGGCCGCGTAAGAACCGGCCCCTTCGGGCGACGAGGCTGTTTGGTGATGCGCATCATTGGCATTGCTGTACCCGCTTAGCCTGCAATACAATTTCTCTTTTATGGTGGTTGCTATTTTCTCCGATACCAAAACCACATAGCCTGCGCCCTCGCCCAAATTCAACCCGCGGCGGTTTTCATCAAAAGGCATACAATATTCCTTATCCAGTATCTGCAGTGTATTAAAACCATTCAATGTAAACTTCGTTAAGGCATCTGCACCCCCGGCTATTGCCGCATCCAGTATATTGTGTTTAATAAGCCGGGCAGCAAAAAAAATGCTGTTGGCACCCGATGAGCAGGCGGTGCTAACCGTGCTTACAAAATTCTTTATTCCCAGCCCGTCGGCCACCAATTCGGTTACGGCGCCACACTCATGGTTTACCACATCGCGTAAACGGCCGCTGTTTTTGTTCTTTAGAAATGCAGCAAAAAAATTCTCCGTTTTATCCATGCCGCCCACGGAGTTGGCAGAAATAAAACCGGTACGAAGGCCGCCCTGGCTGGCAATTCCTGCATCCTGCCAGGCTTCCCTGGCAGCCATCATGCCCAATAACGCAGTTCGGCTAGCCGATACCGTAAGACCTGTGGCAGCCGCCAGTTGCTGGTTACTAAGTTTTACTTCTGCAACCGGCAACAGGTTTTTATGAATGGTATTGAGCGATGTAATGGCGGCTATGCCCGCGGTTTCGTTTTCAAGCGACTGCAAACAAAGCGCTGTATTGTTGCCAATTGCGGAAACAACACCCACACCTGCCACATAAACTGCTGCACTATTATTGTACATAAACTTGTTAAGAAGCTGCCTTAAAATAATTTTTTGCCACAGGTTCGCAGATTTGACCCTGATGATACCTGAACTTTCACCCAAAAACAATAATCTGCGCAGCTGCGGCAATTTTTTTCTTTCCCGGTGTCATTACCGGCCAACGATAACCGCTTTTAAGCCTGCTGGCTTTTTATATATTCGGCCATTGTTCTTACACTCTGGAATACTTTGGGGCCGTCTTCTGCATTGTTCAGTTTTATATTATACTGCTGCTGCAGTAACACTATCAGTTCAAGCGCATCGATAGAATCAAGGCCAAGACCTTCTACAAATAAAGGCTGATCGTCGCCAATCTCTTCCGGTTTAATATGCTGCAGGTTTAATTGTTCAACAATCTGTCTTTTCAAATCCGTCATTAGTTTATCCATGAGTAGTCTGATAAATGTGATGAATGTTTTCTTCCGTAAAAAGCATTGTTTTATCCGTTGCTTTCTTTTCCGTTAAATATAAACAAGCTTTGTAATCATTGTCAATTATTTCAACCCAGCCGCAGACACAGGCTTCCAAAACACCTGTTTCAAATAAATGCGACACATATTGATGTATAAACCCGGGATTAAAATATTCAAAAATAAAAAAATCATTCTCTCCCTTGAAATTGTGCCGGATACAAATTTCGCCCATTACAATATTCGGCAAGGTATAAACAAACAGGGCCGGGCTGGCAATTGTTTTCACTGTATCGTAATATTTAATGTCTGTATCCAGGCTGCCACTTTTGTTACAGAATACCAGCCCGGTATCTTCCGGCCGGTAAGCTGATTTGTCAAAAGAGCCTGCCAGTAACAGTTCTGCCGCCAGCCAGCCCAGTTTACCCAGGTTGTCCATTTTATAAAACCGCGGATAACTGATGGCGAAATGATGGTAGGCAGACACCAGGAACCCCTGTGCACCGGCATCCTTGTTCTCAAATAATTGTTGGCCATCTTTTATAACCGCATTGCCGGCAATGCTGCAACTGGCGGTGATATACAGGTTCTCAGTCAAAATGGTATTTAATTAGCATTCATCTTATTATACTTGTCGCGTGTCTCAATGGTTTTGGCCAGTTTGGTTACAGCCGATTTCCCATTTTTTACAAAATCGTTGTTCAAATCCCACACATAACCCGCCAGTACCGAACAAATTTTATTTTTAATTTCCTGCACCGGGTTATCGGCAAAGAAAATAGTGTCCAGGGTGCCGTCGTACCAGGCTTCCACATAATCGCGAAAAGTATTAACTCCCTGCATTACCGGCTGCATGTAATCTTTCTCCCAGTCAATGGCTTCGCCCTGTAACTTACGTATTACCAGGTGCGCTGCTGTTTGGCTCGACACAGTTGCCAGCGTAACCCCCGAAGAAAAAATGGGGTCCAAAAACTCTGTCACATTGCCTGTCAGCACAAAACCTTCGCCGTAAAATTTACTGGTGGTGGTGGACCATGATTCAAGTGTTTTTGTTTCAAACATAAATTCTACGTCTTTAAACCGCTCACTTAAATAGGGCTCGGCAGCAATTAAAGCACGCAGCTGCTCTTCATGGGTGCCTTCGTATTTCTTAAAATATTCCGGGTAGCCAACAAAGCCCAGGGAGGTAATACCATTTGAGAAAGGTATTATCCACACCCAAACGCCGGGTGCATGCACCACAATGGTAATACGGTTAGGTTCATCGGCCATAGAACGTTTAATATCGTTGGTATGCACAAACAGTGCTTTGCGCGGCGGTTGTGTAGAAGGCTTGTCCAGGTTAAACAAACGCGGAATTACCCGGCCATAGCCGCTGCCATCAATAATAAACCTGGCTGCTATTTGTGTTTTATGGCCGTTTTTGTCTTCAACGGTGGTTACAGAATCGGATCCGTTGAATTCAATACCGGTTACTGTAGTTTCATAACAGACAGGCACACCCATTTTTTCGACAGTATCTGCAAGTGTTTTGTCAAATTCAGCACGCGGCACCTGCCAGGTCCAGTTCCAGCCGGAAGTAAACTGATCTGCAAAAAAATAATCGCAGATCTTTCCGTTCTTTACAAACTTGGCCCCGAATTTTTCCTGGAACCCTTTTTCCTTAACCGCCTCTACGAAACCCGCTTCCGTCAGCGCCTCCATACAGCGCGGCAAAAGACTTTCGCCAATAACAAACCTTGGAAAACTTAGTTTTTCCACAATCTTAACGCTGTAACCGGCTTTTTTTACAATGGCTGCGGCTACGGTTCCTGAAGGACCGGCACCTATTACCAGCACGTCTACTTTTTCTGTATTCATGGCATTTGTTTTTGATCGTTGACCCGCAGATGGGCAGATTGCTCATTATTAATCTGCGAATCTGAGGCTATAGCCCTATTTCCTTTTTTTACATTTTAACAATGTCTGGCTTAAACCGATATTATCTGTCTGCTCCTCAATTTCAAAGCCTGCCTGGTGCACGCAGGCCAAAAAGGTTTCGGCGCTGTACATCTGGCTATTGCCATTGGCCAGCGCAGTAAAGTACAATGATGTTTGCTGCAGGCAGAATGCTGCTATTTCAAAACGCTGCTTATCCCAGAAAGGCTCCAGTATAAAAACACAGCCATCTTCGGTAATTGCATCGTGGCACCTTCTTAATATGGAAACAATCTCTGCTTCAGAAAAACAATCCAGGAACTGGCTCATCCACACGGCATCATATCCGGCCGGGAATTTTACTTTTTCATCCAGCATGTTTACAGGTGAGAACCCAATCCGGTCAGATAAACCAAGATCGGCAACTTTTTTCCTTGCCACATTCAGCTGACCAGGCAAATCCATGATGGTAACCTGTATATCCGGCGAAAATTTAGCAGAAGCAATGGCCCATTTGCCCGTATTACCACCCACATCCAGTAGTTTTTTGATCCCGTTTTTATACACTTTTGGCAATACCAGCGGAAAAGCATCGTCTGAAAAAAAGTGGTCAAAACTAAACCAGCTTTTTTGTACCTGTTCCGGCAGTTGCGACAATCCTTCATAAATTGTTGCCCATTCGCCAAATTCCTTCAGACCAACCGGTTTGCCGGTTTCAATACTTTTATCCAATGCAAAAAGCCCTTTATAATTTACATCGTGCACAAAGTCCATATTTACTTTAGTAAGCGGATCGTGCAGAATAAAATGACCCGTTTTAGCCAGTGTATACCGCTCATTGTTTACCAGTACAAGCCCCATACCCAAACCGGCTTCCAGTAATACACGAACACCATACAAAGGCAGTTTTACATTTTCGGTTATTTCAGCGATGGTTAACCCTTTTGTTTTGCTGTCTTCTATTACCGTAAGTATGCCCGAATTGCGCAATACCCTTGCCGCCTGAAAGATAACCGGCCCAAATGCGATCCACTGTGCCATTTCCTTGGCTTCAAACGCAGATCTTTTATCCTTACTAAAAAATTTCATACGGCAATTATATTGTTGACCAAAAATTTAATTAACAGCTTTACTGAATACCAGCGCTGCATTGCAACCACCAAAACCCGAAGCCGTTTTAAGGCAATGACTAGTGGTTATGGCCATTGTTTTTTTACAAACATTTACAGGCACCGAAACACCTGTTTGTTCAAATCCCCTGGTTGCTACCATGGTATTTTCCTGCAATGAACGAACTGCAATTACCGATTCCACAATGCCTGCTGCGCCCAATGTATGGCCGTAATAGCCCTTTAAACTATGTAAGGGCGTAGTTTCCATTCCTGCCAGTGAGAATGCTTTTGCTTCCATTTCATCGTTGTACAGGGTGGCTGTACCATGCGCAGAAATAAATCCAATATCTGCAGATGAAAGATCTGCCTGTTTTAGCGCTTTATTTATGGCGATACAAAGTTCCTGGCCACTGCGGCTGGGACCAGAAATGTGGTTGGCATCATTGGTGACAGCTCCCCCGGTCAATTTTACCGGGCTGTTTGTTATTGCTGAAGATAAGATTATGGTGGCCGCCGCTTCTCCCAGGTTAATGCCGTTGCGGGCCGCATCGAATGGTTTGCAGGGTTGCGCACTCACCGCCTGGAAAGATTGAAATCCCGATAAGATAAAAGATGAAATAATATCCGCGCCGGCCACCACTGCATGTTTATACACGCCTGTCTCCAGCAGGCGCTTGCCTGTAAGCAGGGCCGTTAGCCCCGAAATACAGGCATTGCTGATAATAAGCGGTGTGCCGGACAGTTTAAAATGGGCGGCAATTTTTTTAGCAGACGTATATAAACCAATATTTTCTTTTATGGATGCAGTAACCGTGGTATTTTCCAGCAGCGATACATTTCCTTTTGTACTTGAAATAATCAGGATGGTTTCGGGAGATGCTATGGCAATACCGCTGTTTCGCAAAGCACCGGCTATGGAAAAAATCAACAGTTGTTCAAACCTGGTGAATGAATTGCCCGCCATTGCAGACAATTCCTGGTTCATTTCTTCATTAAAAAGCGATGCATAGAATGGCGTTGCCGATACAGATGGCAACACATGTTCTTTAATACCGGATTGATTGCTGATGAGGGCATGAAAATTGTCTGCCGCTGAATTGCCAACGGGCGATACTATATTATCTGAAACTATATAAACATCCTTCATCATCGCAGGTTACATCATTGCATGTTCTTTTTTCCACGCATCAAAAAAAGGAGGATTGGTTAACTGCAGCAACGATTTTTCCTTGTCTAAAAATACCTGCACAGAAGAACCTTTTGCTACCAGTACATTGTTGGCCGCATTATAAATGATATAATGAAAAATAATCTTGGCTGCTTCGCAGGGAATATATTTTGTTTCAACAATCATTTTATCGCCATAGCGCAGGCTGAGTTTATAATCGCAGGCTACACTTACAATGGGCACAACATAACCCTGTTTGTAAAAGTCCAGGTAGCGCAGGCCATGCGTGTTTCCAAATGCTTCACGCCCGTCTTCAAAATAACGGATATAATGACCATGCCATACAATGCCCAGCGGATCGGCCTCATTAAAGCGTACGGGTATTTCAGTTTTTTCTGTCAGAAATTTTTTCATGCTATTGTCTTTCACCAACGAAATATCCCGTATCAATTATTGTTAAACATACTTTTTCTTCCATTCTTTAACCTTATCGCCCTCAATCTCATCCAGCAGCTTTTTTATGGCGGATGCCCATAAATTACGGAACCCTATTGCCATCCCGGTTTTTTCCTCCATGCGTTCGGTCAGCAATACTTTTTTTGATTTCATGTCAATCAATGTTACCCATATGGCGGCAGCTTTGCCAGATTTGCTCATCGCTTCCATTACAAACAAAATACCGATCCCTTTTTTATCGCCGTAATCAAAACCTTTTGCTATGTTGCTGATATCGTCTTCTTTCAGGCGGTGAAAATCGCCTGTGTTGGTTGACATGAGCTGATTGGCATCCACTTTTGCATTTCTTTTCATTACAGCACCCAGGTCGTGATCGATATTGGGTTTATGAAAAGCAGCATTCAAATCAAATTTTTTTGATTCAGTAATAATTAACTGGTTGATGCCTTCAAACTGGCGATCTACTATGTCCGATGCTTCACTCTTTGGATCATCAATCAATTTTGCTTTGGTAAAATCTATTCCCAGGTAAAGTGCCGTGGCATCTCCATTAAAAAAGTCTTTCAATGTTTGAGAAAAAGCAGCCGGTGACAGCAACACAACAAAAATAAAAGACATGAAAAAACGGGCTTTGAAGGAGCGGTTCATGGTTATATTTTTTTATGGTTTTTAATAAAGATTTTCATTTCGCATCTGGCTACCAGGTGGCCATTGCTGTGTATGGTTCCCTTTATTACTGAAACATCAAATACCTGGTTGCCGGTAATAATTTCTGTTTCAAGAACGTCGCCCACTGCAGGCAAAACAAATACTTCAAAATTTTTAACCGCCCCAATATAACCTACACGCACCGGTGCATTGTCTTTTTGGGCCTCGTACCCGGCCCTAGCTGCCGCGGTTTGGGCTATGTTTTCCAGTAAGCCGGGTTCTGTAAAAAAACCATTCTCTGCAAAAATATTATCTGCCCTGACCTGCAGGCGGGTTCGGGTAAAATTGCCTTCAGAAACGGATAGCTCATCAATCATCACAAAAGGCTTGCGTTGCGGAATTAGTGACTCAATATTTTCTTTTAATACTATCATTTATGTTTGCCAGAAATTGTAATAGTTAAACCATTGTTCAGGATATAATTTCGCCTTTTCTTCCATTTCAGCAACAAACTCCTTTAACACCTGCTGCATCATTTTTTCTTTGGGCAATCCTTCATACAGTTTCATATCGCCTGCATAAAGATGGTAGTGCATATCCGTTTCTTTAAATGCAAAAACAAATGAAACGGGTACTTTAAAAGTAGCCGCCAGAACAAAGGGTCCTGCAGGAAACCTGGCAGGTTGGCCCAAAAAATCAGCGGTCATGGTTTTGTTGCCTTCCACAAACCTGTCTGCATGTATACAAACCAATTCGTTGTTTTTTAATGCTTCGCTAATGGCATAGATATGCGAAAGATCTTCTTTAATAACAATTACCTGCATGTTTCTTTTGCCGGTTACATCTTCCATGTATTTTTTTATCTGCTGATGCTCTCCGTCAAACATTACCACATTAATTTTTGTCTGCAGTCTTTTTAACAGGTGCCCGGCAATCTCCCAGTTGCCCAAATGTGCGCTTAATAACAATCCGCCTTTTTTCAGTGCTGTTATTTTTCGCAGGTTGTCTTCACCATCAAAATTCCAGGTGAACTTATTGTCAATTCCGGACATGATAACCACCTTGTCAATGATAGTCTGGCCAAGCCTGTAATAATTTTTATACAGGAGGCGCAGTGACCTGGCCGTGCTATAATGTAACTTTTTATGAAAATAATGAAATATGAGTTTTGATGTCCTGAACGAAAATAAAAAATAATAAATTACTACCAGCCGCAGCAGGATATAGGCGGGTAAAACCCCCCAATTTTTAAGAATGCTTACAAAAATGCGATAACCAAGTGGCGTACCCCTGCTTTTGCCCTGCCAGGAGGCATTATGCGAGTTCTTTTGCATTAACGCGGCGGGTGACATAGTCGTAGAAATCCTGGAAACTTATAATACCGGTGAAATCTTCCGGTTTTACCTTGAAACCAAAATTACTTTCTACTACTACTACCAGGTCTATATAGTCGAGGCTGTCAAGATCAAGGGTTTCTTTGAGATTGGCTGCCGGCGTAATTTTTTCCGGTTCTACCTCAAATTCACCGGCAAGAAATTCATTTATTTTCAGGATAATGTTTTCGTTGGTCATATGCAGTAATTTATCAGGTCCACTTTTTTACGATAAGCGATGAATTGGTTCCCCCAAACCCAAAAGAGTTTGACAAAAATATTTCAAATTCTTTATTAATAGTGCTTTTTACGATGTTCAGTTTGGCAGAATCTTCGTCGGGGTTTTCAAAATTAATATTGGGTGCTATAAATCCGTTTTGCATCATCAGCATTGAGTAAACAATCTCACTGGCGCCTGCCATCCAGCATTCATGACCGGTCATAGATTTTGTTGAGCTTACATAAGGCAATGAAGCCCCAAAAACCTGATCAATTGCCCTGGCTTCGCTGGCATCTCCTGCCGGTGTGGATGTTGCATGCGCGTTGATGTAAGCAATATCCTTTGCCGCCAGGCCGGCATCCCTCAAAGCCATTGAAAGCGCCCTTACCGGTCCGTCTACCGTTGGATTTGAAATATGGCCACCATTCGATGAAAAACCATAGCCCAGTATTTCTGCTAAAATAGGTGCGCCCCTTTTTTGTGCCGATTCCAGGCTTTCTACAATCACCGTTGCCGCTCCGCCACTTGGTATCAATCCATCCCGGTCGCGGTCAAAAGGCCTTGAAGCTTTTGCAGGCTCCGATTCACGCACAGAAAACGCTGACAGGGCATCAAAATTGCCCATCGAATACTTGTTTATTTCCTGCGCACCTCCGCAGATAACGCATTCCTGCAGGCCAGTTTTTATGAAATGATAACCCAGCCCAATGGCATGCGAACCACTTGCGCAGGCAGCGCTAACAGTGAAATTAATACCACGTAATTTGAATATGGTGGCCAGGTTCATGGTTACCGTAGAGTTCATGGTCTGGAAAACAGAACCGGAACCTACCAGCATGGTATCTTTTTTTTCACGTATAATATCCGTTCCATGCACCACGGGCTCTGCAGAACTATCATTACCATATAATACACCCACTTCTTTGCTATCAATATAATCCTGTTCTATGGCGGCATTCTTCAATGCTTCTATTGTTGCCAGGTAAGCATATTCGCCCTGTTCGGGCAGCATTACCCTGGCCCGCCTGTCGAGCAGGCTTTTTAGATTGGGTCTTTCCACAAATCCGGTCAGCGCACTCCTGTAACCAAAGGCCTTCCGCTCGGGATCAAACACAATTCCCGATCTGCCCTCGTAAAGTGACTGTCTTACTTCATCGAGGTCCTTCCCCAGGCATGAATAAATGCCCATTCCTGTTATCACTACTCTGTTCATGCTTGCTGTAAAATTACTGATAAAGCTAAAAATTACCGGCCCTCCCGGATTGCTGCTCTAAACCACGGGTGGTTGAAATTTGCTGGCTGTTCTGTAAAAAAAATCAGCCCCTTCATTATCCGGCTGCGGCAGTTTCTATGTGCCAATATAAGCCAACATACATTATTTTACCATTCAATTATTGTATACGTATAAAAATAATCAACGCGTAATTACTACATTGTTTTTGCACACCCAAAACTATGTTACTGAATAGCGGTTTTCCAGGTATGAATTGTGTTACCAGCGGATTTTACCGGTCAGCCCGTGAACCGGCCAGTTACGAGTATAATCCGCCATTTACCGAGATCACTTCTGCGGTAATATAACCAGCTTCTTTGGATGCCAGGAAGGCTACTGCATGGGCTACTTCTTCGGGCAGTCCAAAACGTTTTACCGGTATCAGGGCCGAAAGCTCTTTTTCATTCAGATCTCCGGTCATATCTGTTTTAATAAAACCCGGCGCCACTGCATTTACCGTAATGCCCCGCCGCCCGATTTCCTGTGCCAGCGCCTTTGTAGCGCCAATTACGCCGGCTTTGGCGGCGGAATAATTAACCTGGCCGGCCATCCCTTTTAAACCAGATAAAGATACTACGTTGATAATCCGGCCATATCTTTTTAACAGCATACTGTTCAGCACCAGGCGGGTAACATAAAAAAATCCATCCAGGCTTGTTTTTACTACATCATCCCACTGCCCATCCTTCATAAAAACCATCAGACCGTCTTCTTTAATTCCCGCATTGTTTACCAGTACTTCTATATGCTTGTCTTTATTGGCTTCTATCCATTCGCCCAGCTTTTGCTGAATGTCTTCTTTCAGGGCTACATCAAACTGCAATAGTTCCCCGTCTCCGCCGTTGGCTTTTATGAGTGCCATGGTATTGGCGGCTTCTGTCTCATTTCCCTTGTAATTAACCAGCACATAGTAACCCATGGCCGCCAGTTTTATACAAATTGCCCTGCCTATTCCTCTTGATCCGCCGGTTACTAAAGCACAGTTCATGCGTATGGTATTATTTTTTTCTGATTTGTATGATGCCGGTAAAAAGTATAACTGTATTATGGCGTCTCCCGGCAGGCCGCCCTCTTCACATAACCATTTTCGGTTATCAGCGCCGTTGCATGCTATTTGGCCATTTCTGCGGGAGCGGCTTTTATGCCTGCCCTGGCAGAAAATACATTCTCTGTTTTTTCCAGGTAATTTTTTACCTGTTTCAGCTCTTTGTACATGGGCTTGTCTTCAATAAATTTCGGGAATATCTTTCTAACCTCGTTGTATACCCGTAATGTATAGCTGGAAAGCCGGGGTGTGCATTCCAGAAAGTCTACTGCCTGCAAAACAGCCACCATTTGTATAGCCAGCACTTCAAAGGAATTGTCAATTACCCGCTTGGTTATATTGGCAGCATTGCAGCCCATGCTTACAATGTCCTGGTTGTCGTTGTTATTGGGTATGCTGTGTACATACATGGGAAAAGAAAGCGTCTGGTTTTCTGCCACGGTAGAGGTTGCGGAGAATTGCATACCCTGTATACCAAAATTAAAACCCAGCACGCCCAGGTTTACAAATGGCGGAAACTTCTGGTTCAGTTTATCGTTCAACAGGTAGTTCAATTGTCTTTCTGCCAGCATGGAAAGTTTGGTGGTAGCTACTTTCAGCTTGTCCATTTCAAGCGATACATAATCGCCGTGAAAATTGCCTCCATGAAAAATATTTTCATTTTCGAAATCAATCACGGGGTTATCGTTGACTGAGTTCAATTCGTTCAGCAAAACTTCCTCTGCCGACATAATGGTGTCATAAATGGGGCCCAGTATCTGGCTTACACAACGCAGGGAATAATATTCCTGCACTTTATCTTCAAATACTTCCTGGTTAATGTTTTCTGCTTTATACAGGTGCTGGCTGCGGCTGCGGATCATTTTGCTGTCTTTCAGCATCTCGCGTTCCATAGCCGCAATTTGATTTTGGCCGGCATGTCTTTTTACCACGTTCAGTTCATAAGAATAATGATCGTCAAAGGCTTCTACTACCTCGTTGGTCATGGCTGAAAGTGTTACCGACCATTCCAGCAATTTTTTTGCTTCAATGATGTTGACAAGACCAATGCCTGTCATGGCCGAAGTGCCATTTAAGATAGCAAGGCCTTCGCGCATATAAATGGTAAGGGGCTTTATATTGAGCGCTTTGAATACTTTTTCGGCAGGCTGCATGGTTTCTTCATACACTACTTCGCCTTCTCCAATTAAAACCAATGCCAGGTGGGCCAGTTGTACCAGATCGCCGCTGGCGCCCACTCCGCCATGTTCATAAATACAGGGATAAACATTTTTATTAATGAGTGTGGCCAATAGTTCAATAATATCTGTATGAACGCCGGAATACCCCTGTAACAAACTATTTAGCCGGGCCAGCATCAGGGCTTTTACCAGTATCGGCTCCAGCAGTTTGCCGCCACCGGAACAATGGCTGCGGATAAGGTTGTACTGCAGTTGCGTGATGTTTTCATCGCTTACCTTGTATTGCGCCATGGGCCCGAAACCGGTATTAATGCCATAGATTAGCTTGTTTTTTGAAAATTTCTTCAGAAACTGATGGCTGGCATCCACTCTTTTCAGTGCAGACGGGGGTATAGAAATTTGCTTTCCTTTAAATAAGATCTCATTGCAATCGTCCAGTGTGAGCTGTTTTTCCACAATAACGTTCATAAAACTGTTTGTAAGGGTTGACAGCTCCAAAAATAATATAAAGCCGTGACATATTGGTTTTGAATGCGCTGGGTGCATATATACCGCAAACTGGCGGATTTATGACAGTGGTGCAGCGGGTATTTGCAGCTTAAATGATGGAGATATTTTTAATACAATATGCCGGGCTGCCCGGATATACGGAAGAACGATCTGCATGAGCAGCTTTTTCTTTTCTTACCGGTTAAAATCAACCCCTAATGGCAGTTTAACCCATCCCGGGTGCAACAATTATCTTTTATCGATAAATTTTATGGGCTTTCTTCCGCCTTCGGGAAACTGCATTTTTTGTATTTCCGCGGCTGATGCGTATTTTATGTGCGGACTTACGCGCAGCCGGGCCTGCAAATAGGCGCGTATACGGCGATCTGTTTCTTCGTTGCTGCTGGCAGGCAGTATATGCAGCAATACTTCATCCATGCCAATATCGTTGCTGTATACTTCGGCAACATAATCCAGCACTTCTTCCATTTCATTCAGCAAGTCGAACAACGCTGGCGGATAAAGCGTAGTGCCCTTGTATTTTATCATTTGTTTTTTGCGGCCCAGCACAGGCGAAAGACGCAGGGTGTTCCGGCCGCAAGTGCAGGTCTCTGCCGTATACATGCAAATATCGCCCGTTTTATAGCGAAGCAGGGGCATCCCCTCTACGCCCAGTGTGGTAATGGTTACTTCTCCTGCTTCACCGGGTGGCACGGCTTCGTGCTGATCGTTGAGGAGTTCGACAATCAGTAAATCCGCGTTATGGTGCCCGCCTTTACCGGCGCCGCATTCTGTAAACGCGGTTTGCATTTCCGTGCTGGCATAGGTGGAGTATAATTGAATTTGCCAGGCTTCCGTTATCTTTTTGCCAAGTATGTTAAAAGAGAAATCGGTATTGCGTATATTTTCTCCTATGCAAATGGCTTTTTTTACTGAACTTTTATTGATGTCGATGTTGTGTTCATTGGCATATTGAATCAGTTTAAGGATAAATGAGGGCACACCCACTATAGCGGTGGGCTGTATGCGCTGTATGGTTTGCCATTGCAGCGAAGGCACACCCGGCCCCACCCGTATAATTCCTGCACCCATTTTACGGATACCCGCATAATACGCCATGCCCGCCATAAACTGCCGGTCAAGCGTTAGCATTAACTGGTATATATCATCGGGTTTGCCATCGGCGCATAAAAAGGAACTGTATTCATTAAATGCCAGCCTTTGCAAATCATTTTCTGTAAGTGCAATGGTTACCGGGCTGCCCAGGGTACCCGAAGTAGATGTGTATTCAATGATCCTGTTTTTCGGCACGCATAAAAAATCATCGTTGCGCTGCTGCAAATCTTCCTTGGTGGTTAATGGCAGTTGCTGTAAATCGGCTATCATTTTTATGGAAGCCGTATTAATTGCCGCACCGGCAAATAATTGTTTATAAAATGGAGAATATTGCTGCAGGTAAGAAAGGCTTTCCTGCAGTTTTGCTTCCTGTAGTTTTTGTATATCCGCTTTAGATTGCCAGGCTGTCTGTGTTGAATAGTTCATTGTATAATTGTGTCCGCAAAGTTAGTGTTATCGGCTGCTAGTTCCATTCCAATGACCCGGCCGTTACCCAACGGAATTGGCGCTTTCAATTATTACTACTGCCGTAGCCATTGTTTTTACATGCGATAATGAAACGAAAATATGCCCGATACCTTTTTGGTGCATAGTGGCGGCTGTTTCACCTTTTAAAATCAGTACCGGTTTTCCTTTTTCATCGTGAATGATTTCAATTTCATTAAATGCAGTGCCTGTTGCCCAGCCTGTACCAATGGCCTTAAAGAACGCCTCCTTGGCCGCAAAGCGGGCGGCATAGTGCTGGTATTTATTGGCAGCACTTTCGCAATAGCTGATCTCTGCGGCAGAAAAGACAAGCTCACGAAAACCCTGCTCCTTGCTTATCTTCTCAGCAATCCGCTCCACTTCTGCGATATCAGTTCCAATACCTGTTATCATAATCAGGATCCCATTTTTTTAATGCATGCCGCAATCCGTGTTTTTATATGTTCCTCTTCCTTTTTTGTGGCAATTGTTTTTGTAAGCGCTGTTTTATAGTAAGGCAAAGCCGCGGTATATTTCTTTTGTTTGTACAGGTAATCGCCCGCCATTACATAAGCATGGTAATATTCCGGATTGCTCATTACAAGGCTGTCTGTATTGATTGAACCGCCGTCGGCTATCCGTTGCTTATAAGATCTGAACAGTGTAAAATTTTTATACGCGCTGCTGAGCAGGAAACTGTCTGCAGGTATATTCAAAGAGGACTCGCATATTTCCTTGTTTTCCTTCATCCCCTGCAAGGCAAATACTTTATGTAAATCGTACGCTACATACTGGCCCAGTTGCCAGGGCGATGAAGATACCCATACCAGTAATTTTTTGGGTTCAAAAACAACAGAATGATGGGCAATCAACTGGTTAACGGCTTTTTCATTTCCCAAACCGATATTGGTATTGTTCAGGCCAAGCCTGTTGCGCAGCAGGTCAACAGTTTTCTGTACAGTATTGGTTCCATTGGTATCTATTAACTGCATTACCCTTTTGTACCGGTAATCAGAAGCGCTTTCATTAATTTGTTCAATATTGGCCTTGCTGTTAACCAAATCGCTGCCCTGGAAATGATTGGCGCAGACAATATATTTTTTATGCGGATCGTAAACATCCAGTTGCTCCGGTGTTTTTTCAATAATAATGGCTTTGTTTTCTGCGGCCGAGCCCACCAAAAAAGATTCCGATACAAACATTTTTCTTTTTCGCGCTATCGCCACCGCTTCCCCGGTATTCTTTGCGTATTGCAATATTTCACGGGCTACCAGCGATACAGGTGTTGCTGAACCCGAGGGAATACTCGTCTTATCTGCATTAATGGTTACCGTTAGTCCCTGGTCGTTCATACCTGAAACAGCACCAATAAATCCGCCCCAGGTAATGGTCATAAATTTATGGCCGCCGGCCGGGCTGAAGAATGCCACAATCTTATCTTCTGCAAATTTGTCGCCCACATAAAAATCAAAGTTGCGGCCAATGATCATATTGCTGTCTGCCGCCCCGCCCCAGGTGCCAAAAGAAGTGCAACCCACCAGCGCCATGCTTTGCAGGGCATGGCCAATATCATGCGCAGCATGATAATTCAAAATACGCTGGTAGTTGGAGCCTATATAATCGTACTTACTGTCGGCCGCGTTGGAGACACCATAAATTTCTTCTTTGTATTCTTCCGTTACGTTGTCGGTTAAATGACGGTTAAACCAGCCAATGGCGTACTTTAGAAAATGCCGGTAAAAACTGGATGGTACCATTTTATTAATCTGCTCTGTAAAATGATCTTCCTGCCGTTGTACCAGTTCCTGTGTCAGCTTGCCGTTTATAACGCCCATTTCATAAGGATTGCCTTCTGTATACAATTCATATAAACCGCTGTTGCTTTTACGGAACCAGCTGTTCTTAATGGTATATAATCCAGGCGAGGGTTCGCTACGCTGCAACTGCAGGCTGCTGGTATCTGGCGGTTTTGGCGGGTTGACATGGGCAATAATGGCCAGCCATATAAAACCAACCATTAGTAACCCCACCAGAACCAGAAAGGTATACAACAACCGTTTCCCGAATCTTCTCTTTTTAAGCATTTCTGATTTTTTCTATAATACTATCATTGCCCATAACAGCCATGCTGGTTATTATACCACTCATAGCGGCACCCAGCACACCATGCAGGTTCAGGTTTTGCCCTGTAAAATACAAATTGGGCAGTTTGGTGCGCGGAGAAATAAATGTTTTTAGCGGATCCTTATAATCCTTCAATATCCCATACATAGACCCATCATCATTACCAATATAATCCCTGAAAGAAAGCGGTGTGGAGCTATAGTACGAAAAAATACAGTCCTTTAGCCCTGGAAATTTTTTTGCTGCTTCGTCAATCAGCCGCTCCGCCTTTCTTTTTTTAAATGCTTCGTAGGTCTCTCCACGCCGGTTCACCGATGAAACCGTGTTAAAAGTGTGTTCCCATTCCTTTACTTCTTCATAGCGCATATAGGTAAGCAGTGTCATACCTTCAGCATATTCGCCGGTGCGCGATGTTGCCGGTACAAAAACACAATAGCCCAATGGCCAGTCGTCTTCGGTATAGCCTGTCATATCCCAAATATGTCCTTCCTTATGGCAATAATAATTGTGTTTGAAATATTTAAAAGAGCCTTTCTTAAAAACAATGTTTACAATAAACGATGATACAGAATTGGCAAGCCCCTTTAACCGTTTGCGATAAACATTTTTGATTAATGCGGAATCCGTCATCTCCAGCGTTTTCGACGGATGCATATTGCTGATGAAAATATCTGCATACATCCGCTTTCCACCGGCCAGTTCTGCATATGCTATTCTTCCGTTTTCCGTTGCCAGCTTTTTTACTTCGCAATGCTTTATAATTTCCCCTCCCCGGTCGCGGATATTCTTTGCCATTATTTTTCCAATCTGCGAGCCGCCATCCACACATTTCCAGGAGCTTTCAATATAATGGTTCAATATCAGCGCGTGCACATAAAACGGCGTAGTATCGGCCTCTCCCGCATATAAATAATTATTGCCCGCCAGCACCGCCTGTAATTTTTTATTGCCGGTAATGGATTCAATAAACGCTTTTGTGCCAATATCAAGTACGGGTGCTTTTTCGTCATCGCTGCCGCGGCGTAAATTATACAAAGGAAACCTGCTGCAAACATCTTTTATTTTATTGCAATAGGCATGAAGTGCTTTCTCTTCACCCGGAAAATCTTCCAGCAACCGCTTAATAAAATTATCGTAGCCCTGTGCATACACATATTCCTTTGGGTCATTGTCTATAATAATCTTATCAAACACATCGGCTTCCATTTTCTGCAATTTCAGTTTATCCATTAGTCCCAGGTATTTAAACACCTGGTACAGGTTCTGCCCTTTTTCAAGCGCTCCGATATAATGCACCCCCGAATCAAACACCACTTTATCCCTGGCGTAGGTTTGTAATGAGCCGCCAATTTGTTTGTTTTTTTCGAGCAGGTGCACCGTGTAGCCTTCGCGGCTAAGGATATCCCCGCAAACCAATCCCCCCATGCCACTGCCAATAATGATAATATCGTGTGCTTTTTTTGTCATTATCTCCTATACATGTTTCAGTACAAAAATGATATTGGAGGTATATTTTGTCTCGTCTATTTCCCGGCATTCCATGTTGTTGGCGGCCGCCATTTCTTTTATCATACTGCCCGATAAGAAAGATAACCCTTTACCCGATGTTTTGTTAAACCCAATTATTTCTGTCGAAAACACTTCCGAGAGTTGGGTGCCCCTGTGTCTTTCTTCCAGGTCTTTGTTGCCGTCGCGGATTATTATCACCCCCCCCGGGTTAAGGCTGCGGATACTTTTTTCAATAACAATTTTTTGCTGTTCCGGTTGCAGGTAATGCAGGATATCCATCATTGTAATGGCATCGTATTGCTGAAACGGGTATTGCATTATATCGGCGCAGATAAAATTAATGGATTCATCTTTGCTAAAACAGTGGCTGGCGGTAGCTATTTTTTGTTCATCGTAATCGATGCAGGTAAGGGTACGGGCAGGGGCTGCAAAATGCAGCATATATGGCATAAAACCGTAGCCGCAGCCAATATCCAGTATTGTTCCCTTGCGTGGCAATAATTCATTAAAAACACGGTAATTCTTTTCCATCTTCACTTTTATGCGCATATACCATTCCAGTACCGGTCCTTTATAAATATAATTATACCTCAGTTGTTCATTAAAATAAGCCGGCTGCTCGGCTTCTTGTCTCAGTTTTTCGAAAGATTCCTTAAAATAACGGCTGATGCGTTTTGTACGTTCGGCATATCCTGTTCCGTAGCTTGTATCGTTTGGCTTAATACGTGGTAAGAATGACAAGGTAATTTGCCCGTCTTTAACCAAAAAATCATCTTTGCTCAATGCATAGTGCGTACCGTGTATCAAAACAGGCAATATATCCAGTTGCAGTTTCTCCGCCACATAAAATGCGCCCTTATGAAACCGCTTTAAATGCCCGTCCTCCGATCGGGTGGCTTCGGGAAAAATCACTACCGAATAGCCCTGTTTTACTCTTTCGGCAATCTTATCAAGTCCATCGGCGGTGTTTTCCGTGGTAGGAAAAAAATCGGCTGCCCGAACAACAAAGCCTACAAACGGAAGATTCCAGACCCTTTTGTTGATGAATAAAATAATTTTAGGATGCAGCATCATTGCCAGCAATACATCAAGCGATGAGGAATGATTGCAAATAATAACCGCCGGGGAAGAAAAATTTTCCTGCAGGGGGTTGATGATGCGTTTTTTTACATTCGGCATAATATACAGCAGGCTGCGTGCAAATACTGCAATCAGCGAATGGTAAATCAGCTTCCCTTTTTCTTTGTTAAAAGGATAAAATTTTACAAATATCAATGCGGTAAGGGCCACCAGCACACTGCCCGATGCGAAATAGCAAAAAGCAAAAGCAGATTTCAGCAAACTAAAAAATGTCCAGGGAAAACGGTTGTTGCGGATGCGGTTCCCGATTAAAAAGTTAAAAAGAAATGGAATCAACAACTGGCCAATAACAACTACACATACAATACCTATAACTGCCAGCAAGGCAATGGACCGCAGCGCAGGATGTTTGGCAAATATCAATACGCCCAGGCCTGCAATAGTAGTAATGGCGGAAAGCAGGATGGATGATTTATACGAAGCCAGGTTTTTCTTACCCGTTTTATATTCCTGTAGTAGCCCATCCATAATAAAAAGACTGTAATCATCGCCCAGGCCAAAGATTAATGCAGAGATAATGATGTTTACAATATTAAATGTAATGCCCAGTATGCCCATAATGCCCAGTATCCAAACCCAGCTGATAAACATAGGAATGAATGAAACCAGCGTAAGTTCTATACGACCGTAAGATATCAGCAGCACCACAAACACCAGTACTGAAGACATTAATGCAATACTTCCAAAATCTGCATTGATGATTTCTACAAACCTGCCTGTAAGGTATTGCTTGTCGATTACCGTGGTTCCGGTGTTGTTTTCAAATGCATTGTATAATTGCTGCCGGTGTTGCGGCGTTAATTTTACAAGCGTAATGACTGTTACCCTGCCTGGTTTTTCTGTAATATAATCATCCAGGAAATTTTTCCTGATAACAGCGGCGGCAGTATCAGCTATCGGAGTATATGGCCTGTTCAGCATGTCAGCAAATGGCTTGAAAGCAGTTGTATTGTATTTTAATGCACTTCCTTCTGTTTGTAAAGCAGCCAGCAGGCGTTGTTTTTTTTCCGCCGTCCAGAAATCGTTCCAGCGTTTTATTTTTTTGCGCTGCATTTCTTTTGACAATATGAATGAAGCTACGCCTGAATATTTATTTACAATACCTTTTTGCTTCAGGTCTTCTGCAACCGCTACCGCGCTTTCATTTTTTAATAAGGCTTCATTCAGCGTGGCGCCGGACGACAGCAGGTATACGGATTGTAATGAATAGGCATTTATTTTATTGATACCGGTATCTGCTTTTTTAAGCCGTTCGCTCATAAAATTCATGCGCATCATATCCGGTTCAAATTTTACAAACTGCGCGGTATAAGCAAACACCAGGGTTAACAAAACGATGGCCGCAATAATGATTTTATTGTGTTCCGGGCGCCATCCGGCCACTTTATCAATCCAGGAAGGTTTGGGTGGCGCGGTTCTTTGCTCTTCTGCCGGTGAAACAATCAGGTGCGGCAAAAAAATAAGTGAACAAAGTGAAGCGCCTACCAGGCTAAAGGCAGCAAATAGTCCCAGGTCTTTCAGCATTTCAGATTTTACAAACTGAAGGCAAAGAAATCCGCCAATGGTAGTAAAACTGCCCACCGTTAAGGGCATTGTAAGATCCGTAATTACCTGCCGTATGCTGTGTGTATGCCTGTAATGATTAAAAACATGCAGCGAATAATTTACCGCAATGCCCAGGATGACTGATCCCGTTCCCAGGGCAATTACAGAAATCTTTCCTTTTATAAAATACAGCAATGCCAAAGAAAAGGCTGCGCCAAAAACCACCGGCACCAGTATAAGAAACGGTGCCCGCTTTTTCCGGAAATAAAAGCCAATAAATAATACCAGGAAAACAACCGTAATGCCCTGTGTAAACAGGGTATCTTTTCTTAGCTGCGCGGCATTACTGGCAGATACGGCAGTAGCGCCAAAATAATCAGCATTAATATTTTTATACCCGGATTTGTCAAGGCTGTCGGCAATATTATCCATACCCTGCAGCAGCAGTTGGTTCTTGCCGGTATTATTTGGCGGATAGGCTGGTGTAATAAAGAGCAGGAGGTGCTGCTGGTTTTTGGTGACTATATACCCGTCGTACAATTCAAAATTGTCGTCGTATTGCAGTTGTTGCAATTTTTTCAGGCCCAGTAAAGAAATACCCACGGGGTCTTTTGCAATTATACGCTTAAGTGCAATACCAGCAGGCGAGCCCAGTGTGCGGATATTTTTCTGCAATGTCTGCTGTATCGTGTGCGGTTCTGTCAGCGAATCGATGGCCAGGTAATCTTTTTCATCAAGATAAAGCGGCAGGTGTTCGCTGATGGAACCAAACATTTGAAGCACCAGGCTGTCATCGGCCCTGTCCTGCACCCTTGCTACATAAGATCCGTATCTTTCCTTTAAGGTCTGTACAAAAGCATCCGCGTATGCTACCAGGCTGTCGGGGCTGGCTGCTGCCGTGGTATCCTTCAATGAAACAGTGAACACCAGCTTATCCAGGAATTTTGAATTTTGAAAAACCTCGTTAAGCTGTTCTACTTTCTTATCGTGCGGCAATATGCCGGCAATGTCTTCTTCCAGTCTTATTTTAGCGGCAAAAAAACCTGCTGTTAAAAAGCAAACAGCAAACACAACGCGGAACAGCAGGCGTTGTTTTTCAAAAAAATTATACAGCGAGATAAAAAGTTTTTCCATGCGGGTATGTCTTATGCTGCCGCCAACATTTTTCTTTTAAAAATCTTCATCAGTAAATAGCTAATGAAACCCAGGGCCAGTGCGGCCACTACCGCCAGTGTCATGCTGCCGTATACGTACTGCTGCAGGTTTGTTTTTATATCATGCAAACTAATGTTTTTGCTGAATACAAGGTGCATGGCATGATCGCCCATCCACCAGGCGCCCATTTTGTAACTCAAATAAATAATCAGCGGTATCATGGGCGGTATGCTGATATTGGCAGCGATGATAACAAGCCCTTTATTTAATTTCAAAATGATGGAAAGAAAAATAGCCAGCGCCAGCTGAAAACCCCACAAGGGGATAATGCCCATAAACACGCCAAATGCAATAGAAACAGCTTTTAATTCGTCGCTATGGTGCGGGTTCAGCAAATGCTGGTTAAGAAATTGCTGCCGCTTCTGTTTGCTGAATATACCCTTTATGAAATTGCGCGGAATAATATAAAGCACTGTTATCAATACCAGGATGGTATTTAGCAGGCTGATGCGTGTAAAATCTTTCACCGGTCTGAAATGTGATACGCGGATTTCTTTTGGTGCGTAATAAACACCTACAGGCACCGAAACAATATCAACACCTTTCCATGCAGCACGTACCAGCACTTCAATTTCAAATTCAAAACGACGGGTAAAAAAATGAGTACTGTGCAATGGTTGCAATGGGTACAACCGGTAACCGGATTGTGTATCGGGCATTACCATGCCTGTTTCAATCTTAAACCAAAAATTGGAAAACCGGTTGCCAAAGCTGCTCTTGCCCGGAACCGAGTCCTGGTTCATGTTACGGGCACCAATAATAATTGCCCCGGGCGCATCTTCCAGCTTATCCAAAAATTTGTATAAATCGCTGGCGAAATGCTGGCCGTCGGCATCTATAGAGATGGCGTATTTATATCCTTTCTTAAACGCATAGTCAAAACCAGTTCGCAGGGCCAGGCCCTTTCCACTGTTACACGACTGTGTAAGTATTTGCAAAGCGGGGAAATTTTGCAGCACCCCGGCAGTGTTGTCTGTACTGCCATCGTTTACAACAATTACCTGATCGGTGTACTGCAACACATCATTAATAACGGCGGCCAGGGTGCCGCTGTTATTATAGGTAGGTATTAAAACACAAACGCTCAATTCCTTCAGCCTGGTATTTATGGGTATGGTATGGTTCATTTTTACTGCTCATTATTCACTGAGCATCCGCTAAGTAATATACAATCCGGGTTCTGATAAAAACGCAAAATTAAGTTTAAATAAAGTGATACCGAAAGCCAGTTTAAGGCTGGCCAGTCTTAAAAACAATTGTTATTTTTTAATGTAACCGGGCATTATGCCGGGCACATGTTTTCAGGCATGGTTATCGTCAAATAAAGAATTAATACAACTTTTCATGGTAAAATCTGCCTGTTTACTGGTTATTTCAATGTTATTGCTGCATGTTGCAGCGGCACAGGTAAACACTTTGAGTATAAATGGCCGGCTTACAGACAGCAGCAGCAATGCACCACTGGCCGGTGCAAGGATAGACCTGTTTTCCATAAAAGACTCTGCTGCTTATAGTATCGTTACCGGTAAGAATGGCAATTTCTCATTACATGCAGTGGGTGCCGATAGTTTCCGCGTCTTAATCAATATGCCAGATTACCCGCTGGTAACCACTATCTGGAAAATATCTGCATCCGGCACAGATCCCGGCGCTATTGCCATTGCCAAAAAAACGGCGTCTGTTACAGACAGCAACCATGCGCCAGCCAATATAACAAGACACGATACCATTGTAAAACCCGACAGCGGCATTGCGTCTGGCACTGTACACACAGCCGACAGCGGCAGGGAATCTGTCCGAAATGATAATACAGACAGCGCGCGCATTATCAGAAGCGGCGAAGGATCGGTGCTGGGTATATTGCAGGACAAAACGGATAAAACACCTGTCAGGAATGCTACCATCAATATCAGATCAAAAAAAGATGCTGCAGTAAATCACAATGCCGTTTCAGACAACAAGGGCTATTTTTCATTTACCAACCTGCCTGCAGACACATTTATACTTTCGTTTAGTTCTGTAGGTTATGAGTTTGTTGATAAACAGGTAACCGTTTCCAATACCAGCACCGACCTGGGCGTTATTGATATGCCTAAAAAAACAAAAGAACTGGCAGGCGTAACGATTACTGCAAAAACGCCGCCTGCACAGCAAAAAGGCGATACGGTTCAATACAATGCCAGTGCTTTTAAAGTAAACCCCGATGCCACCACAGAAGACCTCATAAAAAAAATGCCGGGTATTACTGTAGATAAAAATGGAACCGTAACCGCGCATGGCGACCAGGTTCAAAAAGTAACCATTGATGGCAAGGATCTTTTTGGCGATGATGCCACCCTGGCCCTGCGCAATCTTCCTTCTGAAGTGGTAGACAAAATACAGGTTTTTGACAGGCTGAGCGACCAGGCGGCTTTCACCGGTTTTGATGATGGCAATTCGGTTAAATCAATCAATATAGTTACAAAAACAGGTGTTAAGAACGGCCAGTTCGGGCGCGTGTTTGCAGGCTATGGCACAGAGGGCCGGTACAACGCAGGCGGCAATGTTAGTTCGTTTCAGGGCAATCGCCGGTTATCGGTGGTTGGCAGCTTTAATAATATCAACCAGCAAAATTTTGCTACCCAGGACCTGCTGGGTGTAACCAGTGGCGGAGGTGGGGGCAATTTCGGCGGAGGCGGTGGCGGCCGAACCGGCAATCGCGGAGGTGGCGGGGGTGGCGGCGGAGGAAACCGGGGCGGCGGAGGTGGCGGTGCAAACGTGAATAATTTTTCAGTAGGCCAGCAAAACGGTATCAGCAAGACCAATGCAATTGGGCTTAATTTCTCAGATAAGTGGAGCCCCAAACTGGATGTGCAGGCGAGTTACTTTTTTAACAACAGCAACAATGTGTATGAAAATGAATTGCACAGCCAGACCCTGGTGGCAACAAAAACACAGTTTACTGACCAGAACAGTCTGACTGTAAGCAAAAATTACAACCATCGTTTTACCATGCGGCTGGAGTACAAGCTGGATTCATTCAATTCGCTTATTATAACACCCAATCTTAGTTTTCAGAAAAACAACACCGTGGCAACCGGAACATCCCGGGCTTACTATGGCGCGGGCGACAGCTCCAATACTTCCGACGGAATGAGTGCTGCTCAAAAAAATGGTTATAGTCTCAGAAACAATATTCTTTACCGGCATTTATTTGCCAAAAGAGGCCGCACATTTTCAATCAATTTTGGAACTACCCTGAATAAAAATGACGGCCAGGCCTATACCATACAGCATCTCCGCTTTTTTGAAAACAATAATGCCACCGATTCGCTGCAAAACCAATATACAGATAACCCAACCAACGGGTATGTGCTGAACGCCAATATTGCCTATACAGAACCCATTGGGAAAAAAGGGCAGTTGCAATTCAACTACGCGCCGTCTTATACAAAAAACAAGGCCGACCAGCAGACATACCTTTTTGATTCTACCGGAAAAGGATATACGCAATTTAGCCCTGTTCTTTCCAACCAGTTCGATAATACCATAACCACCAACAATGGTGGCATCAGTTACCGGCTGGGCGCCACCCGCGATAACCAATTTTCAGTGGGGCTTAGCCTGCAAAATTCAAAGCTGGAAAGCACACGTATTTTTCCCAATGCCGCTGCGGTTAGCCAGACATTCACCAATGTGCTGCCCAATCTTTTGTACCGCAGGAAACTGTCTGCAAAAAGCTCCATTAATGTTTTCTACCGCGCCAGTACCAATTTTCCTTCAGTTAACCAGTTGCAGGATGTGCTGAACCTGAGCAACCAGCTAAGGATTACCGGCGGCAACCCCAATTTAAAACAGTCTTACGCAAATTTTATTTCGGCCCGGTATATTTTTACCAATACTGTTAAAGGGCAAAGCTTTTTTGCCAATATATTCCTGCAAACGCAAAACAATTATATCTCCAATGCTACCTATATTGCCAGTGCCGACTCAGTGATACAACAGGGCGTAGTGCTTAAAAGCGGATCGCAGTTTAGCAAACCGGTAAATCTTAACGGGTATAAAAGCCTGCGTTCTTATTTTGCTTTCAGCCAGCCCATTGCTTTAATAAAATCCAATCTGAACCTGAGTACCGGCCTTAGCTATTCCACACTCCCGGGCCTGAGCAATGGACAAGAAACGGAAACCGACAATTACACCTACAACGCAGGCATAGCAGTTACCAGCAATATCAGCCAATATGTAGATTTTAATATTTCATACAACGCCAATTTCAATAATACCAAATATTCAATTGCAAGCCAGCCCAATCAAAACTATGTGAACCAGGTAACCAGTATTCAATTTAATTTACTGGATAAAAAGGGTTGGTTTATACAGAACGATCTTACCAATAATACCTATACAGGTTTAACAGGCGGGCTTAACCAGAGCTATTGGTTGTGGAACGCCAGCATTGGAAAAAAATTCCTGAAAAATAAGGTGGCAGAATTAAAGATATCCGCCTTCGATATACTGAAACAAAACCAGAGCATTACGCGTACTGTGCAGGAAAATTATATTGAAGACGCACGTTCCAATGTACTGCAGCAATACTTCCTGCTTACGTTTACTTATAGCCTACGCAATTTTGGTACACCAGCAAAGGCACCGGCAGGCAGGGAGCGTCGTTTCGGGCCAAATTTTTAAGAAAAACGGCCGCAGATTCGCAGATTTTCGGATGCAAAGGACAATACTGGCTTAACCGCAGCCTGGCTGATTGGGTTTAGTACTTTTTACTACCTTCCATTGCCGGAGTTTTCGCCAACCATCATTGGCAGCAGATCCAGTAGCCAGTTAATGAAACTTTAATTTTTTAAACCGCTTCTACATTATGCTGTTCTTTTTTTGCGTAATATCGTTTCAAGCAAAAACTCAGGTGTTTTGGACGAGAGAACCTTGGTAGAACAGTTACAGCGGGGCGACGAAAATGCATTCAAAATAATTGTAACCACCTGGCAAGATATGGTATACAATACTGCATTGGGTATTTTACAATCTGCTGAAGATGCCGAAGATGTGGCGCAGGAAGTTTTTGTGCAGGTATACGAATCTATCCATACATTTAAGGGAGAATCGAAGCTTTCTACCTGGCTGTACCGGATCACTACCAGCAAGGCCCTGGATCATATCAGGAGAAAAAAAAGAAAAAAACGTTTTGCATTTGTGCAAGCCCTGTTTGGAACCAACAACGAGATAATTATTCAGCCACCCGACTTCCATCACCCCGGCGTGGTACTGGATAACAAAGAAAACGCTTTCGGCTTTGTCAAAGCAATCGACAAACTGCCCGAAAACCAAAAAATAGCGTTCATACTCAATAAAATAGAAGGTTTAAATTACCAGGAAATCAGTGAAATTATGAACACCACCGTATCCTCTGTTGAATCATTGCTGCACAGGGCAAAAAACAACCTCAGGAAATGGCTGCAGGGAGTATATAATAACAGGAATACATAGCGCAGGTTTTATTTTCATTTCCCGTCAAATTAAAGAGGGTATTTTATATGGAAAAGAAAAGAGAGATAGACAACATATTAAACAGCCTGGATGGCATCCAGAAAGCCAGTCCGGGTGATTTCTTTTTTACCCGTGTACAGGCAAGGTTGCGGAAGCAGGAAACCAGCGCGTGGGGCAGTATTACAGCCTTTGTTACAAAACCCACCGTGGCGCTCGCAACGCTGTGCATCATTTTTTTACTCAATGCGGCCGCGTTGTTTTACCAGCGTACTTTTTCAACCACTTCTATGACCGATCAGTTTGAACAAAGCAGCACCGACGATTACAATACCACGCTGGCAACCAATTCTTATTACGACGAAAATACCGAGACACGATAATGGATAATTCAAAAGGCAGGATGCTAATCTTCCTGGTTGTATTTCTTTTGCTAACGAATATTGCCATGCTGCTGTATTTCACAGCTTTTAACAAACCCCCTGAAAAAAGCAACCGGGGCGAAAGACGGGGGCCGGTGACCAGTTTTCTGCAAAATGAAGCAGGGTTTAGCAAAGACCAGATGGAAAGGTTTGACAGCCTCAAAAAGCAGCACAGAACCGCTATAAAACCATTATTTGATGAACTGGGCAAAAGCAAAGACAATTTTTACCAACTCCTTGGCAAGCCGGGCATTTCCGATTCTGTACTTAAAGCCGGGGCAGATGAAATAGGTAGAAAGCAGGCTGCCCTTGACTGGCAATTTTTTCAGAATTTCATAAGCATTCGAAAAATATGTACAGAACAGCAATTGCCAAAATTTGATTCTGTAATGCCCTCGCTTGCCAGCAAAATGATGCAGCCCTGGCAAAAAAACAATGGCCCCAAAAGAAAAGACAGTACGCAATCAAAAAATTAACCAAAATCTTCCCGCAGTGCGCAGGTTTTTGCCGGCGGCGGCATCCAAATAATAAATCTTCTTTAACGATTAAAAATTATGCAATGAAAAAGAAATTGGTTTTACTGACAAGTTTTGCTCTAATGGCCGTTTTTGCAGTTAATGCACAGCAAGGCGGGGGCGGTGGAGGTATGATGCGTATGTCAGTGCCTGAAAGAGTAAAAATGGTAATGGATAAATTAGCAGATTTTAAACTGGATAAAGATAAATCCGCACTTACAGACAGTGCATTTACCAATTTTTACAAAGGACAGCAGAAAATGATGGAAGACATGCGCGCAAGCGGACAAATGGACAGGGATAAGATGATGGAAGGCAGAAAAAAACTGGCAGATGAAAGAGATGATAAGCTGAAGAAAATCTTCACTGACGACCAGTTTAAAAAATGGAAAGATGAAATAGAACCCACCACCCGTCCGCAAAGGCCTGCTGGTGGCAACAACTAATTTTGATTAACCAGTGATAACGTCAACGCAGGCCCTGTTTCCTTAACCGGAAACAGGGCTTTTAATTACCCATCCATTCTTTGAAAGCACTTACGTTTTCCTGGCTTACAATTATTTCCTCCTGCAACGGCGGATCAACCTCTACCAGCAATTTGCTTTTGGGATAGGTTTTTATTTTTTTGATTGCCTGTATGCTTACCAGGAATTTCCTGTTCAACCTGTAAAACTGCGCAGGATCGGTTTCTTTTTCAAGATCAGCCAATGATTTATCAAGAATAAATTTCTGGCCCCTGCTATCTACCATGCAAACCAGTTTATGGGTTGCATAGAAATAGGCAATTTCCCCGGCAGGCACGGTAATATAATCCATCCCTCTTTTTACAAGAAACCGCTTTTTATAGGATGGCTGTTCGGTATGACGGCGCCATTGCTGCAATTGCTGAAAATTGCCTGTGAAAAACTGTTTTAACTTTTCGAGTTTTTCCAGTGCGGCTTCCAGCTTTTCCTGTTTAACCGGTTTTAATAAATAATCGATACCATTGTGCTCAAATGCCTCCTGCCAGTATTCGTCGAAGGCTGTAGTAAATATTACGGGACAGGTAACGGCAGCTTTTTCAAATATGGAAAAGGAAAGGCCGTCGGTTAATTCTATATCCATAAAGATCAAATCGGGGGCTGGGTTTTGTTGCAACCAAACAGCAGCCGACTGCACGCTGCCCAGCACTGCTTCTATAGCGATGCCTTTATCTGCCTGAACAATGGCCTTCTGCAGTTTTTCCGCGGCCGGCTTCTCATCTTCAATAATAATTACTTTCATTATTACACAATTTTAAGAACAGGCAGTACCACTTTAAATATTTTCTCTGTTTCTTCTACAATAATGGTGTGCCCGGTAATAAGCTTATATCTTTCGTCCAGGTTCTTTAAACCAATCCTGGAGGAGTGTTTGCGCAGTGTCTTTTTTCTAATCTCATTATAAAAAACCAGTGTATCGCCGTTAAAGCCGATCTCAATTACCAGGGGCAGCTCATCAGAAAACTCATTGTGCTTGATGGCATTTTCCATTAGCACCTGCAATGAAATGGGTGGTACCAGGTATTGATCAAACAAAGCCTTGTCTGCAGCAAGATTCAATTGTACGGCGTTTTCGAACCGAATTTTCAATAGCGAAAAATAATCTTCCAGGAAACTGATTTCTTCCTGCAGCAACACCAGGCCCCGCGCCTTGTTCTGCAAAATATAGCGGTATACGTCCGCCATATTATCATTAAACTGTTTGGCCCGGGCAGGTTTTTCTTCAATGAGGTAAGACAATGTATTAAGCGAATTAAAAATAAAATGCGGATCAATCTGGTTCTTTAATGCTTCCAGTTCCGCTTCGGCGCGGGCCCTTTCCAATTGTTCTGCACGCAGCATCTCGGAGGCGGATTCTTTTACCAGGAAAACAGTTTCATATACATGTGTTATAAAAATTACACAAATCATTATTATCAGCGAAGCAGTAAATATGGTTGGCCAGTTGGCGCCGGTGTTAATAAAAATATGGTACCAGCCCGCCAGTAATAAAATACTCACCGGCAGTGTATAAAAAGAAATGCCAAAAAGTAGTACGATGATTTTTTTGAGCGGCTTTTTATACCAGTCAAAATAACTGCGCATACTGAAGAGCAGGTAGCGGTTCCCTTCCCAGATAATAAACGCAATAAAAATGGTATATAAAAAGCTTAACTTAATCTGCCAGTTCGTAAAATTTTGCCCGTTTACCATACCGGTAATAAGTGGAATGGCAATGCCAAAAAACGGTATCAATATCACCCTGAAGCCAATATCATTGATCTTGTCTTTGTAAGGAGCCTGCTTCATCGGCGATATGTTGTTGTTTGTCGGCACCAATTACGGGTTTATTCATTTTGGTTTGATGCTGTAAAGTTTAGCAATTAGTTTAGATAACTGAATTTTTAACTCCTAAATAATAAACACATGCAAACTATTAACTGGTTGGCTGCCCTGGTAGCCGGTATTTCAGCGTTCGTAATTGGCGGAATATGGTATTCGCCGGGTTTGTTTGGAAAAGCCTGGATGAAAGACAGCAACCTGACCGAAGACGAAATTAAAAAAGGCAACAAAGGAAAAATATTTGGTTTCACTTTTATATTCTCCCTGCTAATGGCGGTTAACCTTGCCATGTTTTTGCAAGATCCGAAAACTGCCGGTTGCGGGCCAAAAACCGATATAACCTGGGGCATGACCGCTGGCTTTCTGGCCGGCATTTGGGCGTTTTGCGCTATTGCCATTCACAGCCTGTTTGAGCTGAAAACCTGGCGGCTGATATTAATCAATGGCGGTTACAGCATTGTGGCACTGGTGCTGATGGGTGCTATCATTGGTGCATGGAGATAATGATTACCTGCCTGGTCAGCCTTATGGTTAATCAGTTGAAATGCTAACAGCAACCAATATCCGAAAATATAAAATAAAAGTTATTCTCCAATAAAACCGCTCTATATGAGATTCAAAAATGCAATCAGCTGGTTTGAAATACCAGCCACCGATTTAAACCGTGCACAACAATTCTACGAAACCATTTTCGGAACCAGTTTAACAGCATTGGATTTGCCCAATATTAAAATGCGCATGTTTCCACTGGAAAACATGATGGATGTTGGCGGCGCTATTGTTGACAGTGGCGGCTTCCATAAACCATCTGCTACCGACGGGCCCTTAATTTATCTGAATGCCAACCCGGATCTACAAATTGTGCTGGATAAAGTTGAAGCTGCCGGTGGTAAGATTATGGTTCCCAAAACAATGATCTCGCCCGAATATGGTTTTATGGCAGTCATCATTGACACAGAGGGCAACCGGATCGCCTTTCATTCTTTACCCAGCCAATAATTTTTTATGCCGGCACGCGCCACAGGGGCTACTGTAAACAAATTGCGTCCCGTTGCCGCTCATCAAACAGTATAATATTGCCATTCAATATTGCGTATCTTTTATAGGGCATATTTTTTCATATCAACCTGTAATTATGATACATTCCATCTTTACAAGAAAAAAATTTCTTGCTCTGGGTTCATTTGCATTAACAGGCGCTCTAAGCCAGTCAATGGCACAGCAAAGCCAGACCGACAGGCCTCCTGCACTTGAAAAAGACCTGGTAAGGGATTTTGTTATTGCAGGCCATGGCAATTTTGATAAAACAAAACAAATGCTGCAGGAGCATCCTTCGCTTTTATTTGCCACCTGGGACTGGGGCGGGGGTGATTTTGAAACTGCGCTGGAAGGGGCTGGCCATGTGGGTAACAAAGAAATTGCCAATTACCTGATTGGACTGGGTGCAAGAACAAATATGTTCGTACTGACTATGCTGGGCAAAACATCTATTGTAAAGCCCTTTTTAGAACAGTTTCCCAAATTTGTTTTTGCAAGGGGACCGCACGGGCTTACCCTATTGCATCATGCACAAAAAGGTGGCGAGGATTCGAAAGAATTGCTTGCTTATCTGGATGAAAAAGGCTTAAAGGATACCAAAATAAGTATATAGCCAGGTCCGGGGAATTTAATCAGGAAACAAGGTTTTATCAATGCCCGGCACAATGCGAAGGGCATTTTTATAATACACTTTCTTCAGTATGGCATCGGGTAGTCCTATACCATACATACGCCAGAAAGCGTGGTATTTTTTATGATAGGGAAAATACTCGTCTTCGGTTTCCAGCACCCTGAAATAAGTAGCATATTCTTCCGGCACCCAACTGTCTTTGCCAAACAAAATCCGATCCTGGTATTGCTCAAAAAATTTTTTCGCGGCGCGCGGCTGTCTGCCCAGTTCTGCTATCACGGCGCCAAATTCTACGTTTACATTTGGCAGTGCATCCAGCAGAAGGCCCAGTTTTGTAAGGTCGTTGGGATACCATCCAAAATGCGCAGCTATAAATGTAGTAGCAGGATGTTTTTTAAACATGCGGTGTTGTTCTTCAATCAATGTCTCCCAGGGAGCGGGATCATTAGGTCCTCTTTTACGGCCCGGGTGCGTGGTTATTTCCAGCCATCTTTCATTTTTTTCATCCACCGGATCCCAGAATGGTTTTGGATCGGCGGTATGAATCAGAACAGGAATCTTTAACTGGCCTGCTTTTGACCAAATGGCATCCAGTCTTGGATCATCTACGGTAACACGTTTTCCGTTATTGTCTTTTACACTAAGTCCGAGGTCTTTAAAAATCTTTAGCCCATTGGCGCCATGTTGTACATCTTCCTCCAGCTGCTTTACCGCTTTTTCGGTCCAGCCTGTTTCTCCTATCCCGGAAAAATTAATATTTGCAAAAACTATAAAACGCCGGGGATAACTGGATTTTACATTTTCCATCATTTTTTTTAACCCGTTGCCGTTGCCGCCACTCAGGTTAACCATCACGGCCATGTTCAGCTTATCCATATCGGTTACCAGGCCTTTTAAATTCTGCGAAGCCATGTCCCACTGATGATTGTGTACATCAATAAACGGGAATTTTGCTTTCGCCAGCGGGTGCTCAGGCACCACCAGTTCAGAGACCGGATCATACTTTTCAAAATCCATTCTTCCGCCAGACTGGGCACAGGAAGAAAAAACGGCCATTAAACAAACAGCAGAAAGGCTTATTAATTTTTTCATGCAAAAAAATAATGAATGATAAATACCGGGAAAAAGAAGGATTACTGCAAACCGTCGTTCTTATTGTTCAACAAGTATCTCTTTTAAAACATTTTCTATTCTTTCCTGTAGCGTGGCGTAATTGGTATACCCCCTGGCAATCAGGTAAAATTTGCTTTCGCTGGCCTGTAGCAGTACCGCCGGAAACCCGGTTACCTGCAATTGCTTTACTACTGAAAATTCATACTCCGCCTTCTCTTTATATTCCGGGCTGTGCAACTTACTGTAAAATTCTTCAGGGTTAATGGCATATTTCAAAAGCAAGTGCCGGTAAGCTTCATCATCGCATAAATCACGGCCTTCATAATGCAATGCATATTGAAGATCGGCCGCGAATGCTACCTGGTCATCGGGGTAATACTCTTTAAAAATGCACATTGCAATGGCCGGCTTTTCAGAATTGGGGAACCAGTCGCTTTTATCAGTATTTTTAATGTGCCAGAGATAATCGTTTCCAAACTGTATACCTGTGTGTTCTTCCACTGTTTTGTAGGCTTTTTCAATATATCCTGCCGTAACAGCAATTGGTTGCGGTGGCTGGCCGGTAATCATACCGCCAGACAAAACTTCAAAATTGAATTTATCCTTGTAGGCCATCGCTATCTCTTTTATAACCGGGCTAAAGCCATAGCACCAGCCGCAATAGGCATCGTAACAATATATAATAGTCTTAATCATGATCAACAATATCAGTATTCTGTAGTAAAAAACAAAATAAGCAATAATTATTCATCTACACTTAATAAAGGATAAGCCTTAGCGGATAAACAGTAAACATATAGATGAATACTTTTGCACTGGTTTTTATGTTAACCTTCTACTAATTCCAATATCGTAAAAAACAAACTATGAAAATTATGTACCTGAAAATTAATGCAAAAGTACTGCTTGCCTTTTTTGTACTGCTTTGCACAGGCTTTGGGCTGAATGCCCAGCTAAAAGTGGGCGATAACCCTACTACCATTCAAAAATCATCTATACTTGAGCTGGAAAGCACCAGGCAGGGTTTACTATTACCAAGGCTGGCCGATACAGCAGGCATCAATGCGCTGACACCACCCGACGGTATGATTATCTACCTGAATTCTGACAATAGTTTGCGCCTGCGCAGCAATGGTAGCTGGAAAAAAATAGCCGACCTTGCCGCCGCTTCTGCCAACTGGTCGCTGACGGGAAACACCGGCACCGACTCTGCCCTGAATTTTATTGGAACGGCCGATGGCAAACCGCTGAGCATGCGAACCAATAACGCCGAACGTTTGCACATCAGCTCAAATGGAAATATTGGTATTGGCACCAGTACCCCATCTGCCACACTGGAAGTAAATGGCAGTGTTAAACTGGACACTGTTACCAACGGAACCAATGAACTGAATGTACTGGTACTGGCCGCGGATGGTTCTGTATATAAAAGAACGATTTCTTCTGCTGCTTTCCAGAATGCCATTAAAGCCATTAACGGAATCCAGACACAAACATTGACCATTAATGCAGCCGCATCAGATACGGTGAGCAATGTATCTGTACAAAATAATACAGCAGACAGTACCATTTCGATTTACCTGCCCGTACAAAATGGTTCTTCTGCCGGCAAACCCTATGGTTTTTTAACTTATGCTGACTGGCAAAAAATTCAAAGTGCTGTACAAACCATTACCATTGGTGCAGTAGCCACCACTTCTGATGTAAATGGTGCAACCATTGTGACAGACAGTACTTCGCGCCAGATTATCTTACACCCGGCCGATGCCACCAATCCAGGTATCGTTACTGCCGGCACACAAACATTCGGCGGTAATAAAACATTCAAAGGGACTTTAACCCTCGACAGTGTTGCCAATAACAGCAGTGTAGACTCTGTTCTGGTTATCAGTAACGGGCTGGTACAGAAAAGGCAGGTGAGTGCCGCGGCTTTTGGCAATGCCATCCGCAGCATTAATGGAAACAGGGATACCGCCCAAGTTTTTAGCTTCAAAAACACGGGTACCGATCTTACTGTATCTACCAATAATGCCGACAGCGTATTCCTGAATGTACCAGACGCTGGTACTACAGCACGTGGTGTAGTTACCACTGCAACCCAAACATTTGCCGGAACTAAAAACTTCCAGGACAGTGTAACCGCTGCCAAATCTGTATTGGTGGGCTCAACCGGCAGTGCCAATTCAACTGTACAAGTAGCAGGTTCAATGGCATTGGCCATTAAATCGGTAACGAGCAGCTATACTGCAACCGGGGCCGACAATACCATTCTTGCAAATACAACATCTGGTGCAATTGTTATTACCCTGCCGGATCCTGCAAGTTTTGCCGGCCGTATTTACACCATCAAGAAAATTGGTACCGGTGGTATTGATAACCAGTTAACCATTACGCCCGCTGCCGGAACAATTGATGGCGGTGCTTCATATATTATTTATAACGACTGGACTTATGTTTCCCTGCAAACAGATGGCTCAAACTGGTATGTGATAAAGAAATAGATTGGCTCATGTTTAAAAGTTTGAGGTTATGCAAACCATCCGGTCATTTGCTACGGCAATATTATTCCTCCTGTCCGGTTATATCGGTCTTGCCCAGCAGCTAAGGCTGGGCAAGAACCCTTTTACAGTTGAAAAATCGGCTGTGCTGGAGCTACAGTCAGACAACCAGGGTTTATTACTGTCAAGAATTACAGATACCACCTCCATTAATTTTCTATCGCCACCGGACGGAATGATGATTTATTTCGCCCCAACGAAACGTGTGTTGGTCCGAACCAACGGTTACTGGCAATCGCTCCCTACCATTATTGATACCTCCAGTATTTCCAATTTTTATCAAAAGACAAGAAGCTTGTTTTCGGGAACAGCGCCCGTTACATTCAACAATGCTACGGGGCAAATTGGTATTACCCAGGCTTCAGCCTCTACCAACGGTTACTTAAGCAGTACTGACTGGAATACCTTCAACAATAAAGCGGCTTCTTTTACAACCGGCAACCTAACAGAAACCGGCTCCGGCATTTTAACCATTGCCGGAGGAACCAATGCGGTTGTGGGAAGCGGAACATCTATACAGGTGAAACAGGCAACCACTTCGCAAAACGGGTTTCTTTCATCAACAGACTGGAACACGTTCAACAGCAAATTATCAACAATTGATACTTCTAACATCAGCAATTTTTACCTGAAAGTTCGTGGTGAATATACTGCGGGTACTGGTATTGGTTATAGTAACACAACCGGTGTCATTTCAAATACCGGTGTGCTTTCGGTAAATGGAAACACCGGTGCCTTAACAATGGATACAGGATATATCAGCAATTTTTCTGTAAAAACAAGGGGACTGTTTTCGGGAACTGCACCTGTTACTTTTAACAGTGCAACTGGCGCTATTGGCATTACACAAGCGTCTGCTTCTACCAACGGCTATTTAAGCAGCACCGATTGGAATACATTTAATAATAAAGCGGCTTCTTTTACAACCGGTAATCTTACAGAAACCGGTTCAGGCATTTTAACCATCACTGGTGGAACAGGTGCAGTAGCAGGAAGCGGGACTTCTATACAGGTAAAACAGGCAACCACTTCGCAGAACGGTTTTTTATCTTCTGCCGACTGGAACACATTCAACAGCAAATTATCAAGCATTGATACCACTAATATCAGTAATTTCTACCTGAAAGTTCGTGGTGAACATACTGCGGGTACTGGTATTGGTTATAGTAACACAAGCGGTGTTATTTCAAATACCGGTGTACTTTCGGTAAATGGAAATACCGGTGCCTTAACAATGGACACAGGTTATATCAATAACTTCTCTGTAAAAACAAGGAGTCTTTTTAATGCCGGTGCAGGCATTACCTACAACGCTGCTACCGGTGCCATATCTTCTTCGGTAAGCACGGCCAATTTATGGGCGTTTGGTGGCAACACCGTTGGCGCTATAAAAAATATTGGTACCGTTGACAACTACGATTTTCCTTTCATTACCAATAACACCGAGCGCATGCGCCTTAGCAATGCCGGCAACCTGGGCCTAGGGACTTCTTCGTTTGATGCCAGCAACCCGGAAAAATTGCTGGTGAATGCGGGTACTACCAGCTCTGTAAATGCTATTGCCGGTAAAGGCAACATAAACAACTATCTGCAGTTAAATATTCAAAACCAGTCAGCGGGCACCAGTGCATCATCAGATGTAGTGGCCACGGCAGACAATGGTTCTGAAACCACCAACTACATTGATATGGGTATTAACAGCAGTGCCAATACCAGTGGTGCCATGGGCGGCGCGAATGATTCCTATTTATATAATATAGGGCAGAACCTATTGATAGGAACAGGTTCTGCCTCCAAATCACTGGTCTTTATGACCGGCGGCACAACACAGTCTGCCAATGAAAGAATGCGCATAGATGGCAGTGGCAATGTGGGTATTGGTACAAACGCACCCACCAACGCCCTTCATGTGGTGGGCACCAATCCGCTTAAATTATCAGGAATACAATCGGGTGCCGGTACAGATAGCTTGCTAACCCTGGATGCAACGGGTGTTGTAAGAAAAAGAAAACTGGCAGACGTACTCAGCAATACAGCCATCAGCAGTTTAAATGGATTAACAGGCAGCACACAAACATTTGCTACCGGTACATCGGGTACAGCGCCCGGCTGGAGTTCTGCTACCAGCATTCATACACTCAATATTCCCCTGGCTGCTACCGGGGGCGTAACCGCGGGGCTGCTTTCCAATACCGACTGGAACACGTTCAACAATAAATTATCAGCCATTGACACGGGTAATATCAGTAATTTTTACCTGAAAGTTCGTGGTGAACATACTGCGGGTACTGGTATTGGTTATAGTAACACAACCGGTGTTATTTCCAATACAGGCGTACTTTCTGTTAACGGCAACACCGGCACCTTAACAATGGACACCGGTTATATCAGCAACTTTTATATTAAATCACGCAGTCTGTTGAATGCAGGTACCGGCATTACCTATAACCCCGCTACAGGTACCATATCATCCACCGTAAGTACAGCCAATTCATGGGCGTTAAATGGCAATACGGTGGGCGCTATAAAGACCATCGGCACAATTGATAACTACGATTTCCCTTTCATTACCAATAATACGGAGCGCATGCGTATCAGCAATACCGGTGACGTGGGCATTGGCGTTACAAACCCCACCAATCCGCTGGTTGTAAAAGATACGCTTGAAATACGCCGTACCGGAACCATGTCCAGTTTGCTGTTTTCGAATACCGCGGGCTCGGGCGATTTCCGAATCGGTGGTGATGGGAGCGATTTGTTCTGGCAGGGTGGTGGCGGCAGAAACCTTCAGATGGGTGCTTATTGGGGCATCGTGCTGGCGGGCGATCGCCAAAGTTCAAGTTTTCCTGCTTTTTCAAACGGTGTAGCCAACACCAACGTGTTAATACAGGCGCAAAGGGATGCCAGTATTCCGCTGGCTATACAAGCCAATTCTGCCACCCAATCCGCCAATCTTACCGAATGGCGTTCGGCTGCTTCCAATATATTGGCTGTAGTAGATGAGAGTGGTAAGTTTGGGATAGGCAGTTCCAATCCCCAGGCCAAATTGCATGTAGAAGGCACCAACCCATTATCGTTGTATGGCGTACAAACCGGCACCAATACTTCCACTGACAGCGTGTTAACCATTGCCAGCGGTGTCGTTAAGAAACTACCCGCCTCAACGTTTTCTGCTGCTTCAAATTCCTGGAACCTGGGGGGCAATACTGTTTCAACCATAAAAAACTTTGGTACTGTTGATAATAACCATTTACCTTTTATTACCAACAATACGGAGCGTATGCGCCTCAGCAATACGGGTAATCTTGGAATTGGCACATCTACGTTTAACAGTACCTATCCTGAAAAATTAGTAGTAGATGCGGGTACTACCAGTTCAGTAAACGCTATTGTAGGAAAGGGGTCTATTAACAGTTACCTGCAGCTGAACATTCAGAACCAGTCGGCCGGTACCAACGCTTCTTCCGATGTAGTAGCAACAGCCGATAACGGCGATGAAACAACGAATTATGTTGATATGGGCATCAACAGCAGCACCAATAACAGCGGTATAATGGGCGGTGTCAATGATTCTTACCTGTACAATATCGGGCAAAATTTTCTGATCGGAACCGGTTCAGCATCTAAATCGCTGGTATTTATGACCGGTGGAACAACGCAATCCTCCAATGAAAGAATGCGTATAGATGGCAACGGTAAAGTAGGCATTGGAACAACATCGCCCACGGCTGCCCTTCATTTAAGGGCGGGTACCGCAACCGCCAGTACCGGAGCGCCGTTAAAATTCACTTCTGGTACCAATCTGACAACAGCAGAAGACGGGGCGGTAGAATATGATGGAACAAATTATTTTGCCACATCCGGAACTACCCGTTACACATTGGCTAAAACCCTTACCGCTACTGCTTCACTGGATTTTCCAAACGTTACAGGAATAAATGCGTCCACTTTGACCATTACTGTAACCGGAGCAGCAGACGGAGATGTTGTATCATTGGGTGTGCCCAATGCGCTGGCCTCTGTTAACGGTGTAATTTATTCGGCCTACGTATCCAGCGCTAATACGGTTACTGTTAAATTCAGTAATAATAATGCACTGACTTCTATTAACCCTGCTGCCGCCACCTTCAGGGTTACAGTTATAAAATATTAATGAATCAAAAATCTAAATTACGCAGCCAGCTGTTTGTGATATAAAAAATGCCGGTTATAACCAAATATAGTATACTTATTATGCTGTTACTGGGCCTTTGTACAGGCGCGGTGTATGGTCAATCCGGTTTTTATGTTCCGCAGAAAGGCAAGGTATTTTTCAGTGGCGACACAGCCACCATTTTTTCAAATGTCATTAACCAGGGGCAATTGGGCGTTGGCAAAAATGCGGTGCTTAATTTTAAAGCCAGGCAATGGCAGAATGACCCCCAATCGCTTATAACGGACGAAAGCAACAGCGGCAATGGTACCACCGGAAAGGGTGGCATCGTTCGTTTTATAACCCCCGATACATCCAATGCCGGTTTACAGCAAATATTAATTGGCGGCTACAACACGGTTACAAAAACAGGCGCCTCTTTTCCCAATCTTACGGTTGCCAATCCATATGGCATTGTATTGTCGGCTGTCAGCACCAAGATCAGGCGGCAGCTCAATTTTGCCAATGGCCATATCCATGCAGAAGACAATATCCTGGTAGTGGGCGATGGCAACCCTGGTGTTATAAGCGGTTACAATGAAAATCGTTTTGTGGTTACCGGTAGTTCAGTAGCCGGCGGTTTTTTGCTGCGCGAAAAAATCAGCGCAGCAGACGGATGGGTAACTTTTCCGGTGGGTACTTCAGAAGGTTCATACACGCCTGCGGCAATCAATTCGCATAGCGGGGTATCCGATGATTTTTATGCCCGCGTAAACGACAGTGTAAAAACGAATATAACAACCGGTAACAGCCTGCAGGATATATCTGTGGCCAAAAACTGGCAGATAGGAAAACTGATCTACCCCGGTGTAGGCGAAGTAGACATTAACCTGCAGCATTTATTAAATGATGAAGGATCTGATTTTAAAGCCAACCGGGAAAACGCTTATGTATCCCAGTATTACAGGGGTTCATGGGATACCAGCTATCCGCAAACAGCCCCTGTTGCCGGCCGGCTCACCACCGGCAGTCTGCTTACCAATAGTGGAATGAACACCCGGTTATTTAGCGGCAGTGTTACCAGTACTTCCTTTTTTTCAAAATTCGTCAGCAAAGATTCCGCTAAAACAAAATTGTGGTTTAGCGGTTACCGAAAAGACTACCAGAACGTATGGGTCTTCTGGGAAACACATCCCGAGCTTAATCAAAAATACTTCCAGGTGCAGCGCAGGCTTAGCAATGAAAGCGCATTTTCCAACCGCGGCAATCCCGTACCATCAAAGGCCATCAACGGCTCCAGTTATGGCTATCTTAACTATGGCATGAACGATCCCAATAATTACGGAGGCGCAAGTTTTTACCGTCTGCTGATGATATCGTATAACGGCGACACTACTTATTCAAATATTGTAGCCATTGGTCCCAACCCAGGCGGTATTGGTACAATTATATGGCCCAACCCCAGCAGCGGAACGTTTTATGTTGGTATAAGCATGATGGGTGCTGTAAAAACCATCAATATTTACAACGATATTGGCCAGTTGATTCAATATGAAATGGTGAACGACCGCGGCCTGATTGAAATGCACCTGCGTACCCCGGGTGTGTATATGGTATCATTTATTGGCTATGATGGCAGTGTGCTGGAAACCAAAAAATTACTCATCATTGGCAACTAAACAGCATTCGTTTTTAGTTTCCGGATATAATCGTCTATATAATCCTGTTTCTTTTTTAACCGGTATTGCATAATAAAGCGTGGGTGCGATAAAGGCACAATCGTTTCAAAAAAATGCTCTTCTGCATTTAGCCTGGATAGCCATGAAAAATTTTTACCATCTCCCAGGCAAAAAGCAACACTGCGATCAATACCAAAACGAAACTGTTTCTTCATGCATTCTATGGCAAAGGGCCTTATATCTGCCTGTAATTTTTTATCGTCGTAGTAATTAAGATTTTTCCCTTTTTGCGTAAATCCTAATGGACTAACTGCCGTGATATAAAACTGCTTATAAAAAAGATCCACGCCACCGAATGCTTCTATCATTTCATATACATACAAAGAAGAAAGTTCCTGTTTCTTCACCCAGCTATTTTCAATACCACAATTGTTTTGCAGCCGTATGGGATCGGTGAAAGGGATACCTGTTACGCCACCTCCAAAACGGCCGGGATTAATACCGATAATCATTCGCCGGGGCTGGTTGTCGTTGTAATATTTTTTGTAAAATAATGTACAGGCCTGCATGGTAGCCGCATCGTTAAACGGGGTCATTACTTCAATACCGGGTGGTAAGCTAACAGGAAACTGCAGTTGGCTGATAAACGATAAGATATTTTCCGCAAAATTCATGGGCAAATGTAAGGACGGAAGCTTTATGGCTGTTTTGATTTTACTTCTTCGAACCGCTGTTCATAGTCTGTGCGTATAGTGCCCATTATCCTGTCCCAAAAAGTAAAATACAAACCATAATTACCCTTAAAAAACTGGTGGTGCTGGTTATGGCTCACAGATGTATTGATCCATTTGCCCAACCAGTGTCTGCTAAATCCTTTTGGATATAATTCATAACCAAGATGACCATATACATTGTACACAATCATAAAGAAAAAGAAAATATACAGGTGCAGTGGATGGATGGGTATGGTGAAAAGAAAAACCGCAAACACACCTGCTTCTACCACAGCTTCCAGCGGGTGAAAGGCATATGCCGCCCATGGAGACGGGTTGGTTGAATGATGGTGTACGAGGTGAAAGACCGGAAATAATTTTTTATGATGCATCAGGCGGTGTGTCCAGTAAAAATAGGTGTCGTGAATAATAGACATGAGCGGAAAGGCGGCAAAGAAATACAGCCAGCCATGGTCGCCAATATTTCTGTAATACAGCGTATGTGGCAGTACGTATGGGTTTTTTACCAGCAGTACAGGTACAAGACCAAAAATGGCAATCGTACATAATGAATAGCCTATTTCCCTGGTATAGTCCTGCTGTTTGGGAAAACGTGGCTGGATTTTTTTATACCCGATCCTATTTTTGAATAGTACATAAAACAAAAGGAATGCAATGGCTGCCGATAAAAAATAGCGGCTGCCTATCTTTTCAACAAAAAATAAATAGTCCCTCCAGTGCATGTTACAAGGTTTTGATGCGTTTCAATTTTATCTGTCAGGTTGGTGGAATCAGCAACGGGCGCATCCGGGTTTTTGGCCGGTGTACATCTTACCAAAAAAAAGTGTTTTGAAACACAGTCAAAATTACTTGATACTGGCTCCAAAACACTGTATAAACAACCGTCCTTATAATAATTTATCAGCCACGTCTGCCACCGCCCCTGCTACCACCGCCGCCGCTGTTTCCACCACCACCGGATCTTCCGCCACCGCCGCCGCCTCCGCCAAAGCTGGGCCTGGAGCCACCACCACCGCCACCAAAGCTGGGTCTGGAACCACTGCCGCCACCGCGGTCAAAACTGGGCGCACTGCGTTGCGGTGCACTGGGTTGTGAGAACTGTTGCTGCGGTCTGCTGAATGACCTGTTATTGTCGAAATTTCTTTGCACGTTGTATTGTCTTGATGGCGTGTTTAGCCTGTTGCCATCATTGCCGGGTGTATTTTGCCCCTGAAAACCACGGCCGCGACCAAAGCCACTGTTGTCATTATTGTTGGGCGTTCTGTTACTGTTATCAAAAGTACGGGGACTATTGTTATTGAACCGGTTATTGCCACGATTATTATAACCATCGTTATTCCCCATCCTGTTGCCACCATTGGCATTGTTAAACCTGTTGCCACCATTGACATTGGCGTTATTAAAACGGTTACCGCCATTGAACCGGTTGCCATCTGCTCCGCGGTTATTGAACGCACCCCCGCGGTTGAAGTTGCTGTTGTAGCGGTTATTGTTTACAAAGCTGCGGTTGTTATAGGCGTATACATTTCTGCGGTTATTATAAATATTGTTGGTATAGTTGATGTTTATGCGTGCGTTATTCCTGTATGCATAACCGCGGTTATAACCATAGTAACCGTAGTTGCGGTAATAGCCGCCACCATATGCGTAACAGGGGCGATAAATGGCAGGACCCCACCATCCGCCATAACGGTAACCAACACCCCACCATGAATTAAAGCCAAAACCAATATCAAACCAGTCGTATCCAAAACCATATCCAAAGCCCCATCCAAACCAGGGCGTATAGTTCATGCTGAAGCCCCATGTGTAGGGCCTTGCATAGTAATGTGTGCGCCACCACGGACGGTAGTAATACCCTGTTCCGTATACAAGCGTTGGACCATACACATATGCATTCAGGTAACCGGGCGTATAACCAGTGTACACATAATCAGGTGTAGCATCATATACATACACATATTTGGAATTATAAACCGGGTAGCTGGGCGGTATATTGTCCACATCTTCCGGACGGTAAGTGCTTACTTCCCATGGGCCGGAAGGACTATTTGACTGAAACCACACGCCATTGTCGATCGCATAATACATGCCATCCATCCTTAATACGGTAGCAGAAGCATTTACGGCATACTGCAAACGTGTACCATTGATGCTTTCAAACTGCGGGTTACCATCATAGGTAACACTGGTAGTAGCAGTTCTGCGATCTACTTTTGCTGTTTGTGGAATGGCATTGTCCATTACTGCTTCATTGGCCTGGTCCGTACCTGCTACACTTGCCAGCACATTGTCTTTGGGCGAACCGGCCGGAATTTTTGCAAAGTCGGCAGGTAATTTATCTGCACCAATATACTGCCACTGGCTTTTTAATGAAGAAGACCTGTACCAGCGGCCGCTCAGCAATACATAATACTGCTGCGAATTAACATCCATGAAAATATCGTTGGAAGAGTTTTTTACATACAATAAACTTGTATTTTCAATAGGGGTAAAATTTGCTTCTCCGTCTGACTGAATCAGTTCTGCAGGTTCAGTGCTTACAATAATTTCAGGCACCACGTTGCTGTTATTATCTGAAACGGCATCGTCGTTATTATTTGTGCTGACGTTATTATTATTGTTACTGTTCTCATTATTCTTTACAGCGGTTTCAATCTGCCTCAGGTTATCGGGTATATTGGGCGCATAGCTATAAGGACCCGTAGCAGACGAAGCACTGTACCATTGTTTACCGCCGTATAAATAAAACCGTCCGTCGTTATTTTTTACAATCGTGAACGGGGAATTTACCACGGCTTCCACCCCATAAGTAGCATTGCTTTGCATTTTAGGCTGACCATCTATCAACACCAGCATGGAGGGCTTGTTGGTATAAATTACCCGGGGTGGGTTATTATTAAAGCTGGAAGATAATTTAGCCTGCTGTTCCGTGTGATTCAACGAATTTTCCACTTCGTCTTTTGACAGGCTGATATTCATTTGCGGAATGGCAGATTCCAGCCTGCTCTTAATAGCTGCAGTAGCTGCATCATCCACTCCGTCGGGGAATTTAATATTGGTAACATCCATCGACTGTATGGTAACGTTGCTCCCATTATCGGCTACACCTGCTTCCCACCAGAATGCGCCAAATACAGGATCTGTTTTACCGTCTGGTATAACGGAAATGGCCGATCTGGATTTTAACACGCCCCCACTATAAGATTCTACCTGGGGCTGATAAATCTTTATCTGTTCGCCATTATTACCTGTAATACTTTTAGGCCAATCCTGTTGTGCAAATGCTGCGCTGCAAAAAATAACAGTGCAGATAAACAACCAGGATTTTTTGTAAAAGATGTTCATGACAAGAATTTTATTTTGAATAATAATAGAGCTAAATCCTTTTTAACTATATCGGTAAGACGGATTTGCTTCCCTAAAGTTTGTTCTTATTGCCTAAACATTTTGTTAATGTAAGGCTTTTTCTTCCCATATCATAGTAACCGCTAAAACCGCGCCTATTTAACATATTTCCAGGGATTTATCTTGCAGTTTACCTCTCACAGGGCTGCGTCTTTACAATGCAATAACAATATTCCTGCCGGCAGCAGGCGTTCAGCTTTCAAAAAGCGGTCTTTCCACCCGTTTACATTGCAGCAAATTACCCAGTTACCGCAGTTCCCAAAAACGGAAGGAAAGAATAGAGCCGGTCTGCTGCAGTAACAGGCATCGGAAAGAGTGCGATCAATCAGCGGTTCAGCTAATTGGCAAAATGCCTGCACCGTTTTCTGAAGGCAGAGGGATTTTCGCCGGTGATCTTTTTAAATAACTTATTGAAATAAGACAGGCTTTCAAAACCTACCTCGTAACAGGTTGCTGAAACATTGCTATCGTGCAACAGCAGGGTCTTAGCCTGGGTAACCCTGTATTGATTCACAAAATCGGTGAATGTCATATTGGTCTGCTTCTTAAAATACCGGCAAAATGCCGCCATACTTAAATGCACGCTGGCGGCAACCACATTTACATCGGGTCTTTCGTTGTAATTGGCATGAATGTATTTATAAACCGATCCCATCCGTATTTTATCATTCAGAAATAATTTGATACTGGTATCCTTTTCATTCAGCGCTGTTACTTCACCGGAATTTGCCAGTAGCTGAAAAATTTCCAGCAGGCAGAGCAACTGTTCAAAATGACCCTGGCCCCGCATCCTTTTTAGCTTTTCCACCACCTTAATTTTTGTATGCCCCCGGAATGATAAACCAAGGCCGGCTTTATCAAAAAGTTGTTGTATGCCGGCTAATTCCGGCGTATTGGCAAATGCATCCCCTAAAAAATTCTCTTTTAATTGTACGACTATTTGTTTGTAGGCCGTCTTTAGCCCGTAGTCAAAATTCAAGTGCGGCACATTGGGACCTATCAGCACCAGGTCGCTGCCCATAAAACTTGATATGTGCTGGCCCACATGCCGTATGCCATTGCTGGCTTCCACATACACCAGTTCGTACTCCGGATGGTAATGCCAGTAAAAATTGTTTCTCAGCCTGGGTTCAAAAAATTTGAATGACTGACCCGGATCGGGCTGCACGATTTCTTTTTTAATCTTCACCTGCCAATTTTCTGTAAAGCTACTATTTACAGGCAAAACCGCACTTATTATGTCAATGGAGAGCAAATATTGGTCATCCGGCATGCCGCCCGCCCTTATGCTTTATACCAAATTTGTATTATTATATCACGCTAAAAACTTGTTATATGCAACCTATCACGATGGCGCCCACCATGGGAAACATGAACGCTCATAAAGATATACCCGGCAATCCTTCCACTGCCAAAAGCAGCAGTGTGAAATTGAATGACCGCAGCAATGGAAAACCGCTGCAGGTGTTGAGTGAAGCAGACTGGCAGTTCTGGATTACCAACGGCTATATCGTTATTAAAAATGCGGTACCAAAAGAACAGGTTGAGAAACTGGCGGGCTTTCTCTGGGAGTTTGAAGAAAAAGATCCAACTGATCCTTCTACCTGGTATGCACCACCCCGTGCTGAAATGCAAATGAAAGAACTCACGAATACCGGAATGGTAGAAGTATACAATCATCAGTACCTGTGGGAGAACCGCCAGTGGCCAAAAGTACACCAGGCATTTACTGATATTTGGGGGACTGAAAAATTATGGGTAACCATCGACAGGGCCAACCTGAATTTGCCCATCCGGCCTGGTTTTGAATATAAGGGATTTATTCACTGGGATTACGATCCGGAAACAAAACCGCAAAATGTACAGGGTGTGCTGGCGCTGGCAGATCAGACCGATGAAAACATGGGCGGTTTTCAGTGCATTCCTGAATTATACAGAACCTATGATAGCTGGAAACTAACGCAGCCGGATGACCGCGATCACTTTAAACCAGATACAACGGGTTTCGACATTGTAAAAGTAAAAATGAATGCGGGTGATTTATTGATCTTCAACAGCCTGCAGCCGCATGGTATACGTCCCAACAGGAGCGGCGATAAGGTTCGTATTGCACAATACATTTCAATGATTCCCGCTGAAGAAGATAATGATCAACTACGCCAATGGCGCATACATTCCTGGAAAGAAAGAAAAGCCCCGGAAGGTTTTGCTTTCCCGGGCGACCCAAGGAGATGGGAACAGACAAAATATGAAACGGCCGTATTGTCTGATTTGGGAAAAAAATTACTGGGATTGGAAAGATGGTAGGTGAACCGCTTTTCTTAAACACTTCCATAACGAACTTGATGCAACCCGGGCTTTATTGAATCTTATTAAACCTCAGGTGCATGACCCTGCCGTCATTTACTTCAAAACCCGTAATTGTATTTTTGTCGCCATAGGCAATTCTAAGATGGCGCATCCACCAATAATCAGTAAAAAGATCTGCCTTGCCCAGCAGCTTTATTTTAGTGTCTTCATATTTGTTATTGGTCATTACCAGCGCGTGATCTTTTATAATGATGCCATACTTGCAATCCAGCTCAGGACAATAATATACACCGGTATACACCTGTAGTTGTTTATCGCTTAATGCGCTGTCCGTATATTTTTTCAACAGCCGTTCGTTGTCCGGCCAGTATTCATTTACCCAAACATTTTTATCGGTTGTTGTGCTGAAAACGAATTTAATCTCCGGTGTTTTGGCTACGTAAAAACTGTCTTTTATACCTGGATACAGGAGATCAGACCTTCCATTACGGTCCCAGCACAATTGCTGGCGGCGAAAAACAAAGCTGAATTGCGCGCCATCGTCAGCAACAAAGTTGCCGGCAAAATTTTTTACACGCAGTGAATCTTTTACAATAGCCCGGCTGCTGTCAATTTTTACAGGTGGTGTTTTTGCTGTTGTGTCCTTTATAAAAAGATCAGCCAACTGGTTGGCTTTATCACTGGTATTTACATCGCCCAGGTTACTAAAAACAATAAAACCCATTCTTAAATCGGGGAATACTGTAACGTAAGTCCTGAAACCCGCATCGCCACCGCTATGCTGGTATTCTCTCCAGCCTTTGTATGTATCTGCAACAATGCCCAGGGCGTAGTTCTGGCTGGCGCCGTTATTTAATTTCGATTTCTGCGTCAATTGTTCAATAATAGCCTGGTCACCCAATTGATGGTTATAAAAATTCATGACCCATTTGCTCATGTCCCTGATATTAGTAAACAAACTGGTGGCCCCTGCATTGGAATAAGACAAAATACTATTGGTAAACCGTACAGGAAAATCACGGCTGTAAGAATAGGCACGGTTCTTTACTATCTCGGTATAGTCATCATGAAAATGTGTACTACCCATGCCCAATGGCTTAAAGATGGCGGAATCGGTGAATTGACGAAGTGTTTGTTTGCTGACTGATTTTACAATTTCCGCCAGCATGGTAAACCCGCTGTTGCTGTAACTAAATTGTGCGCCCGGTTTAAAATTCAGGGCCTGTTGCTGGCTGAGCACTTTTACAATGTGTTCCTGTGTAATCACATCATCTATACGTGTACCGGCAATGGCCAGCAATTGCCATTGATCCCTGATACCACTGGTATGGTTGAGCAATTGGCGGATGGTAATTTTTTCTTTAAGATCAGGAAACCAGGGCAGGTAGGTATGGATATCATCATCCAGTTTCAATTTACCCTGTTTGGCCAGTAATAAAATACTGAACGCCGTAAACTGTTTGGAAACCGAAGCCATATGAAAAATGGTTTCGGGTGTAATGGCAATACCATATTCCATATTGGCCATGCCATAGCCTTTTGCATAAATCAAAGAATCATTTCTTACAATGCCGATGGCGCAGCCTGGACTTTTGTCAGTATTCCATTGTTTAAAAAGGTTGTCTATTTTTTGAATAATGGTATCGGGGATGGCCTGGGCAGCTATTTTTATTGTTCCTGCAAGAAAAAATAAAAACAAGATGGAAAGGGTCTTTATATAGTACATAGTATTAAGTATTAAGTATTGAGTATTCAGACACGCGGCGGCAAGTGGTATTGAGTATTCAGTATCCAGACAAGCGGCACGTAGTATTGAGTACCTGGTATTCAGACACCGGGCTGTATGGCACTGGGTACCGCGACGACCTGACTTCGGATCTGAATACTATGATCTATATACTAAGTACTTAATGCGCCACCAGCCAGTTTTCGCCAGCCCCTATCTCTGCATCGGCAGGTACATCATTGGGTAATAACAACGCGGTTTGCATGCATTGTATGATAATCGGTTTGATGGTTTCCAATTCATCTTTATGCGCATCAAACACCAGCTCATCATGCACCTGCAACAACATTTTAGATCGGAATTTTTTCTTGCCGAAGGCTTCATGTATCTTAATCATGGCCAGCTTAATCATGTCTGCCGCTGTGCCCTGTATGGGCGAGTTGATGGCATTTCTTTCTGCAAATCCGCGCACCGTAAAATTGGCTGAATTGATATCGCGCAGCCAGCGTTTGCGGCCCATCAGGGTTTCTACATAACCTGTTTCTTTTGCAAAATTGATGGTGTCATCCATGTATTTCTGGATATTCGGAAATTGTTTTTTATAATTATCAATGATCTCTTTGGCCTCTGTCCGGGAAATACCCAGGTTATCTGCCAGTCCAAAAGCTCCCTGCCCGTAAATAATACCAAAGTTTACACTCTTGGCTTTGTACCGCATTTCTTTGGTCACATCTTTCTCCTCTACGTTAAATACTTTGGCGGCCGTGGCGGTATGGATGTCTTTACCCGTTTTAAATGCGGTGCACATGTTTTCATCGGCGCTGATTGCGGCTACTATCCGTAATTCAATCTGTGAGTAATCTGCAGATACCAGCACATGATCCTTATCGCGTGGAATAAATGCTTTCCTTATTTCCCTGCCGCGTTCTGTTCTTACCGGAATGTTCTGCAGGTTGGGATTGTTGCTGGATAAACGGCCGGTTACCGCCACTGCCTGTGCATAAGAGGTGTGCACCCTGCCCGTTTTTCGGTTAACCATTAGCGGCAGTGCATCTACATAAGTTGATTTTAGTTTGGTTAGTTCCCGAAAGGCCAGGATATCTTCCACAATTTTGCTCTGGTGTGCCAGCTTCAGCAATACATCTTCGCCCGTGGCATACTGCCCCGTTTTTGTTTTTTTTGCTTTTGGATCCAGTTGCAGTTTATCAAACAATACTTCTCCCAGTTGTTTGGGCGATGCCAGGTTAAACCTAACCCCCGCCTGGCTGTATACATTTTCTTCGGCCTGTTTTGCTTCTTTTTCCAGTTGTTTTGAATAGTCCTTCAGGAAATCCATGTCCACCCTGATTCCCTCAAACTCCATGGCAGTTAACACTTTTACCAATGGGTTCTCTACCTGGCTGAACACTTTTTCTACTTCCTTTTCTTTTAGCAATGGGGTAAACTTATGTTTCAGTTGCAGGGTAATGTCTGCATCTTCTGCCGCGTATTCTTTTATTTTTTCCAGTTCTACATCGCGCATATTGCCCTGGCCTTTTCCTTTTTTGCCAATCAGTTCTTCAATGTGCACCGGCTCATAACCCAGGTATTGGGCACTGAGTATATCCATGCCCCGTTTGCCATCGGGCTCAATTACATAGTGCGCCAGCATGGTATCAAAAATATCGCCTTTCAGTTCAAGGCCGTACCATTTCAACACCAGCATATCGTATTTTAAGTTCTGCCCCACCCAGATTATTTTGGTATTACTGAACAAGGGTTCAAATTGCTGTAGTATTTTTTTTGCCGCTTCCTGGTCTGGTGGGCAGGGAACGTAAAACGCCTTCCCTGTTTCATAAGAAAAACTCATTCCTACTATTTCCACATCATTGGCATCAATACCGGTGGTCTCGGTATCGAAACAAATTTCTTTTTGTTTCATTAAGGTGGCCACAAATTTCTTAATGGCCGCATCGCCTTCTATTGCTTCATAAACATGTTCTGTGTTGTGGATGTTTTTCTCTGCCGCGGCAATGCCGGCCGCGGCTGGTATAAAGCCTTCTTCTTCCTGTTTAACCTTAATACCCGGAGCTGGTGTTTCAATAATGTTTCCAAACAAATCTGTCTGTACGGCCACTGCTGTTGCCGCAACAGGGGCAGGTGCGCCAGTCGCAGTAAACGGGTTGAATTCGTCGCCAAAAATCCTTTTACCAATCGCTTTGAATTCCAGTTCGCCAAATACTTCTTTCAATACTTCCTTATCAATTTCTTTTATCCTGAAATCTTCTTCATGAAATTCGCAGGGCACATTCATAATAATGGTAGCCAGCTTTTTACTCATGATGGCCGCTTCTTTTCCCTTTCTTATTTTTTCTCCCAGCGCTCCTTTTATATTTTCTGCATTCTCCAAAACCTTTTCAATTGTTTCATATTCTGCCAATAATTTGGCGGCGGTCTTTTCTCCTACTCCGGCAATTCCAGGAATATTATCAACCGCATCGCCCATCAAACCCAAAATATCTATTACCTGCGATACACTTTTAATATTCCATTTTGCCATTACTTCCGCCGGGCCCAATATTTCCACATCGCCCCCCTGGTAACCCGGTTTGTATATTTTTACTTTCTCGGTTACCAGCTGTCCATAGTCTTTATCGGGTGTTACCATAAAAACTTCATAGCCTGCATCCGCAGCTTTTTTGCTGAGTGTGCCAATAATATCATCTGCTTCATAGCCGTCTATTTCTATTACAGGAACATTAAAGCCGCGGATAATTCTTTTGATATCGGGCATGGCATTCAATAAGTCCTCCGGAGCTTCCTGCCGGTTGGCTTTATAATCGGCAAAATCGGTATGCCGCTCGGTCGGCGCATGGGTATCAAAACAAACCGCCATATGAGATGGCTTCTGGTTATTTATCAACTCTATAAGGGTATTGGTAAACCCGAACTGCGCATTGGTGTTTTTGCCTTTGCTGGTTACACGCGGGTTGCGGATAAGGGCGTAATAGGCACGAAATATAAGCGCCATCGCATCTAGCAGAAACAATTTCTTTTCCATGGCGCTAAGTTAATAAAGTAGATGCAGTAGTAATCAAAGAAACCATTCATACAAAATCTTGCACCTGCGTATCATTCCAGGGAAGTATCATAATTACCACGAATGGGGTATTGTCATATCATTACAGCTCAATTACCTTTATATCCGTGCTGAATATTCTTCTTGATAAAAAACTTGCCATCATCTTACATCAATACCATGGTGACCAGATACCGGCAACTATCCGGGAAAAAGAATTCGGCCCTTTTTTTCGCTACCTGAAACAAAACAAGCTTTCCCCGGAACCTGTTTTTCCGGGTAGTACTGATGAAAGCTTACTCCCTCATTTTTTATTGAATATACCAGATGAACAGGCAAGAGAAATTCTACCAGCGCTTACAAAAATCGTGGGTGTTGAGAGCGCCTGGATTAAACCTGCTGATGAATTACCTGCCTGATTTTAATGCCGCCCTGTCATTAATCATTCATTAATCATTAAACCTATTACTACCATGGCAAAGTCGTCAAAGGCTTCTCCCACCACCGGCACTCCGGATCTCAGGGAATTAATTGTAATTACAAAAGATGATGCCGGGCTACGGGCATCCAGAAATGCTGTTGCTTCGGTAACAGGCAAAAAAGTGAGTAGCATCAATACCCTTCTTAAAACATACAATGTCAATCTCGTCCCCATTTTTGGCAGTGAAAACAGGGCGCCTAAACTACCCGGCGCTGCAGTAGCCGCATTATCGGCCCAGCACAATATTACCCTTTCCAATTATTACAAGGTAGATGCTACTGCCAACCTGGAAGCATTGCGCAAGGCATTATTAAATGAGGGAACGGTGGAAACTGCTTTTATAAAACCAATGGCAGAGCCTCCGATGATGAAAGATCAGATGATTGATTTTACAAGCGTTGCCGGGGCAGAAACACCTCCTTCTACACCCGATTTTAAAGCCCGTCAGCTTTACCTGGATGCGGCGCCCGGTGGCATTGATGCACGATATGCCTGGTTGCAAAGTGGTGGCAAGGGCAATGGCGTTCGTATTATTGATGTTGAAGGCGCCTGGCGTTTTTCGCATGAAGATCTTCTGGCAAACCAGGGTGGTGTTATTGGTGGTACACAAAGTACAGATATTGGATGGCGCAACCATGGCACTGCTGTTAATGGCGAATTTGCCGGCGATGATAATACCATTGGCATTACCGGTATTTGTCCCGCAGCCAATGTAAGGGCTGTTTCTATTTTCGGTAGTACTGGCTCGGCAGGGGCTATACGCCTGGCTGCCGATGCATTAGGTGCCGGTGATATTATTCTGATTGAACTGCACAGACCAGGACCACGGTTTGCCTTTGCCAACAGAGCCGACCAGGCCGGGTATATTGCTGTTGAATGGTGGCCTGACGATTTTGCGGCCATACGTTATGCCATATCAAGAGGTGTGATAGTGGTAGAGGCAGGCGGCAATGGCGCACAAAATTTTGATGATGCTATTTATAATACCAGGCCTTCGGGTTTTCCTGCCTCGTGGACAAATCCATTTAATATGGGCAATCCGCAGTCGGGTGCTGTAATTGTAGGAGCCGGCGCTCCTCCGCCCGGCACGCATGGAAGAAATTGGGGACCAGACCGATCCAGGCTGGACTTCTCCAACTTTGGAGCCAGGGTAGATGTACAGGGATGGGGGCGTGAGGTTACCACCTGCGGTTACGGCGATTTGCAGGGTGGCAGCAATGAAGACTTGTGGTACACCGATACCTTCAGCGGTACATCCAGTGCTTCCCCGATAATTGTGGGCGCATTGGGTAGTATACAAGGCCGCTTAAGGGCGAGAAGCAAACCCTTGCTGACACCCGCAACTGCACAAAATATTCTCCGTACAACAGGTTCGCCACAACAGGCAGGGCCTTCTGCACCCCTTAGTCAGCGTATAGGCAACAGGCCTAATCTTCACCAGGCTTTTGATGTATTGGGCGTTGGTGGCAAGGTGATTGTAAAAGAAGTAAAAGACAAAGATTTTAAGGATATAAAAGAAAAAGAGCACAAAGAACTGGTTAAAGAAGTAAAAGATAAAGACCTGAAGGATGTAAAGGAAAAAGAACATAAAGAACTGGTCAAAGAAGGTAAAGACATTAAAGAAAAAGATATCAGGGATGTTATCATACATACGGGAATACATACGGGCGTACAACCTGGCGAAGCGGTACCTGTTAGCACAGAAGAAAGGCTGAGCCAACTTGAACAAACGGTACAGCAGCTTGCCCATTTTATTCCGCAGGAATACCGGCCCGATTTACAAACGGCGCTGTTTCAACAAAGCAATGACATGCAGCAAACACAGAATGCCCTGGAGAAAAATGCAACAGATGCAAAAGGTATGAAGGATAATAAAGACATGGAAAAAACAAGAGAGGTATAATGTTTTACATTTTACTGAATACAAATGATACACCGGTAATATGGCTTTACCACCAACTGCAGAAAGCAGGTTTTAATGAAACAGAAATGATTGTTGCAGAACAATTGATCTATAACAAAAAACTGGTTGTACAAACAGGAGGTGGTAAAGCCAGTTACCATATAGAACTGGCAGATGGCAGGGTAATAAACAATCAAAACAGCGATGGCTTTATTAACCGCATCAAATACCTGCCCATGGAAATGCTTGTTTCGTTTGGAGAAAACGACCGGTCTTATGTAGCGCAGGAGCAAAGAGCTTTGTTTAATTACTGGCTGGCATCTTTATCCAATGTTTTCTTTAACGCATGCTCTACTAATGGCTACAGCGGGTATGAAAGAAGCCGGCTCGAGTGGCTGATGCTGGCAAAAAAAGCCGGGCTTCCGGTTTTCCCTGCGCATTTCCCTGCAGCAGGTTACAGCCCTGATGAAGATAAATGTTTACATCCGGCAACTACTGCCATTGCATTCAGGTCGCAGCTTTTTTGCTATACAACACCGCTGCCGGAAAACGTAAAAAAGAATTGCATACAGTTACAGCAACTAAGCAAGGAAGATTTACTGGGTATAGATCTTTGCCTGGCAAAGGGACAATGGCATTTTCTAAGCGCCAGCGTTCACCCGCCCTTACAGTATGGTGGAAATGAATTTATACAACACATGGTAAAAATGATGCAAAATGGTACTGTTATGCGGCATACCCGGCGACAAGCCGTTTGAAATGATTGCGGATGCACTTGACAAAATTGGCTCTCCTTATATTATCCTCAATCAACAGCAGTTTTTAAATATGGAGATTTGCTGCGCCGTTACAAACAAGGGGTTTAATGGCGAGTTAAGAATAGGAAATGATTTATACCCGCTGCAAAATTTTTCAGGCGTATACAACCGAATGGTTGGCTGGCAGGAACTGCCTTCGTTAAAGGAGGCTTCACCGGCAGGACAGGAACATTGCGCTAATTTTCACGAATTGCTTTTTAACTGGCTGGAAATAGCTGAATGCCGGGTCATGAATACCAACAGTGCCATGAGCAGTAACTGTTCAAAACCTTATCAAAGCATCGCCATTGCAAAAATGGGGTTTAAAATTCCGGCAACACTTATTACCAATGAACCCGGAGCAGTGGCCGGTTTTTATACAGATAAAAAAACGGTCATATTCAAATCCATCAGCGGGGTGCGTTCTATTGTACATGAATTAGAACCTGTAGCATTGGCCAGGCTGCCGATGATACAAACCTGCCCCACTATGTTCCAGGAAAAACTTACAGGCAATAACCTTCGGGTGCATGTAGTTGGAGAAAAATGCTTTGCGCATTTTGTAACCAGCGATATTGTTGACTACAGATATGCTGCAACAAAAGGGGGCACTGCAAATATTGAAGCGTACGAACTGGATGATGAAATTGAAAAGGCCTGCATCGGGCTATCGAAAGAGTTGCGTTTACCATTAGCTGGAATCGATCTGTTTGTTACCACACAACGGGAATATTATTGTTTTGAAGTGAACCCAAGTCCCGGGTTTAGCTATTTTGAAGAGAATACCGGGCAGCCGATTGCAGCAGCAATAGCTGTCTATTTATCCGGGGAATAATTTATTGCCGGTTGTGCATCGCCCTTACAGCAGCGGAAATAGGTCTTTGTCGCGCAGAGCTAGCGGAGCTAACAGAGATATGCTGAAGCATTTGTGTTATATAGCTGCTAATCTGCGGCCAGGTTTCACCTTAATCATTTTAAACGGGCTTTATCGCAGCAGAACAGTTGTTTTTGTCGCGCAGGGCTAGCGGAGCTAACAGGGATATGCTGATGCATTTGTATTGTATATCTGCGAATCTGCGGCAAAATTCTTAATTCTTCCCGATCCTGAATCAGGCTATTTTTTCATTTCTCCCAATTGTTTTTGCATACCAAACATTTCATCCCTTAAGCGGGCGGCTTCCATAAAATCCAAATCGCGGGCGGCTTTTTCCATTTCTTTTTTTATACGGCCAATGGCTTTTTCTATCTGGGGTATGGTCTGGTAAACCGGTTCTTCTTCGGCAGCTACAGTAATCATATCCTGGTCGCCGGCAATAGCATAAGGATTTTTGGGGTCGAATCCCTTAATATCCAGCACCGATGTCTGCTGAAACACCTGTTCCTTGCTTTTGATAATGGTCTTTGGTGTAATGCCATGTTCAATATTATAAGCAATTTGTTTTTCTCTTCTGCGGGTGGTTTCGTCAATGGTGCGTTGCATGCTCTCTGTCATTGTATCAGCATAAAAGATAACAAGGCCGTCTACATTTCTTGCGGCACGACCGGCCGTTTGTGTTAAACTTCTTTCATTGCGCAGGAATCCTTCTTTGTCCGCATCAAGAATGGCTACCAGCGACACTTCCGGCAGGTCAAGCCCCTCACGGAGCAGGTTAACGCCCACCAGCACATCTATTTCACCCAGCCGAAGTTGTCTTAAAATCTCTACTCTTTCCAGCGTGTCTACTTCGCTGTGTATGTATTTCGATTTGATATTGATACGGTGCAGGTATTTATCCATTTCTTCGGCCATGCGTTTGGTTAAGGTGGTTACCAGCACACGATCGCCTTTTCTTACACGCTGATCGATGGCGTCGAGTAAATCGTCAATCTGGTTAACAGAGGGTCGGATTTCTATGGGCGGATCCAACAAACCCGTTGGTCTTACCACCTGTTCTACGACCACACCGCCGGTTTTTTGCAGTTCGTAATCTCCCGGTGTGGCAGAAACGTAAATGGTCTGGTTAAGCATACTCTCAAATTCGTGAAAATTCAGTGGCCGGTTATCCAGCGCCGAGGGCAAACGAAAACCATAATCAACCAGTATCAGCTTCCGGCTTCTGTCGCCCCCATACATGCCGCTTACCTGCGGAATGGTCTGGTGGCTTTCATCAATGATGCAGAGAAAATCTTTTGGAAAATAATCCAGTAAACAAAACGGCCGGGTACCCGGTACACGCCTGTCAAAAAACCGTGAATAGTTTTCTACGCCATTGCAATAACCCAGTTCACGGATCATTTCCACATCGTAGTTAACGCGTTCGCTTAAACGCTGTGCTTCTATAAATTTGCCGCTATTCTTGAAATACTCTGTCTGTGCCGCCATCTCGTCCTGTATCTCCATCAGTATCTGCTGCATCCTGTCCTTGGGCGCTATGTATAAATTGGCGGGAAAGATGGCCGCATTTTCCATTTTGCCGATCCGTTTTCCTGTCTTAACATCAAAACTTTCAATGTCTTCAATATCGTCTCCAAAAAAACTGACACGGTATCCAAAATCAACATAGGGCAGATTTATATCAATGGTATCTCCTTTTACCCTGAAAGTGCCTCTTGTAAAATCTATCTGGGTGCGGTTATACAATGAATTAACCAGTGAATGAAGAAAAGCCTGGCGCGAAATGGTTTGCCCACGGCTGATCCTGATAATACCGTTTTCATAATCAGTGGGATTGCCCATACCATAAATACAACTTACGGAAGCCACCACAATGATGTCGCGCCGGCCGCTTAATAATTCCGTGGTGGCATGCAGGCGCAGCTTATCAAGCTCTTCATTTATAGAAAGATCTTTTTCAATATAGGTATTGCTAACCGGCATATATGCCTCCGGCTGGTAATAATCATAATAAGAAACAAAGTAACCGACCGCATTCTCCGGGAAGAATTGCTTGAATTCCCCATACAACTGGGCTACCAGGGTTTTGTTGTGGGTAAGTACCAAAGTGGGCTTTTGTACATTCTGAATAAGATTGGCGGCGGTAAATGTTTTACCACTACCGGTAACACCCAGCAGCGTCTGGTATTTTTCTCCGTTCAGTATGCCTTCCGTCAACTGGCGGATGGCTTCGGGCTGATCGCCCGCAGGTCCATAAGGTGCATGAAGTTTGAATGCCATAAATAAATAATTACAGGACAGTAAATTTAACCAGAAATTTTTGTTTAACCGTATTAGATTAACACAGATGAAGCTGGTTTGTTGAATGATGCTGTATCTCAACTGTCTTGCCGGTGCATTCTTTTTTACCGGCGCCAGCCCTGTGCGTTATGAGGCCACCGGCATTTTAATTTCCAGTACAGCGCTGCCTTTTTGTATTTGTATGTTCAGCCTGGCTTTAATAGCTGCGGCGTACCTGCCCCTCTCCAGCTTTTCCGGCAGATGAGCAAGCTGTTGCCGATCAGCCGCATCGCTATTGATATCAAAGCTGTATAAAAAATACGCCTTATCAAGCATTACGTGAATGTTATAGGTAACTACTCCGGTATTCATCAACTCATTAATGCTTTCTTTGAACAATAAAAACGCCTCATGCCTGAACTGCATATCCAGGTTCAGCAATCTTACTTTGTCGTCTACCAGCATTTTATTCTGCGTACCGCGGCGGTTATTCATAGAATCAATGTATTCCTGCATGCGCGCCACCGTTTTCTCCATGCTGTCATTTTCCGGAGAAATGCTCCATAGCATATCATCCATGGCGATAATCATGCGGTGGCTTTTGCTGTGTATCTGTTCTATAAATTCTTTTGATTTTTGTGGCTCTTTGTCTGCTTTCAGCCTGGCCATTTCACTAAGTATATTAATATTGTTAAGGGCGGTATTTATCTCTTCATGCAGGTTGCCGGCAATATTGCTCCGCATCTTTTGTACAGTTTCTTTACGTTTCATCCTGGTTTTGTCCAGCCAGAACAATAAACCACCGGTTAGTAATACCAGCAAACTGTAAAACCACCAGGTTTTCCAGAAAGGCGCATCAATTTTTATTTTTATTTTCAGGTCGTTCAGTTTTATTTTCCCATCAGAGTTGATTGTTTCAAACTCCAATGTATAATCGCCGGGTGGCAGATAAGAATAAATGGCCTGGTTGTTTTTATCGGCAGTCTTCCAGTCTTTGTCAATATTTTTCATTTTATATTGAATGAGATGGGTACTTATATAGGCCAGTGTAGAAAAATCAACAGACAATGAATTGTCTTTATAGCCCAGTTCAATCTGTTGCAGTTGCATAAGTGAATCTACAGGCAGCGATCTGTTCATTACTTTGAAATCAGTAATGGTGATAACCGGAGGAAATGTACTTACCAGAACATCTGCAGGGTTAAATAATACAAACTCACCCACTGCCCCAAACAACAGTCTTCCATCGGGCAGTTTGCAGGATGCTGAAAGGGTAAAGTAATCATTCATAATACCATCATCCCTGTCAAACCGCACAAACACCCTTGTTTTCATCACAGCCCGGTACAGCGCAGCGCTGGTACTTATCCATAGGTTGCCATTTTCGTCTTTTTGCAAACTTGCTATGTTCCCGGTAATTGTTTCCGGGGTGCCAAAAACGCTTATTTTATCCTTGTTGCGGTTGAAGACCAGTATCCGTGCATTGGTTGTTATCAGCATAAGGCTGTCATCATATTCAAACAGGGAATTGATACCCTCTTCAGTCAGGTACCGCTCTTCCTTTGTGCTGCCCGAAAAATGTTTCAATACTGTATCGTTGGCGGGGTCTATTACATATAATCCATTTAGGGCAGTTGCCACCCATACCCATCCTTTTGAATCAATTACAATATCATTGATCTTTACAGATGGTATGGCTTCCAGCTTCGACAATCCCTTCTCAAAATTTATTGCTCCTTTTACGGCGTTCCATTTAAACACACCCTTTGTCTCCATACCCAACCAAAGATTACCATCATTGTCTCCGGCAATCCGCCTGACTGATCTGTCTGCTAAAACAGCGGGGTTATACAGCGTTGCTGCATGCAGCTGACTATTGTATTTAAATATGCCGGGTTGCGACGCCAGCCAGGTTGTATTTCCATCAGGCGAACGATACATGTCACGGATGGTAAAAAAGTTCTTTTCCGGAATACCTTTTATGTTAAGCGGGATAGCATTGAATTTTTTGTCGAAGCGGTATAAACCGTCATGCAGGGTGGCAACCAGCAATGTTCCATCCTTTTCCAATGACAATGATGAAACAGCATTATCGCCATATTTACCCGACACCCTGTTTACATACTTGATATTGGTAAAAAATTCCTGCGAGGGATTAAACCGAAAAATGCCATTGATGGCGGTTCCTACCCAAACATTCTTTTCCCTGTCTTCAAATAAGCAGGTAATCGTTCTGTAATCAATACCTTTCTCGTTTTCATAGCCTGCAGGCACCAGATCAAATCGCTTCTCCGCTTCCAGGTAGCGGCCAAATATGCTAAGGCCTCTTATCCAGATAGTGCCGTCACGCTGCTCATAAATTTCATGGATCTCATTATAGGTTTTCTGCATTGAAAAAAATTCATACTTGCCCAAAATGGTTTGCGTGTTCTTCAAATCATAGCAATATAAATAAGGAAAGACGGGCGTCCAGCTTACGAACCAAACCCGGCCTTTGGTATCAAACTTAAAATTTAATGGTGAGCTGAGGTTTTTAAGATTTTCAACAGCTGGTTCATTTTCAACATTGTTACCCGGGTAACTCAGTTTACCGGTAGCCTTGTTATAGATGGCCAACCCACCGCCCTGTATGCCCATCCAGTATTTTTGAGTGCCCGGTTGCTGGGCAAAGCCGCTAAACTGCCACTCTTCTTTAACCGGGAAAAAATTAACTAATGGCGTAAAGCTGTTTTGTTTTTCGTTCCACATTAGTATTTCCTGTCCGCCGAGCAATAAAAAAACATTTCCGTATTCGTCGGTGATAAGCGATTTAAATAGCGATTTAAGGGATGCCTCCTGTTTTGGCTTTACAATAACGGCATGAAAACTAAAATTTTTCGTGTTGAAAATACCGGCTTTTCCATTTTCGGTCAGTACCCATAAGTTCTTGTTTTTGTCTCTCAGCAGTTGCAGCAGCGCATTTGATGGGATCGTTGCAGCGTCCCTGATATCGTGCTGAAAAGTTTTATACCGTGTGCCGTCAAAACGCACCAGCCCTTCGGTGGTGGCAATCCATATATAACCCGTTTCATCCTGTAACGCGGAATTTACCTGGTTTGATTGTAAACCGGTTGCCGTGGTGTAATGTGTAAACGTGTATTGCTTTTGTGGTTGTGCATTTACACGAAGCAATACCAGCACAACAATTAGTACGCTGAAAAGATTTTTCAAAAAAGTGGTTGTTTTAGGGTCATCAAATGTAGCAAACAGTTTCCTGAAAACCGGCCGGTTGACGCTGCAAACATCACAATTCATACACCGTCTTGCCCAATTCATATGGGCCCCATGCAGGCATGCCGGGATGGGCCGTTATTACAGTTAATTCAGCAAAACATGCAGTTCATGCACAACCTGGTTACCGGGAGGTGAAATCGTGAATAGGTTTGTATCAACATAAACCCTTTCTGTATGAATATAGTACACCATCAAGCAACAGGTAAACGAATTTTATTCGCCAATTTTCCGGCGGATGGTCATTTCAATCCGCTGACGGGACTTGCCGTGCACTTACTCAAACTCGGATACGATGTACGCTGGTACAGTTCAAAAAGCTTTGCTTCCAAGCTGAATAAATTGCAAATCCATCACTACCCGTTTAATAAAGCGATAGATGTAAGCAATGGCAATTTTGATACGGTGTTTCCAGGCAGAAAAAAACAGGTGTCACAAATCAGTAAGCTGAAATTTGATCTTATCCATGCTTTTATTTTGCGCGGACCTGAATATTATGCAGACCTGAAAGAGATTTATTCAGTGTTTCCATTTGACGTATTGGTGGCCGATTGCGCCTTTACAGGAATTCCCTTTGTAAAGGAAGCGATGCGCATTCCGGTAGTAGCCATAGGTGTATTGCCGCTGATAGAGACATCCAAAGATTTGCCACCCAATGGCATCGGCATGACGCCTTCCTACACCATCACCGGGAAAATAAAACAGGCCATTCTGCGCAAAATTGCCGACCGCATTATATTCAAAGCACCCTATAAAATAATGCACCGCATGCTGGATGAATATGCCATCCCGCACTGTAAAGAAAACGTGTTTAATATGCTGCTGCAAAAATCAGATCTGCTGTTGCAGAGCGGCACACCCGGTTTTGAATATAAAAGAAGTGATCTGAGTAAACACATTCATTATATCGGCCCATTGCTTCCCTGCAATGCAAATAAATACCATGTACAATGGTTCGACGAAAGACTGAACCGTTATAAAAGGGTTGTGCTCGTTACGCAGGGAACGGTAGAAAAAAATATAAACAAAATTATTGTACCAACACTGGAGGCATTCAAAGACAGCAATACACTGGTAGTATGCACTACCGGGGGGTCACAGACTGCAGCACTGAGAAAAATGTACCCGCATGCAAATATAATTATCGAAGATTTTATTCCTTTTAATGACGTAATGCCCTATGCCGATGTGTACATTACCAATGGCGGATACGGTGGCGTAATGATGGGTATTGAAAATAATATACCCCTGGTAGTAGCCGGCATACATGAAGGCAAAAATGAAATCTGCGCCAGGATTGGCTATTTCAATTTAGGAATTAATTTAAAAACAGAAAACCCTTTGCCAAGGCAAATACGCAGGGCCGTGGATGAAGTAATTGCCAACCCTGTTTACAAACAAAACGTGCATAAACTTGCCGGAGAATTTGAACAGTACGACCCGGCCGGATTGTGTGCAAGTCATATAGAACGGTTATTAAAAACCAAAACACTTACCAAAACGAGAAAGATCTGGCTGTCTGAAAAAGTGAATTAGTTTATGCTAATATTTGTTCAAAACCCTGTGCGTATAGCTGCTGTTTCCAAAATGCACCCCGTGTTCAGTTCATACAAACAAAAACCCGGTTCACCCATTATCTCATTGTTCCCGTATCCCTGCAGGCCGATATTTGTATTCAACTATTATTAATCATTAAACTTTATTGTATGCCACGTTATAACCCCTTCTATATGATACACAAGGGCCTCAGGCAAATGCTTTATCAAACTGCCAGCCGCCTGTTGCAAACAGATTTCAGTCAGCCACAAGAGACAAATGATCTGCTGCCACAAATTGCAGAAGTACTTGATTTGTTTGACGGCCATGCACACACGGAAGATAATTTTGTATTACCCGCTGTTGAAGTTTTTGAACCCTCCGTTGTTACACTATTTGAGGAAGAGCATGTACAGGATCATGCACTAAGCAACCGTATGAGGGCCCTGCTGAATATGTTTCACCATGCTGTTTCATCAGAAGAAAAAAATGAAATGGGCAGCGCCATCCGGCTGGCTTTTTCAGAATTCCTGGTCTTTAATTTACAGCACATGGCCAAGGAAGAGCTTGTATTAAATAATTTGTTATGGAAATACTACAGTGATGAAGAACTGCATGGAATAACCCAAAAAATCATTGCCCATATTCCGCAGGAAAAAGCGCATAAATACAATACATGGATGATGCGGGGATTGAGTAACAACGAGATTATCCTCTGGTTAAAAAACATAAAGAATGAAGCCCCTGAATTTGTGTTTAACAACATGCTGAAACTGGCAGAAAAAGAACTACCCGCCCGCCGCTGGAGCGCAGTACAGAAGGAAAATACCGAAGCGGTTTTGCTGCCGGCATAATTAGCACAATAATAAAATCATTTACCATTCAATTTTTTATCATGAATCAGTTTTCCTTTACCAACCGCTTCCGCATTGCCACAATAATGGCTGCGCTTATTACGGCTAGTTTTTTTCTTTTTTCTTTTACTGTAAACAGATTTGCAGAGGATTTTTTACAACAGCTTGGCATAACCAAAGTAAGTGCCAATGAAAAAATTACCAATAGCATACTGGGTGGATACCTGGATCAATACGGCCTCCAAAAGGCAAAAAATATTGCACTGGGAAACAGGGGTGCAGTAACAAAAGACCTGCTGGCTTATACAAAACAATATGTAAACAGCGCGGCATTTCAGAAAGAATACAACCTGCTCCGCGAAAACAATAAGCCTGCACCAAATTCCATACAAAGCCCGGAGGAAATGCGTACCGGCATGATTGAGCAATACAAGAAAAGCGTTGCAGAAACAGAAGCGAACATGAAAAAATCGGATTCGTCTATGAAAAAAATTTTTGAACCCATACTGGTGTCGTTGAGACAGGAACTAAAAAATGCCGAAGACCCCAATAATAAGATGCTGGCCAATTACAAAAAGAATTATCCCGAAATGATAAAATCGATGGAAGCTTCCTACCAGCAGCGGCTGGCAGACTGGGAAGCAAAATACCCTGCCGACAAACTTGTTTTTGTAAAAGAACGCTTAAAACAGTTTATGGAAGAAACCAGCAATATTGATTTTAGTGCATCGCTCATAGAAAAGAACGGTAAAAAATATTTTACAAATCCTGCTTATGAGCACAAGGGCAATCGCTGGAAACTGGCTTTCCGCGCGGGTAAAGAGGTGGTAGAACCAGCCAGGGCGTTTGTGCAGGGCTGGATAGCCGAAATAAAATAGTCGTATGTATTTAACTGCGGTAGTTGTTAAGGCTGCCGCAGTATTTTATTTTAATCCCTGTTCCGGCCCCGTTCGCCCCGGTACAGGTTTTTAACCGGATCGCTTTGCCAGAACATTTTGGTATCAATATCCATAATGGTTAATGGTCCGGTAAAAGCGGCGCCGGTGTCTATATTCCATACATTGCAGCCATTCATGGGTGTGGTTTGATTATAATAAAGCGTTGGTGTATGCCCGATATAAATTTCACTAAACAGCTTTAATCTCTTTGGATACAAAACAGAATCCTTATCAATTTTCTTATCGAATGTAAGGGCCATTTCCCACAGGGTTCTGTCCCAGCTAAAGTTAGATGTATGAAATTCTTTCTGCGGACCATGCATAGAAGTGAATCCGGCATGAATAAATAAACGGTTGTGCTGGTCGGTTTCATATAGTTTCATTCGTTCAAAAAATTGCAGGTGCTGTTGCCGGGTGGCATCATCTGCCACTGCATAAGCTTTGACGGTTTCCTGCCCGCCATGAAAAAGCCAGGTTTTGTCGGCATGTCCCGTGCGCAACCATTCTTCGCACCATTCATCATGATTGCCTTTTATAAAAATACATGGTTGCCGGCCGTCCAGTTGCATGAGGTAGTCAACTACAGCGGCCGATTCGCTCCATCCGTCTACATAATCGCCCAAAAAGATCAATTTATCTTCTGCCGATACAGCAGCGCGGTTCATTACCTGTACCAATGCTTTTAACCCGCCATGAATATCGCCGATGACCAATGTTCTTTTCAATTTGTGTGTTGCTTTTATTACTATTTCGTCAATTTACCATATATTTTAATTCAGATTCATTTTACGCGTTTGTCAAACTATCCACAGAATCTTTTCCCATCCCAAAAAATATTCCTACATTTATTCTTTCTACAATTTCAGCATATGAAAATGTTCTAGGTTCGCCTCCATTGTAAAGAACCTCCCGCTTATTGTTTTCTGCTGCAGACAACCTCCGCTGGTTGCCGGTTATTATTTTTATTTTCCCCAAAAAAGTTTTACATGCCCCCATCAACTACTACTATACCAGCTAATAAACTGTCGCGCCTTTATGCGCTCATCAGGCAATCTATGAGCGGAGAAACCATGGACTACACCCAGGGCAGCATCCGCAAAGCCGTAATACTGCTTGCCATTCCCATGGTACTGGAAATGTGCATGGAAAGCGTGTTTGCCGTGGTAGATATTTATTTTGTCAGCCACCTGGGCAAACATGCCACATCTGTAGTCGGTCTTACAGAATCGGTTATCACCATTGTTTATTCACTGGCCATTGGCATCAGCATGGCTGCTACCGCTGTGGTGGCACGCCGCATTGGAGAAAAAGATCCTGTTGCCGCCAGTAAGGCCGGCATGCAGTCAATCTTTCTGTCGCTGGTAATTACAATGGCAGTCAGCATTCCCGGCTTTATTTTTTCTGCCGGCATCCTGCGGTTAATGGGAGCTGAAGAAGCCGCTATCCAATCCGGTGTTGGCTATACCCATATTATTACAGGGGGAAGCCTGGTTATTATGTTGTTGTTTCTTATCAACGGCATCTTTCGTGGTGCGGGCGATGCCATGATGGCCATGAAAAGCCTTTGGCTGGCCAATATTTGCAATATCATTTTATGCCCGTTGCTTATACGTGGCCTGGGGCCCATACCTGCATTTGGATTGCAGGGCGCGGCCATGGCTACCACCATCGGGCGCGGTATTGGCGTGTCATACCAGTTGTATCATTTATTTAATGGAAAAAACATCATAAAATTCACGCTAAAGCAATTGTCGCCCGATTTCAGGATTATCAAATCGCTGGTTGCTATTGCCTGGTCCGGCACCTTACAGTTTTTAATTGGCTCCTGCAGTTGGATTGTGCTGGCAAGCCTGGTTGCGCAGACCGGCCATAGTGCCGCTTCGGCTGGTTACCAGATAGGCATACGGGTAATCATGTTTTTTCTGTTGCCTGCATGGGGATTAAGCAATGCCGCTGCCACACTGGTGGGACAAAACCTGGGCGCCGGTCAACCGGAAAGAGCTGTTTTATCTGTAAAAAGAACGGCCAGGTACAATGCCGTCTTTATGGGCACTATATCGGTATTATTTATGGCGTTTTCAGGTTATATCGCTGCATTTTTTACAAAAGAAGAAGCCGTGGCCGGCTACGCTGTCAGCACCATAAGAATCATGAGCGCCGGCTTTCTTTTTTACGGAATTGGTATGGTGTATTTAAATGCGCTTAATGGTGCCGGTGATACGCGTACACCTACTATTATTAATTTTTTTGCTTACTGGTGTTTCCAGATACCATTGGCATATTTGCTGGCAAAAGTTTTCGGACTGGGACCAACAGGGGTATTCATAGCCATTCCTGTTGCAGAAACCGCTGCGGCCATTGCCGCGTATTTTTTATTTCTCCGGGGAAAATGGAAACTCAAAAAAGTATAGATTTCCGGCCGCGGAGCAATTGAACAAAGTTGGGCCGTTGGCCAGGTTCGGGAAGAATTGCTGTTGAAACCCTTCGGCTGCCTGGCATTTGCTGTTTATTTGTAAAGTGCTGACATTGCCTATACAATCTTTGTCGCTGTTGTTTCAATTTTTAGTACCCGCCTGGCAACAACGCTATGCAGCAGATGGCTAAGGGTGGCTTTTTATTTTTATCTTGTGGCTATGAATGATTATATAACCGATGGCAGGATAAGACAACTTACTTTTATTTCAGCCCTTATTTTGCTGGGTTATATATTATTCAGTGAACTGAAAAGTTTTATACCCGCGTTCCTGGGCGCCCTTACCCTGTATGTAATTATGCGGAAGTGGATGTTCCGCCTGATATACCTGCGTAAATGGAAACCATCATTGGCCGCAGCCATGCTAATGCTTGCCTCATTCCTGATAATACTGGTACCCATTGGTACAGTAATCAATATGCTGTCTTCAAAGATTAATTTTACTATTCAGCATTCTTCAGAACTGATTGCTGCGCTGGAATCATTTGTAAAAAACATTGAACGAAAAACAGGGCATAATTTTATTGATGAAAACTATATAAAATCCCTGGCGGAATTTCTTGCACGCAATCTTCCGTCGCTTTTAGGCGCCACCTTCAACACACTTACTACCATCATTTTTATGTACCTGATTTTATATTTTATGCTGGTAGAAGGCCGTGCCATGGAAAAAACCCTGTACAGGATACTGCCAATGAGCGATGCCAACCTGAACCGCGTAGCCAGCGAAGTAAAAAACATGGTAATGTCCAATGCCATTGGTATACCGCTGATTGCGCTTTTCCAGGGTATTATCGGCCTGATTGGTTACCTGGTGCTGGGCGTAAAAGAACCAATGTTTTGGTTTATTGTAACCTGTATTACTTCTATGCTGCCCGTAGTAGGTGCCGCTGTGGCCTATGTATCGATAGCACTTATATTTTTTGCGCAAAATGAAGCCTGGAAGGGCGTCACCATGCTTATCTACGGCTTTGGCATTGTAAGCACACTGGATAGTTTTTTCCGGTTTGCCATACAGAAAAAAATTGGCGATACACACCCGCTGGTAACTGCATTTGGCGTAATTATAGGCATCAACCTGTTTGGCTTTATAGGCCTTATATTTGGCCCGCTGCTAATCTCCCTTTTCCTGTTGCTGGTAAGGATTTATACACTGGAGTTTTCCCCTGATAAACAATAGTAAAACCCCGATTTACTAAAAAAATGCCAATATTTTTCTGAAGGAAATATGTATTACAAAAAAGAAAATACCTTTGCGCACGCACAATAAAAGATTTTGCGTTATTAATTTGAAAATATAATGTTATCGTAATATTTTGTTCACTGTTACCGGTTCTGATATGAAGAAACGGGAACGAAAAAATCCAGATTATCCAACAATGAAAACCCTTCCGAAAACCCTTGGAGCACCGATTTTTTTTGTATTGCTCCTGGTCATTCCCGCAAAAAACAATGCCGGCGATTATTCTGCAGCCAAGACAGGCCACGCCCTCGTCACAAGAGCTGTTACCACCAATACTAATACCAATGCCAGTAAAGCCGTGGCATTATATGAGGCTTTGAAATTAAGAAGCCTTGGCCTTACAAAAGCAGCTTTCGAATATGCGTATAAGGGTTACCAGTATTTGCAGGAAAAGGGCATGCTTGCACGTGCATCGGTGCTGACTATTTGTGATTTCAGCCAGTCTTCACGCCGCAAACGTTTTTTTGTAATAGATATGAAAGAACAAAAAGTTCTGATCAACACTTATGTAGCACATGGAAGGAGGTCAGGATCTGAATATGCACGTTCATTTTCCAATAACCCTGAAAGTCATATGAGCAGCCTTGGTTTTTATAAAACTGAAGCTACTTACTATGGTGGCCATGGTCTTTCTTTAAAAATTGAAGGGCTGGAAAGGGGCTTTAACGATAAAGCAGATAAGCGCAATATTGTAGTACACGGATCAGAATATGTTGGCGCGGGTTTTATCAAAAACAATCCATTTACCGGAAGAAGTTATGGCTGTCCTGCTGTACCGGCCAACCAGGTAGACAATGTTATCAATACCATTAAAAACGGCACTTGTCTTTTTATTTATCATCCCACAAAAAATTATTTAACGCACTCGAAGATATTGAACTCTTAGCTTGGACTTACATACAGATGGTTTGGAAAACAATAGCCCGATCGTACCCTATGATTGGGCATTGTTCTTTTTAGCCGTTAGCCTTAAGCTGTTAGCTAATAGTTTATCGCGTGGTTGTTCAGCAGCGTAATAAAACCATACAGGTCTTGACGGGAGATATTTGCTAAAGGCTAACAGCTAAAACCTGTCTCTATCCTGCTATTCCAACCGCCACCAACTGGCAGACAGCACCTACCACTAAGCCGCTATAGATTTCGAAAGGATTGTGATCCGATACAATAAACCGTGCCGTACAAACCAGCCCGGTTATAAATATGGCAATGGAAAGATACGCGCCGCCTGCAATACTGCCGTTAAAAGCCATCCACATAAATAATACAAATAAGGCCCCCACTGCAATGCCATGCATGCTTATTTTATAATAAATATTGGCCATCATACCCGCTATACACGATAAAAAGACAGCCAGCAGCATAACAACCAGCGCGGTGTTATCGCGTAAATTTTTAGACACATACCAGGCCCAGAAATAAAATATCATGCAAACAATATAGGGTATGATGCGATCTTTTTGTGAACGAAGGAAAATGTTTTTTATAAAACCCAGTTGTTTCATCAGCAGCACGCTGAACAGGGGAAGAAAGGCTGTGCTGAACGCAACAGAAATTAGTCTGAATACTTTGGCTTTGCCAGTCATGCCCGCAAAAGCATAGGGATCGGCGAACACTAAAAATGCTGTAATATAAGAAGGGATAAAAAGCGGGTGAAAAACAAAGGAAACAATATGGCCAAATGCGCGGATGGACGCGGGCCAGGTGTTATTACCCGCTTCGGGCTGCAATTCCAGTGATCCATTGTTTTCCATGCGGCAAATATACCGCGGCACAAAATGACAGAGAAAAAAGAGTGTAATGGTATTCTTCCGGTCGGTGAGACACCGACCGGGGTTATTGATTGCATTGTTCTGATCGATGAGGGCTGTGGCCGGGGCAAAATAATGGTCGGCGAAAACGCCGGCCATGTATTACAAATTAAGGTTGTAATGTGTAATGGCATTCTTCCGGTCGGTGCAACACAGGCCGGGAAGATTCATTTATAATTCCTTTCTCAGTCTTGCCACGGGTATATTCAGTTGTTCGCGGTATTTGGCTACGGTGCGGCGGGCAATATTGTATCCTTTCTCCTGCAGCAGCTCTGTAAGCCTTTCATCGCTAAGCGGTTTTTTCTTGCTTTCATCGCCCACCATATCGCTTAGTATTTTCTTTACCTCGCGGGTAGAAACTTCTTCGCCGCTTTCCGTGCTTAAAGATTCACTAAAGAAAAATTTCAGGCGGTAGGTGCCGAACTCTGTTTGCACAAATTTGCTGTTGGCTACACGGCTTACCGTAGAAATATCCAGGTTGGTGCGTTCTGCAATATCCTTTAAGATCATGGGCCGCATGGTGGTCTCATCTCCGGTTACAAAAAACTCATGCTGGTACTCCATAATAGTGCCCATTACACTGGTAAGGGTATGCTGTCTTTGTTTAATGGCGTCTATAAACCATTTGGCCGCATCTATTTTCTGCTTAATGAACAACACCGCTTCCTTTTGCCGCTTGTCTTTCTTGCTGCCACGGTCATAGTCTTTTAACATATCGCGGTAGCCTTCGCTGATACGCAAATCTGGCGCATTGCGGGAGTTGAGGGTAAGCTCCAGTTTACCGGCATTGTTGAAGATAAAAAAATCGGGTATGATATAGCTTTCGCCCTTGTTCATTGAACCCACATTGCCACCGGGCTTGGGATTCAGTTTAATAATTTGCGCAATAATGTCTTTAAGCCCGTCATCATCTATATTAAGTCCGCGCTGTATTTTTTCGTAATGTTTCTTGGTAAATTCTTCAAAATAATCTTCCAGCACCATAATGGCCTGTTCAACCGGACGCCCTTCGCCCAGCTTACGGTACAGTTGCAGCAAAAGGCATTCCTGCAAATTACGGGCGCAAATACCCGATGGATCAAAATGCTGGATTTTTTCTATCAGCTTTTCTATTTCGTCTTCCGTGGCATCTATATTTTGTCTGAAGGCAAGATCATCCTTGATGGAGGAACTTTCCCTGCGCAGGTAACCGTCATCGTCTATACTGCCAATAATTTGTTCTGCAATTTTTTGCGAGCGATCGTCAAGGTTTAGCATACCCAACTGGTCGGCCAGCATTTCGTGAAAAGAAGTTTCCACTTTTACAGGCACCGTTTTCTGTTCATCAGGATCGCCATAATTGTCGTCACGCAGTTTATAATCGCCTACCTCATCATCGCTGTCAGAAACATAGTCGCTCACATCAATATTGTCGTACTGCTCTTCGCTGCCATCCGCATCAAAATCTTCTTCATTACTGCTGTCAAACTCGTCTTTTACGTCTTCGGTCATACTTTCATCATGACCGTCCTCGCCAGCTTCCAGCGCAGGATTTTCTTCCATTTCCTCTTTTATGCGTTCTTCCAGGTTGGCCGTAGGCACCTGCAGCAGCTTCATTAACTGAATCTGCTGAGGTGATAACTTCTGGAGTAATCTTTGTTGTAAACTCTGACCCAGTGACATAACTTGCTTAGGATTTAGACCAACTACCTCTTGATTAAATTAAAAAATCGCGACGATCCACAAAAATCAGGCCGTAATTTACGTACAAAATAAGATATGATGGTGCAACGTATTTATAAATTTCTTGTTGTGTTGTCTTTATTAGTAATCTGCCAAAAATTACATGCGCAATTAAGCCCGCTTACCGTTGTGCCTCAGCCAGTTGTTTTCATGAAATTGGCTGCGGTTAAACCTATCGTAAAAAAAGCCAGTATTGTGAATAAAAACCTGCCCCGGATAACGCCTTCGCCGCTATCCGCGCCTGTTTCAGCAGGTATCGCTACCGATTATTACACCCAACATTTTGGATTTTTTTGCAAAAAAGAGTTGCAGTTTGAGAAAGCCACCGCCATACCCCTTCGCCTGCGGCTGGGTAGTTTAGACTATGTAAACAGGTTGGAAGGAAAATAGTTGGCCGCAATGGTTCGTAACCAAGGCTGGGCCATGCTTTTAAGTGTCTTTGGGTAAATTTCTTATACGGAAACAGGTTGCTTTTGCAAAACCTGTTTCACCGTATTTACTATTTTATCCGCCTTGTCTTTAATCTGATCTTCGCTCCAGAGCAGGCCAATAGCCGTGGAGATACAACGGCTCATAATGGCGTGACTGGCGCTAAAATCTTTGCCTGCATGGTGTATTACAGCGGCCTTGTGTTCGGGGCTTAGCGCATGCAGGGTAAGGCCTTCTTTCAGGTGATCCCATTTGCGGATATAATGCCAGTTGTTATCGAACCAGTAGAAATTGCCGGCCAGTATTCCCTGCTCTTTCAGGGAAGCTATTACGGCGCGCGTAAGTTCTTCTGTGGGCAGCAACCAACTTAAAAATGTGCAACTGTCGCCTTCCGGGTCAGGAATACGCCTGAAACTAATTTCGGGCACCTGGGCCAGCAGTTCTTTTAAAGCGGTATGATTGCGCTTTTGAATATCGAGGAATTGTTCCAGTTTTTGTATTTGCGCCAGTCCTACGGCAGCATGTAATTCAGAGATTCTGAAATTATAGCCAACAAATGGATGCAGGTCGGCACCACGATCGACGCCTTTGTGGTCGTGTCCGTGGTCACTGTATCCATCACTTTTTATATAAATATCTTCCCGGTTGGTAATAACGGCCCCACCTTCGGCGCAGGTAATGGTTTTTACAAAATCGAAAGAAAAAGTACCCGCATCGCCAATACTGCCCAATTTTCTTCCTTTATAGCTGGCGCCAATGCTCTGGCATGCATCTTCCAGTAAAAGCAGGTTATGTTCTCTGCAAATGGCTATCAGCGCGTCCATATCTGCCATGCTGCCGCACATATGCACGGGCATTACACATTTTGTTTTGGGAGTAATGGCATTGCGCACGGCTTCGGGATTCAGCGTTAATGTATCATCCACATCTACAAATACCGGTATAGCACCAACGCTTATCACTGCTTCAAAACTGGCTACAAAGGTAAAGGCGGGTAAAATTATTTCATCTCCATAGCCTATGCCCAGCGCTGCCATGGCGGTGGTTAATGCCGCCGTTCCACTGCTAACCAGTTGTGCGTATTTGCTGCCAAAAGTGTTGCAGATAGTGGCTTCCAGTTCTTTTGATTTCCAGAGGCCTTTTCGAGGACCGTCAAAACCATACCGCATAAAAATACCTGTTGCAAGCACATCATTTACGCCAGTCAATTCTTCGCTGCCAAATAATTCAAAACCGGGCATGGGAAACTATTTTGAATGTTAAATTATAAATTTTGGATTACGAAGGTAGAAAAGATTGATGGGTAGACAGGGTTAAAAAAATGGAAATTTTTAAAGTGATGCAAAACCGGGTTGAAAGTTGTTTCACTGGCGATTTTTAGAAAGATGATGATGATTGAACATCAAAACCACCACATCGTAGCGCACTGACGACTGACGTCTCACGCCTCAGGCTTAAGGCCAAAACGAAAGTTCACTTTCATTATTCTCAAAATCAACAGCGCTCACACCAAACCGCTTCATTTTATCTGCCGTTAATGGAATAACATATTGCATGGTATCTGAAATGGCTGGAATTATTTTCACAATATTCCGGGGATTTTCTTCGTCCTTAACCGAATCGGCCATATTGAACCCGTAAACAACAAAGGCCTTCACTTTTTTTATTGTTTCTTTGTTTTTAATGGTAATGGTGGTGCCGTAGGCATTTGTGCCGGTACTGACTACGGTAAGCACCGGTTTCTCAATTGCAGCACTGTCAATCCAGTCCATGCCGGGTATAAGTGCCGGGTACCTGTAATAGTTATTCCTGATGGTATCTGCCCAGCCCATCGGGTTTTTTTCAAATGATTTACTACTAAAATAAATGGCGCCCTGCACATTGGGCATGTTTCTCAGCTCCCTTATCATACGTGGCAATTCATCTTTATCCCTCCAGGAGGCGTTGCTGCCACCCTTAAAAATTCCCAGTCCTATATAACAGGCCCTGCCATAGGTATGTTTGTTCCACCAGTCAAGCAGGGGCCCATAAGGTGCGTGGGCATGTTCAAATTCCCAATACAATTGCGGTGCTACATAATCTATCCATCCTTCTTTCAACCACAGTAAAATATCGGCATACAGATCGTCGTAATTGGTTTGTCCCGCTTTTGAGTTGCTGCCGGCTGTATCCCTGTCTGCATTGCGCCATACGCCAAAGGGGCTGATGCCAAACCGGCAATATTTCTTTTCTTCTTTTATGGCTTTGCTGAGGGCCAGGATAATACTATCTGTATTGCTCCGGCGCCAGTCCTCCTTATCCATTCCATTGCCGTATTTACGGAAAGATGCGGTATCCGGGAATTCCCTACCAGCTATACGATAGGGGTAGAAATAATCATCAAAATGCACAGCGTCAATATCGTACCTGCTTACAATATCGCGTATTACCTTAACCACGTATTGCTGTGCTTCTTTGTTACCGGGGTCGAATAAACGCACGCTGCCATAAGGCAAAAACCACTCCGGGTGCAGGCGGGTAATATGGTTAACGGCAATGGATGATTTGCCGATGGCAAATTCTGCCCGGTAAGGATTGCACCAGGCATGAAATTCCATGCCACGCTTATGGGTTTCTTCAATCATAAACTGCAGGGGATCGTAATAAGGAGAAGGCGGGACTCCCTGTTTGCCCGTCAGCCACTCGCTCCAGGGTTCATACTGAGACGGGTAAAAAGCATCTGCAGCCGGACGGATTTGCATTACAATGGCGTTCATGCCATTGCGCTGGTGCATGTCCAGCAACTTAATAAATTCTGCTTTCTGGCTCTCTGCATTGTAATTGCCTTTGGATGGCCAGTCTATATTGTCTACTGTAGCTATCCAGACCCCGCGAAACTCGTATTTTGGCTGAGCGGCAGCAAAAAGAAAAAATGCGAATAAGTAACTAAGAAGTAAAAGGACAATCCTGCTTTTCATGCTTTTCAAACGCGTTTTAAGCGTTGAAATTACGTCAATCGGTACTCCGGATTTTATCCAGCAGGTTATTTAACGTTATAGCTTGCTCTTCGTCCAGGTTTTTAAATACACTGTCCATTTCATCCTGGTGTACATCAATGCGTTCAAGCAAGGCAAGTCCCGATGCAGAAATGGTTACATCTACCAGCCTGCGATCTCCTTCGCAAACCACTTTTTGTACCAGTCCCTTTTTTAAAAGGCGATCCACAATACGGCTGGTATCGCTCATTTTATCCAGCATACGCTGTCGGATCTGCAATGTTGAAATGGGTTTACCGGCGCCACGCAAAATGCGCAGTATATTAAATTGCTGGGGCGTAATATCGTATTGATCCAGCATTGTCTTCAGACGTTCATTCATCCAGTTGAACGTGTAAATCAGATTAATGGTTGCTTTCTGGTATTCGCTCCTGAATTTGGCCTGGCTAATATCTTTCTCTATCCCCATAATGCAAAATTAAGTGGTATAAACACAAAATTAGCGTTGAACGCCCTTACGCAAACTGGCCGTCAGCATAAAAATGGTAAAAAGATGATGCGCCTCATGCAAAAGAAAAAAATCCGCCCATTGGCTTATGTTAAAACTGCCATAAAGCGGGTGAATACCCTCTCTGCGGAGTGTCGCCTCATTTAAATTCATAATATGATTGTTGATCAGGAAACGCTGCGTCGCCAAATCGTCTTCCAGCTCTTTTAAAGAAAAGGCCAGGTATTGGCCGAACAGCGGGTCATTGTCGGCTACATATCGTTCAAACAAAGGATTGTCTTTTTGTTCTATGAGCTGCAGCCGCCTCAAAAAAGTTGGCTGATACGCCACCAGGTGCACAATGTTTTCAAACGCACTCCATTTGTCCGGGTTGACGCGCTCTTTTAATTGTTCTTCGGTCAGTCCTTTTATTAATTCGTGCAGCGTTTCGTACTGGTATTTAAGGCGTGCCTGTACTGAAGAGGAAAGGGGCATATTGCTGGATTTTGGGATTGCTTGATCTTGAGATGTGAGGCCACACAAACTTCGGGAAAATATATCAATTGCAGCCTGGATACCAGATGTTCAAATTCGCGTGCTGCGACAGGTCAAATCTCAAAATCACCGTATCCTTACATCAGCAATTCTTATTCGCTCCACACTTTTGTGCCCTCACTGCAATTGGCGCAGATATCAATGTTTTTACGGCTTTGCATAATTTTTTTCCTGAACGCCGTATATTTTCCGTTCTGCCATATTTCTTTAAATGGTCTTCCTTTTAAGTCGCCCAACTGGTGCTGTGCATCTTTGTCGAAACAGCAGGGTACCACCAAACCATCCCAGGTAATTACCGGTGCATGCCAAAGACGCCAGCAATGGTTCTGCAATGTATTTTTTACTTCTGTCTTATTGTCCCTGTTTTTACGGTAGCGGCTGTATTTATTGTTGGTTGGAATCAGTTGGTTGGGATCCTTCTCATAATCGTATACCTGCGCCGTTTTAAACCACACATCGTCTGCACCAATTTCCGCAGCCAGTTTTTTTACGTCTTCCACCTGGTGTTCGTTGGGCTTTACTACCAGGAACTGAAAAATAATAAACGGTGTTTTGCTTTTCAGTTCCCGTTTCCATTTTACCATGTTTTTTGCGCCCTCCAGCACTTTACTCAGCTGCCCCCCCACACGGTATTGCTGGTAAACATCCTGCGTGGTGCCATCAATAGAAATGATGAGGCGGTTCAAACCGCTTTCGATTGTTTTTTTTGCATTGGCATCAGTTAAATAATGGGCGTTGGTAGAGGTAGCTGTATAAATTCTTTTTGAAGCGGCGTATTTTACCATGTCCAGGAACTGAGGGTTTAGGTAGGGTTCGCCCTGGAAATAAAAAACCAGGTAAAATAATTCCCTGTACAACTGGTCGATGGTCTCAGTAAAAAAGTCTTTTGTAAGCATCCCGGTAGGCCTGGTAAAAGCGCGCAGACCGCTGGGACATTCGGGACATCGTAAATTACACGACGTAGTAGGTTCAATAGAAATAGAAACCGGCAAGCCCCATTGCACAGGCTTGTTTATCCATTTGCTGAGATAAAAGCTGCTCAGCACTTTCGCCGCATTCCAGGCACGGCGCGGCGTAAGCCTGGATAATAAACTGATGCTGTCTGTAAAATTAAATCGCCCCATGGATACTGTAAAATTAATGCCGGTTACCGTAAGAAGTTCATAAATCTTAGGTGAAAACCGAACCTGTTGCTGTACAAACAGTTGCCGGACTAATTGTTTTGCCGTTGTTTAACAAATGAATTAGCATTTATTAGTGTTTATTCGCTTTCATTAGCGTTTATTAGCGTTTATATTTGCAATTGAGTTGATAACTGATGGCAACCCGAAAAAAGAAAAAAACTTCCCGAAAGCTTTTATTGGTTTTTGCAGTGTTTGCCGGTATGGCAATAGCGGCCTGGTGCTGGTACCGCTATCATGCCAGCAATTTTGTTACCTATCCCGAATTTGGCATTGCTGTTCCCGACAATTATATCATTCACGGTATTGATGTATCTCACCACCAGGATGATATTAACTGGGACCTGGTAAAAAGCATGCAGGTAAAAAATATTAAGATCGGTTTTGTATTTATTAAGGCCACTGAAGGCATTGGTAAGGTAGACAGCCATTTCAATCAAAACTGGTTCAGATCAAAAGACGCCGGTATCTGCAGGGGCGCCTATCATTTTTTCCTGGCTACCAAAAGCGGCAAATTGCAGGCACAAAATTTTATTGATGTGGTGGAATTAAAACGTGGCGACCTGCCACCCGTGCTGGATGTGGAGCAGACCTATGGTGTAAGGACCGACCGCCTGCAGCGGGAAGTAAAAACATTTTTACAAACAATAGAACAGTACTACGGCGTAAAGCCAATTATTTATACCAACGTAGATTTTTACAAACAATACCTGAACGGTCAGTTTGATGATTACCCGCTATGGGTGGCGCATTACCTGCGGCAGGATACACCCCGTATTAAACGCGATTGGCTATTCTGGCAGCACAGCGAAGCAGGAAGGGTGAATGGTGTAAGCTACCGGGTCGATTTTAATGTTTTCAACGGAGATTCGCTGCAATTCAGGAATTTACTAATGGAATGAAAAACAGCTAATGGCTATAAGCTGTCAGCTATGACCCGGAAATGTAGTGCTGCGATATCTTAATACTATATACTAAATACTTCTTCGCATGAGCAATATGGAACCAGATGTACAGGATTTTCTAAAACGGATTGTCTGGTCTGTAACGCTGGTACTGGTTTATATGATGATTATACTAACGGCGGGTATTTATGCCAACTGGTTTTTCTTTTTTGATACCCCCACAATGGGCAACTATATTTTTTATGCCTGGGTTTTGCTTAGTAGTGCCGGCGTTTTTTTTCTTTTAAGAAAATGGTGGAAAAGAAAGTTTCCGCATGGATGAGTGGCATTGAATTCAAAACAACTTGTTCAAACAACGCGTCTCTTTTTCTGATTAATGGTATTCTCTATGTCTTTGCAAATCGCCATAATGTGTTCCATTGGCAATAGTGTAAAGACAATGATAAATACCCGCATTGGTTTGCACTGATGGTTCACAGCCAAAACCATATTTACTGCCCCTTCGCATCCAGTATCACCGGGTTGCTGCCCTTGCCCATAATAATCACTTTTGCATTGGGCGATTTGGCAATTTCAAGCTGGGCTTTGATGCTTTCGTATTGCAATTGTTTGTCGGTCAGGCTTTCGCTGATGATGCGCTGGTAATCGGCAATACCCTGTGCTTCTACACGTTTGCGTTCTGCCTCCTGTTTTTCTTTCTGCAGCACAAACTGCATTTTTTGAGCGTCCTGTTCTGCATTTATTTTTTGTTCAATGGTAGCTTTTACTGATTGGGGCAATGTTATATTTCTAACCAATAAATTCTCCAGCAGCAATCCGCGTTTGCTGAAATCACCCTCAATGGTTTTAAAAATACGTTGCTGAAACTCGTCTCTTTTGCCGGAAAACAACGCAACCGCATCGTAATAAACGGCATTGTCGCGAATACGGGTACGGGTAATGGGACGAACAATTTTGTCTTCGTAATTCTCGCCTGTTTCAGAAAGCAGTTTAGGTGTTTCATTGGGAACTACGCGGTACAGCACTGATAAATCAATTGTCACTTCAAGTCCATCGGCACTTAACACACGAATGGCATCATCGCCTGCCTTATGGCCTTCATCCTGTACGCCGCTCATGGTATAATTTTGTGTCTTTATGTCCAGTTTTACTACATCTACCAATGGGTTTATGAAATGCAGGCCGCTGTTCAGTACTTCCGTTTGTACTTTACCGAACAATTTTTGAACCCCCACCTGCCCGGCTTCAATTTGTATAACACAGGCGGTAAGCACACCCAGCGCTATTACCACCAGGCCAACAAGACGCACAGGGCCGCTGAATTTTTTTATATTGATATCGCCACGGTGAAGGGCCTGTCCAACAAAAAAAATAATTAATCCGAGAATAAGGAGTACCATAATAGTTGATTTGTTGATTGGTTAACCGGTTTGCAGGGAACCGTCTAAGCTTACATTTTGTCCACACCGGAATATTAACTGCTGTGATCGGCTATGATCATCCATTTGCCATTTATTTTTCTGAAGAGTAATGTATAGTTGCCGCCGGTATCGCCCGCTGTTCTTTTTAAAAAATACTTCCCCAATACCCAGTAATACTCTGCGGATAATTTTTTTACTTTTATTATTTCAAAAAAAAGCTTTCCCTTTTTTGCCGGACTATCGTAGTTCTTTTTATAATTATTCAGTGCGTTTGTATACCCATAAGTAATCCCATCTTTACCAACAAACATTAATGAATCATTCTGCCAATAGCCGCTCATAAATTCATCCAGGTTGCCTTTGTTCCATGATATGGTTTGCCTGTTCAGCAAATCGGTAATTTCTTTTTCATCTTTGTTTGTTTGTGCTGAAAGCAGTTTGGCGGTAAAAAAAACGATCAGCAATAAGATATTTCGTTTCATAGCATAAAGGTAGATGGTTTGGCAGTACCTGTAAAACACAATTGCCGGCATAGATTGAATCATCGTTACACCGAAATAAAAAAAGTGCCGGATACCGCGGGGGCATCTGGCACCTGACTCAACCGGGCAGTTATTCACCAAACCGGTCGTATATATAGCTGCAAAAAGTTCGACCTTAATATGGTTCATCATACATGAACCACGGCAATCCGGATCGCCGGCGCCTGCCTACGCAACAGAAAACTAAGTAGCCCAGGCTTTATCGCCTTTTTTATAATCGATACATCCCTCATATTTACCGGGTACCGCCACATAGCGCAGGGCCTGTGTAGCGCCTTCCTTGGAAGTGAAATAACCAAACAGGGTAAGCTGTTTCATCTGGGTAAAATAATGAGTAGGATCTTCTTTCTTTTTATTTTTCTGGTAGTCTTTTGCTTCTTTATCCAGCGCTGTCAGGAACGTAGTTCTTTGTTCGGGTGTAGATTCCATGAACGATTTGCTATTGGCTTTTTTGCAGGCCTCATTCAGCTTGTTTATACCTTCATGAAAGGTTTTCTGATCTGCCTCATTGTAAGTATCGTTTACCATTACCGTCATAAACTGGCCTACTTTTGCTGCTTTTGCACCGGGGCTTTTTGTGGGCGGCAGAATGGTATCTGCCACTTCATCCAAAAAAGCAACATCTTCTGCATTAAAAACAGGACCGCCCATGGTTGGTTCGTTTTTACAACCGGTCAGCAGCAATTCGCCACCTATAAAAGCGCTGCCGGTAAGCACGGTAATCATTTTTAGAAGCTCTCTTCTGTCCATATGGATTGTTTTTATAGTTTTTAAATTTATTCCTTTTAAAGTTCTTCGCAATATTTTATTTCGTTCCAGGGTACTAACAGGGCGCAATGGCTAGATATTTCCCTTTTTCAGTTCCTTTACTGCAAAATCTGCGGCCCTGGCCGTTAAAGCCATATAGGTAATAGACGGGTTTTGGCAGGCCGATGATGCCATACAGGCGCCATCGGTAATAAAAACATTTTTTACCTCGTGCAGCTGGTTATTGCCATTGAGCACCGAGGTTTTGGGATCTTTTCCCATTCTTGCGGTACCCATTTCATGGATGCAAAAACCAGGCGCGGGCGCACTGTCGTAGGTGCTGATATTTTTTAACCCTGCTTTATCCAGTATCTCGGCTGCGCTGTTCATCATGTCTTTCCGCATGGCCATTTCATTGGCCTTAAATTCACAATCGATATCCAGTGTTGGCAGACCCCATTTGTCTTTTTTATCTTTATTCAGGGTTGCTTTGTTTTCAAAATAGGGCAGGTGTTCGCCCCAGCTTCCAATGCCAAAGCCCCATTTGCCCGGCTCCGTTAATGAGTCTTTGTAGGCTGCCCCAACACCTTCTGCAATATACATTCTGCCACGCCCGGCGCCGCCCTGGTAGCCAAATCCGCGTACATATTCTTTCTGCTTTGTAGCATCATTGATATTTCTAAACCGTGGTATATAAATGCCGTTGGGCCTGCGGCCATAGGTATAATGATCTTCAAAATCATCCGATTCGCCATTGGCGCCCACCCCGTAATGATGGTCCATTAAATTATGCCCTACCTGTCCGCTGCTATTGCCCAAACCATTTGGAAAAGCAGCAGAGGTGGAATGCAGCAGAATATGCGCGGTGCCCAGCGTAGAGGCGTTAATAAAAACGATTTTTGCAAAATATTCTTCTGTCTTCATTGTTTCTGCGTCCATAATACGCACCCCTTTTGCCTTTTTGCTATCCTTATCATACAATACTTCCAGCACAATTGAAAATGGACGAAGCGTAAGATTGCCCGTTTTTGCCGCAGCGGGCAGGGTGGCGGAATTGCTGCTGAAATAACCACCAAAAGGACAGCCTTCGTGGCATTTGCTCCTGAACTGGCAGGGACCACGGTTGCCCAGTTTTGCGGTATGATTGGCAGAACGGCCGATGATCATTCTTCTTCCATCAGCAAAGCTTTTATTGATTCTTTCAGCTACCTGTTTCTCCAGGCAATTCATTTCCATGGGCGGCAAAAACTTGCCATCGGGCAGTTGTGGCAGGTTTTCAACCGAGCCGCTGATGCCCACAAATGGTTCTACATAGTCGTACCAGGGCGCAATATCACGGTAACGTATAGGCCAGTCTGTGCCATGTCCGTCTTTTGCGTTGGCTTCAAAATCCACATCGCTCCAGCGGTAACACTGCCGGCCCCAGGTTAAACTTCTGCCGCCAACATGATTACCACGTACCCAGTCAAATGGCTTTACCTGCGTGTAAGGGTTTTCAATATCGTTGACAAAGAACTTTTTTGATACTTCATTAAAAGCGTAGCATTTGCTTTGTATGGGACTATCTGATCTTTCTTTTTCTGTGAGATGGCCGTGATGATCCAGTTCCCAGGGATCTTTGGTGGTACCCGTATAATCTTTTACATGCACTACATCCCTGCCGCGTTCCAGCACCAGGGTTTTCAATCCTTTTTCACACAATTCTTTGGCGGCCCATCCACCGCTGATGCCGCTGCCTACTACTATCGCGTCGTACGTGTTTTGTGCTGTTGCTTTGTTATTGATGCTGATGTGTAAAGAATCTCCGGGCATATGGTACTTAGTATTTAGATTTTAGTATGTAGACACTACGCATTTGATTAGTACTTAGATATTAGTATCTGGACACGGGCCCTTAAACTCCGACGCACTACCGCGTGTCTTTGTACTGAATACTATATACTAAAATCTACAAATTTCCTTTCTTCAGCTCATCCACCGCAAAATTGGCGGCCCTTGCTGTTAATGCCATATAGGTAAGCGAAGGGTTTACGCAGGAGGAAGAGGTCATGCAGGCACCATCTGTCAGGAATACATTTTTTGCATCCCATACCTGGTTGTGTGCATTCAGTACCGATGTTTTTGGATCCTTACCCATTCTTGCGCTGCCCATTTCATGAATACCATCACCAATTTCATGTCCTGCATCATGGGTTTGAATATTTTTTGCACCACCGGCTTCCAGCATGGCTACTGCCTCTGCCACAATATCCTTTCTCATCTTCAATTCATTCTCCTGTAATACGGCGTCCATGGCCAGTATGGGCAAGCCCCATTTGTCTTTTCTTTCTTTATCAAGACTGATGGTATTGTTATGATGCGGCAAAAGTTCGCCAAAGCCGCCAATTCCCATGTTCCAGTGACCTGGTTCTGTTAATGCATCTTTGAAATCGCCCCCGATGCTGTATTCAGCTATTTCGCGGTTCCAGCTCTGGCGGCTTCCCGAGCCCTGGTAACCAAAGCCACGCAGGTAATCTCTTTTATCGCCGTTCATATTTACAAAGCGGGGAATATAGATTCCGTTTGCACGGCGCCCGAAATAATATTTGTCTTCATATCCTTCCATAGTGCCGGATGCACCAAGGTTGTAATGGTGGTCCATAATATTATGTCCCAGTTCCCCGCTGCTGCTGCCCAAACCATCCGGCCATACATCGGTAGCCGAATTCATTAACACCCAGGCGCTGTTCAACGCAGAGGCATTTACGAAAACTATCTTGGAATAAAACTCGTAGGTTTTGTTGTTTTCTGCATCTACTATTTCTACGCCTTTGGCTTTCCTGGTATTTTTATCGTAAATAATTTTTGAAACAATGCTCCAGGGGCGTACGGTTAAATTGCCCGTGGCCCTTGCGGCCGGAAGTGTGGAAGACTGTGTACTGAAATAGCCACCGAACTGGCAGCCTTCCCAGCAGCGGTTGCGGAACTGGCATTGGGTTCGGCCGGGCACGGGTGCCGTAAGATTGGCTACGCGGCCAATAAACATATAACGTTTGCCGGGCCATTTTTCCTTTATTCTTGCCGCCACGTCTTTTTCCACGCAGGTCATATCCATGGGTGGAAGAAACTGCCCGTCGGGCAAATGTGGCAAACCTTCTTTGGATCCGCTTACACCAACGTGTTTCTCTACATGGTCGTACCAGGGGGCAATATCACGGTAACGTATAGGCCAGTCTATTGCCCAGCCATCCTTTGCGTTGGCTTCAAAATCCAAATCGCTCCACCGGTAGCTTTGGCGGCCCCATAAAATAGAACGTCCGCCCAGTTGGTAAGCCCTCCACCATTTGAAGGGTTTTATTTCGTGGTAGGGTGCATCATTGTCCTGCACCCAGTAATCAATAATAGGTTCGCTTTTGCCCCAGGTGCGGGCAATAACAGGCCGGTCTTTTAAACTCTCTTTTGTAACCACGCCGCGGTGCTCAAAATCCCAGATATCTTTGGTAGCAGATTTATAGTCTTTGATGTGTTCAAAATTTCTACCCCGCTCCAGCATTAACACTTTCAATCCTCTTTCTGTCAGTTCCTTTGCTGCCCAGCCACCACTAATGCCAGATCCTATCACAATGGCATCAAAGGTGTTTTGTTCTGTGGCTTTGTTATTGATATTGAGTGAATCTCCGGGCATATAGTACTTAGTATTTAGATTTTAGTATTTAGACACAGCGCATTTAATCAGCACCTGGATTTTAGTCATAGTATTTAGACAATGGTAGGTAAAATTCGACGCATCGCCGCGTGTCTTTGTACTAAATACTATATACTAAAATCTATAGATTTCCTTTCTTCAATTCGCTTACGGCGTGGTCTGCAGCCCTTGCTGTAAACGCCATATAACTAAGTGAAGGGTTTACACAGGAAGCCGATACCATAAATGAACCGTCTGTTACGAACACATTGGGGGCATCCCATACCTGGTTGAATTTATTGAGCACCGATGTTTTTGGATCTTTACCCATACGCGCCGTACCCATTTCGTGTATACCACGGCCAAGCGTGCCATCCCCATCGCGGCCTTTTACATCTTTTACGCCGGCTGCTTCCAGCATTTCGACAGCATCAGCCAGCATGTCTTTGCGCATCTTTTTCTCGTTGTCCTTGTATTCTATATCCATAGCCAGTACCGGCAATCCCCATTTATCCAATTTTTGTTTGCCGTTTTTATCGGCTACCGGGCGCATGCCTAAATCCCTGCCGGTAATGGGGTCTTTAAATTCTTCCATTTTATCTGAATACAGGGTCTTATCCAGGTAGATCCTGTTTTCATGGTAAGGCAATGTTTCGCCAAAGCCGCCAATATTCATGGTCCAGGAACCAGGTTCTGTAAGTGCTTCTTTAAAATCGGCGCCGATTGCTATTTCTTCCATAGAACGGCTATAGCCTTCGCGGCTGCCGCCGCCCTGGTAACCAAAACCACGCAGGTAATCTCTTTTATCGCCAAAGAAATTGCGGTAACGGGGAATGTAAATTCCATTGGCGCGGCGGCCGAAATAATATTTGTCTTCGAACCCTTCCACGCGGCCACTGGCGCCCACACCCAGGTGGTGGTCCATTACGTTGTGACCCAATTCTCCGCTACTGCTGCCGAGGCCATCGGGCCAGATATCGGTAGCCGAGTTCATCAATACCCATGCACTGTTTAATGAAGAAGCATTGAGGAAAATTATTTTTGCCTTGTAGGTAAAGGTCTTGTTGTTTTCTCCATCCAGTATCTCCACACCGGTAGCTTTTTTCTTGTCTTTATCGTACAAGATTTTTGTAACGATGCTCCATGGGCGCAGGGTAAGATTGCCTGTTTTTTGTGCAGCAGGCAATGTGGAAGATTGTGTGCTGAAGTAGGCACCAAACGGACAACCCAGGGCACATTTGTTCCTGAACTGGCAATTGGTTCTTCCATTGTGCGGCGCCGTTAGATTGGCGGTGCGGCCAATGATCATTTTGCGCACGCCCTTATAATGTTCTTTTATACGTGCGGACACTTCTTTTTCCACGCAGGTCATGTCCATGGGCGGAAGAAACTGTCCGTCCGGCAGTTCAGGCAACCCTTCTTTTGAACCGCTGATGCCCGCAAACCTTTCGGCATAGTCGTACCAGGGAGCTATCTCATTATAACGAACCGGCCAGTCAATGCCAATTCCCTCTTTTGCGTTGGCTTCAAAATCCAGGTCGCTGAGGCGGTAGCTCTGGCGGCCCCACATTAACGATCTGCCGCCGACGTGGTATCCGCGGAACCAGTCGAACCGTTTTACTTCTGTATAGGGACTTTCTTTATCGCTGCACCAGTAGTCGAGATTGGTTTCGCTTAACGGGTAGTCTCTTTTCAGTACCGGGTAATCCTTTTCCATCTGCGCCGTACGCCGCCCGCGGTGCGGAAATTCCCAGGGATCTTTTGTGGCGTTTACATAATCTTTCACGTGCACAATATCGCGGCCGCGTTCCAGCATCAGCACTTTCAGTCCTTTTTCTGTCAACTCTTTAGCAGCCCAGCCACCGCTGATACCAGAACCAATTATAATAGCATCGTAGGTATTTTGCTGGTCAGCTTTATTGTTGATGTTTAATGAATCTCCGGGCATATGTTAATTATTTAGTGTTCTTTATTAATATAAGCGGACTCATTCGCGGTTGTTAGCTATCAGACGTTGGCTGTTAGCCATTAGCGCCATCGGACATCTCTAACGTACAGGCACAAACTAACAGCTTATAGCTAAAAGCTTACCGCTGGTGTTAGAGATTTCCTTTCTTCAACTCACTTACCGCGTGGTCAACAGCTCTTGCCGTAAAAGCCATATAGGTTAAGGATGGATTCTGACAGGCTGCAGAAGTCATAAATGAGCCATCTGTTACAAATACATTGGGTGCATCCCACACCTGGTTAAATTTATTGGTAACCGATGTTTTGGGATCCCTGCCCATGCGCGCAGAACCCATTTCATGTATACCTCTTCCCAATGTGCCATCGCCTTCCCAGCCTTTTACATCTTTAACGCCGGCAACGGTAAGCATTTCAATGGCGTCGTTCACCATATCCTTCCGCATCTTTTTTTCATTCTCCTTATATTCTACATCAATCGCCAATACATTTAATCCCCATTTATCCAGCCTTTGTTTGCCTGCTTTATCGGGTACGGGGCGCGATCCCAGGTCAATTTCACGATCGCCAATTTTGTCTTTAAATGGCTCGGTCTTATCGCCATACAGTGTTTTATCAATATAGATCCTGTTTTCATGATAAGGCAGCGTTTCTCCAAAACCACCAAAACCCATTGACCAGGCGCCCGGTTCAGCTGCGGCATCTTTAAATTCGCCTCCTATAGTCAATTCGGCAATATGGCTTCCCCAGCCGGAGCGGCTGGCGCCGCCCTGGTAGCCAAATCCACGCAGGTAATCCCTTTTATCGCCAAACAAATTTCTGTAACGGGGTATATAAGGGCCGTTTGCACGGCGGCCGAAATAATATTTGTCTTCATATCCTTCTACACGGCCACCGGCTCCAATACCCAGGTGGTGGTCCATAATATTATGACCCAGCTCTCCGCTGCTGCTGCCCAGTCCATCGGGCCAGATATCAGTGGCAGAATTCATTAATATCCAGGCAGAGTTTAATGTAGAAGCATTCAGGAAAATTATTTTTGCATAATACGTATAGGTCTTCATGGTTTCGCCATCCAGTACTTCCACACCGGTAGCTTTTTTCTTATCCTTATCGTATAAAATTTTTGTTACAATGCTCCAGGGGCGCAGGGTAAGATTGCCTGTTTTCATCGCCGCGGGCAGTGTTGAGGATTGTGTGCTGAAATAAGCACCGAAGGGGCAACCCAGCCAGCACTTGTCCCTGTACTGACAATTGGTTCTGCCCTCATGCGCCACCGTTAGGTTGGCGCTCCTGCCCATGATAATGCGGCGGAAAGATTTGGGGTCGTAGTGTGCGTTCATCCTGGCGGCCACGTCTTTTTCCACGCAATTCATTTCCATGGCGGGCAGAAACTGTCCGTCTGGTAATTGCGGCATGTTTTCATGAGAGCCGTTGATACCGGCAAATTTCTCCACGTAATCGTACCAGGGCGCAATTTCATTGTAGCGGACAGGCCAGTCGATGGCAATACCTTCTTTGGCGTTGGCTTCAAAATCAAAGTCGCTCCAGCGATAGCTCTGCCTGCCCCACATAAGTGATCGGCCGCCCGTGTGGTAACCACGAAACCAGTCGAAACGTTTTATTTCTGTATAGGGACTGTCTTTATCGCTGCACCAGTAATCAAGATTGACTTCGTTTAAAGGGTAATCCCTTTTCAGCACGGGATAATCTTTTATCATTTGCTCTGTGCGGCCGCCGCGGTGTGGGAAATCCCAGGGGTCTTTGTTGGCGCTTACATAATCCACCACGTGTTTAATATCGCGGCCACGCTCCAGCATGATTGTTTTCAATCCTTTTTCACAAAGTTCTTTTGCGGCCCATCCGCCGCTGATTCCCGAACCAATTACAATTGCATCGTACGTGTTAGTATCTGCCATAAATTATTTTTTAAGCTTTTAGCTGTTAGCTATAAGCTTATAGTTAGAAGAAGCTGACAGCGGGAGCTAATAGCTAACAGCTAAAAGCTAACAGCTGCTCTTTACACATCGCAGGTTTTAACGGCCTGTTTCAGCGCGGCTATTTTGTCTTTGGTTTCTTTTCCGGTTGGTATAAACTCCTGCGCCACATAATCTTTAAAGCCAGTGTCAATGATGGCCTGCATAATAGCCGGATAATTGAGTTCCTGGCTTTCGTTTATTTCATGACGGCCAGGCACACCCGCAGTATGGTAATGGCCTATGTACTGGTGGTTATCCCTGATGGTTCTGATAACATCGCCTTCATCTATCTGCATGTGATAAATATCATACAGGAGTTTGAAATTTTCCGAGCCGGTGCGTTTACAGAGTTCTACACCCCAGGCCGTTCTGTCGCACATATAATCCTTGTGATCTACTTTGCTGTTCAGCAATTCCATTTGTATGATAACGCCATTCTTTTCTGCCAGCGGCAAAATCTTCTGCAGGCCGGCCACACAATTTTTGAAACCGGTTTCGTCGTCCATGCCACCGCGGCTGCCGCTAAAGCATATCAGGTTTTTGTAACCGGCTTTTGCCATCAAAGGAATTACATCTGTGTAATCTTTAATCAATTGTTCATGAAATTCGGGCCGGTTAAAGCCATTCGTTAAACTAACCTTGCCGCCGTGGTAGCACATAGAGCTGAACATGCCATATTTCTGCAGGGTCGGCCAGTCTTTCGGGCCCACCAAATCAATAGCGCTGAACCCGATTTTCTTTACTGCCTGGCACAATTCTTCAATTGATACAAAATTGTAACACCACTGACATACGGAGTGGTTGATATTTCCTTTAAATTTCAAAGTAGATGAGTTTTCTGAAGGTTCTGATGCAATGGCGGGAATCATGGAAGAAGCGCCAATGGCTGCTGTGCCCGCCAGCAGGTTTTTAAGGGCTGCACGCCTGTTTTGTTTGTCCGGCATAGATAATCGGTTAGATGATTTACTGAATGGCTTGTGTTGACTATGCAGTTTGTACCGCTATTTTTTTCTGTTTTTGCGATTGCTTATAAAAGAACAGTATGCCAAAAGCAACTATTAAAATAATAGGTATTACAAGTGTTACATTAATGATTTCCGGCCCTGCAGCTTTTTTTGCTTCATTGAGCGCCGAGGCCATTGCCGGCGTTGCTGATGGACCTGAATAGTCCGGGACGCTGGCTCCCGCAGGAAGTTTAGAAGCAAGGAGTTTATCATAATAGCCGCCCATAAAAATCATGTAGATAGATACTGCAAACATGCCTGCCCCGCCCATCAGGTTCATGCCCACGGCACCTGTTTTTGGCAGATTTTCAGAAACAAAGCCAAGCATGGTGGGCCAGAAGTAACAAACTCCGATACCAAATACAATTGCACCAACAAACAGCATGTTACCCGTGGTATGACCTAGCAGGTATAAACCCAAGGCCGCGAATATGGCAGATATTAATAATACCCCTGAAGGAGAAAACTTATGCACTACCGGTCCTGCAAACGCCCTTCCTAAAACCATCACACCGGTTTCAAGGGTTAATAAAAGAATGGCATTATCGGTTACATTCTTCAGTAAAACATCTATCCATTGACCGGTAAATAATTCTGTAATGGCAGTACCAAACATCAATATGATCATGATAAAAAACAGCGGTGTTAACAGTGCTTTGTACATTTCTGAAGTAGATACGCCGCTTGATACCCGTTCTGTAACAGGAAAAGCCAGTTTGCTAAAAAGATAGCCATACCAAACTGTAGGTATCAGCATAATACCTACCAGCAATTTCCAGTTTTCCATGTAGGTAGTGTCTGGTATGTGAACGCCTAAAAATCTAACTATCAGTGTACCTATTACAATACCGCCAGGAAACCATAAATGAAAGTGATTGAGTTTGGTGGTTTTATTTTCAGGAAAAAGACTTGCTACCAGCGGATTACAGGCGGCCTCTACCGTACCATTACCCAAACCAATTAATAAAGTAGAAATAAAGAGCGACCAGAAGCCTGAAGCGAAAATGGTCAGAAAGATACCTGCCAGATGAAATACCGCCGCAGCTACCAGTAATCTTTTCATTCCTATTATGTCTACCACTATACCGCCTATAATAATAGCCAGCGGAAAACCCCAGAAGGCCGTACTGGTAATAATCCCGGCTTGTTCCTGAGAAAGACCAAATTTATATTTCCAGGTATCAAGTAATCCCGCGCGGATACCAAAAGAAAGGGAAGTAACCAGCAAAGCCATACAGCTTGCAATAAACAATTGTTTACGTTGTACGTTAGGTAGCATATCGTTTTATAAGTTAGTTTGTAAAAAAGCAGCCCCGGCAACCTGCCCGCTCCCCCTCCAAAAGCGAACGAGATGATCCCGGATGGTGAAACGCAACTTTAAAATTGCGGAGCTAAATGTAATTTTTATTTTTTATAAATACGAGCTTACAATTTATTTTATTTGATCATTTTTTTTGGAAAGACTTTCTTACTTTTCCTGTTACATTCTTCTCTTCACAGAAAGATTGCTTGTAACCTTACGTCATTAATAAAATTTTAATTGTCAATACAATGAACAGAAAGTTAAGAATGGGAATGATTGGCGGTGGCAAAGATGCATTCATAGGCGCCATACACCGCCTGGCCGCCAACATGGATGGATTGATAGAAGTAGCCTGCGGGGCCTTAAGTATTAATCCGGAAATTGCAAAGGATTCGGGACACATGCTCTTTTTACCCGAAGACCGTATCTACCTCAATTATGAGGACATGATAAAAAAAGAAGCCGCCCTGCCGGCAGACAAGCGTATGGATTTTGTAACCATCGTTACCCCCAACTTTGCACATTTTGCACCGGCTATGCTGGCACTCGATAATGGCTTTCATGTGGTTATTGAAAAGCCAATTGCCTTCACCAGCGACGAAGCAAAACAATTAAAGAAAAAAGTAGAAGAAACAGGTTTACTTCTTTGTCTAACCCATACCTACTCCGGTTACCCTCTGGTAAAACAGGCCAGGCAAATGGTAAAAGACGGTGTGCTGGGAAAGATTAGAAAGGTTTGGGTGGAATATCCGCAGGGATGGCTGAGCAAAATGAGCGAACGCGAAGGAAATGCACAGGCAGCCTGGAGAACCGATCCTAAAAAAAGCGGAAAAAGCGGTGCTATGGGAGATATAGGTACCCATGCTGCACACCTGGCAGAATACATTACCGGGGCAAAAATTACTCAGCTTTGTGCCGACTTAAATATTATGGTACCAGGCCGTGCACTGGACGATGACGGCAATGTGCTGCTGAAGTTTGACAATGGCGCAGCGGGTGTCTTAATGGCTTCTCAGGTTGCAGCCGGGGAAGAAAATGCATTGAAAATACGGGTATACGGAGAGAAAGGTGGCATAGAATGGGCGCAGCATGAACCCAATACATTATTGGTTAAATGGCTTGATCAACCCACACAAATATTGAGAGCCGGCGGCAACTACGGCGATCGTTTAGGAACTTACGCCACACACAATGCCCGTACACCCGGCGGACACCCCGAAGGATACCTGGAAGCATTTGCCAATATTTACCGCAATTTCGCCCTTACTTTATCTGCAAGAATTGATGGCACAACACCTTCAAAGGAAATGCTTGATTTTCCTGGTGCAGAAGACGGCGTGCGCGGCATGGCATTTATAGATAACGTGGTGGCATCAGCGCAGAGCGATAAAAAATGGCATGAATACAAGTTATAAGTGGTAGGTAATAAGTGGTAAGTGCGTTTAGCACGGCCACTTCTAGTTACCGGATACCGCCTTGTCAGAAGGCGTTTACCACTTAAAGCATATTACTTATTACTTAATACTTTCTTCATGACAACACTAAAAGGCCCCGGAATATTTCTTGCGCAGTTTATGGGCGATGCCGCCCCTTTCAATTCATTGAAATCTATTTGCGAATGGGCAAAAAGCATTGGTTTTGTGGGTGTGCAAATACCTACCTGGGACAGCCGTTGTATTGACCTGCAAAAAGCTGCCGAAAGCAAAACCTATGCAGATGAAATAAAAGGCATTGTACAGGGTGCCGGCCTGGAGATCACCGAACTGTCTACCCACCTGCAGGGACAACTGGTGGCCGCTCACCCGGCATACAACGAATTGTTCAACGGATTTGCACCTGAGCAATACCGTAATAACCCGGCCGCCAGGCAGCAATGGGCGGTACAACAATTAAAATATGCCGCCAAAGCTTCTCAAAACCTTGGATTAAATGCACATGCCACGTTTAGTGGCGCGCTGTTATGGCAAACGGTATACCCCTGGCCACAGCGGCCGGCGGGCCTGGTAGAGACGGGTTTCAAAGAACTGGCCAAACGCTGGTTACCCATATTGGATGTATTTGAAGAGAACGGCGTTGATCTTTGCTATGAAATACATCCCGGTGAAGATCTGCACGATGGCGTTTCTTATGAGATGTTCCTTGAAAAAGTGAACCACCACAAAAGGGCCTGCCTCCTGTACGATCCTTCTCATTTTGTTTTGCAATGCCTTAATTACCTGGAATATATAGATAATTACCACGAACGCATCCGTATGTTTCATGTAAAGGATGCTGAATTTAATCCCACCGGCAAACAGGGTGTGTATGGCGGTTACCAGAATTGGATAGACCGCGCCGGGCGGTTCCGTTCGCTGGGCGATGGCCAGGTAGATTTTAAATCTATCTTTAGCAAGCTCGCCGCTTATGATTACAAAGGCTGGGCGGTGCTGGAGTGGGAATGCGCCATTAAGCATCCCGAAGACGGTGCCAGGGAAGGATCCGTATTTATTAAAAACCATATTATCCGCGTTACAGACAAAGCTTTTGATGATTTTGCGGGTACAGGCAGCAATGAAGAATTTAACCGCAGCATATTGGGATTGCAGTAATTTTATGAATTGCTGCAGATTTGTGCAATCAATCTGCGAATCTGCGGCAGAAAACATTCGTAAACGGTATCAATTTTAATTTTATTTCCATCCATATTTAAAATAACATTTATGATTAAAAAGTTTCTGGCACTATCACTCATTGTTACCGCCTGTTATGCGTGTAACAATAACGAAACAAAAACCAGCTCCGGTACCGACAGCGCCGCTGCAAAACCGGCTGCGCCTGCTGCCGCTGATCCTTCAAAAAATCCCGATTACGCAAAGGGCCTGGCGTTGATTGCAGCCGCTGACTGCCTTACCTGTCATAAAGTAGATGAAACATCCACCGGCCCGGCTTACCGCGATGTTGCCAATAAATACCCCAACGATGATGCCACCATTAATACATTGTCCGATAAAATAATCAAAGGCGGTTCGGGCAACTGGGGCTCTGTACCTATGACAGCGCACGATGCACTGTCGAAAGACGACGCTAAAGCCATGGTAAAATATATTCTTCTGCTGAAAAACAAATAAACAAATACGAATGAAAATACTTTTGCTTGCTGTATGTATGTCTTTACTGGCTGCATGCAATTCTTCAGAATCAACCGCCACAAAAGAAACCAGCGCCGATACAACCGCCGCCACCAAAGCAGCAACAGATACCAGCAACAATGGCTGGGTAAGTTTATTTGACGGCACCACCACCGCCGGCTGGCACAGCTATGGAAAAAAAATTGCTGATTCTACCTGGAAAGTAGCGGACGGCGCCTTAATGATGGACACCACGGTAAAACATGGTGCAGACCTGGTGACCGATAATAGTTATGAAAATTTTGACCTGAAGCTGGAGTGGAAAATTTCCAAAAACGGCAACAGCGGTATCATCTTTCTGGTACAGGAAGACACTACCAAATATAAAAACACCTATAACAGCGGACCAGAAATGCAGGTGCTGGATAACGATGGGCATCCAGATGGAAAAATAACCAAACACCGCGCAGGCGATCTGTACGATTTGATTAAAAGCGCTTCAGAGCCGGTAAAACCGGTGGGCGAGTGGAACCAGGCTGAAATTATTGTAAACAAGGGCAAATTGGAACTGAAATTAAACGGAGTAACCACTGTTGCTACCACATTATGGGACGATAGCTGGAAAAAACTGGTAGCCGGCAGCAAATTCAAAAGCATGCCCAACTGGGGAACCTTTACTTCCGGGCATATTGCCTTGCAGGATCATGGGAATACTGTTTGGTATAGAAATATCCAGATAAAGAAATTGTAACGCTAACAGGCTGCGAATTTTTATAAATGATCACTAATACAACAACAATGCTTGCAAATATTTTATTTAAGAAGATTTTTTTGCTGATGGCGCTGTCTCTTGGCATTACCTTAGAAAGCAATAACGGACCTGCAGAACTTGCCAAAGAAAAAAAGATCCTGGTTTTTGCTAAAACAAATGGCTACCACCACGAAAGCATTGCTGCCGGAATGGTTGCCATTCAGAAACTGGGACAGGAAAATAAATTTGCAGTAGACACCACCACCGATTCATTGCAAATTTCAGATGCCAACCTGAAACAATACAAAGCCATTGTTTTCTTAAGCACCACCGGCAAAATATTGGGCGAGGAGCAGGAAAAGGCCCTGCAAAATTTTATTCATAAAGGCGGTGGCTATGTTGGCATTCACGCTGCAGCAGATTGTGAATACAATTGGCCCTGGTACAATAAGCTCTGCGGTGGCTGGTTTAAAAGTCATCCCAAACAACAGCAGGCCAAACTAATGGTGGTTGACAAAACACATATTTCTACCAAACACCTGCCCGATGTATGGGAGCGATGGGACGAATGGTACAATTACAAAGACCTGAACCCCGATGTGCATGTACTCATCAAGATAGATGAAACTTCCTACACCGGTGGAGAAAACAATGGTAACCATCCCATGGCCTGGTACCACGATTATGAAGGTGGCAGGGCCTTTTATACAGAGATGGGCCATACCAAAGAATCGTACGTAGACCCGGTATACCTGCAACATATATTGGGCGGAATAAAATATGCCATGGGAGAAAAGTGATTCTTATATATAACTGAAGTAAAAAAGACGGTCTTTCGATCGTCTTTTTTTGTGGGGGAATTAATTGCCGACGACTTTGTCGTTAATATTGCAAATGATATTAATAAGACCCCCTAATCACGGCCATTTTTATCAATCTTACCTTTGAAAAACCATAAAAAACATAAAGCAACTAAATGATTGACCCGCGGTTATAAATTTTTTTATATCAGTTTTTGTTCTTCCTTTTTGTTTCCTTTAATATCTTCTTTTCGTCGCTGTCTAATTTTCTTTTTACCTTGGCTAAATCTTCTGCAGCAGGCAATGCTTCCGGTTTTACGCCTCTTTGTTTTAACATTTCACGCACAGCAATATTATTGTCTATATGTTCCTTTGAAATCTGCGGTTCGCCCTTTAATTCTTTTTCCACCACATTGTGGCTGGTAAGTTCCGTTGCAAAATCTTTAGCTTTAATGGTAAGTGTAGGCAAAAAATCGGCCAGTGCCCGCGTTGCAGGCACGTCCAATTTTTTTTTCATATCAGCCGTGGTAAAACCGCCAAACAAGGCCTGGTCTCCTTTAGAGCGAATGATGGCGAAACTTTGTTCATCCACACCCCGCTCATAAATAATACCCGACAATTTTTTCTCTGATTTAGAAAGTTTGTCGCGGGCAGATACCCTTGCCACATCCAGCAGGCGCTTTTCAATAATTTCCTGCCTGCGGGTTTGTACTGCGAAATAGGTTTGGGCGAATGCAATGGCTGGCTTGGCGGAATCACCGTTTTGTGCCACCAGGTAGCAGGCATATCTGGTGAGTGCAACGTCTTCTACTTCGCGTTGAGATCCACTGCCCAGTCCGACCATTTTCGTGAGATCACGAAAATGGTCGTCCGTTTTCCCGCCGGCCAGTTCGCAGGTTTTTTTTGCTTTTTCAATAGCATTGGCAAAGTTTTCCCAGCGGCTATAACCCAAAATGGATTGCAGCTCCCGGGCGCTCCAGCATTCAATATTTTGTATTAAATGGCAAGCATCTTCGAACTGCTTCAGTAATGTGGCGATTAGTTCTTTTTTCATTGTATCGTAATCGTTTTATTTTTAAAAGGATAGGTCTATTGGAGTTGAATTTTTTACAATTGTCTTTCCTGGTCAGGTTATTTAATACCCTTCACTGGCAGATCACCTTTCTTATCAAACAGGCCATTGTTGTTACCGCAATATAATTTAAGTGATCTATTTGAATACATTTTGTTTGTTCCCATGTATCTTGCCGGTTTATAAAAGACCGCACCATTAAAATATAGAAATACAAAGGAGGGTTGGGGTATTTTTGGTGTTCTAAAAAAATCTAATTATACACCGTTTTTATTTTTCTTTTGGCTAGCTCGGTAATTTTTTCTGATTTTTTCCCCTGCCGGATAACAGTTTTTTCTGACAGCTGCAAAAGGATCGATGCCGACTCGTTAAATCTAATTTTGTTATCCATTTTACAGAGATAGTAATAAAATATTCGTAATGCATTCTATCTTTAGCAATGAATGAATCTTAATTGTCCTGGTCCGACGCAGCAAATTATCATTGAACTTAGCTCCAATCGCTGAAACTTACCTGAAATATAAATAAGCAAACCTTCATTTATGAACAGACGCCACCTCCTTAAACTTAGTTCTGCAGCCTTCCTGGCCCCTGTATTCCCAACCATTAATACCAAAGCCAATTCCAAACCCACCGGCCCCTTCCGCTTTTGTTTAAACATGAGCACTATTATGGGTCAAAAGCCCGGCTTGCTGCATTCTATTGAGATTGCCGCCACGGCCGGCTATGATGGCGTAGAACTATGGGTAAGGGATATTGAGCAATGGCTGGCAGAAGGAAATACCATTGAAGCACTGGCAAAATTTATTGCGTCAAAAAATATACGTGTGGAAAACGCTATCAGCTTTACAGAATGGCTGGTAGATGATGATGGCAAAAGAGCTGCGGCTCTGGCAACACTGGAAAAAGAAATGAAAATGATGGCGGTACTGGGCTGCAGGCGCATTGCAGCCCCACCAGCAGGTGTCTCCAAAGACACGCCGGTAGATATACAAAAAGCGGGTGCCCGCTACCGTGAGACGCTCGTACTGGGAAGAAAATACGGCGTGATGCCATTGCTTGAATTCTGGGGCGCTTCCGGAACAGTGTATAATTTTGGCCAGGCACTGGCTATTGCCGCAGCCGCCAATGATGCCGATGCCCGTATATTGCCCGATGTTTATCATCTGCACCGCGGCGGCTCCGGTTTTGAGTGCCTGAACCTGGTAAATGGGAAGGTAATCGATATCATTCACATGAACGATTACCCGGCCGGCAAACCGCTTAATGAACAAACAGATGCAGACCGCGTTTACCCCGGCGACGGTGCCGCACCGTTTAAAAAAATATTACAAACCCTAAAGGCAATGGGTGGCACCAAAACGCTCTCGCTTGAATTATTTAATAAAAGCTATTGGGAGCAGGATGCCATGACGGTTGCTATAACCGGTCTTCAAAAAATGAAGGCGCTGGTATCCGGGTTATAATCTATATGGTTTGAGGATAGCAGAATGTCGTAAAAAAACGTCCAAATTATGATGATTTTCTGCCCGGCGTTTGTATAATGCTTTCTATTTTTCCATCAAAAAGATAGTGCCATACAATCCAAACATTCATCATCGCAGAAGCATTCGCCTGAAGGGATATGATTATTCAGCATCCGGATTATATTTCATCACGATTTGCATAAAGGACAGAAAATGTTTATTTGGAAACATTTCGAATTCAAAGATGATATTAAATGATTTTGGAATTGTTGCACATAACCATTGGCAGAAATTATCAGAACGATTTATAAATATAACATTGGATGTTTTTCAAATAATGCCCAATCACATGCATGGAATATTGATAATAAACCCACCTGTACGGGCGGGGCTTGCCCCCGCCCCGACAGCTGGAACCATTGTGGGCGCATATAAATCATTGGTGGCAAATCAATGCCTGGACATATTCAAACAAAAAAAATTGGATGTAATGATGGGAAAATTATGGCAGCGCGGTTATTATGAGCATATCATTCGTGATGAACGGGCTTATTTGCGCATTGCTGAATACATCGTAAACAATCCTGGAAACTGGAAGGGTGATGGGTTTTATAATTATCGAACCAAAATATAAAGTAAGGAAGGATAACTGATATATTCATATAAAACAAAGCAGCGCCGGTAACAGCGCTGCTTCTTTTATATAGATGGAATTGTTTTATGGATTTTTGCTAACCGGCTGAGCTGTGGCGGGTGCCTGGCTCATGTGTTTGTAAAAATTATCCATATCATTTACCAGTACTACCTGAACACCTTTGGGTGCTGCACTGGCGCTGCCATTTGGCAACTGATCAACCAATTTAACTTTAGGCAGGCCATTTTTTAGTAAGGCATCGCCTATAACAGTCTGGCGTTTCCATGCTATTGCCCGTGCCATGCTGCGGTTGGTTCTTTCAGCGGTATATTTACTATGTTTCTTTGCAGAATAAGCAACTGATTTGCTTTCTCCCGATGCCGCCGCTGGTTTCTTTGCGTGATGTACCGCTACACTGTGTTTTACTTTCTTAGTAGTAGTGGCAGTGCTGGAATTATCGGCGTTGTCATTGGTCGCTGTACGGTCTGCTGATACAGCAGATTTACGTGCTTTTCCTGTTGAGCCAGTTGGTGAAGTAGTAGTAGCGTCTGTTGATGATGAAGCATCCATTGTAGTAGTGGTGGCAGATGCAGCATCACCTGAATTTGCCAGTTGCAGGTCAGCAACGCTTACATCAACCGCTTCATGACTTTTTACAAACTGCCCGAGATTATCAACCAATTCCTTTCCTTTTGCTGTTAACACCGCAGTATTGCCCTTAAATAAATTCTTCTCGCCAATGTTAACATAAATTTTTCCATCCGCCATCATGATGTCCTGCTCAGTAAGACCTGCAGATGCAAGTGTTGTCTTTAGTTCATCGTTGATTGCGGTTGTGGATGCCTGTTGTTTCCCCGCATAGTCGGTAAAGTATGCAACATTTTTCTGCAATCCAGAATTAGTACTATTTGCAGCTTCAACAGATTTTTGCAAATCATTGTTTTTTTGCTGCATGGATGAAACATTCTGGTTGAGTGAGTTTACCTGTTGTGCAAGGTTAGAACTGTCGGCCTGCAGTTTAGCTACGGCGGCTTGCGAAGCGTGGTATTTTTTAGATGATACGCAGCTCGTGAGCAATATACCTGCAGAGAATATTGCACCCACGGTTCGCATTGTTGTTGTTTTCATTTTTTAAAATTTTGTTAAGTAGAAAAAGGAGAATGTAAGTTTAATTTAACCCGTTCAATTAACCGGTCACGTTTCAGAATTCAATGATTGTGCCACAATTAAATCTCCTCCGTCTGTTATATTGAGTAAAAAATTCCTTCTTATGAGGAATCGCAGCAACATTGCCGTTTAGAAATTGGTAATTACCTGCGGGAAAGCTTGCACTTTATGTGGATAAATTATTTTATAAATCAGTTGCTAAAGAATTTTTGATAAAATCATGGTTAAACAAAGTTTAAATCGTTAACAAAGTATGATGCTTTGTTAACGATCTAAAAAATAGCGGCACGAAATTATGATAACTACATTTTACGAATCATCCGCTGTGCAAAAAATGCAGCCATGTTGTCTATAAATGAAGCTGCAGTGTTATATAAAAACTTCTTGCATCAGAAGGCACGATACCCGGGCCGGGATAGCTATCGGCACGCCGGGTAAAATATGCTTTATTGGCCAGGTTGTTCAGGCTGGCAGATAAAGCCCATTGCTTACTGAATACATATTCGGCGGATATATCCATAATAGTATAGGAAGGTATCAATCCATCTATTGCATTGGCCGTAAACGCCGCATTGGTGGCATCTGTATACTGGCTGGCGGTATAGCTGAACTGGTAAGCCGCGGAAAATTTCTTTCTGCGAAAAGAAAGGCCTCCTTTAAAAATAAGATCCGGTACAAATTCCACTTTGCGTCCGTTAATGGAAGGGTCTTTGCCGGTTCTGTATTTTGCGCTCAGCAATGAAAGATTTGAAAAAACCGCCAGGCTGGTTTTACTGTTAACGCCTTTTATTAATTTCCAGATATCCGCCTCTATATAAGATTCAAGGCCGTAATTAACAGACTGCGCCACATTGGTACGCAGGTTGTAAATAATATTGGTAGCAGTATCTGCAGACAGTATACTGCCAATTTTATTGTCGTAATTAACCACGAAGAAATTAACATCGTAGTTAAGAATGCCATTGCTTTTTCTTATTCCCAGGTCGGCTGAAAAACCTTTTTCGTCTTTTAATGAACTATCCACACGCAGGTTGGGATTTAATGTTCTGAGGTCATTAAAATTAATGGCTTTGTAATTCTGTGAGAAATTAGCATAGAACTGTATATTGGGCTTCAGGCTATAGGTGGCGCCAATTCCTGCTATTAAGAAACTGCGTTCATTTAGTTTATTATCTGTAACGGGCTGCACCAGTATTGGGTTTCCTGCCAGGTCAAAAACGGTATTGTTGTATTTCCCCTTTGCCTTTGTAGTTATTTGTTCATACCGCACTCCGGGAATAATATTAAACCGATCATTGATGCGGAAAATATTTTCTGCAAACAATGCAAGGTTATGCTCGGGAAAAGTATAATCGGAATACTTCAATGTATCGGATTGTATGGCCGGGTTAAAAGTAAAATCGTCTTTTTTTCCGCTGCTGCCATTATTGCCAAACCCCTGTTGCCGGTCTGTATGGCCCTGGTAATAGCGAAATCCTATAAGCGCAGTTGAAGTCAGTCCTTGCAGATTATACTGGTACAACAGCCTTGATTCATTGCCCCAGTTCCTGTAGTGGTCAATATACAGGTTGCGATCGGCCGTGCCATCATCTGCACGGTTAATAAAAGTAAGAATGCCCAGGGCATCGCGCGATGCAGCAAGGCCAAACAGGCGGTTATTAAAACGCAGCTTACCTGAAAGCTGGTAGTCAAAAATCAGTGCACCCAGGTTCCAGTTTACCTTAAACCAGTTACGTGCACGGATAGACTGATGTGGATCCGCTGCAAAATCTGCGTCCGTTAATCCACCTGGCTGGTGCTGCAGGTAATCCATATGCGTGTATTGCAGTGTCAGGGCAATGTTCTTTTTAACACTATAGGTGGCCGCAGCATATCCCGTATTAGCATTGAAATCGCTGTTGGGCCGCCAACCATTGCCGGACTTGTGCTGGTAGAACGCTGCATAATTAAGCCGGCCCACCGTACCGCCCACCGTAGAGGAAGTATTGAAAAACCTGAATGAACCTCCTGTAAGCCTTGTTGTAAGCGATACCTTCTCTGTGTCTGAACCATGCAGCATTCTGAAATTAATCATACCGCCAAACTGTGTTCCATACTGCAGGGATGCAGCCCCCCTTACCAGTTCAATGCGTTCAACTGCTTCAGCAGGCGGCGTATAATAACTTTCAGGATAGCCCAATGCGTCTGCACTGATATCGTACCCGTTCTGGCGGGTATTGAAATTGGCAGTTCGGTTGGGGCTTAGTCCCCGGCCGCCAATGGCCAGTTGTAAACCGGCTACATCATTCTCCCAAATATTTAAGCCGGCTACTTTAGCATACACCTGCCTGGTATTGTTGGTCGCTTTATTGCCAATCAAATCTTTTAACACAATCACCTCTGTTTTTTTTCCTGCGTAGATGGCCGTGCCTTCTACATCTTTCAGGCGGGTAAATGCCGTTTTTAGCTGTACCGCATTTACAATTACTGTATCCAGTTGCTTATTGGTTTCGGTAAGTAATATGCTAAGCGACTGATCCGCTTCCTTTACCAGCACAAATACCGTATCTGAACGGTTGCCTGCGGAACTAATTACAATTTTATACCTGCCCGCAGAAAGACCGGAAAACAGAAAATGTCCGTCAATATCTGTCGTTGTTACGGTTTTGTATTCGTTCAATACAAGTGTTGCGCCCGCTACCGGCCCATGGCTGTTTTTTACAGTTCCTGCAACAGACCATTGCTGCGCATACAGCGTCCCGTTATAAAACACGGGTAAAAAAAATGCTATTAAATATTTATACATACATTATAAACTGAATCAATCCTTATGGCTGATAAGGCAAAATCCATTTTTTGTGGCCAAACAAAGTTTCTTTTTGTGCGGCCAGGTTAACAGTACTGTCTATAAAGAGGCGGCTGCCGCTGCCATTGAGCGTAACATAGCTCTCTGCCTGTACCGCTGCATGCTGTATGCCCATCTTTTCATACTCCGTCTTTAGTATTTTGGCATATTGCAGCATCATGTCTGGTTGCGTTTCCATCATTCTTTCCTGGTAGCCTGTCAGAAAATCGCGGTTGTTTACTTCAATCCGCCTGCCCGTGGCAGGCTCAATAACGTGAAAAAAAGTAGTGCCTCCCTTTTCCATTAACATCACCCGCCATGAAAAACGGTAGCCTTCCTCTGTCCATAATAATTTACCCGGATACAATAAAAACCGGATTGGAATAAACAACTGGAAAACAAAATATACAAGCAGGAAAATTAAACCGGCTTTTTTGCACATTACGGGCGCCACATAATTTTCCTGAATATCAATTTTTCGCCAGGAGGGAATAATAGTTGAAATAGCACCTAATATCCGTAAGTGAACCCTGTCTGAAAAAAATATACTGGTGGCAGCCAGCATTATATATGGGAACATGCCAATCTGGAAAAGCACTGCAGTGAGCAAATGAAACACAATCGCAAAAAAATAGCCAACCGGCCTTGTCACGCGGTTGAGCAGCAGGAATACGATGGAAAGATCGAACAGCATTCCGCACCAGCAAAAAACGACAGCGGTTGCAGGCAATGCCAGCCATTTTCCTATTACCGGTATAAACTGGTTGGCCGGCAACCAGATCTTTAACGGCATAGCATTAATGAGCCAGTCGGTATTCATTTTTGAAATGGCCGCGTAGATATAAATAATGGCCAGTTGCCATTTAAATATATTAATGGTCCATGCCGGAACATGGGTTCTTTTTAATGAAGGCTTGCGCAACACATCTGCAGAAAAGTAACGGTTGGCAGGTACCAGGCTCATCAGCAATACCATTACCGTTACCAGGTAATAATGGTTAAGGTAATACGTCTTGTCAATCATTTCAGTATATGCAAAGCAGCATAGAAACAGGATGGTCGCCATCCTGTAATACAAACCCGCACAAATCATCAAAGCAGCCAGCGCCATAGATCCATAAAGGGCATACATACCCGCTGGCGGCAACACAGATACCCATTCAAAACCATAAAAGGGAAAGTGAAACCGGGGGGTTATATAAAAATCCTTTATCCACCCGTGCGCTATGAAACGGATACTGCTGACCAACAACACTGCCCCAAAAGCTATTCTGAAAAAGGCCAGCGGGGCAATGTGAACGGGTTTATGCATATAGTCTCTACGTTTAATCGCCGTCATCGTCCTGGAAAGAAATCTTTATTGCCAATGCCGAACTGAGATCTACCTTTAACAATACGACCAGTTTGGTGGCTTCTGTGTACACATCATTTACTGTGGTAAGATTATTAGTAATCTGGGCAGACAGCGGATCGGGCAATGCCATTAGTTTTGCAATCAGCGTAGCAAATTCTGCGTTGATAACATCATTAAGCGAAACGCCGTTCTTTGTTGCTTTAGCGGCAATCACTTTGTCATCGAACCCATAACCGGCTCCCCCCAAATACGTATTCTGCAAAGCTTTTACCTGCTGAATCATTAATTGCACCGACATTCCGCTGAAATAGCCTTCTGTTTTTGAGGGCGCCAGTGGCAATACGGTGGTTCCGTATTTGCCGATAGGAATGCCCAGTTTATAACTTTTCATTACTACATCATAATCCTGCACAAAAGCATTCATTAGCAGACTGAGCGAACTGCCCGAACTAACACCGGTAGCCGCGGTAAACTGTTTGATATAATTACCACCGCTGGAAGCCCATGCTGCCGCTGCTGCAGCTGTCTTGGTTTTTATGGATGCGGTGATCGCCGATAAATATTTTTTTGCATTTGCCTCAGCCGCATCAGTTGTATAACGGTTAAGGGTAGTAGTATTATCAGCGCCAAAAAGCAGGAAGTCGATACCGGGGAAACCCTGCGCTTTAAGGTTAGCAATACCGTCAATGGTATAGCTGCCGCTGCTGATATTGCTTTTAATAAGCACGCTGTCGGTAGGGAAAATATTAATGGTAGCTGTTATTAATGACTGGTCGGCCGCCGGCCCAAAACCATATGCGCTGCAGGTTTCCCATGCCAGGTAGGCTGTTTTAAAGGCAGCCTGTGCGGCAGTTAGCGTTGTTGCGTCGGGTGTTGTTGTAAATGCAGTAACAGAGGCGTCAAGCGCTGTCATTGCGGAAGAAAATGTTTGAAAGGAAGGAATAATAATATTGGTGCCAATATTAACCAGCGCAGAATCACCTGTGTTGGCTGGTGGTGTTACGGAACTGCCGCTATTGCTTTTGCTGCACGAAATTAAAACGATGATAACTGCTGCTGCAGATAAAAAGGCTGCCAGTGTTTTCTTTTGCTTCATCAGAAAAAATTAAAGAAATTAGATTAGAGATAAGATTTCACCGCGTCCCAGCCATAGATGGTACTGATAGCGCTTTTAATAGTTTCCAGGTTAGCCTGTGTTAAATTGTAAAAATTGGATCCAAACAATGCTACAACCGCAGCCACCTGGGCATCAGATGCTATCTTTCTTTTTGTATTGTATTTCCATGCGTTGATAAAACCCATAGATTCAGAAATATTGCCCATGCTTGCGGTAGCACCATTGGGAATATTGCCGATTGCCTCATTCAGTTCATGCAGCGCTGCAGCAGCCTCTGCCTTTTCGTACATCGCAATCACATTGGCAGCATCATCTTTGGCGGTAAAAAGATCATTGTTGTTTAGTGCCATCCGGCCATTGAAAAAAGCTTTCACCAGTGTTGGATTGGCATTAACGCCGGTAAGGTTTACTACCGGTTTGTTTACGCCAGAGTCTATCTGGCTTGTATAAGATCCCCAGTATTTTACACCGGTTCTGTTAGCGGGAAAATTGATGGGTACTGCCCAGAGAAAAAATGCCTGGTCCCAGGCGTGGGTTTTTGCTGCTATGGAAATGGAACTGTTTAATGAATCGGAAAGATAAACATCTGTAGTAAGGTGCTGCAATAATACACCCATTATCGTTTTTGTAAAAAGCTGCCGCCAGTAAACACCATTGGCCGACAAAAGTGTTTTCCTGTCGCTGATACCTGCAACCCCATTGGCGGCTGTTTTTACAGACTGGCTGCATAAGGCAACACTGTCAAACATGGCTTCAATTACAGGTTCCGCTGCGGGCGCAATCAGGCTTTTTAAATTAACGCCCGAAGTATTTAATTTGAGCGTAACACCTGCTACGATAGTATCCCTGAAAAAACCACCTGTATTTGCCAGCATACTTTTTAACTGCGACGCGCTCAGCACAACATTTGCCGTATTGCCTGTTGTTATATACGCTTCTATTTGAGCTACCATCGACAAAGTTATTCTGGCAGCATTGGAATCTGTATTGCTAAAATTATAACTGGATGGAAGTGTATAATCCACCCGTGTCTGGGATGGGGGTGTATCATTTTTCTTGCAGCCAAGGGTGGCCGTTAATGTAAGTATGGCTAAAAACGAAATCCTTGCTTTCATATCCTTATTTTTTACTTTTTGCAAAACACGTTCCTTTAAGTAAAACTGGGTTGCCGAATCGGGAATTTGATTTTCTCAATCGGGAAAACCTGCATATTCTTTGATTAGCGTATTGAAAATCAGCCTTATCAGTCGTAGTAGCTGAATGCAAAAAACAAGGATTTATGGAATACGGAACAGGTAAGGGAGAATGAAGAAGCGGCAAGGACCGGCTTATTGCTCAACCTGCAGTCCTGTTCACTCATAAAAACAACAAAGGCAGCCATAAAGCTGCCATTGTTTTTTTATCCAACCGGGATTAGTATCATTTACAACTCCCGTAGCCAAATATTGCGGTAACTGATAGGCTCACTTTTATCGCCATGTGCCTGTAGTTTGATGGGTGATGCACCGTGCACGCGGTACGATGGCTGACCAATATAAGGCGTGTCTCCCAGCAATGTGGTATTGTTTTGAACCAGTACCCCGTTGTGAAAAACAGTTACTCTTGCGGGCGATTGCAAAATACCATGATCATTAAACCGGGGTGCCGTCCACACCACATCATATTGTTGCCACTCGCCCGGTTTCCGGCAGGCATTTGCCAGGGGAACAGCTTGTTTGTACATGCTGCCTACCTGCCCATTTACATAGGTGGTGTTTTTATAATTGTCCAGCACCTGCAGTTCGTAACCGCCGGCGCCCCAGGGCAATGCTGCTAAAAAAATACCGCTGTTGCCGCGCGCCTGTCCGCTGCCGGTAATATTTTCCGGAATGCGATATTCGATATGCAATTGAAAATCCATAAATTTTCTTTTTGTCTGCAGATCGCCCGCTGTTTTATCTACCGTCATGGCGTTATCAGCCAGTATCCATTTTTTTGTGGCCGTACTGTCTTTTAGCAATACCCATTCGTCAAGGTTTTTGCCATCAAACAAAATAATGGCATCAGATGGCGGCAGGGCAAAATTGGCGCCCGGTGTAATAATTTTTGGTACCGGTGTATAGTACTCGGTTTCTTCAGGTTTTGTTTGTGCAAAAGCAGCACTTGCCATTGCAAGGGCCACGCAAAACAGCAAAAGATTTTTACGCATATGGGTTTATTAAAATTGAATGACTATTTTCTATTTTTACCAAACAACCGAAATCTTTAAAGACTTCGGTTGTTTACTGACGTCTCACGTCTGCAGTTTGACGATTACAATTCCCTTATCCAGATATTGCGGTAACTGATGGGTTCGCTTTTGTCTCCATGCGCCTGTAATTTAATGGGGCAGGGACCGTGTTTTTTATAAAAGGGTGCCCCAATATATACCGTTTGCCCTTTTAGCTCAGTGTGGTTCTGCAATAAAACGCCGTTATGGATAACCGTTACATAGGCGGGCGTTTTCAGCGTACTGTCATCGTTGAACCGGGGCGCATTCCAGAAAATATCATAGGTCTGCCATTCTCCGGGTTTTTTGCACGCATTGGCCATTGGAATCGCTTGCTTGTACACGCTGCCGGTTTGCCCGTTTACATAGGTGCTGTTGTTGAAGCAGTCCAGAATTTGTATTTCATAGCCATCATCGCCGGGACCGGTGGAGGCAAGAAATACTCCGCTGTTGCCTCGTGCCTGGCCTTCGCCGGTTATATTGGCGGGTATGCGCCATTCAAGATGGAGCTGGTAATCTGCAAAAGATTTCTTCGTTTGTATATTACCGGCAGATTTATTAACGGTAAGAATGCCATCTGCAACATTCCAGGCGGCTGGCGACCCGGGCGTTTTAACCGAAGTCCATTGATCGAGGTTTTTCCCGTCAAATAATACGGTGGCATCTGAAGGTGCGTCAGTGCCGGCTGTTCCGGGTGTTACCACTTTGGGCACGGGACTGTAAAATTCTGTTGCTTTGGGATCTCCTTTTTGCTGGGCCTCGGTACATGCAGCAATCAAAATGACAAATAAGAAAACAGGGACAATTTTATTTTTCATATAGTGAGCTGTTAAAAAATCAAAAAATGATTGATGGCATTTAAGAAATTACACTACTGGCAATTTATATCCGTTATGGTATTCTTTTAATAAATATTCCTTATTGATATCTTCATCTGTAAACCGTTCTTTTGCCCCGTCCCACACTAATTTTTTCCCGCTGCGGAAAGCAATATTGCCCATTTGCGCTACTGTAGCTACATGCGCGCCTGCCTGAATGGAGCAATGCAAATCTTCTGTTTTGCGCGATTTTACACAGCTTACAAAGTTTTCCCAATGTTTGTCCAGGCCGTTATCGGACGGTTTTACAAATGCTTTGCTCACCTTGCTTTTGCTTTGCTTCTCTTCAATTACTTCCCATCCACCCCGGTTTACTATCAGGGTTCCATTATTGCCGATATAGGCAATGCCGTGGTCGCGGCCATAAGACCCATTGTCTATGCCCATGGCAGAGTCCCAAACCATATTAAACCCATCAAATTCATATAATGTAGTCAGTGTGTCGGGGGTTTCCTCATACAAATCGGGGTAGGCAAACCGGCCCCCCAGTGCTGCCACAGATTTTGGTACCGGCGACTTCATGCCCAATAAACCATAATCCAGTAAATGCACGCCCCAATCTGTCATCAGCCCACCTGCATAATCCCAGAACCATCGAAAATTAAAATGAAACCGGCTGGCATTGAATGGCCTGATGCTGGCTGGCCCCAGCCATTGTGTATAATCAACACCGGCAGGTGGTGCACTATCCGGCACAACGGGACCGGGTTTCATCCAGCCCTGGTAGCACCACACTTTAACGGTGCGTATATTACCAAGTTGGCCGGTTTGTACAAAATCAACCGCATCCCTGAAATGCTGCTGGCTGCGCTGCCACTGGCCGGCCTGCACTACTTTTTTATACCGCTGTTGTGCTGCCACCATCGTGCGGCATTCGATAATTGAATTGCCCACGGGTTTTTCTACATATACGTCCTTACCCGCTTCGCAGGCATGTATCATAATAAGTGCATGCCAGTGATCCGGCGTGCCGATAATTACCGCATCGATGTCTTTTTGTGCAAGCAACTTACGGTAATCATCATACTGTTTTATTTTAGAAATATCCGCGCCTGTTTTACCCAATTCCTCCAGGCGTTTTCCTATTACATTTTTATCAACATCGCAAACAGCTACCAGGTTTACACCCGGCACTTTCAGCGCTGCTTTTACGTTGGCCCAGCCCATACCATTGATGCCTATGGCACCAATATTCAACTGGTCGGCGGGCATCACCTTGTTTTTAAAATAAGCGAACGCCTTGTTATCAAACGCCGAAGCCAGTGCGCCTGCGCCCACCAGCAAAGAAGATTGTTGTAAAAATTTTTTTCTTGATGCCATGTTTTTATTGTTTACTTATTTAAGAAGATTTTTTTTCATGTAGTCCGCGCTTATCTTAATGCATTCAAACACCGGCCTTCTGTATTGTTCCTGTTCTACAAATACATAATCAACACCTGCTTCCGCCTGGTGCGTAAAAATTGTTTTCCAGTCAATAATACCCTTACCTACTTCACAGGTCTGGCCTTTTTCCTTTCCTTCCGTTTTTGCTTCCATGTCTTTTATATGCCACATGGGAAAACGGCCGGGATATTTCTTAATCCAGGAAATGGGATCCTGTCCTGCATTCGCAAACCAGTACAAATCCATTTCAAATTTCACCAGTTTGGGGTCGGTATTTTTTAACAGGTAGTCATAGGCGGTAGTATCGCCCATGGCATCAAATTCGAACCAATGGTTATGATAACCGGTAGCAATGCCCGCAGCCTTGCTTAATTCGCCCGCTTTGTTCAACCGCTCTGCCATCAGTTTATAGTTGTCGGGGGTGCGGTGGCTATCGTCCATGTAAGGGATTACCACATATTTATTGCCCAGTATTTTAGCATCTTCCAGCAGGTTTTTCCAGCTATCCCAGTTGTAGCTGGTATCATACATCATGTCAAGAATATTGTAATGGCCGCTGGGTGTGCTAAGATGGTTTTTCTTTAACAGGGCCGACATCTCTTTAACGCTACGGCCAAAGAACTGGCGTTTTTTATAATCATAGCCATACAATTCGGTCATGGTATAACCGGCTTTGGAAACCTCAGAAAGAGAATGCTCCAGATCTTTGGCTACTTCATCCCTTACGGTATACAGTTGAATGCCCAGGTCCTTGTGCATTTTCAATAAGCCCGGAATATCTATCATCAATGCGGTGGTGAAAACGGAACTTTGCTGAATAAATCTTCTGCGTGTTAGCATGACAAGCGGTTTTTAATTATTGTGGAATGGAGTCGAAAATTACGAAAATTTGATACGCGGATATATTTATTAACAGACTTTAATCATTTGTCATTACGCTTGCTTAATTGTATGTTTGAGCCAAGAGACGCCAACTGAGAAGTGAGTGAGGGCGGGCAATCCGTTAGATAAAATAGCATCAGTATTTGATAAGATCGTATTGCCGGGACTGCAGGTGATGGTTCGGGTACCACTGTTTGTGTCAGATCCGCGAAGCCCTGGTATGCCTCACCCAATCGTACGGCCTTTTAATAAGAAAAGTTAGCACTATATACATGTCGCTGGCAGACAAAATAAAATCGAACCCAACATTAAAAAAACGGGTCTTATGGCTCATCTCTTCAGGAAATGGGGCCCGGCCGCGTTGGTGGGTAAGATTTTTTGTGAACCCTTTTTATCATAAAAAAGGAAAAAATACGCGGTTCTTCCGAAGGGCAAGAATAGATGTTATGCCCTTTCGTATTTTTGAAACCGGCGACGATTGCGTTATTGAAGATTTTACTTTTATCAACAATGCTGTTGGACCAGTAAAGATGGGCAATGCTGTTTTTATCGGCGCCATGAACGTAATTATCGGACCGGTTACCATCGGCAATCATGTTATGACGGCGCAAAATGTTGTTATGAGTGGGCTAAACCACGGCTTTAACGATGTTACAGTGGCCTTCAGGTACCAGGATTGTACCACCTCGCCTATTACAGTTGGCGAAGGATCCTGGATTGGCGCCAACTGTGTTATTACAGCCGGCGTTAGCATTGGTAAATACTGCGTTGTTGCCGCCGGCAGTGTGGTTACCAAAGCGGTGGCTGATTATACCATGGCGGCAGGTAATCCGGCTAAAACTATCAGGCAATACAATCACCAGGCAAAAAAATGGGAACGGGTGAATGATTGATGCCGATTACAGAATACGGTGATTTTGTAATTGCGATACAATGAATACACCGTGCAATTTGTTATGAATAAAATGTACCATCTCGCTACCTGCACAACCTGCCAGGCAATTATTAAAGACACAGCGGTTGATAAGAAAGGATTTGACATGCAGGATATCAAAACACAAAAGATAACCGCCGCCCAACTGGACGAAATGAAAAAAATGGCCGGTAGCTACGAAGCCCTGTTTAGCCGGCGCGCCATGAAATACAAAGAGCTTGGTCTAAAAGAAAAACAACTTTCAGAAAAAGACTACCGCAATTATATACTGGAAGAGTATACTTTTTTAAAGCGGCCTGTTACTATAATTAACAACAAAATCTTTATTGGCAGCGAAAAAGCGGCCGTAGCAGCACTGAAAAAGGAAGTATGACATATTCTTTCTTTCCAGCATCCGCGTTTATTTCAACTGCAAGGTTTTGCTGGTCTTTTCTCTTGTTCGCATAGCAAGTTCCTTATCATTCATCAGCGACTGACCGTAAGATGGAATTATCTCTCTTAATTTCATTTGCCATTCTGCTGTTTGCAGCTTTTCCGGAAAACAGCGTTTTAGCAGATCAAGCATAATGGCTACTGCCGTTGATGCTCCCGGCGAGGCGCCCAGCAATGCGGCGATGGATCCGTCAGCGGCGCTTACTACCTCGGTGCCAAATTCAAGCACGCCGCCTTCTTCTTCATTTTTCTTTATTACCTGCACGCGCTGGCCGGCTGTTTCCAATATCCAATCGTTCATGGCAGCAGATGGCATATACTCGTGCAATGCGTTCAGCCGGTCTTCTGCACTCTGGCTTACCTGTTCTATCAGGTATTTTGTCAACGGAATATTGTTTACACCGGCCATTACCATAGGCTTTATATTGCTGAATTTAATAGAGCCCGGTAAATCCCAGAATGAGCCATTCTTTAAGAATTTGGTTGAGAATCCGGCATAAGGGCCAAAGAGCAGGGATTTTTTTCCATCAATAATTCTTGTGTCAAGATGGGGCACACTCATGGGCGGCGAACCCACGGAAGCTTTTCCGTACACTTTTGCATTATGCTGCGCAATTACTTCCGGGTTGTTGCAGATAAGCCATTGTCCGCTAACAGGAAACCCGCCATAGCCCTTACTTTCAGGAATATCTGATTTTTCAAGTAATGGCAACGAGCCGCCTCCTGCACCAATAAAAATAAACCTGGTTTGTACGGTGCGCTTTTTACCCGTTGTAAGATTTTTTACTTCTATATTCCAATAGCCCTTATCGTCTTTCTGCAGGTCCCTTACTTCGTGTGCCAGGTGAAATTTTACATTGGGCAAATCAAAAAGATAACGGAATAGCTTACGCGTCAGGGTGCCAAAGTTTACATCGGTTCCCAGGTCCATTCGGGTAGCCGCACATTTTTGTGCAGCATCCCGGTCTTTCATAATCAGCGGCATCCATTGTTGCAGGGTTTCGTGGTCTTCAGCATATTGCATTCCTTCAAACAAATGGTGTTTGGTCATGGCCTCATGGCGTTTTTGAAGAAATGCTGCATTGTCATCGCCCCATACAAAACTGATATGCGGTACGGGCGTAATAAATTCTTTTGGCTGGCGGATATAATTTTTCTCCAGTAAAAATGACCAGAATTCTTTGGATATTTCAAACTGATCGGCAATATGAATGGCTTTTGATATGCTAATGCTGCCATCTTCATTTTCTGGCGTATAGTTCAGCTCGCAAAAGGCAGAATGGCCGGTGCCGGCATTGTTCCAGGCATCGGAGCTTTCCAGTGCTACGCTGTCAAGCCGCTCCAGCACTTCAATCTTAAAAGAGGGATTCAATTCTTTTAGTAAAACGCCCAGCGTTGCACTCATTATGCCCGCACCAATCAATACAATATCAGGATTGGTTTTATTTGAAGACCGACTCATGGTAGTTTCTTTTGTGGTAGCATCCGTACGCGTAAAACCGGACAGGGTACAACCGGGTGAAGGCAGGCAATGAAAGCGCCGCAAAATTATTGATTAGTTAATTATTTACCGCATCCGGTGCTTAATATTATCGCTTCACGAAAGTCAAATTCATCGCTGGAAAAGCCGGTTTTACCGATATATTGACTGGTAAAAAAATTAATCGGCTAATTTAGTTTGGTTTCACTGTAGCTGTTTACAATGGGCCTTGCGCCTGTTTGGGTTAACCACCAAATACAGTTGCAAGCCCGGTTTTACTACTAACCATTTAAGTACCAGTCGAATAAATGCAGGCTGAGACTATTCACCAAAAAAATTTGTTTGTGCAGGAAGAAATGCAGCCTGCAGGCAACCCGATTTGTATTTATGAAAAAAATTGCCCGGCTTTCATACATGTTATTGTTTTTTTTGTGTTGTTGTCAAATAACCTATGCAAAACATGTTAAAGGCGGTCATATTGAATATAAATACAACGGACCCGGCACTGTTTCGGGAACATCCAACTATACTTTTACGGTAACCGTGTTTTTTAGTTGTACCACATCGGGGCCCAAGGATAATGTTTACCTGGGCGTATTTGATGCTGGCACCAATACAAGCGTGCTGGCCAAATTAATCGGTATCTCTACTTCGCGGACAATTACCAAAACGAGTTCTAATCCGTGCATGAGCAACCCGCCTACCATCTGCTATGAAGTGTATACATATGTCTACACCGCGGATATACCCAACAATACGGCCGGTTATGTACTGGCTGTACAGGATGCTTTGCGGATAGATGGCATCGTAAATATTGCCAATTCCTCCTCTGACGGGATAACCATTACGGCCACCATGCCGGGCGTTATTAACGGAACAGATTATCACACCAATAGCAGCCCCACTTTTATTTTTAAAGACACGGCCATTGTTTGTTACCAGGGCAGTTTTACTTACCAGTTTGCTGCCGCCGATGCAGATGGCGATTCCCTTTCTTATTCTTTTGGAAATGGTTTGAATGTGGCCAATGCAGGGGGCAACACTTCTTCCAATCCGCCTGCTGCGCCGCCTTATGCTTCTCTTACCTATAACAGCGGGTTTAGCGGCTCGTCTCCGTTGGGAAACGCAGTAACCATCAACCCGGTAACTGGTTTGATTTCGGGCACCGCGCCTGCTACTACCGGCGAATACGTTGTGGCAGTATATGTGAAAGAGTGGCGCAACGGTGTATTACTGGATTCAGCGAAAAAAGAATTGCAGATTTATGTGTATAACTGCAGCCTGGTGGCTGCCGCGTTAAAAACATCTTATATCAATTGCGATAATTTTACTTTTACTTTTGAAAATGAATCGGGTTCATCGTCCGTATCTTCTTATTTATGGGATTTTGGTGTTACCAGTTCCACAAAAGATACTTCCACCCAGCCAACGCCAGTGTTCACTTATCCCGACACAGGACTTTACCAGTTAAAATTAAAGGTCAGTACCGCAGGAGGTTGTGTTGACTCAGCCACGGCACCGGTGAAAGTATACCCGGGCTTTACACCTGGTTTTACTGTTACGGGTAGCTGTTACCAGTCGCCATTTATTTTTAAAGACAATACGTTTGTAAAATATGGAACGGTGAGTAGCTGGAGCTGGGACTTTGGCGATCAGACTACGACCGCAGACACTTCTTCCAAATCCAATCCAACCTACCAGTATGCATCTCCCGGTACAGCCACGGTATTACTTACTGTCAGCAGCACAAAGGGATGTACCGATACGGTAACCAAAACCATTTCCATTAACGGAAAACCGGATATCTATCTTCCGTTTACAGATACACTGATTTGCAGCATCGACAGCCTTCCCCTGGTTGTTCAAAGCAGCAGTGCCACATCTTATAGCTGGACGCCTGCTTATAATATTATCAATCCAAATGCCGCCAACCCCGTGGTATATCCAAAAGATACCACGGTGTATACGGTTACCGTGCAGGACAAGGGCTGCATTGACAGCGCCACCATAAAAGTGAATGTACTTGATTTTATTACCGTAACCCTTCCTGCAGATACTACCATTTGTAAAACAGACAGCTTTCGGCTTCATCCAACAACTTATGGTTTAAGTTATCAATGGTCGCCCGCCACAGGTTTAAGCAGCACTTCTATAAAATATCCCATGGCAGCCCCAACGGATAATATAACTTATACCATCACTGCCAACCTGGGTAAATGCCAGGCCAGCACGTCTCAAAACATAAAGGTGGTCGCATATCCCAAAGCCGATGCCGGCGCCGATACCACCATTTGTTTTGCCGGCACCGCCAATTTAAATGGCAGTATGGTGGGCTCGGCCTTTACATGGTCGCCCGCCGGCAGTTTAACTGATGGAAGCACGCTTCAGCCAACCGCCAGCCCGGCAGGCACTACCGCTTATATACTAACGGTCATGGATACGCTCGGTTGTCCAAAACCATTCCGCGATACAGTAGTGGTAACGGTTTTACCCAGGATAACGCTTTTTGCCGGCAATGATACCGCTGTTGTAGTTGGGCAACCCCTGCAACTAAACGCGGTTACTACAGATACAAGCCGGCTAACTTACAACTGGGCGCCTGCCGACTGGCTTAGCAATACGGCCGTCAATAATCCAATGGCGCTGATTTCTTCCTCTGTTGACAGCATTACTTATACGGTAACGGCCACCAATGCCATTGGTTGCTATGCTGCGGATAATTTAAAAGTGATTGTTTATAAAACCCTGCCCGATATTTTTATGCCCAATGCATTTACGCCCAATGCAGATGGAAGGAACGACGTTATCAGACCGGTGCTGGTTGGCATTACCAGTCTTGATTATTTTAAGGTGTTTAACCGCTGGGGCCAAATGGTCTTTGCTACCACACAAAATAACAAAGGCTGGGACGGCAGCATTGGAGGTATCATTCAGGATCCAGGCACATTTGTATATGTAGTACAGGGAAAAGATTATACTGGTAAAACTATTTTTAAAAAGGGGAGTTTTGTGCTGGTGAGATAGTTGTTGGCTTTTAGCTATAAGCTGTTAGTCGTTAGTCGTTAATGGTAGTGTATAAAGAAGGGGGTAATCTCATAGCCTGGTGGCGCAAACTGTGGGTTCTTTAAGAATGAAGTATCGGTAAGTGTTCGCAAAAAGGCTGTCAACTGTCCGGTCTCATAATTGCTTAATGGAATCTTATGTTTCAGTAATGAATCCGTGTTATCGGTAATCACCATTTTATTGCGGTAATTTTCGTATACATTTTGCAGGCTAAAAAAACGTCCGTCATGTCCGTAAGGTGCCGTTATGGCAACGTTTCGCAATGAAGGCACTTTAAATTTCAGGGAGTCTTTGCTATCGTTGGTAATTTTCATTCTTCCATAATCATTCAGCGTACTGTCTAATTTCAGTCCGGTGTTGCGGTAAGAGAAATCTGAAAAGAAAGGCGCTTTATGGCAACTGCTGCATTTCTGGTTAAAGATTTCATAGCCCAGTTTTTCCGGCAAAATAAATTCCGCTTCGCCGCGCATCACTTTGTCATACCTGCTGTTGCTGCTTACCAGCATCAATACAAACTGGCTCAGCGCCATAGTCATCTTTTGTGTATTTATTGGCACTGGGCCAAACGCCGCTTTAAACATTCTTTTGTAAGAGGTATCCCTGCTGATTTTCTTAATCACATTCCCCAGGGTTTCGCCCATTTCATTTGCTGCTGTAAGCGGTGCCAGGGGCTGCAGGTCAAGGTGAACAATGCCCCCATCCCACATAAATTCTTTTTGCCAGGCCAGGTTTTGCAGGGCCGGGGCATTGCGGGTGGTAAGTGTGTTGTTATAACCGTGACTGAGATTGTGATCGTAGGTGGCAAAACCGCCAAATTGCTGATGGCAGCTGGCGCAGGAGATGGTAGAATCCTTGCTTAATCTTTCATCATAAAATAATTTACGGCCCAGTTCAAACCCTTCTTTGGTAAGCGGGTTCTTCTTAAAATCATAGTATGGTTGCGGCCAGCCTGCGGGAATAACAAATGCCATGGGCGTAGGTTTATTGCCGATGTTTATCCAGGCAATACCGGACAGAAAAAAAACAACAATAGCTATGATGATCATTATCCTCATGGTGCAATGGAAAACATGTTGCTGTAATTATCTGCAATCTGCATGGCCAGCCTGCCGGGTTGATGGCAGGTGGGCGATTGCGCAATTTTTAATGGATGAACCGCGTCAAACCATTTTAAAACGTCGGCATGAATGGTAACTGTATGACTGGTGTTTTCGTAATTACTATTTAGGACCAATGTAATTTTTCTCAGTGCATTTTCACGCTGTCTGAAACCACCCACATCCCAGGTAAGGCCGTGGGCTGGTGCATGAGATGAATCGCTCTGGCCTTCCAGTTTTGCAAAAACATAACCGCTGTTCCATGTCCAGAACATCCCGTTCATTGGATCCAGGCTGCCGGTCTGTACACCGCTGATATTTCTGGCACTGTCTATCCCTACAAAAAATGAAATTGATTTTATGGCCGCTGCTGCAGGCAATTGAATGATTTTTGACAGCGAATCCGCTTCGTTTACCAGGTAATACTTATCCGGCAGGCTGGTTTCCCTGCCAGTAACATCAACAAAAGACATATGGGAAATGTAATACCTGAATTTGCTGATAAAAAATGGCTCACCAAAATTGTTGACATACATTTCGTCAAACAATACCATTTCCTTGTTGCCCACCATGTTTTTGAAGAAAACTGTGGTAACGACGTTGTTGCGCCGGGAAGTAAACCCGGATACGAGTAAAAAAACAATAAAAAAGCCTGCAAAATACCGGGTGCTCATTTCTTAACTGCTTGGTATAAAGATACGTAAGGTATAAAAGAATAAGTTGGGTGCTGTTGTTGGAAGATCTGCCACATATGCAATAAACCCGTGAACCAGTATCGTTGTTTCATTACTTAACTACGCCATCAATCCTTTCAAAATGATAGCCTTTCTTTTTAAGGGTTGCAATCAACGCCGGCAGATAACAATAAAACTTATCCGTTCGCCTGGGATCGGTACCTATATGCAGCAGCAATATAAAACCATTCAGGCCATTGGGAGATTGCCGCTCATATTGCAAAACAGATTGCAGAATAGTTTTACTGTCCACATATTTATTTCCCATTCCGGGGTAGGTATAGTCGGCATTGCTTCGCGTGCCGGCAGAAAAATTTACCAGTTGCAGACCCATGTTTTTTGTCCATGCTGCAATGCTGTCGTTGTACCATTCGTAGGGCGGCAGAAAATAATGTGCCTGCTTATAATCAATGCCTTTTCGGCCCAGCTCTTTATACGCTTGTTTCAAATCGGTTTCAAACTGCTGCCGGCTTACCAGCAGACTATCTCTGTTGTTCCAGTCGCAATACAGCAAATGTTTATCAGAATGCACCCCCAGGTAGTGGCCATCTTGCTTTAATTGAGCAACGATGGAAGCAAATTTTTTGTTGCGGTAAAAATTTCCCGTCAGGAAAAAAGAAGCTTTTGTCTTTTCTTTTTTTAACACGCCTGCAATAAAGTTACCGCCGTCTGCAAATTCATCGCCAGTAAAAACCACTGCTATCTTTTTGGTGTTTGGCCTGCCGCGCACAATGGCGCCATGATCGGTTACCACCGAATTGTCTTTTGCAGCAGCTTCTTTTTGAGCGAGCAGGTAAACAAGACTGGCCGTACCATCGGTGGTAGGTTCATTGGTGCTGTAATCGCCGGCATCATCGTGGTACACTACCAAATCAGACTGAAAAGCTGCATTTTCATCGGGATTGTATAGTTTAAGCCCCCGCAGGTTTTTGTAAATGCTGCCATATACAGGGCCGTCAACCATAGCACCATTCAAATCATACTGTTTCAAAACGGCTAATGATGAGTGCGGATGCCGGGGTGTATTGCCATTGGCCGGCAACCCATACACCATTGTTTTACCCCAGGGATTACAGCCAAATAACCAGTCAAAACCGGCCTGTTCCAGCGCTTCATATTGCTTATCGCCGCTTAATACCCGGTATAAATAACATTGAATGGTAAATGAAACGGTTAGGTTATTGGAACACCATATAAAAGGTACGCCCCTGTAAAAAGCATTTTGTTTTGCTTTCTTCCACACCCGTTCAATACCTTCTTTGTAATAAGCTATCAGCAACGCTTTGTTGTTTTTGTCTGCCTGCTTGGCCAGTTCATAGTGACCAAAATTGTGAAACGGATACCATTGATAATGTTTGGCCGTATCTGCGCCCATCCAGGGAGTAACTTTTTCCTTCGAACTATAATCAATTGCCTGTGCCAGGTATTGCTTATCCCCGGTAAGCTGGTAAAGATTGGCGGCAGCAAGTTCCATATCATCTACCCAGTTGTCTTCTTCATAAAAATACGGCTCGCGGTTAGGCGCCGTTTGCGCAACGCCGGGTTTGTTCAAACCCAACTGATACGCGCTATTTGATTTTTCTGCCAGTACATGCGATAAAGATGTATCCTTATTAACAAATACCTGCGCGCCCAATGCAAAAGCGCTTGAAAATTTGCCTGCCGCGGATGCAAGACCTGTACTCCGGTTCTTGTATTTGCCCAGTCCCTGTGGCCGGCCAGTGGCAAAATACACCGGGCGGCCCCTGCCTTTTCCTGTGCCATAGTCTACTGAATCCTGGTTGGGCAACCGGAAACCCGCATGGTCCCTGTCATCTGCAAGCTGTGTAAACATCCAGTCCCTGCGCGGATGCATTTTTGCCAGCCACTCAAGTCCCCAGCGGGCCTCATCCAGAATGTCTGCTGTACCATTGCTTCCGTCAAGACCGTTCGCCAGATGTTTGTCGGTAAACATGCCTGGAAAATCTCTGTAGGCAGCCAGTAAATGATAGGTAGCATTGGCAGATGTGGTAACATACTGCAAATAGTCCGTAGCATCGTGCCAGCCTCCCGCCACGTCAATATGGGTTGTATCGGGCATCGGTCCATACATCGTATAGCCATCACCGGTATGACAGGAATCTTTCAGAAAAGGATTGTACCCGCTGCGTTGTTGTCTTAAATAATTGAGTGCAAAATCTGCCGCACCGTTGTAGACGGCATTGCCGATAATAAATACCGGAGATTTGCCGGTACCGCACAGTATATAATAGCTGCCGGCCCGTACAAAGTTGCTGAACTGTAATCGAAGGGTTTGGGTAAACGGACCATAAGCACCATATGCTTTCCCCGTTTTGCCGGTATATACTATCTTGCCTGTTACCGCATCTGCCAGTTTAAATGTTGCTGGCTGTGCGCTTTCTTTGCTTGCCCAAACCGCTATTTTCGTTCCGGTACAACTGTATCCCAGTTCATTGATGCGTATCCATTGTTGCGCGTGCAGGTTACCGGCAAAAAAAACTGATAAACAGAAAAATAAAACCTTCAGGCAATACTTTACAGCAGGTATGCGTAAATGGCGGCAGGCTAAAAACAATTTCATTTACTGAATATACAGCCTAAAATTTTTATTGTGTACATGCACTATTTTTATATCCATGCTAAAAATCATCCGGCATTTATGGCCTTTGTTTGTAGTACAGTTTTTTACATGGCTGGCATTATTTGCCCTGTGGATTTATGCCACACCGGTTATTACCCGCTATGTATTTAATACCAGCAACGCAGAAAGTGCGGATTTTCAAAATGGTACAACCTGGGTGGGTCTCTGCTTTGCGTTTTACAGTACGCTGGCGGCGTTTCTGGTTTTTATGATACCGCCGCTTTCAAAAAAAATGACCAAAGAGCGAATTCATGCATTTGCATTGCTGGCCGGCGGCATCGGGTTATGCCTTATTTATTTTATTAAAAACAAATACTTGCTTTTTTTCTCGTTCACATTTATTGGCATTGCGTGGAGCAGTATTGGCAATATTCCCTATGCCATTATTGGCAGCATGGCGCCGGAAGACAAAATGACCACTTATTTTGCCGTATTTAATTTTTCCGTGGTTATACCACAGGTAACAGCGGCTTTTCTGCTGGCTTATGTAAATACAAGATTTTTTAATGGGGAAACCATTAACATTATGTTGCTGGGCGGCATCAGCATGCTCATAGCCGCTTTTTGTATGTTTTTTGCCGGGACCTCCGGTATAAAATAGTTGGTTAAGAACCCCCGGCCTTACCGGCAAACAAGAAGCGCCGCGTTCAGGAAACGGAGGTTTGATATTTTTTCACCCTTCTCTTCACGTCCTTCCTGATATTCATGTAGAACAAATTGATGTCGCCAACATGAAAATTCTTGCGCCGTATCAAAAAGCCCCCCGGAAGATGCAGTTGGTCGATCCAGAGTATACCATTGTGTATTTGCCCGTCTGTTACATGCTTTTCTATCTTATTAAACTTCAGCAAAACCGACCCTTCATTCAGGCTGTTTTTCGCGTAGTCATTACTGGTAGTCCAGCTAAGCGGGTTCACCACCAGGCCGGTTCCGTTTTCTTTTGTAACAAAATCCGGTTCATAATTTTTTTTATAGGTGCGCCATCCGCAAACGCAACCCGTTTGCAAAGAATCCGAACACATTTTTAACGAAGTAAATTCGTTTCCGGGTATATACATACCAATAACATAGGCTGCTACCAGTTGCTTTTTCAGTGGCCCGTTGTCAAAATACTCTTTTAGCAATCTTTGCGCATGTGTACTGCCCTGGCTGTGCGATGCAATAATAATGGGCCGGCCATTATTATAATGATCAAGATAATATTGAAATGCATTTTTAATATCGGCGTAGGCGGTATCAAATGCGGCTTTTGCCCTGGCAGTATCCGTTGTAAAATAGGCGCGTATATTGGCTTGCCGGTAACGGGGCGAAAAAACCCTGTACTCATTAAACACGCTTGCCTGGTAAAGAATGGGCGAATAATCTGTTTTTGCATTAATGGCTGCATCATTAACATTGGCATTCCAGTTCGGGTTGCCGTAATCGGTAAACGTGGTTGGATATAAAAAGAACACATCGGCAGTGGAATCCAGGGCATACTGTTGCCTTAGCGGTTGGGGAATGCTGTCAGACGGATCTTTTTTCCACGGATGGGCCGCCCAGTAATAAAGATTGCTGTAATCTGGTTGCGGGCTGGCGGTAGTTGTTTCGTATCCGGCAATGTATTGTGAATATTTCGGGGTACATCCGGCAAAAAACAAAACAACGATAATAACCAGCAGGCGGCAGAAGAATCTGAACATTTTTTAAAATTAGTGTATCCCCGGCTTACCCGGTGTTATGCAAATCTTTTTTTTGCTGTCCCGGTATTTGCCCGGCCATTTTTGCAATTAATGTTAAGGGCTGGCAGGGGGTTGAGGCAAAATAATTTCTTACATTTACTGGTTCAATTTATTACCTGTAAACTTATCATTATGGCGATACCAGTAGTTAATCTTGCGGATTTCCTGAGCGGCGATCCGCAATTAAAACAAAAGTTTGTAAATGATTTGGGCAAAGCTTATGAAACGGTAGGGTTTGTTGCGGTTACCAATCACGGTATTCCCGATGAACTGATTGCCGATCTCTATAAGTATGTGCAACAATTTTTTGCGATGCCGTTAGAGAAGAAAAAAAGTTATGAAGTGCCGGGCCTGGCCGGGCAACGCGGCTACACCTCTTTTGGTAAGGAACACGCTAAAGGAAGCGATGCGCCGGATTTGAAGGAATTTTACCAGCATGGACAAATGGTAGAAGACGGCGATCCCATCAAAGCCGAATACCCGGATAATGTAGTGATTAAGGAAATTCCGTCTTTTACGCCCACCTTAAACAGGACGTACAAGGCTTTTGAAAAATCGGGTAAAGCTTTGTTGCAGGCCATTGCTTTATACCTTGGACTGGATGAAAATTATTTTACCCCTCATATACATAATGGTAATTCTATTTTAAGGGCTATTCATTATCCGCCCATTACATCCGAGCCCAAATCTGCGATACGGGCCGAACAACATGAAGACATTAACCTGATAACATTGCTGGTGGGCGCTTCCGCCGGCGGATTGCAAATTCTTACCAAACAAAATGAATGGGTAGATGCGGTGTCTTTACCCGACCAGATTGTAGTAAATGTGGGTGATATGCTGCAGCGCCTTACCAACAACAAACTTAAATCAACCACCCACCGGGTTGTAAACCCACCCCGTGAAATGTGGCATACATCAAGGTTTTCAATCCCTTTCTTTTTGCATCCAAGAGGAGAAATGAGCCTGGCCTGTCTGCCTGCTACGGTAGATAACGCCCATCCAAAAGCGTATCCGGATGCTACTGCGGGTGAATACCTGGATGAGCGGCTGAGGGAAATCGGGTTAAAGAAATAGGCTTCTACAAAAATTTCACCTATCCCGGCCCAAAAGCCGGGATTTTTTGTACCGCTTATCCTTTTTTTATACCATTTGCACAATGCCATCAGGTTTTTTTCTACTGGCTATTTTGGCTGAAACCCTTATCTGTACTGGTTTCTGGTCAAAGCCCGTTATCTTTTTATGAAAATTACCTTTCTTAGGTTGGTACTTTGTGTTGCATAGTACTAAAAATATTCCTATGTTTGTATTGTCAATGTAGAAAGAGATAATCCGCCGGAGGCAGGCAGTTGAACGGAGTTCATTAAACCTTATCAACCTTATCCTTACAAACTCCCTGCCTGCCCCCGGCAAAATAAATACAGCGCATATGAATATTGAGAACACACAAAGCCAGATGCGAAAAGGGATACTGGAATTCTGTATCCTTTCAATCATTCGCCGGGGCGAATCTTATCCGAGTGATATTGTAGAAGAGATGAAGGGAGCCAACCTGAACATTTTTGAAGGAACGCTTTACCCGCTGCTGACCAGGTTAAAGAATGCCGATATGCTTACCTACCGCTGGGTGGAAAGCAATTCGGGGCCACCCCGTAAATATTTTTCACTTACTGAAAAAGGCCAGGCATTTTATAATGAACTGGAAGCTACCTGGAAAGAACTGGCCAATGCCGTAAATGCACTGGCAAAAAAAACAGACAGCATGCCGGATACCACCAACCAAAACCCATCCTTCTAACTTCAACCTCAAAACAGCAGAACAATGAAAAAGATTATCAATATAAATTTCCAGGGACGGGTAATACCCATTGAAGAATCGGCTTACGATACCCTGAAGCAGTATGTAGACAGTCTGCGGAAATATTTTGCCAATGAAGAGGGTCGCGATGAAATTATCAATGATATTGAAAGCCGCATTGCCGAACTCTTTTCTGAACGCCTGAAACGCGGCACTGCCTGCATTACCGATGATGATATCAATGCCGTTATCAGCAGCATGGGCCGTCCACAAGACTTTGAAGAACAAACCGGAAGCGCCGCAGAATCCGGTACTACGTTTCAAAACACCAGCCAGCAAACGCAAACCCCACCGCCTAACTACGGCACCAGTAATGTTGGGCGCGGACGTTTATACCGCAATGCCGATGACAAAATTATTGGCGGTGTATGCAGTGGCCTGGCCAATTATTTAGGTATTGACCCCGTAATTCTGCGTGTATTGTTTGTGATTTTATTCGGAGCCCTGTTCTGGGTATATATATTACTATGGATAATCGTGCCTTCACAATCCCTGCAAACCAATATTACCAAGCGATTGTACCGCAATGCAGACGACAGGGTATTGGCAGGCGTTTGCGGCGGCCTCTCTTCGTACTTTAATATAGATAGCTGGATACCCCGTTTGGTCTTTGCACTGCCGTTAATTATCGGTTTAATTTCCGGTACCATGAATGCCATCTGGTGGAACTGGGACTTTGGTTTCGCTCCGCGCATCATAACTGGTTCATTGGGCAGCACTTTGTTTATTACCTATATTATTCTTTGGATTGCTGTGCCATTTGCCTCTACAGCATCTGAAAAATTAGAAATGCGCGGAGAAAGGGTGGATCTCAATTCAATCCGCGACACAGTAAAAGAAGACCTGGAAAATTTCAAAACAAAAACAGAAAAATGGGGCCAGGAAGTGAAACAAACCGCACAGGAGTTTGGCAGCCGCGCCAATTCTTTCGGACAGGCTGCAGGCGAACGCGGACGGGCTTTTGCCACTGAAGTAGCGCCCATGGCACGAAGAGCAGGCAGCGGTGTAGGCCATGTGATTGGTGTATTATTTAAAGCTTTTTTTCTTTTCATAGCCGGTATCATAGCCATATCATTATTTGGCGTCCTGATAGCCCTTGTATTTGGCGGCATGGCGGCCTTTCCCTTAAAGAATTTTGTGCTGGAAGGACCGGGACAAGATATGCTGGCCTGGGCAACATTGATATTATTCATGGGCGTTCCACTGGTGGCATTAATTACCTGGCTGGTAAGACGCATCATGGGCGTACGCTCCAGGAACCATTATCTTGGCTATACCTTTGGCGGACTCTGGCTGGTTGGACTTATCTGCTTCATTTTTCTTATTGGATCATTTGCCCGCAATTTTAAAACAAGGATGCCGGTAGAAGACAAAATAAGCATCGCAGAACCATTACACAGTAAACTGTATATAGACGTAACACGCGCCAACCTGGAATACTATCATGGCGACTGGTTTGGTTTTCGTTTTAGCGACGAAATGCCTGTGTATGGCGCCAATATGGACACACTAATGCTGAATACCGTAAGAATAAAACTGGTAAAAAGCAAAGACAGCAGCTACCATATTACAAGGATCAGGCTAAGCCAGGGCAATACCCGTGAAAGTGCACTCAGCACTGCACAAAAGATCCGCTTTAATATAGAACAGCAGGATAGTGTTCTTTATCTGCCCGAAGGGTTTGCCGTTAGCAGTTCAGACAAATTCAGGAACCAGCAGGTGCTGGTGGTAATAGAAATTCCTGTAGGCAAAAGAATACAATTAAGCGATGCGGTAAGGCATTACAATTGGTTCGACATAAACGTCAATAACAGAAGAAGGGGATGGAACATAGACTTTGACGATTACAACGATGAAAGCTATGGCTGGGAGTCCAACACCGAATACATTATGATACCCGATGGTCTGAAAAAAGTATCAGAGCTGGATCCCATAGAATTGAAAAACGGGCACTTTAAAATAATTGTAAACGATAAAGATGAAAAGGTTCAGATAGAAGGCGATTTTGAAAATAAATCCGATAAAAACCATTACCGGTACAAGCAGCTGGAAGATTCTATAAAAGAGAAAGTAAAAGATAAACTGCGCGAAGAATTAAGGATCCAGGACAGCATTAAACGGGAAAAAAAATTAAAAGAGATCATTAAGACAAGTGCCGGCAATATAAAGGAAAACCGGAATGATTCAGCAGAAGAAATACTGAGTTCCGGTCATATGGTATCTCCTTTATTGGTTCTTTCCGAAATATAGTTTGGTTATCCTGCATGCCGCTGTTCAACGATCAGTTGGCAAGCGGGTTGAAGTTGGAACACAGCCCGTCATTTTTTAATGAGGGGCTTTTTTAAGTATTAATAATTATCCTTTTATTTCACATAAAAACCAACAGTATGAAAAAAAATTCAACCCTACAAATAGTGCTTGCAGTTGCTTTATTATGCACACTGTTTTCCTGCACCTACCACCGGCGGCACCGGCATTTTGCGGATGTAACGATTTCTGAGTCGTCCGGCACTTACAGGCTGCATGCCGATTATAATGAAGATAATACACGAAAGGTGCAACGGTATATTAACCATTGTATTGAACCCAACGGACTGTTTTCATCTGCAGAAGATTATTTTGATGCAAATACTGAATTAAAAGATCACACCAAATTTTACATAAAAGCCTCTCCCGGCAAATTGCTGATAAAAATAAATAAAAGGGAAAACGATTACGAATCTTATGCAAGGATTAAAAACATGTGTGAAGGCATTGCTACCATTTTAAAAAAAGAATAATAGCGCCGCAGATTCGCAAAGTTCAGTCATATACCCCTCAGCCACTTTTTTTAAAGGCCGCCTGATGCCCGGCCCGGCAATTAAACATGGCTTCAATAAATAATCTGCGAATCGGCGGCTTATTTTCAACCGGCTATCCCCCGCAACCTTTATTTTTGCTGCTATTAAAATAAACGCACAGCATTTATGAAGAATACGCCGTTCACAGAAAAACATATTGCCCTTGGTGCAAAAATGGCAGAATTTGCCGGATACAATATGCCCATCAGCTATACGGGTATCAATGATGAGCATGCCGCGGTCCGCAACAACGCGGGTATTTTCGACGTGAGCCATATGGGTGAGTTTATTCTAAAAGGCGGGCAAGCGCTTGATCTGATACAGCGGGTTACTACCAATGATGCTTCTAAATTAACGGCAGGCAAGGCGCAATACAGTTGTCTGCCCAATGAGGAAGGTGGCATTGTAGACGACCTGCTTGTGTACTGTATTGAAGAAAACAATGTGTACATGATTGTGGTAAATGCATCCAACATAGAAAAAGACTGGGACTGGATTAGTAAGTACAATACCAACAACGTGGAAATGCACAATATCTCAGACAAGACCTGCCTGCTGGCGATACAGGGGCCCAATGCCACAAAATTGCTGGAGCCACTTACGGCAATGGATATCCTGAACCTGAAATACTACACATTTACAAAAGGCGTTTTTGCGGGCGTTGATAATGTTATTGTAAGTGCCACCGGTTATACCGGTTCTGGTGGCGTAGAAATCTATTTCGAAGACAAAGAAGGCAATGCCGATAAGATCTGGAATGCCATTTTTGAAATAGCCGGGCCCTATGGACTAAAACCAATTGGTCTTGGCGCCCGCGATACCCTGCGGCTGGAGATGGGCTACTGCCTGTATGGAAATGATATTGATGATACCACCTCCCCAATAGAAGCCGGTCTTGGCTGGATAACAAAATTCAATAAGGATTTTACGTCAAAAGCAATTTTTGAAGCCCAAAAAGCGGAAGGCCCCGAACGCAAACTGGTTGGGTTTGAATTGCTTGAAAAGGGCATTCCCCGCCACGGCTATGAAATAAAAGACTATAGTGGTATGACCATCGGCGTGGTTACTTCCGGCACACAATCGCCCAGCCTTGGTAAAGGTATCGGTATGGGCTATGTTCGGACGGTATTTTCAAGGCTGGATGCCAATATCTATATCAAGGTCCGGGACAAGCTGCTGCACGCAAAAGTGGTAAAATTTCCTTTTAGCTGATATAATCTGGAAAGGTTTTTGCGTTAGTGTTGTGCAAATCCAATCTTATAATGAAAGCCATGCCAACGATCCACCTCACTACTTTTATCGCCGCTCCCGTTGAGCGGGTTTTTGATCTCAGCAGAAGCATAGACGTTCATAAAAAATCACTGGCGCATACCAATGAACAGGCCGTTGCGGGTACCACGTCCGGCCTTATTCAGCAGGATGAAACCGTTACCTGGAAGGCCAAACACCTGGGTAAGGTTAGGGTGATGAAAGTTAAGATCAGCAGCATGACGGCACCCCAGTCTTTTACCGATGAACTGGTAAATGGCGATTTTAAGGAAATGAAGCATGAGCATCATTTCAAGCCCATCAAAAACGGCACACTGATGATTGACCTGTTTTCTTTTGAAAGCCCTTATGGTTCATTGGGAAAGATGGTCAATTATATTTTTCTGAAACGTTATCTCCGTAAACTGCTGGAGCGCCGTAACCTGGCTATTAAAGAATATGCGGAAACAGACAAATGGAAGTTTTTGCTGAATAAATAGCTTAACCCGGTCTGCCGGTGAGTTGATGGTCTGTGCAGGATGACCCATCCCTGGCGATGGTTTCTGGTAAACGGTTCTTATCCGGACTTTTCTTCCATTCATCGAAGGAAGAACTTCAAAAGCCGAATTGATTTTATTAATGGCCGCCTGCTTTGCATCTTTGTATCAGCAAGAACGAAATCCCCAATTCCCCTGATAACCCCCTAATCCTGAACCGAAGAAAACCCCACTCTAATCCGTATCCTGTCAAGGCCCAATCCTATCCATTGAAACCCAAACATCCGGAATCCTGAAAAACAGTTAGCCCATATCCTGCCAAAGACCTTTACCCCATCCGTTGAAAAACCAGCATCCTACCTCAGAAAACCATTCCTCCATCTGTTCCAAAGCAAAAAATTTTCTGGGCAATAATAAAAGAGCCGCTGGTAGTGGCTCTTTTATATTAATACACCGGCAACCACTCATTTGGCGGTATTGTTTTACTTTTGCGCTCTTATTTTATTATGAGCAATATCAAACCTGAATTATATACTTCTTTTTCACCGGCCCTCCTGAACTTGTACGATGTAAGCAATTCCATAGTTGTTATTATTGACGTTTTGCGGGCCACATCTACCATTGCTACAGCCTTGTACAATGGCGCCAACGCGGTAATACCGGTAGACAGTGTAAGCCGCTGCATAGAAATCAGTAAACAAATACAGGGTATTACTGCAGGTGAAAGAGATGGTAAAATTGCTGAAGGGCTTGCTTATGGCAATTCCCCTTTCGAATATCCCAGGGAATTTATAGCGGGCAAAACGCTGGTCCTGACCACGACCAATGGCACCAAGTTGCTGCATATGGCCCTCGACCGTGGCGCCAAACAAATCATAACAGGTTCTTTTCCCAACCTGGATGCGGTTTGTCATTATTTGCAGGAACAAAACCTGCCTGTAGTGCTTGGTTGTGCGGCATGGAAGGACCGGGTAAATATTGAAGACCTGCTTTTTGCCGGTGCTGTAGTTAATAGCGTAAAGGACCGTTTTGCCATCAATTGCGATTCCTCGCAGTTGGCAGAAACCATGTATGAAATGGCAAAGAATGATTTGTATGGTTTCATGAAAGAAAAAAAGGCTTCTCATTATTTACGCCTCAGTAAATACGGGCTGGAAAAAGACATTCGTTATTGTCTTACCCCCAACACGGCTCCCGTGCTTCCTTTTTATGAAGAGGGTAAGTTGATCCTGCAGCAATAAAGAATGAAGGCAGGGTTCCGGGTTGCCGGCATGCCGGTTATCTGCTGCCATTTTTTAAGCGTTTTCTATCACTTCACAATTAATCCACCTTCTTTGAAAACGGGTTGGCTATTGATTAAAAATATGTAGTTTCGTCACAAATCACAGCTCCGTATGAAGTTTATCGTTTCATCTTCGGCATTATTAAAACATTTACAGCAGATTAGCGGGGTAATAAACGCCAATACCGTATTGCCCATCCTGGAAGATTTCCTGTTTGAAATAGAAAAAAACAAATTGACCATTGTTGCTACAGACCTTGAAACAGTCATGCGCATACATCTTGACATTGAAGCGAAAGACAGCGGTAAGGTTTGTATTCCGGGTAAGATTTTACTGGATTCATTGAAAAACATTCCCGACCAGCCCCTTACCTTTAATATTGATAAGAACTTTGCCGTAGAACTGACCAGCGACAATGGCAAGTACAAAGTAATGGGAGAGAACCCGGATAACTTTCCAAAAGAGCCTGCGGCAGATGATACTACATCTTTTACCATGACATCCAATGCGCTGGTAACTGGTATCAATAAAACACTTTTTGCCGTAAGTAATGACGATCTGCGGCCAGCCATGACCGGTGTGTTTTTTGAGCTGGATAAAAAATATATCCAGTTTGTAGCTACAGATGCCCACCGCCTGGTGAGGTACAAAAGAACAGATGTTGCCTGCCCCAAATCAGATTCGTTTATCGTTCCGAAAAAGCCGTTATCCCTGCTGAAAAGCGCGCTTCCGTTTAATGAAGATGAAATAACGCTCAGCTATAACAGCAACCATCTTTTTGTGAAACACGGCAATACACAAATGAGCTGCCGTTTGATAGACGCCCGCTTCCCGGATTATAAAGTGGTTATACCCGCAGACAACCCCTATAAACTGGTGGTTAACAAAAGTGATTTCCAGGGAGCGCTTCGCCGGGTGGCAGTTTTTAGTAATAAAAGTACCAACCAGGTAGTGCTGAATATACAAGGCAGCGAATTGCAGCTGGCCGCACAGGATGTTGATTTTAGCTTTGAAGGAAACGAAAGAATGAAATGCCAGTACGATGGCGAAGACCTGGGCATTGCTTTTAACGCCAGGTTCCTGATTGAAATGCTGGGTGGCGCAGACAGCGATGAAGTGCGCATGGAATTATCAACCCCCACAAAAGCCGGTATTATTAAACCCACTGAAGCAGAAGAGGGTGAAGAATTGCTGATGCTGGTAATGCCGCTGATGCTGAATAATTAAGATTAAGCTGCTATACTTACTATTAGACCCCTGCAAACTGCGGGGGTTTTTCATTGGTAGTCGCAATTATACAGGGCTCCATCTTCCCGTATCAATCATCTGTCCCCGCTGTTTCAATGGTCATTTTATCCAAAACCCCTCCATATACCCGAAGAGCATGTTGACAATCTTATTTCCTGTGTTCGCTACTTGTTGCTCTTTACCACCAGGTACCAGTCGTTTTCCAGCGGCAGATAACCATAATCATAGCAGAAATAATAAATGGCGCCTTTTTTATTGGTGTAGGTATGTGTAATATATTTAAACTGGAAGCCTTTGTGCAGTAATTTGTCTTTGGTGGTTTTGCCCATTTCTTCTGTGGCCGGCAGGCTTTCTTTTAATATGCGCCGGTTTTTTCTAAGTCCGTTATTGATATTTCGCACATAATTATTGCTGTCTGATTTCAGATCATTATTGTACGAGTTGCGGCAATAATCGTCGCAAAACTTTTTATCTGAGCGACCCTTTATGGGTTTGCCGCAGGCCATACAGGGTTTGGCCACTGATTGCTGTATCATAGACTGGATAAGGTTTACAGCCAAAAGATACAGAAAGTTTTTCTTTAAATAAACGTTTACAAACGTTTACACCCGTACATAAATGATTAAAAACCGGCTAAGCTTTTTTCCGCACAGCATCTTTGTAGGGTCAATTCGATGGCGCCGTTGATTTGATTGAAATAACAAATTTATAAACCGTCCATCCTTAAGCAGATGGGCAAAAAACTTACAACTATGTACGCATTAAAAAACAAAGTTCAATTGATTGGCCATTTAGGTAACCAGCCTGATGTACGCACTACAGAAAATGGAAAAAAATTAGCCCGCTTTAGCGTGGCCACCAATGAGGTATACCGCAATGCCAAAGGTGAGAAGATTACCGAAACCCAATGGCATAACCTGATAGCCTGGGGTAAACTTGCAGACATTGCAGAAAAGTACATGAACAAGGGTTCTGAAGTGGCCATTGAAGGAAAGCTGATCAACCGTAGTTATACGGACAAGGAAGGAAACAAAAAATACTTTACCGAAGTACAGGTAAACGAAGTCTTGTTGCTGGGCGCCAGGGCGGATGCCAGACAATAAGTATTATTCGCCACAGGCAGGCGATATGCAGGTCCGTCAGCTATTGTGTAGTATACGGCTTGCATATCCTGTGGCGAATAATTTCTTTCCAGGGCAGGTTGGCATTGGAAAATCCTGGTCCAGGACCATGACAAGCCGGCCTGATGAGTTTTGTATGAACGCCGGTAGCTCATTATAAGCCCTTGCTTCCATCGCCGTAAAAACCGTGGCGGTAAAATGAAGGGATACCTAATAGCAACGGACGGGGTTCTGACTATCCTTCAATAAAATGGACGGTGGAATGACGCTTAAATAATTTTCGTCTGCCTGTTGCCAATATAATATTCCGGGTAAACCATCCAGGCAACCATCCTGTATATCATTTGGGTTTCCATAATTAAATGCTGCTATTACAGTAACAGCACTCCAGGATTGTTAATTTTGACAAAGGCAGGGTAAAGTAAAATACTGCTTTTGAAAAACCGATCAGACAATGTTGCAAACAGACGACACTAATACTATATTCAAACTGGCTTCGGATCTTGTAAATAACACCTCCCGGCACATTTTTCTTACTGGTAAAGCCGGCACCGGCAAAACAACTTTTCTTAAGTACATTAAGGAACATACAAAGAAACCCACAGTTGTTATTGCTCCTACTGGTGTAGCGGCTATCAATGCAGGGGGCGTTACCATGCATTCGTTCTTCCAGTTGCCGTTTGGCCCTTTTATACCCGGCCATGCCCGTGGTTTCTCAAACAACTCCGGCGATACGGTAGCCGATAAGAGCAGCCTTTTTAAAAACATCCGTTTCAATGCTGAAAAAAGATTGTTACTGCAGGAGCTGGAACTATTAATTATAGACGAGGTAAGCATGGTGCGGGCAGATATGCTGGACGCGATGGATGTCATACTGCGCCACTTTCGCAAAAAACTACACCTTCCGTTTGGCGGCGTACAGGTATTGTATATTGGCGATTTATACCAGCTTCCGCCTGTAGTTCCCAATAATGAGTGGGATATATTGCAGGCCTGGTATGAAAGCCCATTTTTCTTTAGCGCAAAGGCCATTGCCGAAATGCCCCCCCTTTACATTGAGTTAAAAAAGATCTACCGGCAAAATGAACAGGTGTTTATTGATGTGCTGAACAGGGTAAGAAATAACCAGCTTACAGAAGAAGATTTTACACTTCTTAACGACCGGTACCAGCCCGATTTCAGCCCTGCAGGCGGCGATAAATATATTACCCTGAGTACCCACAATAAAAAAGCAGATGCCATTAATGCCGCAGAGCTGGAAAAACTACCCGGCAAAATACAGGTGTTTAGCGGAAGCATTGAAGGTGATTTTTCTGATAAGGCGCTGCCAACAGAAATGAACCTGTCATTAAAAGAAGGTGCGCAGGTTATGTTTATCAAGAACGATTCCGGTACAGACAGGAAATATTTCAATGGCAAACTGGCTACCATAAAGAAAATAAACGCCGGTGAAATAATTGTGACCAGTAACAGTAACGACAACGCCGAACTGCAAATAGAAAAAGAAACCTGGCGTAATATCCGGTACAGTTATCATAAAGAAAGCGATCGCATTAAGGAAGAAGAAGTGGGCAGTTTTACCCAATACCCTTTAAGATTGGCCTGGGCCGTTACCATACACAAAAGTCAGGGTCTCACTTTCGACAAGGCAATTATTGATGCCGGGGCCTCTTTTGCGCCGGGCCAGGTATATGTAGCATTGAGCCGTTGTACCTCTTTAAACGGCATGGTTTTGCTGTCTAAATTATTTTCTTCGGCCATTGCCACCGACAAAAGGGTAGTGGCATTTGCACAAAAAGAAGCCGCTGCGGAAGAGTTGCAACAAATCCTGATGCATGAACAGGGTCAATACCGGGCAGGCGAACTGGTAAAAATTTTTGACTACGGTAAAATTGTTGACGCTATAGCCGGCTTCATGGAACTGTTGCCCGGCAAAAAGCTGCCGGATATTAAATATGCGCTTGAGTTAGGTCAATCATTATTAAATAAAGCCACCCAACAGGCAGTTGTTGCTGAAAAATTTCAATCGCAGTTAAGACAACTATTGGAACAGTCGGCCCAAACCGGAGATACCAGTATACTTGAAGAGCGGGTTAGCAAAGGCATTGACTATTTTGTAAGAATTGCCGGTGAAGAGCTGTTAATTCCATTACAGCGCCACATAGATTCACTGCAATACGCCGCCAAAATAAAAAAATACGTACGTGAGGTTTCGGGTATAGCAGGGTTGCTGCAGCAGCAGCTTCAAAAAATGATAGCTGCGGGCTATAATGATCTTGTTTTTTGCAAAAATCCCGGAGCATATAAACAATACACCAGTAAAACAGCGTTGCCCGGTGATGGTAAGAAGCCGGATAAAAGCGCCGCCACAAAAATAAGCAGCCAGGCAGAAAGCCTTGATTTGTTTAAAAAAGGCAACAGTATACAGCAGATTGCAGCAATACGCCAGCTTACAGAAGGCACTATCAGCGGGCATTTGGCCATGTTTGTACGTACCGGTGAACTGAACGCACTGGATCTGTTAACAGAAGAACGGTTAAATATTATTTTACCCGTAGTAATAGAAGTCGGCGGCAATACCATCTCGCCCGTTAAAGAAATCCTGGGCGATGATTTTTCATATGCAGACATCAGAATTGTATTAAATCACTGGCAAAGGATGCAACAGGAAAAGGTTAATACATAGTTATGCACTATACATAGCGTCTATTGTGTATAATTTTTTTTATACATTACCGTTTATTTAGAATAGTTTATTACTTTTAATTAATACAATTAATCATACAGTATAGTTGTTGTATCAATGATGGAATGGTTTAGTGATAAACATAATTTTCAAACCTCATTCTTAAAACCTGCATGACAACAAAATCAGCCCCCAGCCAGACACTCCGGTTAGTAAGTAATAACGGTTTTGCTGAAGTATGGAAGAACGAAGCTAACGGGCAGCAATCTTTACACGCAACAAAATCTTTTGCTCCCGGCGATGTTATCTGTTCTTTTCATGCAGGCACCACCTCCACAACAGTAACCTATCTTACGGTGCAGATAGATGATGACAAACACATTACCCTGCAGCCCGAGTTTTTACAGTATATTAACCACAGTTGTTCGCCCTCGGTTTTTTTTGATACCACGCTTATGCAGCTGGTTTGCCTTGCAGAAATAAACACAGGAGATGAGTTTACCTTCTTTTACCCCTCTACTGAATGGGAAATGGTACAACCTTTTACCTGTTATTGCGGCTCTTCCAATTGCCTTAAAACAATAGAAGGTGCCGCGCATATAAAGGATGATGTGCTGGAGCAATACAGACTCACCGATTTTATTAAACGTAAACTTAAAAACCGGCAGCAGTACTAACTGTCTCTGTGTTTATGCTATCACCGGAAAGCCCACATAAGAGCGACCTGCAGCAACGAAAAGTTTGGGTGCTGGCTCCCCATCTGCATACTGGCGATGCCAATGTTGACTACTATTACGATTTCACACAAAGTATCCAGGAATATACAAAAGCCTTTTCGGAGCTTAATACAGAGTGGGCCTGGCAACCCGTAACCATGAACAATTACAAAGATGTAATTGACATGATTGAAATGGATGAGACAAATTTGCCCCCCATTATACTCAATTTGTGCGATGGCGATGAAATTAACGGAACACCGGGCATCTCTGTGCTTAAATACCTGCACCAAAAAAAAATGATCTATACGGGCGCCAACGAGTACTTCTATGATCTTACCACGTCAAAGATTGTAATGAAGGAAGCCTTTGACAAAGCAGGAATTGCAACACCCGCCTGGAAAGTAATTACTGAAAATGGAACATCCCTGCATAATATTTTTAAACAACTGGGTAAACCGATAATTGTTAAGCCTGCTGTTTCCGGTGGAAGCATGGGCGTAGGTATAAAATCGGTGGTAAGTACACAGGAAGAGCTGACTGCACAATTAAAAATTCTATTTGATGGCTACCGCGGATGGAGTTTAACCGCCGGCGGTGTAATAGCCGAAGAATATATCAGCGGCCCCGAATTCACTACGTTTATTGTAGGAGATGCCGATAAACCCAACAGAAGAATTTTGTATACGCCGGTAGAACGTGTTTTCCACCCGGCATTACCCGACAATGAGAAGTTTTTATCGTTTGACCGGCTCTGGGAGACCTATGATGAAGAAACGCCGCTTCCCAATGATGAGCCATTTTATACCTATCACCATCCCACCGATAAGAAATTGATTACGGCCATCAGTAAATTAAGCTGGGATTCTTATGTAGCGGTGGGCGGCAAAGGCTATGGAAGAATTGACCTGCGCATGGACAAACTTACGGGCAAATTGTATGTGCTGGAGGTAAACGCACAATGCGGTATCAGCGAAGACGAAGACTACACGTCCATCGGCGCCATACTTCGTTTATCCGGCAACACCTTCAGCCAGATGGTAGCTGCTATTATTGACAATGCACTGGCCAGAAGAAGAGGAAGAAAGCCTTTACCAAAAGTAAAACAGCCGGTGGCCAGAACAGGGAAGCGCCTGATAAAACAGGGTTGATCTGCTTTACTGCGTTTCAACTATTCTCCTTCCGGCAAGTGCAATAACCAGAAAGACCAACACCGTATAGAAATTCTACTCTTAATAATTTATCCCTTGTTTTTATGAAAGTATGCGTACTGCAGCCGGACTATTCTACTTCTTCTGTAGATTATAAGAATTATGATCCGCCACGTAATATAGCTTCTCTTTTGCCAAACGACACGGTAGACAATGTGTTTTTAAGCAAATTGCATACGTACAGGCAACTGAAAGAACTGAAAAACAAGGGTTATGACATTTTTGTAAACCTTTGCGAAGGCTATCTGGAATGGGATGTTCCATCCATTGATGTTGTATATACGCTCGAATTATTAAACCTGCCGCATACCGGTCCGTCATCCTTATTATATGACCCACCAAAAGAATTGATGAAATATGTAGCGTTTACCGAAGGCATATCAACACCTCCCTATGTTTTGGTAGAAAACATGCAGGATGTGGAAACCGCTATTGAACAGTTGCGTTTCCCTTTATTTGTAAAACCCGCTAAAGCAGGAGATAGCCTCGGAGTAGACGAACACTCACTGGTAAAAAACAAACAGGAATTAAAACAAAAAGTAGCAGAAATAATCAATGAATATGAACAGCTGCTGGTAGAAGAATATATTAAAGGCCGCGAATTTACCGTATTGATAGCAGCCAACCCCGACAATGAAAAGGCGTCCACTGTCTTTAAACCTATTGAATTTGTATTTCCAAAAGGGAACCAGTTTAAAACATACGCGCTTAAAACTTCAGAATTACATCCAGACAGCAATATACCCTGCAAAGACCAGGTAATCGACCAGCAATTGCGCAGAGCTGCACAACGCATCTTTCGTAGTTTCGGCGGTGTTGGATATGCAAGGATGGATTTCAGGCGAAATGATAAAGGCGAATTGTTTTTCCTGGAAGTAAACTTCACATGTTCCGTGTTTTATACGGATGGTTATGAGGGTTCTGCGGATTATATCCTGAAACACGATGGAATCGGTCAGGCCGGTTTCCTTAAACACATTATTGCTGAAGGCATTGCACGGCATGCCAGAAAACAGGCAAAATACCAGATGAGGGGGAATGCCATTTCCGGTTTTGGCATTTATGCCACCCGCCAGGTTAAAGCTAAAGAGCTGATTTTCAAAGGAGAAGAGAAACCTCAGCGACTGGTTACCCGCCGGTTCGTAGAAAAACACTGGAGTCCCGAGGAAAAAGAAATCTTCCGCCGCTACGCTTATCCTGTAAGTAAAGAGGTATTTTTGCTCTGGGACGATAACCCGTCCGGCTGGGCTCCTCAAAACCACAGTTGTGAACCCAACACAGCTTATGAAGGGTTAAATATTGTAGCACTTCGTAACATTGAGAAAGGAGAAGAATTAACACTCGACTACGCATCCTTTCTTGATGATGAACACATGGAGCCTTTTCATTGCCGGTGCGGTGCTACGTCCTGCCGCGGTCTTATCACAGGTAAACCACACAACTCGGTTACCGTTCGTGAACAAGCGATCGCAGGAGCTTAAACGGACTCCTCTATTTCCGGTCATACTAACCCATTAATTCAATTGGTAGGTCATTTATTGATGACCTGCAAACGGTATTTTATTGAATTAAATGTATTGAACCTGGAAACCTATGTCTCGTTTTGAACTTTTAAGAAAACTTATTTTAAAACATCGTGGTCAGCTGGTGCTTACCTACCTATTGTTTTCGCTGGAAATGATGGGAACGCTGTTGCGTCCCTTCTTTTTGGGCGAAGCCGTAAATGATTTAATGAAGGGCAGTTACCATGGCTTAATCATTCTTTCTGCGGTGCATGTTGCCTGGCTGATAATTGGCACCATCCGCCATCGTTTTGATACCAGGACCTATTCGGCTATTTATACATCGCTGGTTACCCGCTTTCTTTCAAGACGCTTTGGTCAAAAAGACATCAGCAAGCTTAGCGCCCATTCCACACTGGCAAGAGAGTTTGTAGATTTCCTTGAATACGATTTAATATATGTAATAGAGGCGGCATATAATTTACTCGGCTCCCTGGTTTTGTTGTTCTTTTATGATAAGGCAATTGTATTGGTTTGCCTGGGCATTTTGTTGCCGGTTACTGCTATTAGTTATTTCTATGGCGGTAAAATGAAAAAACTGAACAGGGTAAAGAATGATGAGCTTGAAAAACAGGTAGATATTATATCAACAGGCAATATACACAGTATCCGGCAGCACTATAATAATTTACGCAAATGGCAGATAAAGATCTCGGACCAGGAAGCCTGGAATTTTGGCATCATGGAAATAATGGTAATAGTGGTAATTGGTATTTCACTCCTGGTAAGCACCAAGGCACAGGTGCCCGCGGTACTGGTAGGAGATTTAATAGGTATTTATAATTATATTTTGAAATTCGTTTCCGGTTTGGATACCATTCCTTACACTGTACAACGTTTAAGTTCGCTTACCGATATTACCCGGCGCATAGAAATAGAGGCAGAAGACTTTCCGGAGGATGGCGGCGTTACACCTATTAAGAGAAAACCTTTGGATATTCAAAAAGCACGTCGTGTATCTGCCTGATGTTTATCAGACAACCCTTTTATACAAATACAGGTCTTTACAAAGTTTTATATGCCCGGTTGGCGGCCATCGGCCATCCTGTCTATCTTTGAATATATTATTTTAAACCATTAAAATCATACTATGAGCGTTAACTCAAAACATGTCGCCACTTTTTTACTGGGCGCGGCCGCAGCGCTTGCTGCCCATAAATACATGAACATGACACCCGAAGAAAAAGAAAAATTGTCTGCCGATCTGAAAGACAAAGCCAATAAGTTAAAGGGAGAGGCAGAGTCTGCGATGGAGAAAGGAAAAGAATATTTTGATGAACTAAAAACAAAGGGTGCCGATGCCATGAAAGAACATTTTGGAGATGTAAGTTCAATGCTGCACAATCTTTTTGGTGGAAGCGGTACCAATTCCGGCCAGCCCGATGCCAATACAACCGGCGCCAAACCATAAGTTCTCCTTAAAGAATACCAATAAACCCGGGCATGCCCGGGTTTATTTTTGAACGAATTGACTTTAATTTTGTTCTTTTACGCATAATCATAATAAGACTCACGCTTGGAAAATACAGATCTGCAAACACCCGGAGAACCGCTTATAAAACTAGTGCCGGCCAGTATAGGAAAACGGCTTGCCAATTATCTGATAGACATTATTCTCTTTTCGTTTTTTATTTCATTTCTGTTAATAATTGCTGCCCCGGTATATCCATTGGCCGATAAATTGATGGCAAAACAGCCCATTGGCCTGTCGGACCAGTTAATGGTAAGTTTTGTATATGGTTTATATATGTCCGTTATGGAAGCCATATTGAAAGGCAAATCAATGGGTAAATACATTACCGGCACCAGGGCGGTTACAGAAAAAGGACTACCCATCAGTGCTCAAACAGCTTTTGTTCGCGGACTGGTCAGGATTATTCCTTTTGAACAGCTAAGCGCCATTTCTTTGTCATTAACGACATCTTATCCCTGGCACGACAGGTGGTCGGGGTCTGTTGTTGTTGACGAAGCAAGCTCTGCACTTCCTAAAACCTGATTGGAATAATTGTTTTTTAAGAGACTTTTTCTTCTTTGTCGCTCTCTACATCATCCTTTCCTTCTGGTTGGGGGGAAACATTTTTTATACTCAACTGAAACCGGGTATTGAGGCTGACCTGGTAGTTATTATTCGCCAAAAGGCTTTTTATTACATCATCCTGTAAAATTACTGTTGCCAGGTCGGGTGCCAGGGGAGAATTGCTGATAACATTGGCTACACGGCCATTGGTAAGTTCAATAGTAAATTTGTACCCGGCTTTCCGGCCCGTTCCTGCTCTTTCAAAATCAATCCTGTTAAGGTCCAGATTTTGATCGCCGCTTGCTGAACGTTTCATTAATATTTTAATAATCGGCAGGTATTTAAGCCAGATATGGGTATACATGAAAATGATTTTTTTAGATAATACTCACAAAAACTTCGTGCATCAACCCACAAAGATGAGCTTTTTAGCGCCAAAAATGAATTAAAATTAAAATCTGTTTGCAGAAAGGAGCCTCCGCCAGTTTTTCAAAATCAAGGCCCCTGTTGGAAATTATCCATTTTACAGAAAAACTCCCATTTTTAGACCGCCGTCCCCGTGAGAGACGGTTTTCCCCTCCTGACATTTTCTTCTTGGTTGATTTTCAAACCATTACTTCGTTGGCATGTGTATTGGCTTACCTCCTGTATAAGAAATTACACTATGAAAAAAATTCTACCCTTCTTAATCCTGACCATCCTGACCATCAATAGCGACGCCCAGATTATCAGCCGTTTTACCTGGGAAACCAATCCAACCACGGCCGTGGTAGGCGCCAACGCCATTTCAGTTAGCAGTTATGCCACAGTTACTAAAACCGACAAAAAGGATAAAGGCCTGAATCCCGGCAACGGAAGCAACGACATCAACCTGGTCCTGGAAGGCACTCCTTTCAACGTTCCGGCTATTGATATTTCAGTAGATTTCAGACGTGAAGAATCACAGGCTACTTTCTTTTACCGTGGCAATTATTTGAACTTTGGTATGAACAACGGCTACCTGGGCGTAAGCTTTCAGTTGGTTAACGGAGCTTCTTATACCGCTATCAATTCCGGTGACGCCTATGCTATTCCCGACGATCATAGTTTCCACAATTACCGTTTTAACTACGATAACAATACGGGCATCGCCAAAATGTATGCAGATGGCAACCTGGTGTATACTTACAACGGAACTGCCGGTACAACACTGTACTACACCGGTGCCGGCAATGTAACCATTGGTAAAGACATGGACGCTACCGGCCGCAACGTGGCCATTCTTGATAACCTGGTTATTCAAAAATACGCCAATGCGCTTTTGCCACTGCAACTCCTGTCTTTTTCTGCCAATGCAAAAAATAATTATGCGGTACTTGACTGGAATACTACCCAGGAAGTGCATGTAACTTCATTTGTTGTTGAACGCTCTGCTGATGCTGCTGTATTTGCTGCTGTTAAAAATATCAATGCTGCTAACGGCTATAGCATTGTTAACACATACCAGTTTACAGACAGCATGCCCATTGGCCCGGTTGCTTATTACCGTCTTAAAATGGTAAATGACGATGGAACTTTTACTTATTCGGCCATCAAATCGGTAGCTGTTGCCGGCACCAGCAAATCTGCAATCAGTGTTTACCCTAATCCCACAACGGATTACGTGACCATTAAAATGACTAATGCTGCAGCGGGACAATACCATTATACTGTTTCTTCTATTACAGGCCAGGCAATTACTTCTACCGATGTAACCCTTGCAAATGGTTATAACCAAATAAAAATTGATTTAACAAAAACAACTGTAAAAGGTATAGTGGTAATACATATCAGCAGTGTGCAGGGCAACGCGGCAGAGACATTTACCGTAGTGAAAAACTAAAGAAAAGGGGGTTCATCGCTGACGGTTACTTTCTTTTCTTTCTTAATGGCGGTGTTTTGACCGGTGCCGGCGCAACAATTTGAACGGTGGTGGTATCCTGAACAGGCCGGCGATTAATAACAGTTTCAATTTTACTAAATTCCTTTTTTAATATCCTCACCAGTTCTTTCTCTACCAGGCCCTTTGCGTACACCGGCGAACAAATTCCTTTAATAGACAGCTTCCCGTTGATAGTAATGTTTCCCACCAGTGCCGTACTATCCATATCGGGGGCGTTGGACGCTTTGATTATACTTGCAAACGGTATAACGCTGTTAAAGGTAGTAACCTTATAAAACGGAAAAGCAACAGCAGTAAAATCAAGGTTATGAAAAACAGCCACATTTACCAATATGTAAGCCGGTTGCGCCTGCTTTTTTGCCGTGTTGCCTGAATCTTTATAAATGGCCTCATAAAGCGGCGGTAGATTCAGTCTCAACTCAATGTTGCTGCTATCGGGAAAAACATTCTTTAGCAGCACTGAATCCCTTTTGTAGTTCACGTCATAAGTGCTTGTTATAGTATCTGAAGAAATATGATACGGCAAAACAAACAATGCGTCCCCGATAAGAAACAGGGCCAATAGACTCCAGAGGAATATCTTCATCGGTTAGTATTTAAAAATTAGAAATTGGTACTAAACAGGAAGTTACTACAATCTTTCTGCCTAAAAATTCACAGGCCCGGGTAAATGATCGCGTTTTGGCAATGCTGATTTTGTTCCACGGTTATTCTGGCCGTACTATTTTCTGCTGAGCGAGCACGGCGCGGGGCATTAAAATGGCTGGCTGCTCTCTTTTATAATACTTGTAAAAAAGTTGATGCTTCGCTGGAAATCCTTAATGGGCAAGCGTTCGTCTATGCCATGAAACCCTTTGCTGTTCATGAGCGGGGTAAAATTAATAACCCCGTTGCTGATAACCCTGTAGTTCCTGGAATCACTTGCGCCCAGCATTACATAGGGCACGGGTATAGCATTGTCTACTGTTTGATAAACGGCTTGTTCCATCCTTTTAAATGCAGGCGATTGTACATCTGTTAATGGGGAGGGCTCTGTATTAAAATCTCCTTTAATGGTAATGGTTACCCGATCATCGTCAATGGCGTTCTTTATAAACATTTTTGTTTCGGCGGTAGTTTCGCCGGTAACAATGCGGCAGTTCACGATGGCCGTTGCATTGGTAGGTATTACATTTTCCCTGATACCGCTTTCAAGTATGGTGGGCACAATCGTTGTTCTTTGCATGGCATCTCCTTCGGGCGATCTGCTTAGTGTATGTTGAACGGAAGATTTGAACAGCCAGAGATTACTAAGCGCCATTTTATTCAAAAAATTACCGGAAGACCCGCTTACACGAAGGAAATATTCTTTTAACGGTTCTGTAAGTTTAACCGGTGTTTGTACCAATCTTAATTTGTACAGCGCCTTTGTTAAAATATCAATGGCCGTTTCTTTATCTGGTTTGGATGAATGACCCCCTGGTTTTTGCACCGCCAGCTCAAATGTTACATATCCCTTTTCTCCTACACCAATCATGGCTATAGGCCTTTGCACATCTTTCATTTTACCGGTAGTTATCTCACCACCTTCATCAATTACCATATCGGCCCTTATATGTCTTTGTTGTAAATAATCTACAATTGCTATGGCGCCGGTACCGGTGGATTCTTCATTGTGGCCAAAACATAAAAGAATGGTACGTATGGGTTTAAATCCTTTTTTCAATAACTGTTCCGTGCTTTCCAATATTGAAATTACAGCCGCCTTATCGTCTACTGCCCCTCTTCCCCATATAATACTGTCTTTAACTTCTCCGCCAAATGGCGCAACCGTCCAAAGTTTTACAGCAGAGGGTTCTACCGGTACTACATCGTAATGGCCCATTAAAATAATTGGCTGCAGACTGGTATCAGTTCCCTTCCACTCAAAAACATAGCTGTAGTTTTTAATGATTGTTCTGCTGAGTTGCTGGTGAATGAGCGGGTAAGACTGTTCTAAAAAAAACCGGAACTGGTTAAACCGTACACTATCGATGCGGCTGGTATCTTCCGGCGACACAGTAGCAATACGAATGGCATTGCTCATATGGGCGATGGCCGAATCGGGCAAAGGCACCAATGCAGCTGCTTTGTAGGCGGGCCATGGCTTTGCACGAAAAGTATTAACCAGCAGTATTACCAGCAACACAAAAACAGCGATACCAAGAAATGAAAAAAACTTTTTTAGCATTTGTGGTTATTGAAGTTCCCGGAAGATACAAATTCAATTCTTGATCCTGAATTTTTCTCCTGGCACATAAATGGCCAGTTGTACCGATGCTGCGGCCAATGCATGACTGGCCGTTGTATGCACCCGCCGTGGATTGGAAAAAACAATTACCTGGCTTTCACCTGTTACGGTAGCCCAGCCATTGTGGACTATAATTGCGGCCGATTCATTAATGCCAATGCAATTGTATTTTGGGTACTCCATAATGGCAGACAGCATCCTGTTATACCGGCTACGCACAACAAAATGCTGATCAATAATAACAGAATCCAGCAGACCGATGCCCTCCTTTAATTCCAGGTTTCCCTTACTGAGTCTTTTAAAAGTAGGCGAAAGCATCGTATCCAATAAAGCATTGCCCGTAATCATTCTTTCACTCATTACGGAGGCACCGGCGCTGGTGCCGGCAATCAAAGCGCCGTTATTCCTCGCTTCGCGAATGGCTTCTTTTACAGTTGTATTCTTTATTATGCGCATAAACCGTTCCTGATCGCCGCCCCCCAAAAAAATAATGGTCGCCTTTTTAAGTGCTTCAATTTTTTGCACATCGTAAATAGCGGCAGAGTCAAAGCGAAGACAGTCTTCCCCGGTTAATTTTTTAAAATCATCATTCATCCAGGTGTAAGCGGTGTCTCCATAGCCGCTGGCCAATGTCACTGCCGCAATCACATTACCTTTTTTCCAGTGCCCTGCATTTAATATTTGCATCCTCAAAGCATCGCTGATTGCTCCGCCGCCAATTATAAACAATTTGCCTTTCTGCAAACTTTGTTTATGTTGTGCGCTTGTTGTGATTACCATCAGCAACATACAAATACCTGAAAAAACTTTTATCATAGCTATTTTTGTGTTAGCACAATAAATATAGCGCCAATATTGGCCGGATTGATTTTTTTGTTACCTTTTATATCCGCACATACATTCAAACCACTACCGAATATGAATAAAAGATCTTTTTTAAAACAGCTGGCATTGGCAGGAATTACAACGCCGTTATCAGGAACTGCAATGGAAAAATGGATAACCCGGTTTAATACCGTTGCCGCTGCTGATTTGGCAACCAATGAAGATTTCTGGACAGGCATCAGGAATGGATACAAATTAAAGCCGGAGTATATTAATCTCGAAAATGGTTACTATAACATACTTCCGGAATCATTGCTGCAGCATTTTATCAGCCATGTACAGGAGGTGAATTACCAGGGATCTTATTATATGCGTACGGTGCAGTTTGTCAATAAAAAAAATATCGCTGCCAGGCTGGCTGCAATGGCTGGCTGTGGTGCAGAAGAATTGGTTATTACACGCAACACCACAGAATCTCTCGATATGGTCATTGGCGGTTATCACTGGCAGCAGGGAGATGAAGCGGTGATGGCAGAACAGGATTACGGCTCCATGCTGGAAATGTTTAACCTGGTGGCAAAAAGATATGGTGTGGTTAACAAGATTGTGTCGGTGCCCAACCATCCTGCCTCCGATGAAGAGATTGTGCAGCTGTACGCCAACGCTATTACCAGCAAAACAAAGCTGTTGATGGTATCGCAAATGATTAATATTACCGGGCAGATTTTGCCGGTGCAAAAAATATGCGATATGGCGCACAGTAAAGGTGTAGATGTAATGGTAGATGGAGCCCATGCATTTGCCCATATTCAATTTTCAATTGCGGATCTGCATTGCGATTTTTATGGTGCCAGCCTGCACAAATGGCTAAGCGCACCGCTTGGTGCCGGCATACTTTATGTAAAAAAAGGAAAGGCAGAAAAGATTTGGCCTTTGCTGGCAGAAGGCGGCAAAGACGACAATGATATTGGCCGCCTGAATCATATTGGTACACATCCGGTACACACAGATTTAGCCATTGCCGATGCACTTGATTATTACACAAAACTGGGTGCCGATAAAAAAGAAGCCAGGCTGCAGTTTCTTCAGAAATACTGGACCGACAAAGTACGCAACATACCCAATGTGATAGTGAATACACCCGTTGATCCCGTTCGCTCCTGTGGTATTGCCAACGCAGGTATTAAGGGAATGAAACCGGCTTTGCTGGCTGAAACCTTATTAAAAAAATACAAGATTTATACAGTAGCTATCGATGGCGCCAATGTACATGGTTGCAGAATTACGCCCAACCTTTTTATTTTACCGCAGGATCTGGATGTGCTGGTAAAGGCTTTCACCGAACTGGCTGCTGCTTAATTTAACCAGGCAACCGCAGCCTGCATGGACCCTGGTTGTTCGAAATCGGCGCTGTACGAAGTCTCCGCTATGTTCTTACTGAACTCCGTTCAGGCCTTTGAAGAATGGCCATCATCGCGCTCTCTGCAATTCCTGCACCCCTTTTAATTTACAGCCTTCTGCAATACCATTACTTCATCCGCAATTGAGCTGGTTTTGAGCTGTACGAAGTCTCCGACTTCGTACCCGCTATGTTCTTGCTGAACTCCGTTCAGCTCTTTGAAGAGTGGCCATCACCGCTCTCTGAAAATCCTACACCCTTTTTATTTTAAAGCCTTCTGCAATACCATTACTTCATTCATAATAAAAGTGCTGCCGCCGCTGGTTTCTATATTGTAAACTTTTTGTACACCACCCGCCTGCTCAGTTTTACTCCAAACAATGTATTTTTCGTAAACACCGGTTTGCTTGTTCAGACAAAGTATTTCATCGCCTTCTTTTACAGCACCTATTTTTGTCTCGCCTTTTTCTGTAACAACCGGGTGATTGGGCGTGGCATTCAATTCTTTTGCAGAAAGTCTTACGGTTGTTCCGGTCTTTGTATGTTTCTCACCGGCTGCCACCAACACCAAATGCGTAATGGCATAGTTTTTTTCTTCATGCGCTACCAATGCCGTTACCCGGGTAGTGGTTGGCAGGTGCGTAGCCTGATCAACTGTTATGATCCGATCGCCCTTTTCTATTTTGCTCAATGTTTTTTTACTGCCATCCCACATAGACACCAGCACATCGCCCGGGAAACAAATGTCTGTTCCATAGGTGCCGGCTTCTCTTGAAATGTCTTTTCCGCCACTGGCCGACTTATACAACTGGAAGCCAAACTCCTTTGATAAAACATAAGAGAGCTTTAGCACAAAGTTGGGCTCCACTTTATCAATTCCATGAATGTCTTCAAAATATTTCTCCCACACTTTTCCGCCGGCCCTGAAATTGGGTAAACAGGCCTGGTAAATGGTTCCATTTTCATTTGTATAATAAATCAAAGTGCCCAGTTCCTGCTTTCCTTCCCTTAATAAAAGCCGGTACATATCTATCCTTTTCTTTTTCCCGTCATCGCCCGTAATAAAATACGGTTTTCTGCCTTCATAACGGTCAAGCACATAGGTGTTTTCAAACTTTACGTAAGTATCGTTGTCCAGGTCTTTTATTTTAAAGGTTTTTGCTTTTTCATATTCCTCCATGGAGAATACATGCAGTTTGGCGCTATCCTGTGCATATATACACTGAACCGATAGCAATAAAATACCTGTAAAAAACTGTTTCATGTTTGTTTTATTTAATAGTCGTTTTAAACGGCTGAAGCCTCCCGGTGAAAATGGGCTGCTTACCGGTGTTAGCCGGTGTTTTTGCGCATTGCTTAATCCGTTGCCCGCGGATGGGATGGGGATCATTGCGCCATCCAAATACACTATAACATTTGCTTTTTAAGAGATTTCTTTAAACGCTGCGGCAAAAGCTTCCATTTCATCCATTCTTCCTATACTAACGCGGCACCACTCTTTGTTATTGAATTGCCAGAAGCGTACGCCCACACCGCGTTTACCCATTTCCGATACAAACTGCTTGCTATCCATTTTTAACGGAAATAAAACAAAGTTGGCATAGGAGGGTATATAATCATAGCCTTCTTTTTTAAGGACGCTGTATAAAAAGTTTTTAGAGGTCACTGTTTTCTGCAGTGCTTCTTTTAGAAATGCCGTATCCTGGTAGCTGGCCATGGCTGCATGCAAAGATGTGGCCGACATAGCAGCAAATCCGGTTGTATACAAAGACAGTTTTTTAATCATTTCGGGTTGTGCAAATGCATAACCAACCCGCAATCCGGCAAAACCATGCAATTTTGAAAATGTACGTGCAACAATAATATTCTTCCCGTTTTTTATAGCCCCAATCATGGTATTCGCCCTGGGATCGTCCAGGTAATCAATATACGCTTCATCTACAAAAATGGTAACCTTTGTGGACACACGGTCGCAAAAGGCTTTCAGTTTTTCTATATCCAGTACAGTGGCTGTTGGGTTATTGGGATTGCAAACATATACCAGGCTGGTATTGCCATCCACCGCTTTCTCCATTGCATCCAGATCAAGCTTATAGTCCGCCGTCAACGGCACTTTTTTCCAGGTGGTGTTTAAGTTAGCCGCTTTCGAGGGCAAATCCTCATAACTCGGATCTCCGGTTATGATGTTGCTGCCTGGTTTTTGGCTGAACAGGATGGCAGCCGCCAATAACAATTCAGATGAACCGGCGCCCAATATCAGGTTGTCTGGTGTTAACCCTTCTGTATCCGCAATTTTTTGCATTAGTTCCCTGGCAAACATAAAGGGATACTGGTAGCTCTGGGCCAGCGCATCCTGTATGGCCAGCTTGGCCTTAGCAGAAGGTCCGAATGGATTTTCATTGGCAAACAACCGGGCTTTTAATTCAACCGGTGCATCTAAAATAGCAGCTTCGTCAGAGACAAAGGGATTGGTATGACAAATATTAAGCGGTCTTGCAGAGAGTTTGTTTAGCAGCCCGGGCACAATTGATAATCCCCCCGCCATTAGCACTCCTGTTTTCAACAATTTGCGGCGATCCATTTTGTTTGACATAAAATATAGTTTGGTTGTTTATAATATAATCTGTTTGTTATTCTGCCAGGTTTCCGCCCCTCTTTTACCGTAGGGCAAGAGAAAATTATTGGTGCGTTGTTCTTGCATGTATTGCAGCAACCACTGTTCTGGCCGATTCAAATGCTCCCGCCATCCATGCGTTCAGGTAGGTCATATGTTCTCCGGCAAAATAAACCTGCTTGTCTGGCTGCAGCAGTGCATTGTAATAACTCTGTCTTTCTTCAGCAGAATACAAAGCCCAGCCGCCTAAACTGTAGGCTGTTTTGTGCCAGCTTACCGAAAAGGAGGTTTCAAATTCTTTGGTATACTGCGGATGAATCATACTTCCTTTTTGCAATGCCAGTTGTTCCCTTTCCTTTACAGACAATTCACCCGTTCTTTTTGCCTTATCGTTGAAATTGTAATAACCAACCAGTATTCCTTTGGCCGACTGGTAATCATAAGACGGGTAGAAAATCTGCGTCAATTCATTATTGGTGTGTGTAATGCCTCCGTAAATATTTTCATCTTCTTCCCAGAAACGGCGTTTAAACTGAAGTCCGATTTTGCCCGTCGAGATATAGGTTATATTGTCGATGGCCCTGCTGGCATCGGATGAAAAATTGTGATCGACATTGCTTAAAACCGGTAAGGGGATGGTGCAGATGCAAAGATCGCCCTGTAGTTTTTGCTCGCCCTCCTTTGTCTTGTAAACAACGCTTACACCATCTGCCGTATTGGTTATTGCCGTTACTTCCGACTGAAAGCGGATCATTTTACCTACTTCTTTCTCAAATGCTTTTGCTATCATATCCATTCCGCCAATGGCCTGGAACATGGTCATCTGCAGTTCATAGGTATATTCCGCCACGTTATAGAAATCGGGATCCATAAGACCAGAACTAAGAATGGATGTCAGCGGCCAGGCATCGGCAAGGGTACCGGGTTTATCGCCGGCCCCGGGCGGGGTGCTATAACCACGGCGCGCGGAGGCGCGGTAAAGTTTGTTGATGTCCAGCCCGCCTTCTGCGCGCAGGTATTCAATAATTTTTTCGGAGTCTTCTTTAGTCATCGCCAGGTCTAATTGTTTGTTATCAATCGCCTTGGCAAGCAATTCACTCATATAACCGCGCACATCGTTGTGTATTTCACGGACGCGGATTTTTTTATTGCACAATGGGCCCTTCCCCTCGCTAAAATAATAAGCAGATTCATTTACATTATTGTATACCTGTATCGGCACTTTTAGTTCTTTACAATAATGCAGCGTTAGTTGATGGTGGTGAGGAATGCGCGATGGGCCCGCATTATAATAAAGACCATCATCAAAACCTGCTGTCTGTGTTATGCTTCCCGTTTCGGTATTGGTTGCGTTTTTTCTCACACTCCAACAACGGCCACCAGACCGGTTTCTCGCCTCCAGTATGGTACACTGGTAACCAAGTTTTACCAGCTCATAGGCCGAAGCCATTCCTGCCAGGCCGGCACCTAAAATAATGATGTGCTTACCTGTGCCGTTTTTTTCGGCCGGTAACGGCTTTACCGGTGCCTCTTTCAACATTCCCAGCGCCAGCATTGCCGGATAGGTACCACCTGCCAGCATACCGGATTGGGACAAGAATTGCCTTCTGGTTAGTTTTCTCAAGTAATAGTTTTGGTTGTATAAAGTCGATCCTTTTAAAGTTATGAAATTTGGGCGAAAACCTGTTGCCGGGAGCAGAATTTATCTTTCGGGAGATGTACAGGAACCGGCTGTTTTAATCTAATAAATTACAACACTGGTTGATTCTGCTGGCACCTAAGCACTATATTTATTCCATCAAACCTGTATGTATGAACAAGTGCTGCTTTTCTTTTCTCGTTTTTACTGTTTCTTTTTTTCAGTTACACGCCCAGCAATTGACAAAACAGGATTACGCCCGGGCTGTTTCCTTTATTTCCTCTAATCTTTTTAATAAGAAAGTTTTCAATATCAACACCTCTTTTACCTGGTCTGCAGACAGTTCCGGCCTTTCTTTTTTAGATAACGGCAGGGATGGAAAGTTTTTCAATAAACTGAAATGGAAAACGATGAAGATTGAAACAATATTTGATCACGAACGGCTGGCAAAACTTTTAAGCGATTCATTAAAAAGGGAGATCAAATCTACAGACCTGCCTTTTAACGCCGTGAAATGTATCGATAAAACGCATGTAGAATTTAATATAGATAGCAAAGACTATTTACTCAATCTGGCTGATTATTCTTTAACCGCGAAAAAGAAAGAACCGGTCAATCCAATGGAAACAAGGTCGCCCGATGGAAAATGGATTGCCTATAGCAAAGACTACAATCTTTTTATTAAATCAACAGTAACCGGCCAGGTAAAACAACTAAGCCGGGATGGTATAAAAAATTATGAGTACGCCAGCTTCTATGGATGGGGCGATATCATGGAAGGCGAAAATGGCGAAAGGCCCCAACGTTTTGCAGTCAGCTGGTCGCCGGATTCAAAATGGATCGGTACCCATATTTGTGATCTGCGTAACGCAAAAAAAATGTACCTGCTCGACTGGAGTGCAGACAGTCTTTACCGGGCAAAACTGCTTTCTTATTACCGTGGTTCACCCGGCGATACCGATATGGTTTACACCACACCAGTTTTTTTTAATACAGCAACCGGTGAAGAAATACGAAAAGATGAATTCCGGAATGTAAATGCCGCAGGGTTTGAATGGACAAAAGAGCCTGGTGTGGCCTATATTGAAAACCGGGTTCGTGGCTACCAGGAAATTGATTTGTACCAATTCAACTGTAATAATAAGTCACTGGATTTGCTATATTCAGAAAAGAGTGCCACCAATATTGATAATTACGATTCAAGGGCGATTGACAGTAACAGCATCATTATTACTTCAGAAAAAGACGGCTGGAAACAATTGTATTTGCTGAACACAAAAGATAAAACGGTTCATCCAATTACAAATGGTGCCTATTATGTAAATGATATTTTGTACGTTGATAAAAAAACAAAAACGATCCTTTTTACCGCTTCCGGTAAAGAAGCCGGCCGCAACCCTTATTACCAGCATGCCTATACGATTAAACTGGATGGTACCGGCTTAAAATTGCTTACGCCGGAAAACAGCAATCATGATATCGCTGTGTCGCCCGATGGAAAATATTTTACCGATAATATTTCCACGCTGGATCAGCCGACCGTCTCTGTATTAAGAGAAACAAAAACCGGTAAAATCATAACTGTGCTTACGAAAGCCAATGTTGATGCGTTGCTGGCAATGCATTTTCATATGCCGGAAGCTTTTACCGCCATTGGACGCGATGGCGCAACTACTATCTATGGCGTCATCTGGAAGCCATCCAATTTTGATTCAACAAAAAAATATCCCGTAATTGATCAAACCTATACTGGGCCGCATACATATATGTATCCCAGGAATTTTGTTTCGGCCATTGCACGTTCCAACCAGGCCCTGGCAGAGCTGGGCTTTATCGTGATTACGGTCGACGGGTTGGGAACGGCCAACCGGTCAAAAGCTTTTCACAATGTTTCCTATAAGAACATGGGCAGGAATTTGCTAGACCATGTAATTGCCATACGCGAACTGGGTAAACGTTTTTCATGGATAGATACCAGCCGGGTGGGAATTTTTGGTCATTCTGCCGGTGGTTATGACGCCGGTCATGCGGTACTGGAATATCCTGATTTTTATAAAGTAGCGGTGGCCAGTTCGGGCGATCATGATTTCAGGATGGAAAAAGATTGGTGGCCGGAAATGTATATGGGCTGGCCGGTAGATTCAACCTATAACCCGGTTTCTAATATTACCATGGCCGGCAACCTGAAAGGCAAATTATTGATTGTACACGGCGGTATTGACGAAAATGTAAATCCCTCGGCCACTTTTAAACTAGCGGAAGCGCTGGTAAAAGCCAATAAAGAATTTGATATGCTGATAATGCCCAGTCAGCACCATGGCTATGCGCCAAAATACAATGACTATTTCACCAAAAAGAAATGGAATTATTTCGTAGAGCACCTGCTGGGTGCAAAACCGATCTGGGATTTTGAGTTGAAATGACACCGATCATTCCGTTGGTATTATTGAGATTCATTGCATATAATCATGTAACAAAATGAGGCTGCACGAAGCCTCCGACTTCGTGTCTGTTATGTTCTCACTGAACTCCGTTCAGCATTATTACACTTTCAATTCTCCCCAGCCAGTTCTGTAATTTCTTTTTACAAATGCATTGGCGGGTTCAAAATTGGTAATGCGCATATTGGGCCCATCCCACAATAGTTTTTTTCTGCCGGGATAGATAAACCCGTTCTTGCCATCGCTTTCCCGGTAATTATAGCTCCGTACCGCCAGGTTGCCCATCAATACGGTTTCTGCCAGCGGTCCACTTTTGTCGAATGAAGAACTGGTGTATGCGCCATAACCCTGTTTGCAGGCTTTTACCCATTGTTGCTGATGGCCTTCAGAACCATTTTCTACAAAGGGAAATTTACTTTTCGGCAGGTTGGCAGTTTTCATGGTTGCAGTAGGCAACAATGTAGCATTCCTTCCAAATAAGCCGGCCATCATTTTCCCCTTGCTGCCTTCAAAGATCATTCCGCCATCCCATTCTGCCAATGGTTCATCGGGTAGCAGTTCATCCGGGCGTTGTGGTTTTATTCCGCCATCGTACCAGATTAATTTTACCGGGCCCATTGCATCTCTTGCAGGAAACTGAATGGTGGTAACAGAAGACGGCGGGTAACTATCTGTATATATTTCTTCTTTAAAAAAGCCAGAATAAACCGAGCCAACGCTGCATTCAACAGATATGGGGTATTTTAATTGAAGGGCGCGGTAGGGTACATCAATAAAATGGCAACCCATGTCTCCTAAAGAACCTGTTCCAAAATCGCTCCACCCACGCCAGATGGCCGGAAGGTAAATGGGGTTGAAATCGCGCGCTGGTGCGGTACCCAGCCACAAATCCCAATCCAGCTCTTTGGGAATATCAAATTTGCCGGTGGGTGTTGGTATACCCTGTGGCCATGTTGGCCGGTTGGTCCACACATGCACCGCATGCACATCGCCAATTACGCCCGCTTGTATCCAGGTCTCAACGTTCCTGGTATCGGGCCCGCTGCTTCCCTGGTTGCCCATTTGTGTAACCACTTTATAATGCGCGGCTGCCTGGGTTAATATCCTGGCTTCATAAATATCATGAGTAAGCGGTTTTTCGCAGTATACATGTTTACCCAACTGCATGGCGGCCAGTGCAATGGTGGCATGCATATGATCGGGCGTGGTTACAATTACCGCATCAATATTTTTGCGCTCCTTTTCAAGCAATACCCTGAAGTCTTTATAATAAGGCGCATTGGGCCATTTTTTCCTGGCATTTACCGCCATGCGATCATCTACATCGCAAAGGGCCACAATATTGTCGCTTCCATTATTATAGGCATATGGCAGGTTCACTTCTGCTTTTCCGCCTGCGCCAATGCCCGCAATATTTAATTTATCGCTGGGTGCGGTAAAGCCACGGCCCAGTACACGGCGGGGCACAATATAAAAACCAGCAGTGGCAAGGGCCATATTGCGGATGAACTTTCTGCGGCTTTGAGAGGAAATCTTTTTCATGATACAATCGTTTTGTCGTCAATCGTGCGATGTCAATCGTGAGTAAAATTCGAAATGGAATAACAAGATAATATTTATTACCTGATATTGGATCTGGTTTGGGTTCTTCGTTTTTGTTCGTCCAGATTAGTGCTTCTTAGTGTTGGCAAACTGGTCAAACAAACCGCCCTGCACAAATTGTGGCCTTTGTAAATGAAGACCGCATACTTCGTTTAATTTATCTACCAGGTAAACTGTTAGTTCGGGTGAAAAAGCTTCATCGTGCATGTGCATGAAAAAATACAGTTCCCGCAAACCATGATCCAGCCAATACTTAATCCGTTCCACCCATTCATCTGTTCTTGTAAAATCGGTTTTGTGCAGGCTGTTGCCCACATACCGGATAAATGTTTTTGGAACGCTGAGTTCCATATGCGCGCAATCTCTTCTGCCTGCCGTATCTGTAATTACCGCGCCTATTTTTAAAGAACGAAGCGTGTCGAACAATTCTTTATTAATGGTCTTGTCTGAAAACCAGTCGGGATGCCTTACCTCAAGGAAAAATGCCAGATCGGTGGGCAGTGTTTTCAGATAGGCGAACAATTTGTCGCGTTGTTTAGGACTGTACTTTTCGTTTACCTGTAAAAAAATGGGACCAAGGTTATCGCCAAAAGCCAACACGCCTTCAAGAAAAGCCGTAGTAAGAAAATCAACGTTGTTGAACCCGCTGTAGTGGCTGATACTATTGGTTACCTTGGGGCAAAATTTAAAATCGCGGCCTGCGGCCCTGGCAGCCCATTTTGCTATCTCTTCGGGTTTGTAGATTTTGTAGTGGGTGGCATTTAATTCTATGGAATTATAATGTTTCACGTATTGATCCAGAAACTGCGCTTCCCTTGTTCCTTTAGGATAAATTTTTCCGATCCATTCTTTTCTTCCCCATTTGGCGCAGCCCAGGTAAACGAGTGGTTTTGTTTTTGTTTTTTTCAATACCAATTTATTTGCCGGTGGTTCCTTTGGCAAAGAAAAATCGATTTTGTCGAGTTCTTTTTCCGTTACGCGTCCAAATTCCATAGAATAAAAATAAAGTATTCATTTGATTTTTGCAGCGGCATCAGTCGCAGGGCATAGCCGCATTATTTATTGCGGGTTAATGGCCGGTATAATCACTGAAACCGTTTTATTATTTTGCATAAACACAAAGCCCCTGCTATCAGGGGCTTTGTGTTTATGGTACATTTATTTTTTATTTGTGGTGTGCGGTAAACTGTGCCATAAAATTTACTTTTCCTTCTTTGAGGCGCCAGATTTCCTGCAGGCTGGTAGTATCTTTTTTTCCTTTTTTGTTGGTTGAATATTCCCTTCCCCATACACATACCCATTCTTCATTCCTGTCGAGGCTTTTTGTGGAAATCCATGCGTCAACAGAGTCTGTGAGGGCCGTGTAATTACTACGCTCGCCTTTCCCTCCTGCCACTACACTATCCGGGCTACCACGAAATGTAAATCCATTGGCGAATTGTAGTGTAACGCTATCGGCCCAGAATGCCTTAGTGTCTTCCATTTTATTGTCCTGGTAAGCTTTCCAGATATCCAGTACTATTTTGGCATTTTTAGGATCGCCCATTTCAAAGGAAGAGGAATAGAGAGCCTTGAAAGCATAGTTATAACTGCTGTCTTTTTTTGCGGCTGTTTTAGCGGCAGCATCCTCTTTTTTTTCTTCAACAGCGGCTGTTTGCTGATTACAGCCAACAACAAAAATTGCGACGGCCAGTACAGAAAGGAACTTTCTCATACGTTTATGTTTTTGAGGTTAAAAAACAATTTTGGCGCAGAGGTGGGGGAAGAAACTATCAGCACCTTGATGATCGGGGTGTCGCCAATATCTGATAAGGTTGATGTTTTGAAAGTTTTTCCGGCAGAAAGATAACAAAGGATTTTGATAAGATCGATTTTCTTTATCCAAAAACAGCCTTTACCATGCCGCCATCTACGGTAATGGTTTGCCCTGTAATATAGCCGGAGGCCGGGCTTAGCAACCAGGTGGCCAATGAGGCAAAATCTTCCGGTCTGCCCAGCCTGCCTACGGGTATTTGCTGTATGCCCTGCCGGCGTGCATCCGCCGCCGCTATACCCGATTGTTCGGCCTTCTTGTTATAGATTCTTTCAATAGCGGGTGTATCGTGAGAACCCGGGCCCATTACATTTAATGTGATGCCGCTTTTTGCTATTTCCTGGCTCAGCGTTTTTACAAATCCCACCACGGCCAGGCGTATGGAATTACTCAGCACCAGGTTTTCCAGCGGTTGTTTCACAGAAGAACTTTCGATGTATACTATGCGGCCGTATTGATGTTGCATCATTTTTGGAACCAGTTGCTGCGTAATATTTACTTTCCAGCGAAGCAGGTTTTTGTATGCATTGTCCCAGTCTTCCAGGGTTGTTTCCATGAAAGTTTTTGCCGGCGGGCCACCTGCATTTATCAGCGCTCCATGCAATTGTCTTTCTCCAATAATGGCTGATATCTTGTCAATGGTTACGTCCTGTGTAATATCGCCCTCTATAATTTCTACCTGCGATGAAGCAACCGCTTTTAGTTCATTTAATTTATCCAGGTTTCTGGCTATGGCGATAATAGATGCGCCTTCATTGATTAATGAGACAGCGATGGCTTTGCCAAAACCGCTGGTGGCGCCCCCAACAACAAAAAGCTGATTTTTTATTCCCAGGTCCATACTGAAATTATTTTCCTTATAAAATTAGTCTTTGTAAGTATTCTTTTCGTTGCTAAAATAGTATGTCTGCAGAAAGACCCGCAAATGAAAAATATTCATGTGTGCAGGAAAACACAAAGACATCAAAAAACAATACCCAGCAACAAACAAATCATAACAATAATGGGAGACGGAAGTTTGGTAAAGAATAAAAGCGCGAATGTGCCTGCAATTACCAGCAGGTTAATAATGCTGACCGTGTTAAGCCCGGTTACGGATACGTCTTTCATCATATACAATGTTGCGGCCAGCATGATGCCTGCCACAGCCGCATTGATTCCTTCCAGCGCACGGTACACTGCAGCATATTTTTTTAAATTATGCCAGATGGGATAAAAAAATAAAACCAGCAAAAGACTGGGCAAAAAAATAGCCAGTGAACCAATAACAGCGCCGAATAGCTGCATCGGTGCACCGTGGTCTTTCATGGCAATGGCCCCGGTAAAGGACGCGATGGAAAAAACAGGTCCGGGTATGGCCCTTACTATTCCTGCACCCGTGTAAAACTCCTCACGGTTGATGCTTATTACCGATTGTTTTTTATCCTGGTTTTTTTTGATCACAATTTGTGATTTGGGGCGTTCTACAAACTGTTCGTACATGAAAGGGATCAAGACCTGTCCGCCGCCAAAAACCAGGCTGCCCATGCGGTAGGTATTTTCAAAAAGATTAATCGGCCGCCGGCTATTCCAATCCTGTAACCTGGCAACTTCACTGGTTACACCGGCCGCAATAAATATTAGGGCAAACAACCATATATTCCACCATTTTATTTTTTGTGGTTGTACAGCGGTTTGCGGAATGCGTTTGCTGCTGAGGTTGGTAACAAAACCTGCCAGCAGAATGAGTAATGGAAAAATAAATGGCGCTTTAAAAAAAATAAATGAAGTGATAAGCGTTACCAGAACAATTATCTGTGTAACGGTGTTTTTTACCGCTATCTTAAAAGCATAATAGGCTGCAAATGCCAGGAAGCCCACCGCCATAGGTGCAATAAATTTAAATATATCTGTTTTGAGTGTTTTTTGGTTAATGTATTCCAACAGGAAAGACAAGGCGCCCATTAATGTACAGGCTGGCAGTATCCAGATGATCAGCGTTAAAACTGCCAGCGGAACACCCCCTCTTTTATAACCAATAAGTGTAAGCGTTTGAGTAGAAGAAGCCCCCGGCAGCAATTGACAAAATGAATTAAAGTCAAGCAATTCTTCCTCTGTAATATCTTTTCTCCTGTGAACAAAAGTTTTCAGCATCATACCAAAATGACCCTGTGGCCCCCCAAAAGCTGTAATGCTGTGCAGGAAAACGGCTTTTAGAAAAGGTATGTGTCGGAGCAAAACCATCAGGGCAAAAATTTCTATATCCTTTGATTGTACAATTTATCAATAGGAAGAGTATTGGCCAAATCGATTTTAGCATTACCGGTAGTAATGATACAATTCAATTTCCTCACGCACTTTGTCCGGCACCAGGTAGCGGACAGATTTGCCCTGTTTGATCATATCACGGATATGGGTAGACGAAATTTCAAGAAGGGGCGCTGCTGCTATTTCAATATTTGCCCCGGCGGGGTTATTGATCGGGAAGCCCGGTCTTTTGTATATCCTGAATTTGTACTCCCGGATTAATATGTCAGCATTTTTCCATTTCTGCAGGTTTTGAAATCCATCGCTTCCCATAACAATGGAAAATTCATGGTCCGGGTGTTTTTCTTTCAGATAGGTGAGGGTATCAATAGTGTAAGAAGGTCTGGGAAGATGAAATTCAATATCACTGGCCTTTAAGTTGTTTTCGTCTTCTGTAGCCAGTTTTACCAGGTGCAGGCGGTGGTATTCATTAAGCAGGCCAGCCGATTCCTTAAAAGGATTCTGCGGCGATACGACCAGCCACAGCTTTTCCAGATCTGTGTTCTGCGCGAAATGGTTGGCAATAATGCAATGACCAATATGAATAGGGTTAAACGAGCCAAAATACAGTCCAATTTTCATATTATATTGTAAATCATTGTTTTACCATGATTCATTACAAGGCTATGCTTCTACAAAAATGTTCTGTGCTTCATTTAGCCTAAGGCTTAGACTGTAACCCGAAACACTGATAGCTATTGGGTCTCCCATGGGAGCAATCTGGTCTACCCGGATCTCTTCACCTGGCACACAGCCCATTTCCATCAATTTTAGAAAGATATCATTGTTTTCAAATGACTTTATTTTCACAGTTTGTCCTACGGGTATTTCTGATAATCGTCTTAACATTGTGGCGCAAATCTATGCTGTATTACAGGTAAATTATTACGACTTTTGGAAATGCCTGATAAATCAACTGCATCCCCGGTTCAATTTCATTTTCTGCAGGAAAGCAGTCTTCCAAAAGATCGCAGAAGATTAAAGGCATTTATTGAATCCATTTTCAAAAAAGAAAAGACGGCGCTAAAGTCGGTGTCCTATATCTTTTGTTCCGACGACTATCTTCTTGGTATCAATCAGCAATTCCTTAAGCATAATTATTATACCGACATTATCAGCTTTAACCTTGCCCCGGGCGGCGCACCGGTAGAAGGTGAAATATATATTAGCCTGGACAGGGTTAAAGAAAATGCTAGCGGTTTGGATGAATCTTATACCACTGAGCTGCACCGGGTAATTTTCCACGGCGTTCTTCATTTTTGCGGGTATAAAGACAAGCTTGCTGATGATGTTAGACTTATGCGCAAAAAAGAAGAACAATACATAAGGGCCTATTTCCGCTAATCCGGCCAATACAAGTTAAGAAGGTATCAGCTTTCGACCCTTTCATTAAATAGGACAAACAACTTATTGTTCCACGAATCACAGTTTCAGGGTGAAACTGTGATTCGTGGAACATCATCTCACATTATCTTCGCACTATGGCCAGAAAAGCGACAGTTCCAAAATCAGATCTCACGCCAGATATGCTCAAGTTTCGTGAGAAAAGAAAATGGCAGATTGCGCTAAGACGGTATGTTCTTGAACAAAAATCAAGTGTTGACTACGCCCCCTACTTCGGGTTAGATATCGCTAGTCTCCGGCGGTGGTTTGAAATACAATTTGATGCCGGTATTGGATGGGCTGATTTCGCGCACAAATGGCAGTTCGACCATATTATCCCAGTAGCCTACTTCGATTTTAGCAATGACCAGGAATTAAAAATGTGCTGGAACTTTACCAACCTAAGGGTGGATGTATTGGAGGGACCCAAGAACTCAGCCCATTACCTGGACATACTGGCTGCAAAAAACTATTTTGAACAGCTTTATAAGGAAACCTCCTATACACCCTGCCTGGCGCTATTGAAGAAAATTGATATGCTCAGCGCCTCAGCAATGGTCAATGCACAAAAACAACGGGACTTTATAAACCAGCACCGGTCCTACCTGGATATGCTGCAGAACTATTCCTCCTTTGAATTCGAATTACTCAATAGCGGAAGAACAATAGACGAGGTTTCCAGGGAAGTCGCCTTTCTCAAAAAGTTTTAGAGTAATTTTGCCCACATGTTTCCAGAGTATGATGTAATTGTAGCGGGTGCAGGGCATGCCGGCTGTGAGGCCGCGGCAAGCGCTGCCAATCTTGGTTCAAAAGTGCTTTTGATTACCATGAACATGCAGACCATCGCACAAATGAGCTGTAATCCGGCCATGGGTGGCATCGCCAAAGGGCAAATTGTAAGAGAAATTGATGCGCTTGGCGGATATTCCGGAATCGTATCTGACCTAAGCACCATCCAGTTCAGGATGCTTAATAAATCCAAAGGCCCGGCCATGTGGAGCCCCAGGACACAAAATGACAGAATGTTGTTCGCTGCCAGTTGGCGCGAGAAGCTTGAGCAAACGCCCAATGTAGATTTCTACCAGGATACAGTAGTCGGGCTTCTTATAAAAGACAACCAGGCATATGGTGTAGTGACAGGACTTGGAAATCAAATCAAAGCCAAATCTGTTGTCATTACCAGTGGCACTTTTCTAAATGGTATTATACATATCGGGGAAAAACGCTTTGGTGGAGGGCGTGTAGGAGAAAAAGCAGCAACTGGCATAACCGAACAACTTGTATCATTAGGTTTTGAAAGTGATCGTTTGAAAACCGGCACGCCTCCCCGTGTTGACGGACGAAGCCTCGACTACTCTAAAATGGAAGTGCAGGAAGGCGACACAGAAATTACAGGGTTCTCCTATCTTGATTCAAAAAAAATAAAAGCCGCAGATCAGCGAAACTGCTGGATAACCTATACTTCCCAACAAACACATGATATATTAAAAACCGGGTTTGACAGAAGTCCGATGTATACAGGCAGGATAGAAGGTATTGGTCCCCGCTACTGCCCCAGTATTGAAGACAAAATAAACCGTTTTGCCGAACGCGACAGACACCAGATTTTTGTTGAGCCAGAAGGATGGAATACCGTAGAAATCTATGTCAACGGGTTCTCCACCTCACTCCCGGAAGAAGTTCAATACGAAGCAATTCGTACTATACCCGGTTTTGAATCTGCCCGGATGTTTAGACCTGGCTATGCTATTGAATATGATTTTTTTCCACCTACACAACTTTCCTACTCGCTCGAAACAAAAGCCATTGGCCACCTATTTTTTGCCGGCCAGATCAATGGTACAACCGGTTATGAAGAAGCCGCCTGCCAGGGTTTGATGGCTGGGATCAATGCCCACCAGAAAGCTTTTAACCTGGAACCATTTATTTTAAAAAGAAGCGAAGCTTATATTGGCGTACTCATTGACGATCTTATTAGCAAGGGAACTGAAGAACCTTACCGTATGTTTACCTCGCGCGCCGAGTTCAGGACCCTGCTCCGGCAGGACAATGCAGATCTCAGGCTCACCGAAATGAGCTACCGTCTGGGACTGGCTTCGCAGGAAAGAATGGAAAAAGTACTTACCAAGAAAAATGCGGTAACAGAAATAAATACCATTCTAAAAGATTTTACAATAGACCCTTCTGCCATTCAATCGCTTTTAATAGAAAAAGACTCGGCTCCCCTGCAGCAAAAGCAAAAAGCCAGTCAATTAATTCTTCGTCCGCACATCACGCTTTCCACGTTAATGAATGCCATTCCCTTATTGCAGGAACGATTACAACCATATCCTGCAGAAACCCTTGAACAGGCCGAAATTCAATTAAAATATGGCGTTTATATAGAAAAAGAGCAGGAATTAGTGAAAAAAATGGCCCAATTGGAAGATCTGCAAATACCACCCGGTTTCAATTATGACCGCATTAATTCGCTATCAAATGAAGCCTTGCAGAAGTTTAAAAAGATACAACCCCGCACCTTAGGCCAGGCCAGCCGGATAAGTGGTGTAAATCCAAGCGATGTACAAATCCTGATGATTTTTATGGGCAGATGAGGGCTATTTTAAATTTTGAATTATAAATTTTGAATTCGTTTGCCTGGTTAATCCCCTTAATGCAAAATTCAAAATTTACAATTCAAAATAATTTACAGTCCATATTTTGCACTAATCTCCAACATTCGTTCAATCGGCTTTTTGGCAGCAATTCGCAGATTTACGTCCATAATTATCTCCGGAAGCTCATATTTCATGCATAAATACAGTTTTTCCAGTGTATTTAGCTTCATGTGCGGACAATCGTTACAGGCACAACTATTATTGGGTGGCGCAGGTATAAAAGTCTTCTCCGGCGATTCTTTCTGCATCTGGTGCAGTATACCGGTCTCTGTTGCCACAATAAATTCTTTTGCAGCATCCTGTTTCGAAAACTTTAGCAAGCCCGTGGTAGAGCCTATATAGTCTGCAATACGCAGGATAGGTTCTTCGCATTCCGGATGCGCAATCAATTTGGCATTTGGATGCCTGATTTTAAGCCGCGTAATCTTTTCCAGGCTAAATATTTCATGCACCATACAGGCCCCGTTCCACAATACCATATCGCGCCCGGTTTTCTTTACCAGGTAGGCCCCCAGGTTTTTATCAGGGGCAAAAATTATTTTTTGATCCTTCGGCAGGCTTTCAACAATTTTTTGGGCATTGCTGGAAGTGCAAATAATATCGCTCAACGCCTTAATGCCCGCACTGCAATTGATATACGAAATAACCAGGTGATCCGGGTATTTTTCTTTGAACTTCCGGAACAAATCGGGCGGTGCGCTGTCTGCCAGCGAGCATCCCGCTTTCAGATCCGGCAGCAGCACTTTTTTTGTGGGGTTGAGAATTTTTGCGGTTTCCGCCATAAAATGCACGCCGGCAAAAACAATCATATCCGCCTCCGTTTTTTCTGCTTTTTGCGCCAAACCCAGACTATCGCCAATAAAATCCGCCACATCCTGGATATCCGGCTCCTGGTAATAGTGCGCCAGCACAATGGCATTTTTTTCTTTTTTCAGCCGCTCAATTTCCGCAAACAAATCAATCGTTGGATCCAACTCAATATCCAGGAATCCGACCTTTTCTAAATTTTCCTTTTTATTAGCTATCTGCACATCCATAATATATATAGTATACTATTTTTTATATAAATCTATTATTACTATAACGGTGAATTAGTGGATATTAATTTTATAAAACATTAGGTATTTATAATTATCCGACTTATCAACATCAATCCACATCTGCCTAACAATAACAGATCTGTACTGGTATTGGTTTTAGCAAGGTTATTAACTTCTGTTAATATAAAAAGGACCGTAAAACTATTTTAAATAAAATACCTGTGTGGAACAATAATAACTCAGGGCCTTTTAACATTTTTTATTGTCCGTTACAGCATACAATATTTACCCACTGATTCATAACAACCGATCCCTGTTGCGCTAACGGGTTACCCACAATTAAAATAAGCTTATCCACAAGCTTATTTTAATCTGTCAACAGCACCTCCTATCCGGTTTAGCAAGCCACTATGCCCTAAAAATAGGGAGGTCCAAAATTAATAAGGGCCGGCTGGCTTGAAGTGGATCTAAAAAGGCCAGAAAGCCGCTGTTGAAGCAAGTTTCGGGCATTTTTCCACAATTTGTTCATATGCTAAATTACCCTATTTTTGCCATCCTGTTTTTAAAAAAGGAAAACACACTTATTTATTATGTCAATCATTCAGAGAATTCGTGACAAGGCTGCCTGGTTCTTATTTATTGCTATCGGAGTATCGTTGCTTGGTTTCCTGGTACAGGATGCATTTGTAGGTAAAACCGGCAGGGGATTATTTGGTGGTAACACAAATACGGTCGGCTCGGTAAACGGAAAAAAAATTGAAGCAATCGAGTATGAGCAAAAAATAAAACAAATGGAGGATCAGTACCAGCAAATGGGCTATCCTATGAATGATATGATGCGCCAGAGTGTAAGGGAAAGTGCGTGGAACCAAATTATTGGTGAAAACAATATTAATGAAGAAGTAAATAAGCTGGGCCTTAGCGTTACACCAAAAGAACTGGACGATATGTTGTTTGGTCCCAATGCCCCTGAAGAATTTAAAAAACAATTTACCAATGAACAGGGCGTGTACGATGTAAATGCTGCAAAAAATGCCATTGCACAGTTGCGTAAACAAAAGACCGCACAGGCAGATAACTTTAATAATATATACCTGCCGGCATTAGTAAGCAACCGTTTGCACGAAAAATTCGTGTCTATGCTGTCTAACAGTACTTACTTTCCAAAATGGATGCTTGAAAAGTTGAACAGTGATAACAACAGCATGGCTGCGGTTTCTTATGTAAATGTTCCCTACAACACCATTTCCGACAGCACCGTTAAAATAAGCGATGATGAAATTACTGACTATGTAAATAAGCACAAGGATGAGTATAAGCAGGAAGAAAGCCGTAGCATTGCCTATGTTGTTTTTGATGCTTCTGCTTCCGCAGCGGATACTGCCACCCTGAGAAATAGCCTGGAGTTGCTGAAAAAAGAATTGGCGGCAACCCCCGAAGCAGATATCCCTACTTTCCTTGCAAAGAATGGCAGCCAGATAAATTTTATGGATAGCTATATTTCCAAAACAGCCATCCAGGTGCCCAATAAAGATTCTATTATGGCTTTGCCCAAAGGCGGCACATACGGGCCTTATACAGACGCCGGCAATTTAACCATCGCCAAAAAAATAGATGAAAAAGTGTTACCCGATTCAGTGAAGGCGAAACATATATTAATAGCCACCGCCGACAGAAGTGGCCAGCCATTGATGTCTGACAGTGTTGCCGAAAAAAGAATCGACAGTATTAAACTGGCCATTGATCACGGTGCAAGGTTCGATAGCCTGGCATCAAAGTATTCTGATGACCCCGGTAGTAAAGCCTTAGGTGGCGATCTTGGTTATTTTGCCAACGGCAGAATGGTAAAAGAATTCAATGATTTCTGTTTCAGCGGTAAAACCGGGGAACGGAAAGTAGTGAAAACACAGTTCGGCTATCATTTAATAGAAATAACAGACCAGAAGAATTTTAACCCGGCATATAAAATTGCTTATCTGTCTAAAACCATTCTGCCCAGCACGGAAACGGAAGATAAGGCTTCCGGCCTAGCCAGCCAGTTTGCCAGCGAGAGCCGCACCGCAAAAGCATTTGATGAGAACCTTAAGAAACACAACTATAATAAATTACTGGCTGCAGATATTAAGCCCAATGATATGACTATACCCGCGTTGGGCAGCAGCCGCCAGCTGGTTAAATGGATATATGGAGCAGACAGGGGCGATGTTTCCGAAATGTTTACAGTAGACAGCAAACAGGTTGTAGCAACGGTAACAGAAATTAATAAGGAAGGACTTGCCAGCGCCACCAAAGCAAGGCCCATGGTTGAATACATCATACGTAACCAGAAAAAAGCGGAACTGATAAAAAAGAAAATTGGCGCCGCCAGCACGCTGGAAGCAATAGCTGCGGCAACCAGTCAGCAGGTATCAAAAGCCGACAGCCTGTCGTTTTTATCACCGTTATTTCCGGGTGCCGGGCAAGAAGGTAAAGTAGGCGGATATGCTTTTAGTGGAGCAGCAAAGGGAAAAGCATCTGCCCCCATAGAAGGTAATGGAGGTGTTTATAGCATCCGCACCGAAAACGTGTACGCAAAATCAAATAATGGGGCCGGCATAGAACAGCAAAAAGCCAGCATGATCCAAAACCAGAAATCAGCAGCTTCCGGAAGGAATGTAATAGAAGGAGCGCTCAAAAAAGCATCAGACATTAAAGACACCAGGAGCAAAATTTTCTAATATAGTTTTTTACGTGGAAGGGTCTCATTGTTGTTACAATGGGACCCTTTTTTATTTAGAACAAATCCGCTTTAATAAGGGTTATAATGCAGGGAATATCCATACCGGGAACCACATTCTGTACTAATTTTGCAAAGCAGCCCCGGGTCGCCCTGGATTTAAACAAATCAAGTATGAGCAACGATACAATTGTAAATAAAGTAGCCGAAAGCGGGTTGGTGGAAATTGACCTGGAAAATTTTTATCCAAAAGGTGAAGTGGTTGTATTTGATCTCAAAGACTATTTGTTTATGGGGTTAATTTTAAAAGAAAAAGACTTCCGCGAAGCCCTAAAAAAACAGGATTTTACACCCTTCAGGGATAAACTGGTGGCGGTGACCTGTAGCGCCGACGCCATTATTCCGGTATGGGCATATATGCTGGTGGCCAGCTACCTGCAGCCACTGGCCAGGGAACTGGTAATGGGCGATGCAGATTTTTTACACAGGACCCTTTTTCTTAGAAATATCCAAGCAATTAACTCCACTGCATACCAGGATAAAAGAGTTGTAATAAAAGGCTGCGGTGAACTGGAAACGGGTCCGTTTGCATACCTTGAAATAACCAAACTGCTGAGACCAGTAGCCAAAAGCATTATGTATGGAGAGCCCTGCAGCACTGTACCGGTTTTTAAAAGATCTGCAGAAGCCGAAAAATAGCATGGTACATCCAAAAAAAGTGTATGCATAACTGCTAGTAAAATACATTGGCATAAAATACAACGGCATTAATTTTAATTGGCAGGCCTTCTTGTTTCTTCCTGGTATTGCTCCAATATTGGGGCGCTTCTAAAATACCACTAAAGGGGTATTGCGTGTTTTGTCGTCTCAGGCTAACTTGACAGACTATTGTAACCCTTTGTAAAACAACATCCGCTCCCCGGAACAACACCTTGTTGCAGCAAAAACATTATTACAGTAAACAAGACTACATAATGTATAATTGGGCAGTTATCATTGTATAGACTGAATTGCATTATATACCAGCATAGCCCCGATAAAAATTGCATGTGTAATAATGGCAAAACATAAGGTATACATATCGTCTACTTACCAGGACTTGAAAGAACACCGCAAACAGGTCATCGAGTTTTTTAATAAGAAAACGATTAAGGAAAACTTTGACCTGTTAAGTATGGAAGGATATGTGGCAGACGACATAGAGCCAGCCATGGAATGTATTGAGGATGTAAAGGATTGTGATATTTATATATTGATCCTGGCCAATCGTTATGGATTTATTCCACCCAAAAACAATCCAGGGGAAATATCCGTAACCGAAATAGAATACAATACTGCAGTAGCGGATCCCCAAAAAACAATACTTGCTTTTTTTGCCGATGAAACAGATCCGCAGTTTACGCCCGACAACGATGCGGATGAAGCGCTACGGGAAAAAAAGAAAAATAAACTGATTACTTTTAAGACAAGGGTCCGGGAAGCAAGGCTTACGCATCCGGAACCTTTTGTATCCTCCTATCACCTGACCCTGCAGGTTGCAGAATCGTTAATGCGCAGGTCTTTTTTAGCGTACAGGCTGGATGCAACCCGGGCTTATTGCTGCGACAGGGTTCCGCAGTTTTCACGTTTCCTGATGGCACGTGCCGGCAACCCGTTTAAGACAATTATAATTTATGGTGATAGAAAGGAACTTGGCCTGAACCTCATTAACCGGTTTAATATTTTTACACTGGACCTTGAAGAAGATGCCATACAAAACCAGTTGGTAAGTTTTGAAGACTTCCTGGTAAGCGAAGATTATGCTCAAAACCGCAATAGCCTGCTGGTATATATTTATGATAAATTTTTCCCCAATAACCCATTACAGGAGGTATCCGTTAACTCATTTCTGACAGCCTTCAAAATGCCAGCAATGCCGTTGGTGTTTGTCATTAATTGCGATGCTTCTATGTTTGAAGACAATCAAATGGGGTTTATAAAAACTTTCGTAGAAGAATTATACCAGGCAACCCAGGAACAACCACCGCCACGCATTTATCTTTTTCTGAATATTGAAGACAATACCCGCTCAGCCACACTGGAACAACAACTGAAACAATTGCAACAATTGCCCAACCAGCAAAAATATTTGTCTGTGTTGCCACGCCTGCAATCTTTAAGTCCCCAGCTGATTAAAACCTGGATCATTAATTATATAACACCCAGCCCGGGAAGGGCGGAAGAATTAATGGATACCTGCTTTAGTAACCTGTGTACGCCATTGAGCATGTTCGAGGCAGATAAAAAAATACACGCTCTTATAACAGAAATCAATAATAACAATGCTGATATTCTTAAAATAATTAACTAAACATACAGCTATGACTATTGAGCTTGATACTATTTACCTGAACAATAACGCTATCGACTATGTGGCAGACGATGGTTTAATTAAAGCCGTAGAGATTGCTATCGCCCTGGGCAAGCCGCTGCTGGTAAGTGGTGAACCCGGAACAGGGAAAACAAAACTGGCCGATTATGTAGCCATGCAACTGGCCACTCAAACAGCGGGCCGGCCATTTGCATTTTTAGATACGCCCTTTATTTTTAATACAAAGTCCACATCAGTATCAACCGATCTATTTTATTTTTATGATGCGGTGAGTCACTTCAGGAGCCAGCATGCCGATACAACCACCGAACAATTTATTGAGCTGAAGCCAATGGGCCTTGCCATTGCACAAACCCATGGCTTAGACAGCCCGGATTTGCTGGGGATTAAAAAAATAGAAAACCTTTCTGATAAATACCTGGATCCAAAACCACGCAGCAGTGTTGTGTTGATTGACGAAATTGACAAGGCGCCGCGCGAATTTCCCAATGACCTGCTCAACGAAATGGAGCATTACCGGTTTGATATAAAAGAGATCAACCAATCGGTAAGCCGCTGCAGCAGCGATTGCCGGATACTGGTGATAATGACCAGTAACTCTGAAAAAAACCTTCCCAATGCATTTTTAAGACGCTGTGTTTTTTACCATATTGGCTTTCCTGATAAAGACAAGCTTTTGCAGATTGCAAAGAAGAGATTGATGATTGCAAATGGAGAATACGACGCCTTGCTTGAAAAAGCCATTGATGAATTTAATGTTATCCGCAACCGCGCCATGAATAAAAAGCCCTCAACCTCAGAATTTCTTGATTGGGTGAACCTTTTAAAGCATTACAATCTTTTAAACAACAACAGCTTTGCACCCGATAATAAAGATCCGTTGTATGAGGCTACCAAAACCACACTTATAAAAAACTACGAAGACCTGCTGATTGTAAATAATAAAGCCGCTGTATAATTACCGGGCTTAACAATGGACAAGCAAACGCAAATAAAAGAAGACAGTAATGCAAAGACCCAGCAACTGCCGATGGGGCAGTTGTTTTATTTGTTGTACAGCAATGGCTTCAGGGTAAAGCCCGATGATTATATAGAAATGCTTAAGATTACAGAGCGTTTCGGATCGCACAGTATTGATGATACGGCAAAATGGATTTGTCCCATTATTGCCACCAATGAAACCGAACAAACAAGGTTTTATAATATTATTGAACAGTATAAAAAACTGTCATTGGCCGAAACCGGCAATGTACAGGTAATAAAGCGTTTTTTTCCGCGCCGCATTAAATATGCCATAGGGTTTGGCCTGGCGGCATTGCTGCTGCTAATCATTTTTCTTTCGCTGCCCGTTACAAAATCTAAGCTAAACGAAACCAACAAAGAAAGAAGTGTAGAAAAAGGAAAGCCATTGCTTTTTGATGCTTCAACGATGCTGTCTGACCATGCTGCCGATACAGCTAACATACAGTTTACCTGGCAGTTTGATGATGGCCGGAAACAGGAAGGCGTAAGGGTATCGCATGTTTTTAATACGCCCGGCAGCTACCTGGTGAAAAGACAATTTTCTTCCAAATCTTTAACCCTAAATAAAAAATCAGATTCCCTGCTTGTTCATGTATGCAATGATTTACCCACAGTAAACATCAACCTTCCCGGGGCACCGGTGTTGGCGGGCGAACCCCAGACCCTCACCGCTACTGTGGATGCAGAGGCCGGCACGGTTTCTTATTATCAATGGAGCATTAATGATTCTTCTTTTTCTACATCCTCTCCCATTGCAAGGCAAATTGTTTTTTCAAAGAGCGGCGACTACAACCTGGCGTGCAAAGCCGTTGTAGACAGTGTCAACTCGCCCTGCACAGGGTCTGATAATAAAATAATCCACGTGCAGGATGACGGCATACATTATGCTGCCGTTTTTTCTGCCAGCCGGCCAGGATCTTATGCCGGCAAGCCATCATTAAAATGGTGGGTAACACTGGTTTTATTATTGCCTGCCACAGTGGCCCTTTTGTATAGTCTGCTTAAAAGAAAACCAAAAGAAGCAACCCTGCAACAGGGCACTCCGGCCACGGTGGCATTAAACAAAGGACCCTACGAAATCCCTTTCGGGCAAAACGATACGAAATTTATACAACAGGAGCGGGACCTGCGGCGCACTTTAATACAAATGAGGTACAAAGCAGAAGAAGAAACACTGGTATTAAATGTACCGGGCACCATTAATGCCATCATCCGCTCCGGTGGTAGCCCTCAGCTGGTGTTTGCACCGCTTACACAACAACAACAATACCTGATATTGATAGACAGGTCCAATCCAAAAGGCATGTTAACACGGCTGTTCGCCTACCTGGCCAAAACCATAGCAGATGACGGTATACCGGTGACCATTTTTTATTACGATAAGAACTGGGTTTCTTATAACGACAAACATCCTGCGGGACAAACATTACAGCGGCTTGCAGAAACGTACAACATAGCCACCCTGCTGATATTTGGAAAAGCGCATGAACTGGTATACAACGCGTATCCGCTTATTGAAGAAAAATACCTGAAAGAACTGGGCCGCTGGCAAAGCAAAGCCATTATTACTCCATTGCCGGTGAAAGACTGGGCGGTGAAAGAAAAGGTATTGCAGGAGTATATTATTCTGCTGCCGGCAGACGTGTTGTCGCTTCAAAAACTAATACCGGCACTCAGGGAAAAAATAAAGCCTTCCAACAGCTTGCCCGAACAGCCCGAAACAGAACAATATTCGCTGCGCGAAAAAGATTTCCGCAATGTAAGTGAACTAAAAGCATATTTTGATAATGATGAAACGATGTTTCAATGGCTTTGTGCCATTTGCATTTATCCCAGGATTAAATGGGAAGTAATGGTAGAAATAGGAAAAGCGATTCTTGATAAATATGGGGAACCAGAAAAACTGAACTACAGCAGCTTGCTGAAACTTTGCCGCATACCATGGATGCAGCAGGGCGTGTTTCCACAAACAACCAGGCTGGAATTGCTGAAGCAGCTAACAGTAGACAATGAAATTTGCGCCCGGGAAAGATTGCTGCATATGCTGGACTATTCTACCAGTATTTACGGAGAGGACGGCTATTTTTTCGAAGAAGAAAAAAAACGCCAGCAGCTGACCAACCGGTTTATTCTGCATGCCAATAATCACGAACATTATCAACAGTATGTCAACAGCCGGGAAGCGTTTAAAAAATTGTGGAAGAACGATGCCATACTGGACATGCCATTAAAAAAATACCTTGATAAAACCAACGGCGATGGCTGGCAAACACCCATAAAAAACGGCAATGAATCGGTAGGGTTATCGGCCTACTTCCAGCTGCAGGAAATAACCATTAATAAAACAACCAGGCTGAAGAAATTGCTGGCTGCAGGAACAGCAGTTTTATTGGGAGGCCTGTGGGCATATATGGGCTATGGTGGCGGAGCGCCGCCATTTGCGCTTAACCAGAACCGTCAGCAATACATACCCGTAGCCATTAAAGTAATAAAAAACTTTAACCAGTGTGGCGATACCCCGGGAAACAGGTTTGATAAGATGGATGGTTATTTTGAAATTGACAATGAGCGTATACCGGTTACCTATAATGCAAATGCTGCCATGGTATCCTTCGATCTGCCTTACCAGCGCATTGCTTCGGGAAGAGCAACTCTGATGCTGTCGTGGGATACAGGGAAATCAATACTAACACCACTGGTCTTTGCGAATCATCTTTTACCAGATACACTTACCGTTGCCTGCCTGGGAAAAAATACAGAGAGAAAAATGCTTTTGAATATCAGGTACAATGATACTGCGGGCTACCGGGATATGGAGGGTGTGCTTACCGATGTTTTGTCGCAATACAAGATTACCGCGCTGCAATCAGATTTTACTGATTCCTCAAGAATTGTTTATTATGAACCAAATCAAAAAGCCCGTGCAGATTCCATCGTTCAGCTAATAAAACAGTCGCTTTATATTGATATTAAAGAAGAATTTATAAGGGAAGAACGAACGCCGCCCGCAGTACCCATTTTGTTTTTAAATACCCAAACCACCAATGAAAAGAACGAAGGAAATACAGCGGCCGACGAATCCGGTAATTATTATCATAGCATGGGCGATGAAGCTTTTCAGAATAAAAAATATATGGAAGCGATCCAGTCGTATAAAAGAGCGGTTGCCGTGAATCCAAAAGACGCACTGGCCTATTACCAAACCGGCATATCTTATGAAATGCTGGGGAGCGGTTATTCCGAAGACGCCATTGATGCATATAATGAAGCTATCCGCATAAATGCCAGAGACGGACTTTACTGGTACAGAAGGGGAAGTGTTAAATACGGGCTTAAAAGATATGCAGAAGCCATCCCGGATTTTAATAAAGTTATCAGCCTTAATTCGGAGGATACCAGGCGGCAATACGCAAACACGATTTATTTCCGTGGCAGAGCCTATTATTTTATAAAAAACCTTACCAGTGCCTGTGCAGATTTCAAAAGATCGGCCGACCTGGGTGTTAAAGCCGGCAAGCAGGATTATGCCGCCTATTGTAATGGAAATACTGCCACGGCGCCAAAGCCGGATTGCAACAGGATATTTACCTCCTTAAAAGAGGCGCTGAGCGCAGACGCCGCGGTTGTTTGCAAACTTGATCTATCTAAAGAATATATGACAACGGTTCCCAAACAGCTATACGGTTTTAAAAACCTTACACAGCTTAATCTGGGTTCCAATACACTGCCACAAAACGAAATAGACAAATTACAGAAAGCATTACCGGCCTGTAAGATCATATATAGCCCACAGCAACAACAACAACAGGCAACGGAAAATGAGTTTGGATATATTGAACTGGATCAAAGCGGGTATACCGATGCAGCAGGTCAGCGATTGATGGAGACCGTTAGCCGGTTATTAAAAGCCCAGCCGCGGGGCAGGATACGGTTAACTGCATCATATGCGACGGCTGAGGAACAGAAAAAGCTGACAGGGTATATGAATACAATCGTAAATATGTTTGCAAAAATTGGAGTAAACACAAAAACACAGGTGGAGCAGCAAATAAGCAGCAGCCCGGATCTGAGGCAACAGCAACAAAATGCAGCGCCAAATAAAACAATGCGCATCAGGGTTACCGGTATTAACCTGAATGAGAACCTTAAGAAAGGCAGCTAGTAAACCATACATGCAGTGATTACTTTTTCACACCATAAAACAATACGATTATGACACTTTCAGCACACCTGTCAAATGAAACATCGCCCAAACGTATTCTTGCACTGGATGGTGGCGGCATACGCGGCGCGCTTACGCTGGGTTATCTTCAGCGTATTGAAGATATTTTGCGCAGGCAGCACGGGGGCGGCCCCGGTTTTACACTTAGCGATTATTTTGATTTGATAGGGGGAACCAGTACCGGGTCTATTATTGCCTCCTGCCTGGCCATTGGTATGAAAGTGGTGGATATAAAAAATATGTACATGGATTTGGGAGGCAGAATCTTTGGCAAGAAATACAAATGGTGGAATATCTTCCAGATTGATGATGTGCTTAAAGCAGGTTATAACGAGGCGCCACTGGAGCAGGAATTACAAAAAGCTTTTGGAGATATAACATTGGGCAGCGATAAGATAAAAACAGGTTTGTGTATTGTAACCAAACGGGCAGATACCAATAGCGTATGGCCCTTGCTTAACCACCCTGGCGGAAAATATTTTAACAGCGCCGATGGAACAAACAAAGATATTTTGCTATGGAAGGCCGTAAGGGCCAGTTCTGCAGCGCCTACTTATTTTCTTCCGCAGTTGATAGAAGTAGGTGGAGGCCTGGGAACAGCCGCATTTGTTGATGGCGGCGTAAGCATGGCCAATAATCCGGCATTGCAATTATTAATGGTGGCCACTTTAAAGGGTTTTCCTTTCCACTGGAAGATGGGAGCAGGTAATATTCTCCTGGTTTCTGTTGGAACGGGCCTGAGCCATTGGGCAAAGATTCCGCAGGAGGTATCAAAAAACAATTTATTAAACTGGGCACAACAGATACCCGATATGCTGATGCAGGATGCAAGCTGGAATAACCAGGCTATTTTACAATGGCTTTCGTCCTGTGATACCAGGTGGCCCATCGATGGTGAGATAGGCGACTTAAAAGACGACCTGATTACTTCGGGCGGAGACAATAAAGCATTGCTTTCTTACCTGCGGTATAATTTATGGATAGAGGCAAATACCCTTAATACCCTGATGAATAAAACCTATACACAAAAACAGGTAGATGATTTGGATGAAATGAGCAATGCAGACAGCCGGTTCGAGTTGTATGAAATTGGCAGTAAAGATGCAGCAACAAAAATTGCCGAATCGCATTTTCCTGATACTTTCAAAATTGCCCAATAAAATAGGAGATCACTTTAATTGTAGCTATAATCAACAAAAACAATATGCAACTGCTGGATCAGATCATTATCAACCGTAATGAAAATAATACAACGCAAATACAATTGCTGCAGGGCGATCTTTCTGCCATCCCAAAAGAACATGCAGCAGATATCCTGATTTTGTCTGCCTATCCCGGAAGCTATGTGCCCGTACCCAGGACTTTAATTGCTGCATTGTATAACAAGGGCATCGACGTGGCTGAAATGGCCAAAGACAAGGCGATTGACCTCCGCGACCAGCTGGGCTGCTGGCTATCTCAACCACTGAGCGGGCAACAGCAGGAACAATTTAATTTTAAAAGAATTCTTTGTTTTGAACCCAGCATGCAAACAAATGATCAGGCTGCTGTGGTAGGCAATATTTTTCGTTGCATTAATACGTTTGCGTTTAATGAGAATAACAATGTTATAGCCATGCCGGTACTGGCAAGCGGCAAGCAAAGAGTGCCGTTTGAAAAAATGTTGCCAGCCTTGCTGGATGCCAGTATTTTCTGGATGGAAAGCGGGCTGCCCATTACTTGTATAAAGCTGGTTTTGTTTTCTGAAGAACAGGCTGCTGTTGCCCTGCCGGTTTTTATAAGGGCAAGACAGCAAAACGAACTGAAACAATCGATGCGGAATGGCAATATAACGGGAATGGACGCCCTGAAAATGCTGGAAATAAAAAAACAGGAGCGGCTGCCGGGCGAAGAAAGCATGCAGATACTTACCTCAGAAATAAAGCAAATGGCGGAAAAGGAAAAAAGGGAAAATCCATTGCCTCCGCCTTTTTCGCCGGTACCCGCCCCTGCACAGGGGGCTGGCAATAAAAAAGCCAACCGGCCTTTGCCTTCGGCTCCTCCTGCTGCAGCCGGGCCCGTTGATATTCCTGGTGCGCCAATGCCTGCGCCCTTGCGTGGAAAAGACAGCAGTACGGAGATAAACAAAGCCGCAGCGAAGCCCGTAACACCAGGGGTAATTCCGGACGAATATGACTACTTTGTCAGCTATGCGCATAAACACACAGAAGAGGTGGAAGCATTTGTAAAAACAATGGAAGCCAGGAATAAAAACATCTGCGTTTTTTATGATAAAAGCAGTATTCCGGCTGGTGGATTGTGGATTAAACAGATTTCGGACGCTATCCAGAAATCAAAAAAAGTCCTGATTTTTTTATCGCCCGATTACAGCGCTTCAATGGTTTGCTGGGATGAATTTCAATGCGCCAAATTGATAGAGTACAATAGTAAAAAGCAAATCATTCAAACCATTTACCTCTATAATGATGCTGCCATGCCTCCGATAATGGGTATTTACAGCTGGGCCGATTGCCGCGAAGGCGACAAGGAAAAATTGGAAAAAATAGCCGCCAGCCTTGTCTCCTGAAAAGTTTCTGTATAACCTCGCACAGGTTGTTTAAAGGGCCGGTAAAAGATTGCTGTACCCCATTTGTAGTATTGCAGAACACATTTCTTTTTTTAATTTCAGTGCCCCTAATCTGTATCTCCATCCACCACCCAAATTCCAAAAACAACAGGAAGAAAAAGGACGCATAACGTCACCATCAACTACAAAATTTTTAGCATGAACAACAGTAAAATGCTTGTAAGAGGCCAGAAACAGGAACTGCCTGCAGCACCGGCCGAACAGGGGCTGCAATTAACCGAAGTCTATACCATTGCTGGTGCTACCCGCGAATTGACAGCACAGCACGAAATAGATTTGTCGGGCGATAAAGTAGCGGAGTTTGTTTTTGATGATGATACTACCTGGCTTTGCGATGCCGGTTCATTACATGATCTGTTTCCCGATGCAGACAGTCCCACCCGATCTGGCGAACCATTTGTATTGCCCTCCGCACTGGTGAACCCCAATAGCGACCGGGGCTTTTTCGGAGATATTGCCCTAAAGCTGGTAAGGGTGTTTATTAAAACCGGTGTACAGGACGCCGTTGGATCTATTGCAAAAAACCTGGAAGATAAGCACCTGGAAAATAAGGAAGGTTTATTCAGGCTTGATAAAGATTTTAACCTGCAGCCTTTTACTGCTGCGAAACCAGCATTGCCATTCCTCCTTTTTATTCATGGTACCAATTCTTCTACCAAGGGTGCTTACGGGCACCTGGCGGGTACCGAAACCTGGAATTTTATTCAGCGCCAGTATGGCGACAATGTACTGGCATTTCAGCACAGAACACTTACCCAAAGCCCGCTGGACAATGCCCTGCAACTGGCCGGGCTGCTGCCATCCGGCTCGGTGTTACACATTATAAGTCACTCGCGCGGCGGACTTATAGGCGATATTCTATGTCGTTACAACAGCATTGCCGGCGGAAACAAAATTGGCTTTTCTACTGTCAACACCGATTTGCTGGCCAGGGAAACAGGCCGCGAAAAAGATATCAGCAACATAAAAGAGCTGGATGAGCTTTTCCTGAAAAAAGAAATCACGGTTAAAAAATTTGTGCGTGTTGCCTGCCCCGCTGCCGGTACCAAACTGGTGTCAAAAAGATTGGATCACCTTTTTAACATATTCCTTAACCTGCTGGGTGGAAATACCAATCCATATGTAATTACAATAAAAGCACTGATAGCTGAGATCATAAAAACAAAAGACAGCGTAAAGTCGCTGCCGGGTATCGAAGCCATGAACCCGGATTCGCCATTTATTAAAATATTAAACGATAAATCGAAGGAAGCGGCTATTACCGATGTATCACTGGCAGTTATTGCAGGCAACAGTAAGCCCGGAGCCGGGTTTAAAGGTTTAAAGATTATTGCGTTGAAGCTTTTTTTCTGGCAGCGAAACGACCTGGTGGTAAATACAGACTCTATGTACCTGGGGGCCTGCAGAAAAAACAACATCCAGTATTTTTTTGATGAAGGGGCCGAAGTTGATCACATCCATTATTTTGACAATAATAAAACCCGCGAAGCCCTTGCGCTGGTGCTGAAAACAGCCGATGGAGAGGCTATCCCCGGTTTTACATCCATACCACAGTTGCAGGTGCCGGGTAGCGACCGTGCTGGTATTTTGGGTCTTGAATACGGCGAGCTTTACCCCATGGTTCCTTCAGGGAAAAAGCCAATTGTGGTATTGCTGCCGGGCATTATGGGTTCTAACCTGAAACGTGACAATACAGAGATCTGGATCAATTACTGGCAATTCATTAAGGGCGGATTAATGGATCTGAAGGATATTGATGATAAAGCCATTACCGCAGGCTCTGTGGTAAGCACGTCTTATAAAAAACTGGTTACACGTCTTTCTTTTAACTACGATGTAGTGGTATATCCTTTTGACTGGCGTAAACAGCTGAATGAATGTGCTTCGGCGTTTAATGATACAATAACGGCATTGATGCAATTAAAACAACCCATCAAAATCATTGGCCATTCTATGGGTGGGGTATTGGTGAGGGATTTTATTATCAAACACCCTGAAACCTGGAAAAGCCTGAATGCATCAAAAGATTTTCGCCTGTTGTTCCTGGGTGCACCACTGGGCGGCTCATTCAGGATTCCCGCAGTCTTGTTTGGAAACGACACCATCATAAATTCACTGAGTGGTATAGACCAGCAGCACACAAAAAAGGAACTGCTTACCATGTTTTCTGCCTTTCCTGGTATATTAAGCCTGCTGCCACTGACCACAGAAGAGGGAAAAGATTTTGCCAAAGAGGCGACCTGGCAAAAGATGCGGGATGCATTTGGGGTGAGCGATTGGCCACTTCCCGGAAAAATGGTATTGAATGAATTTAAATTGTACAGGGATGCTATCCTGGACGGCAGGGATAAAATTGATTATTCAAATATGGTGTATATAGCCGGCAAAGACAAATTCACTGCCTGCGATTATTTCAATAATACCGTTTTGCCTTCCAAAACAGAACTGGTGTTTTTATATACGGGAGAAGGCGATTCAAGCGTAACCTGGGAAAGCGGTATTCCGGAAAAGCTGACCAGTAAGGACGCTGTTTATTATGCCAATACCTCTCACGGAGTGCTGGCAGATGATCCCGCCATTTTTGATGGTATTGAAGATATACTGGAAAAGGGGGTCACCAGTCAAATCAGCAAAACAAAGCCATCGGTAAGGGGAGAAGAAAAAAAATTCCGGATGAATGAAATTCACAATTTCGATTTGTCTGAAAGAGGGGTAAAGAATGCCGTTCTTGGTATACCGGAAAAACAGGAACCGGCAGTTAATCAAATACCCGTATCCGTTAGTGTTAGTAATGGCGACCTGGCCTATGCCACTTATCCCATTATTTGCGGGCATTTCAGGAACGATAGTATTTTATATGCCGAAAAGTCTATTGATGCCAACCTGGGCGAAATTCTTTCTGCAAGGCATCAACTGGGTATTTACCCGGGCGATATTGGCAGCAGCGATGTTTTTCTGAATAACAACCCGGAAGACAATTTTAAAGGAGCTATTGTAGCCGGCCTGGGCGAGCCGGGTGAATTAACCGCGTACCTGCTGGCAAAAACAGTAGAACAGGGGGTTGCCAATTTCCTGCTCACCATTCATAACCACCCCGGTTATACAGCAGAAATAGGTATTTCTTCTTTGATTATTGGATGCGGATATGGCGGCCTTACCATTGAAAACGCCGTAAAGGCTATTATTGAAGGGGTAAACAATGCCAACCTGAAAACGGCGGCATTGTACAGGAATGCCATCCGCACGGTGCGGCACATAGAGTTTATAGAGTTGTACGAAGACCGTGCGCTCAATTGCATGTATTCCATCAGCAAAATAGAAAACCGTGAGAACAGAACATATAATATTAAAACCGGAAACAATAAAATCAGGAGCTTATTCGGGTCAAAAAAAAGATTGCCTGCAGAAACATCCGAACAATGGTGGAACAGGATTACCATTAAAATGAAAACGGTTAAACAGGGCAAAAAGGAAGAGCACAGTCTCTTATTTGGCGCTTCCACCGGCGATGCACGGGAAGATGAAAAAGAGCTGTTCAGCAGTACGCCTTTGATAGATTTGTTTATAGAAGAAATATCCACACAAAACAGCTGGAATGCCGGCGCAGCCAAAACTATTTTTGAGCTGATGATACCCAATGAGTTTAAAGATAATCTCAGAAAAAAGGGAAACATTAGCTGGGTGCTGGATAAGGAAACCGCGGCCTATCCCTGGGAATTGCTGCAGGACAGCACCATCAATGCAAAGCCGCTTTGTATAAACGCGGGCATGGTAAGGCAACTGGCAACACCCAATTTCAGGTTAAACATAAAACGCGTTGCCAATGAAAAGGCGTTAATCATCGGCGACCCGGTGCTGGATGGTTTTATTAACCAGTTGCCCGGTGCAGCAATGGAAGCGCAGGCGGTTGACGGTTTGCTAAATGCTAACGGATATGCACATACGGCTGTTATTGGTAAATCTTCAGATGAAGTGGTACGCAGCCTTTTCTCTGATAATTATAAGATTATTCACCTGGCCGGGCACGGTGTATTTGATGCAGAAGCGCCGCAAAAATCGGGAATGGTGATTGGCAAGGATATTTTTTTAACCACGTTCGATATAGCACAAATGAGCGTGGTGCCCGAACTGGTATTTGTAAACTGCTGTCATTTGGGAAAAGTAAATGCCGTGGATGAAAAATTTTTCCAGGACAGGTATAAACTGGCGGCCAATATTGGTACAGAGCTGATTGAAATGGGCGTAAAAGCGGTGATAGCCGCGGGATGGGCGGTAAGCGATGAGGCGGCATCAGAATTTGCGGAAATATTTTACAGCAGGATGTTTGCCGGCTATGGATTTGGTGACGCAGTAAAAGATGCCCGCACCTGGATTTACGACAAATATCATTTGTCTAATAATACCTGGGGCGCCTACCAATGTTATGGCGATCCTTTTTATAAACTGATAAACAGGTTGGGCAGTAAGAACATTACTTATAGTTACATGATTGCCCAGGAAGCCGAAATAGATTTGGGCAACCTGAAAAATGACCTGGATACACGCAGTATGGATGCCCGGCTGGCCACCGACAGGTTAAAACAAATTACAGAGGCTGTTGATAAGGCTGAAATACGCAACCCGGATATTACAGAAACCGAAGCAATTATTTACGCCGAGCTATGTAATTATGAACGTGCCATAGAAAGGCTGCAATATTTGTTTACCATGGAAAAAGCCAGTTTCTCTGTAGTGGCGTTGGAAAAGTATTGCAACATACAATGCAAATATTATATGGAATGTTATTTTAAAGACACCACCACCGCCGGCAAATGGGACCAGGCAATAGATAGTGTTATAAAAAGCCTGCGCTACCTTTTGTATATAAGCCCTACTGCAGAAAGATATGCATTACTGGGAAGCGCCTGGAAAAGAAAGGCCATCGTTTGTGACCCGTCAAAAACAGAAGAAACGCTGATGGCGGCGGCATTTTATTATTATATGGCCGGCACAAAACAAAAAACAATAACCACCTATGGTTTTATTAACTGGCATATACTGGAAGCGCTGATACAGTTAAACCGCCGGAAAAAATGGATCAGTAAAAAAACCATAAAAGTTAAAAAGGCTTTGATAATACCCGGCGAAACAGAGATTGCATCATACGAACTTATCTCACGGGATGAAGTCAACAAAAAACTGGAAGCATTTCAGCAGTCGTTGTGTTCGGCCGGCCCAACGATGGACTACTGGGATCTGGCAGATATTTCAAACATTGCTTTATGCCGGCTAATCATTAACCAGTCGGAGGATGCTGCGAATTGGAAAGACCTTTACAACAATTATATAAAAACATGGAGCAAGGCCGGATCGCCTGGAAAGAAAAAAGCAGAAGTTGAAAACCTGGAAATTTTTTCTTCGGTACTGGCGCATGACGGTGCATTGAAAAAAAATCTTTTAACGCTTAAAACACAACTGGCCGGTCAGACAGGGCTATAATTTTGATAAAACGGCGCCAGCGGCGGCTTTTATCTGTACCCAATCTTTTTCTATATCTTCTTTGGTAAGAAAATAAAAAGGGGCAAAGGTTTCTCTCTCTATCCTGTTAAGTCCCCTGAAAGGCTGACCCGCCTTCCATGTAGCATTGGCAAACCTTGAAAAAAGATCTTTGTCTGCCGGGCTTATCGTGTTTTCAATAATTGATTGCAGGATAACACCGGGTGCTGTTTTTTTTGTAGTTACCAGGTAGTTCAGTCCACATTCCAGCGCATAAAAACCGGCTACATTGGTGGCAATCTTTTGATCTTTTACAGGCTTATGAATAAGCGCAGTCTCTTCTGTGTTTGAAATAAATGGTGGAATGGGTTGTTGCTGTGACGCATAATACCCGCTATCCATATACGCGGCCATTTCAACTGCGTATTGCTGGTTGTGCAGCAGGCTTCGCAGTTGCTGCATCTGTGTTTCCAGCGAACTGTCTTTTACAGGCGCTAATGATGCCAGAAGTTTGGTGGCCGCGGTTTTTACCTGGTAATAATCTTTTTTTATTTCATCATCGGGTAAAAAGCTGGCAACCGTAAAATTGGATCTTGTGATCCGCTTCAAATCCCTGAATGGTTGCCCGGCTTTCCAGGTGGCATTGGCGAAGCGGTTTAGCAATAAAATGCTGGCACTGTCTGCTTTTTCATCCACAATCTTTTGCAACCAGGCTGCCGGCTTTTCACGATCCCGGCTGCACAGTAAGCCCAGTCCACATTCCAGCGCATAAAAACCTGCCAGGTTGGTGGCAATTTTTTCTTCCCTGGCCGGTTTTGCAATGGTGGCGGTATCTTCTTCAGCGGATAGAAAAGGGGGAACAGGCTGACCAATGCCTTTATAATAAGCGGTATCCTGTACCCTGGCTATTTCAAGGCTAAAATCAAGACTTCTCAGCAAGGAATCTATTACCGAAAGCTGTTGTTTAACTTTTTCATCCATACCAACGGCTGCTTTTTGTTTGCAGGCTGTAATGTATACAACAAACAATAAAAGCACCAGGAAACGGGCTATTTTCATTTTAAAAGGTTTAATTGCCAATAAAGGAGGGCTACTGCATAAAATTAATTTGTTTTACAATACCCATAGATTTGTTTAAAAAAGCATTTTTAATTTACGTGTCAAGGGCATTTTTTTGTATTTTACTGTATGGACTACCGGCTGCTGCGATCATTTGATAATTACATTTCGGCCAGCATAACGCTGGCAAGGCTGGATGAAGAAGGAATTACCTGTTACCTGAAAGACGAGTACACGGTAACAATTGATCCCCTTCTTTCCAATGCAGTAGGCGGCATTAAGCTGATGGTATTGCCCGATGATTTTGAAGAAGCGTCTGCTTTGCTGGCGGGGTTTGATAAAGACTACCGGGATGCAATTGCCTGCCCCAAATGCGGCTCGCACAATGTGGAATACATTCATAAAACCGGCGTAAAAAATTGGGTAACTGCGTTGGTATCATGGTTTTTTTCCAGCTATGCCATGGCAATAGAACAAGTATACCATTGCTACCAGTGCGATTTTGAATTTACCGATCTGCCGGAGGAGCAGGTAGCCAGCGGGAACGTTTAACAAAACAGCACTGGCCTTCTTTTTGTTAGTACATTTCCTGCTACATAATGGCCGTATGGACAAGTTTATTCAATATTGGGAGCATATACCCAGTGCCCACCGCCTGATTATTTTATTGGGTGGTATGGTTGTATTCTGGCTTGCAGAAGGTTATTATCCCCTGTTTCGGTTTTCATTTAAACGCTACCGGCATGCTGGCGTAAACCTTTTATTTTTACTTACTACGCTTATACTAAACCTTGTTTTTGGACTGGTTACCATAGCCGCCTGCAGCTTTGTGACGCAACATAAAATAGGAATTATTAACTGGCTTTCTTTGCCGGTCTGGCTGGTCATTGTTGTTGGCTTGTTGCTGGGCGACTTGTTCAGCCAGTACATTCCCCATTATATTATGCATAAGATAAAATGGATGTGGAAGTTTCACATGATACACCACAGCGATACCCATGTAGATGTTACAACGGGCACCCGTCATCATCCCGGAGAATGGCTGTTCAGGGAAAGCTTTATGATACTGGGCGTTTTTGTAATGGGTATGCCGGTGTGGTTGTATTTTTTGTACCGCAGTGTTTCTGCATTGTTTACACATTTTAACCATGCCAATATTATTGTGCCCCAATGGATAGACCGGCCCATCAGCTGGATATTTGTTTCCCCCAATATGCATAAGGTGCACCACCATTACAAACGCCCTTTTACCGACAGCAATTACAGCAATATTTTTTCTTTGTGGGATCGTTTGTTTGGTACGTTTCAATACGCCGATCCAAAAACACTGCGCTATGGGCTGGATGTGCTGGAAGACAGCAAAGACGAAAGCCTGGGCTATCTTTTTAAAATACCGTTCGATAAGAATGTGAAGACGGATTACTGAGCGCAAAAAAGAATCGTTGCACCAACGAGCGATCTCTGGCGGTAATTACAATCATGACGCTGACAACAAATCTCTTGCTATTGTTGCTGCTGCTGTTGTTGTATAAGTTCCAGGTTTTTTCTGTATGAATTAGACGATGGCAGGGTGCCGTTTTTATTTGGCTGCGGCACCAGTATGGCCGGCTGTTCCGCGGATTTAGTACCATCTTCATATGAAACGGTTACGCCTACTTCCAGTGTATGGCGCGATGTACCTTTGTAGGTGCCTTTTACCGGTGACACATCGCTAAAACTTCTGCCCGTTGCCAAACGCACATGCAAATCTTTTACGATGCAGTTGTTGGTGGGGTCCAGGCCCAGCCATCCATAAAAAGGAATATATGCTTCTACCCATGCATGGGTGGCGCCCTCTCCGCGCAGTCCGCTTTTATTGGGACAAACATAACCGCTTACATAGCGGGCGGGAATACCAATCATGCGCAGCATTACCAGCAATACATGGGCAAAATCCTGGCAAACGCCCGCTTTTAATTTCCATACTTCGTCAATGGTGGTTTCTACATCCGTTACGGCTTTATCGTAGGTAAACGTTTCATACACATAGGCCGTTAATTTAAGGGATGCCTGCAGGGGCGTATAGCTGGCAGACGCTGCTATGACGGGCAGTTGTTTTACTTCTCCGATAGCTGTAAAAATTTCCTGTTTTATGAAATCAATATAGGGATAGGTATATTTTACATCCTGCAGGTGCTGCCATTGTTTTTCTTTCGGTTCGGCATCTGCGGGAAGGGGTTTTTCCCTTACCGTTACTTCTATTTTTGAATCAATTACCAGCTGTTTATGCGGTTCTGCATAGGTAAACGAACCAATGCTGTTTCCATAATAATCTTTGTACATCTCAACATGCGGGTCGCCGGTAATGAGCAAATCCTGCCTGGTGGTTTCCTGGTAGTCATCATTCAGCGGAAATAAAATTACCTGGTTGGCGCTGTCTCTTACGGGTTCTTCATAACTGTACCGGGTAACGTGTCGAATATTAAAACGGGGCATGCAATAAATTTAATTAGCAGGGTAATGTTTTTACAGGGCAAATCAGGCGTAGGCAAAATAATTTTGGTTCAGCGTAACGCCAATTTCATTCAATTCGGTTTTTACTTCTTCCAGGTATTCATGCAGACCTTGTTTCAAAATGCTGTCGGTGGTAGAGTAATTAATCTTGCTTTTCAGCTTTCCTATCATGAATTCAATTTTCTGGTAGCTTTCAACATTCCGATCGCTTCTTAGGCGCGTAAAATAGCGCATCATCTGGTTAATGGAATATAACACGGAACGCGGGAAGTCCCTGTTCAGCACTATCAGCTCCACCACATTCTTTGCTTCAAAACCGCTGCGGTAAGTCTTTAAATACAACTCGTAACCAGAAATAGACATCAGCAGGTATTTCCAGTAAGTGGTGTCTGCGGTTGTTATATCATAATTTACATCGCTGAATTTTACGTCCAGGATATCGGCAGACTGTGTAGCCCGTTCTATAAATTTACCCAGGTTAATAAAAGCATATCCTTCGCCACGGCTCATGGTAATATCAATGGTGCCATAATATAAAAGGCCCTGTTTTAATAATATATCCAGGGTGCTGATAGGATCTTCACGGTTTAGCCATTCCGACAATTGCTCATCGCGCACGCTATGGTAAAAATCATTGAGGCATTGCCATAATTCTTTGGTGATATGATCCTGTACGCTGCGGGCATTTTCCCTGGCCCTGGTAACGATGTTCAAAACAGAATTGGGGTTTTCCTTGTCGGTTACCATGTACTGCAGGACGGTTCTTGAGTCGTTGCCAATGATATCGTATTGCTCATCTTCCAGGTAGGTGAAAATCTCCAGCACCGGTGCCCAGGAAAAATCGTGCAAATCATCCTGCGACGATGCATAGTTGATCTTTAGCATGCGCAAAATGCCATCGGCACGTTCCATGTACCTGCTCATCCAGTATAAACTATCTGCAACCCTGCTTAGCATCTGTTTACTATTGTTTAAGGTTAAAGCCTGAGGTTAAAACTGCTTTGATTCCGGTTTGTTGCCGGGCAATGCATCAACTGTACAAGTGTGCGACGCAACGGCCGCTGAAAACCGTATAAAAGCCGGGCCCCGAATGTTGTATTTTTTAAGTCGCCAATACCCAGGTATCCTTGCTACCGCCGCCCTGCGAAGAGTTTACCACCAGTGAGCCTTCGCGCAGGGCCACCCTTGTTAAACCGCCTGGTACAATCTCAATGCCATCGGGTCCGCAAAGGGCATAGGGGCGCAGATCGATGCGTCTTGGCTGTAATTTTCCGTTCATGTAGCAGGGTGCAGAAGATAAACTGATAATGGGTTGTGCAATAAACTGCCGCGGATCTTTTAATACTTCAATTTTATATTCTGCAATCTCCTGGTCGGTGGCTGCATGACCCATCAACATGCCATAACCACCGCTGCCATTTGTTTTTTTGATGACCATATTGCTGATATCGTCAAACACCTGTTTCAGGTGGTCTTTGTTTTCCAGCTGGAATGTGGGAACGTTTTTTAATATGGGTTCTTCATTGAGGTAATACTTGATCATGTCCGGAACAAAGGTATAAATGGCCTTATCATCGGCCACGCCGTTACCTACTGCATTTACAATGGCCACATTACCCTTTCTGTAGGCGCTCATAATACCGGCCACGCCAAGGGCGCTCTCAGATTTAAAAACCAGCGGGTCAAGATAATCATCATCTACCCTTCTGTATATTACATCTACCTGCTGCAGGCCGGTGGTGGTTTTCATATACACCCGGTGGTTGTCGACCACCAAATCGCGGCCTTCAACCAGTTCCACGCCCATTAATCTTGCCAGGGTGGTGTGTTCAAAATAGGCTGAGTTATAAATACCCGGGGTTAATACTACAATGGTAGGCTTGGATATTTGGCGGGGCGACAGCGAAACCAGGTTTTTGTGCAGGATGGTAGGGTATTCCATAACGGGACGCACATTATTCTTTGGAATCAGGTCAGGAAAAATACGTTTGGTAATCTCCCGGTTCTCCAGCATATAGCTTACACCGCTGGGCGTTCGCAGGTTGTCTTCCAGGATATAAAAACTGCCATCGCTGTTGCGTATTAAGTCGATACCGGCGATATGAACATAAATATCATAAGGCACCGGGAAGTTGTACATTTCACGCAGGTAGTGCGGACAGCTGTAAATCATGTCGATGGGTACAATACCATCTTTGATGATAAACTGTTCGTGGTATACGTCTTTCAAAAAAAGATTCAGCGCCCTGAGGCGTTGTTTAATACCCGATTCAATAAAGTTCCATTCAGCGGCAGTAATAATACGCGGTATAATATCAAACGGAAATATTTTTTCTATGCCTTCGCCACTGCTGTATACGGTAAAAGTAATACCCTGGCTCATGAAAAGGCGTTTGGCCTGTTCTTCCTTTTTATTGAGTTCATCAATAGACAGTTGCTGCAGAAAGTCTACGGCGCCTTTATACTGCTCACGAACAGTACGGTCGCTATACATTTCATCCCATGTACGGGCGTCTACAAAATAACTATTGAGCAGTTCGGTGGCTTGCATGGCTTTTGTTTTGAAGGTGTTAATGCCGCATGCAATCGTTGATTCGTTCCTTTTCAAATATAAGGATTCGGCTTTTAATTAGAACAAGGCCGGATTCTAATTTTAAAGTAGCCGTATAAAAACATTTTTTCTTACAACTAAGACATAGCACCGCAGATTCACCCATTTCATTTGTTTTTATCTGCGAATCTGCGGCCAACCGATTTCTTTTATCTTTATTGCATGAAGATGATTGCGATGATACCGGCACGTTACGCTGCCACCCGCTTTCCGGCCAAGCTGATGCAATTGCTGGGGGAAAAGCCTGTAATACGGCATACTTACGACAATACCAGGGCCACCGGTTTATTTGATGAAGTTTGGGTGGTAACGGACAGCAGTATTATTTACGATGAAATTACCCGTCATGGCGGTAAAGCAGTGATGAGCAAAAAAACGCATGAAAGCGGCAGCGACCGTATAGCCGAAGCCGTGGCGGATATGGATGTTGACATTATTGTGAATGTGCAGGGCGATGAACCTTTTGTAAAAAAGCAGCCATTGCAGCAGTTGTTACAGGTTTTTGCCGGCGAAAAAGGCCAGCAGGTAAAGGTGGCATCGCTGATGCAGGTATTAAGCGAAGAAAAGTTTATAGCAGACCCCAATTATGTAAAAGTGGCGGTGGATTTGAATATGAACTCACTGATGTTTTCGCGGAGCATTGTACCCTATCCCCGCAATAAAGACCTGCCCATTGTTTATTATGAACATATTGGCGTTTATGCTTTCCGCAAGCAGGCGCTGATGGATTTTACCCGCTGGCCCATTACGCCGCTGGAAGCCGCCGAAAAGATAGAATGCCTGCGCTACCTGGAGCATGGCATTCCCCTAAAGATGGTCATAACCGCCTATATGGGTGTAGAGATAGACACACCGGAAGACCTGGAAAGGGCCGCGAAAATGATACCTGCGGCTTCCTGAACGAAGTTGCCAATCATACATCAGGATATTGGAATTTCACTGCAGCGGACGCGGGGCTTCGCTGGTTTGAAGTCCTGGTTTTGTTGAAATTGAAACGGTTCTTATCCGGACTTTTCTTCCATTCATCGAAGGAAAAACCTCAAAAGCCGAATTGATTTCATTAATGGCCACCTGCTTTGCACCTTTGTATCAGCAAGAACGAAATCCCCAATTCCCCTGATAACCCCTAATCCTGAACCGAAGAAAACCCCACCCTAATCCGTATCCTGTCAAGACCCTATCCCATCCATTGAAAACCCAAACATCCGAAATCCTGAAAAACAGTTAGTCCATATCCTGCCAAAGACCTTTACCCAAGGCGTTGAAAAAGCCAGCACCCATTATCCGTATCCTTAGAAGCCAAGATCCTACCTCAGAAAACCATTTCCTCCATCTGTTCCAAAGCAAAAATTTTCTGAGCAATAAAAGAAAGAGTCATTGATAGTGACTCTTTCTTTATTTTCAGGCCATGGCGGAACCGGTCTTGGTTTCTGCTTTCCTTTTCATACCTTACCCATTCATACATTGATTGCTTTATGAATAAGAACAAACTTTTTCAATGGTCGATAGTAGCGGCCCTGGCAGGTTTTATATTTGGATTTGATACAGTAGTTATTTCAGGCGCCAATCAGCCGATAAAAGATCTGTGGCATACATCTGCTTTATTTCATGGTATTTTTATTATGTCGATGGCGCTCTGGGGTACAGTGATAGGCGCATTGTTTGGCGGAATACCCGCAGAAAAATACGGCAGAAAAAAAGTATTGTTGTGGATAGGAATCATGTTTGCTGTTTCCGCATTGGGTTCCGCCCTGGCGCCTGGTCCTTATATCTTTTCGTTTTTCCGGTTTATTGGTGGCGTAGGCATTGGGGTTTCTTCTGTGGTAGCACCTACTTATATTTCAGAAATTTCAACGCCAACCACCAGGGGCAGACTGGGTGCCATGTACCAGTTTAATATTGTTTTTGGAATACTGGTGGCTTTTTTATCCAACTATTTTTTACAGGGTGTGGGTGGCGCAAACGACTGGAGATGGATGCTGGGCGTTCTGGCAATTCCGTCTGTTATCTATACTTTAATGGTGCTGGGCGTACCGGAGAGCCCGCGCTGGCTGATTACCAAAAAGAACGATTTACCCGCAGGAAAAGCGGTATTAAAACAAATTGGTGTTGAAGATGCGGATGCGGAGGTGGAGGCTATCATAGAAGCCAATAAACACGATGTCTCACCGGGAAATACGTCTGGGTTTTTTACCTCAAAACATAGTACCATTATCTGGCTGGCATTTATGATTGCTTTTTTTAACCAGCTTTCGGGAATCAACTTTATACTTTATTATGCGCCTGAAATATTATCAAGGAGCGGCCTGGCGGCAAAGGAATCTTTACTGAATTCAATTGCCATAGGGGGCACCAACCTAATTTTTACTTTTGCCGGGGTTTATCTGATTGACAGGATTGGCCGGAAGACATTAATGATTATCGGCTCCCTGGGGTATATTATCAGCCTGTTAATGGTGGCCTGGGCCTTTTCATCGCATGCCAGTGCTGTTTTTCTGATGAGTTTTTTATTGCTCTTTATTGCGTCTCATGCGGTTGGGCAGGGTGCTGTTATCTGGGTGTTCCTGTCTGAAATTTTCCCCAATAAAATACGCGCGCTGGGACAGTCGTTTGGCGCCAGTGTACACTGGGTTTTTGCAGGTATCATTACCCTGATAACGCCTGCATTTTTAGATAAGGATCATGGTATTTTTAAAGAAAACCCCTGGCCGATTTTTGCCTTTTTTGCAGGGATGATGATGTTGCAATTAATTTGGGTATTGACAAAAATGCCTGAAACAAAAGGGGTATCGCTGGAAGAGCTGGAAAGAAAACTGATACCCGATTAGAAAATGCGCGAAGGTTGACATGTAAATATTATGGCACCGGTTTCAGGTCTTTAATAATGGCATTGATTTGATTTCTTAACGCATGCAGTTTGATGGTATCAGTTTTATTGTCATCCATTTCTGTAATGATAGCGATTTCCTGTTTTCTCAACTGTGCGTATAATACCATATCAGCTGCCTTTTTCTTCATTTGGTCGCTAACATTGTAAGTCTGCATTTCCCTGGCCAGGTCTTCAGCGCCGTCCCATTCGGTCAGCGAAATGGTTCTAAGATCAGTAAGCCTTTGCGCGTCGGTAATTTTTGTATCATTAAACACATCCATTGCCCTTTCTTCCAGTTTAAAAAAATCCTGGCTGGACGAATTGAATTTTGAATACCCGGAAAAATCGGCGGGGTTAGCAGTACTTGCTACCGGTATTTTTTCCGGGGCCGGCTGCCTGAATTGCTGCAGAAAGTAAACGGCAAAAACACCTGTTACCAGGATTAATAAAGGTATGATCCATGACACAGACGGCTGTTCCTCTTTTTCTTTTTTTAGAGAAGCTGTATAAACATAGCCCACTATCACGCCACTCAGCAATCCGCCCACATGTCCGGCATTATCGACCCCTCCTTTTACCCCATATACCAGGTTAATAAATATAAACAGCGCAATGCTTTGTAAGAGGTTATTTCTGGCCTGCCCGGGAATAAGGTTAGTGGTTAGCAAGGCCAGGAACAAGCCATACATACCGAAAATAGCGCCCGAAGCGCCTGCGCTGTTTACCGGGTTTGTATGCCACCAAAGGCTGGCAATGCCGGCGGCTATACCCGTGCAGAGATAAGCGGTAATGAAGCGTGGCTTTCCAAGCATGGGCTCCAGGTAAATGCCAATGCGGAAAAGGCAATACATATTCAGCGCCAGGTGAATAATACCAAAATGAATAAACATGCTGGTAAACAGTCTCCACCACTGGCCGCTCAATGTCAATGGTCCAAAATCACTTCCCCATTTAATGTGTACCAATCCATTGGGAATAAAGATTCCTGCGCCGTCTATAACCATCATAATAAATACAACCACATTTATACCGATGATGGTATTGGTTGCATGCAGGTTGCTGGAGCTAAGGTTCATGGCCTTATCAAGTTCCGCCGCATCTTCGGCTTCTTTTGCCGCGACCCTGGCGGTTTCATCGCGTAAGAAATTAATAGCGGCTATGTTTTGTTCTTTTGCATTGGCCGGCAGATTATTCTTAACGAGTTCATAGGCGGCTATAAAAGCCGCGATATTCTTTTTGTTCCTGTTGGTGATGTCAAATAATTCTTCCCCGGTCATTTCACTGCATACAGTAAGCATATTGCCTTCTATGGTTACTATCATCTGCTGGCTACGGCTGTCCCAGCCTTTAGAAGTTTCTGCCATTAATGTATTGTCATTGGCATATAGCATTTGCCAATTCAGTTGTTTGAAACTGCTGTAGCAATAAGAAAGAACGCTGTCTTTATCAGTATTGTTTATGGCGATGGATTGCTCCTGTTTAGGCATTGATTTGGTTCTTACAACGGATGTTTTTTAATAACGAAAGCCGGGCGCCATTATTTTTTAATCCTGTAATTTCGCATCTCTAAATTTGTAATTATGGCGTTTCGCAATTTTAAAATGGTTAACTATGTAGTGTATGGCCGTGGCAGCTTTAACCAATTGGATGAAATACTGCAACCGCAGCGCAAGCCGGGAAAACCCATGATTTTTTTGCTGGATCATTTTTTTGAAGGTAAACCGCTTGCCAGCCGAATCCCTTTGCGTGGTAACGATAAAATTATATATGTTGATGTAACCCATGAACCCAAGACAAGTTATGTAGATAAACTTGCCGGTGAACTGAAAGAAACCTTTGGCCAAATCAGCGGTGTTATTGGCATTGGCGGTGGTTCAGCCATGGATTTGGCAAAAGCGGTTTCATTGATGATGAACAATCCAGGCTTTGCAGCAGATTACCAGGGCTGGGATTTGGTAAAAAACCCGGGCGTTTACAAGGCTGGCATACCTACATTAAGTGGTACCGGTGCAGAGGTATCGCGTACGACCGTGCTAACCGGTCCCACAAAAAAGCTGGGCATGAATTCTGATTTTACACCGTTCGACCAGATAGTGCTGGACCCCGAACTAACCGCCAACGCACCCGCCAACCAGCGTTTTTACACGGGCATGGATTGCTATATACATTGCATCGAAAGCCTTGAAGGCACTTACCTGAACGAATTCAGTAAAAGCTATGGCGAAAAAGCCCTGCAGCTTTGTCAAAAAGTATTCGTGGATAAAAAAGAATGGGATGATGAATGTGACGATATGCTGATGATGGCATCATATGCGGGAGGCATGAGCATCGCCTATTCGCAGGTTGGGGTAGCCCATGCCGTTAGTTACGGGCTCAGTTACCTGCTGGGTACCAAACATGGCATTGGAAACTGTATTGTAATGAATCACCTGGAAGAATACTACCCCGCCGGCGTGCGTGAATTTAAATACATGGTAGAAAAAAACAAGATAGATATACCACAGGGCATTTGTAAAGGGCTTACCGATGAACAATTTGAAAAAATGATAGATGTTTCCATGGTGATGAAACCACTTTGGGAAAATGCGCTGGGCAAAGACTGGGAAAAAATAATAACCAGGGAGAAGCTGCGGAAATTGTATGAGAAGTTATAGTACGTACAATGAGAAGCAGTAATGCGTTTGATTCTGTTAATACCAGTCACCCCATCTCCTGCTGTTGCCGGGTTCTGTAAAATCAATAAATTTTCCGGGTTGCCCACCCGGTTCCCGCAGCAATCGGCCAACAGGCGTAATTATTAGAGGTGTGCATGTTTGTGCAGCTTATATCGTTTTGGGGTATAAATCCCGGTGCAGCCAATCTTTTTTACCTTTATCGCATGCAGCAGAATAAATATCTCCGCTATCTAAATGTGCCGGCATTATTTGGCACACAGCGTACCAAGGAAATACTGTTTGTAAATCCTACGGCCGCACCGGTAAGAGACGAACCGGAAAAAGTGACCATAACGGTATACGATTATACAGCCGACAGCATAGAAGAACGCGAACTGGAAAATGTACAGCAATGCTATGTGTATAATAATTCGGGCAGCACCTCATGGATAAACGTAGATGGTTTACGCAAGGCTGAAACAGAAGCCATTTGCGCACATTTTGGCGTTCATCCGCTGGTTACAGAAGATATCCTGAGCGTTAACCAGCGGCCCAAAATGGACGAGGTGGAAGGATTATTGTTTTGCCTTTTAAACATGCTCTATTATAACGAAGAAAAAAGGACTGTTGAAACTGAACAAATAAGCATTATTGTGGGCAATCATTTTGTGTTAAGCTTCCAGGAAGATGCCAAAAGGGATGTGTTTGATCCATTGCGCACCAAATTAAAGACCGCTAAAAGCCAGGTAAGACAGCGCGGCGCCGATTACCTGTTGTATGTAATGCTGGATATGATTGTAGACAATTACTACCTTATTATGGAAAAACTGGGGGACCAGGTTGAAATGGTGGAAGAAGAGGTGGCTAAAAACAGCAATACACAATCGCTGGCAGGCATTAACCAGTTACGAAAAGAATTGATTGTTTTAAAAAGAAATATTGCGCCTGTACGCGAGCTGGTGAGCGGGTTTATAAGAAGTGAAAGCGATTTGCTGGAAGACCGGACCACCAAATATTTTAAAGACGTATACGACCATATTGTGCAGGCCTATGAGCTAACAGAAAACTACCGCGATATGATGATGAGTATGCAGGATCTGTATATTAATAATGTGAACCTGCGCATGAATGAGGTAATGAAGGTAATGGCGGTGGTAACCTGCCTGATGGCGCCTGCAACAGTAATTGGCGGTATTTTTGGTATGAATTTCGACCGCATTCCCTACCTGCACAATGAATATGGATTCTTTATTGCCGTGTCCATTATGCTGATAATACCTGTATGGATGCTGGGCATGTTCAGGCGGCGGGGATGGTTTTAGCTGTCTTATTGACCTGTAAGCGGTAATTCATAAAAATAATCAGTCATTTTTTTCCAGCCATTTTTTTCATATACAGACTGGGCGGAATAATTATCATTTTGCGTTTGCAGCAGCAGCCATTTGGAATTGGTTGCTACGCCATGCACACGGGCCGCTTCCAGCAATTGTGCCGCTACACCCTGTTTGCGTACGGAAGCATGTACGTACAGGTCGTTCAGCAACCAGGTTCTTTGCAAACTTACCGAAGAGAATATGGGATATAACTGCGTAAAACCAACCAGTTGTTGATCCCGTTCAGCAACAAATACAACCGATTCTTCTTTTTCCATTCTTTGTAATAAGAATTTTTCAGCTGCTGCAATATCAGATGGCTGATGATAATAAACCCGGTAGAGATCAAACAAAACCGTTAGCGCGCGTATATCTTCTTTTGTTGCTTTGCGTATAATAATCATATAAAATGCCGGGGGTTTTACTATTTCCATTAATAATGCGCATCAAATGTAAAATAATATTTTTACGCATTGCACCGGCGGCCAGGCTTGTGCGAATGTTTTATCAATAAGGGCTATTGAGCATAGACCAACAATGAACGGCATGCTTTAACTTTACAAAGGGCATTTTCCCCCGGTATTTATATGCAAACAGCACTAATCATCATTATAGCGTTACTTATCATTGTTATCATACTGCAGCTTTACTTCAGGCCAACATACAACAACGACTCAGCGCTGATTAACACAAGGATTGACCAACTGCAATCGGGTCTTAAAGAAGACTTTCTGTTAAACCGGAAGGAAGGTGCGGACTTATCAAAGGAAAACAGGACAGAGCTGAATGATACGCTTAAAGACTTTAAGCGGGAGTTGACCCAGACGCTGGCACTGATCACCCAACAGAATCAGCAAACGCTGCAACAGGTTATTAAAACGATTGAAGACGGCAACAGGGTCAACCGCGATACCCTGGTAAACAGTTTAAAGGAATTTAACAACGACCAAAAAGTAAAGTTTAATGAGCTTACCGGTGGTCAAAAGGATTTGGGCAACAGAACAACGGATCTGCTTGAAAAAATAAGCCGCCAGGCCGAAGAAAGACTTGCCATGTTGTTGCAGCAGAACAAAACAGATAACCAGTCCATGCGCGATGCACTGGAAAACGCTTTCAAAAACTTTGGCGAAACATTCGAAAAAAGTGTGCAATCATTTAACAGCCTGCAAAAAGAAAAATTTGAACAGCTGGATTACAGGCAAACGCAAATGCTGGACAGCAATGAAAAAAAGCTGGAAGAAATGCGGGTAACCGTTGACGAAAAATTGCAAAAGACGCTGAACGAAAGGCTGGGCCAGTCTTTTGAAATGGTAGGGAAACAACTGGAAAGCGTTCAGAAAGGTTTGGGCGAAATGCAGACCCTGGCGCAGGATGTGGGAGGCTTAAAAAAAGTACTGAGCAATGTAAAAATGCGGGGTGGTATTGGCGAGGTGCAACTGGCCATGCTGCTTGAACAGGTATTGGCGCCCGAACAATATGCAGCCAACGTAAAAACAAAACAAGATTCGCCGGAGCTGGTAGAATTTGCCATTAAATTACCCGGGCGCGATGAGGGAAACAGCGTGGTATGGTTGCCGGTAGACGCCAAATTTCCTAAAGATATTTATGAACAATTGCAGGAGGCGTATGAATCGGCAGACACCATATTGATAGACGGGGCTTCCCGCACAATGGAAAGCGTCATTAAAAAAATGGGAAAAGACATCAGGGATAAATACATCGATCCGCCCAATACCACCGATTTTGCCATCATGTTTTTGCCCTTCGAAGGTATCTATGCAGAAGTGGTTCGCAGGGCAAGCCTGCTGGACGTATTGCAGCGGGAGTATAAGGTAATCGTAACCGGGCCAACCACGCTGGCGGCTATTCTCAACAGCCTGCAAATGGGTTTCAGAACCCTGGCCCTGCAGCAGCGCAGCAGTGAAGTTTGGAAAATCCTGGGCGCGGTAAAAAATGAATTTGCAAAGTTTGGCGGCCTGATGGAAAAAGCGCAAAAAAACCTTCACAATGCCAGTAGCCAGATTGATGAATTGCTGGGAAAACGCACCCGGGCCATCAACCGTAAGCTACAGGATGTGGCAGCGCTGCCACTTGCAGACAGCGACAAATACCTGCCGGAGATTGCCGCAGGCGAAATTGTAGACAACGAAGAAGAATAGCGGCACAACATGGCCCCGGAACGGAAGCGTACCCGTAGCCGGGGATCGGCGTTTTCCTGCCATTTATCGAAGAAAATACTTCAAAAGCCGAATTGATTTCATTAACGGCCATCTGCTTTGCATCTTTGTATCAGCAAGAACGAAATACCCAAATCCCCTGATAACCCCTGAACCCTGAACCGAAGAAAACCCCAACCCTTAACCCAATCCATGAAAGGAACCCCTGTCCAATCCGTTGAAAAAGCCAGCACCCATAATCCTAAACCGTAGTATTTTATTTTCTTATTATCCGTATCCTTAGAAGCCAGCATTGTACCTCAGAAAATCCATTCCTCAACTGTACCAATCAAAAAATTTTTCTGAGCAAATAGAACAAAGAGCCGTCTAACGATGGCTCTTTGTATTTGCATCCTTTTTTATTGTATACCCATTTTTAGCAGGTTTTCTTTCTCAGTCTGGTCCAAATCCACAAATGCATAGTGTTTTACATTATTTATCAATACTTCGTCCAGGGCATTGACCACATTCTGATAGCTCGCATCCACGGCTGGTTTTATTATCAGCATGAGATCATTTTTTGTAAACTTTGGATTTTTGCCCAGTGCTATTTGTTTCTGCCGGATAATATCACCTATGCCATTGCCGATGGAAAAAGTCGTGGTTCCATACAGATTTGTTGTAAGCGCGGTTGCTACATCGCCCTGGTAATAAAACACCTTATTACCAGAAACAGGAATTATTGTTAGCGAAGCACTTTCTCCCCAGGGAGTGTTATCTATTGCCCCGGCAGGCAAAATCAATCTCATTGCTTTTGCCTGGCTCATGGAGGTTGTAAACACAAAGAAAGTAATCAATAAAAAACCCAGGTCTACCATGGGCGTTAAATCTACTTTGGTGGATAATTTTTTACTGCGGCGTACACCGCCCTTTTGCCGGCTATGACCGGCATTGCTGTTTATTTCTGCCATAAATGATTGTTTAGAGGAGGAAGAATACTTCGGGAATAAGATGTTGCAGTGCAGCGTTTCCATAAAAAAAGCCGGTAAAATACCGGCTTGTGATATACCGCAGATTTTTATGATCGCTATGACAGGTGAAGACACAACTGAAAATCATAAAAATCTTCGTTCCTTTTTTATTAGAATTCCGCATTCTTGGGCGTACGCGGAAAGGCAATTACATCGCGTATATTGGTCATCCCGGTTACAAACAATACCATTCTTTCAAAACCCAAACCAAAACCTGCATGGGGCACGGCACCAAAACGGCGTGTGTCCAAATACCACCATAATTCCTCTGCCGGTATATGCATTTCAGCCATTCTGGCTTCCAGTTTATCAAGTCTTTCTTCTCTTTGCGAACCACCCACGATTTCTCCAATACCGGGTGCCAGTATATCCATTGCGGCAACGGTTTTGCCATCATCGTTCTGGCGCATATAGAATGCTTTGATTTCTTTTGGGTAATTGGTTAAAATTACCGGCTTTTTGAAATGCTTTTCTACCAGGTAACGTTCATGCTCGCTCTGAAGGTCAACCCCCCACTTATCAATCAGGTATTGAAATTTCTTTTTCTTATTATGATTGCTCTCTCTTAAAATTTCTATGGCTTCCGTGTAGGTGATGCGTTCAAAATGATTGTTCACCACAAATTCCAGTTTTTCAATCAGGCCCATTTCACTGCGCTTGTCCTGCGGCAACGCTTTTTCTTCTTCCGCCAGGCGTTGTGCCAGAAACTCCAGGTCTTCGCGGTTATGCTCCATGGCATGCCGGATAATGTATTTAATGAATTCTTCGGCCAGGTTCATATTGTCTTCCAGGTCACAAAATGCCATTTCGGGCTCTATCATCCAGAATTCTGCCAGGTGCCGGGCGGTGTTGGAATTTTCTGCACGGAATGTGGGACCAAAAGTGTAAATCTCACTGAAAGCCATAGCCGCTAATTCACCTTCCAGTTGACCGCTCACCGTAAGATTGGTAGCGCGGCCAAAAAAATCTTCCTTATAATTTACGGTGCCATCTTCATTACGCGGTGTCTGGTCGAACGGAAGGGTGGTTACTTTGAACATTTCACCTGCACCCTCTGCGTCGCTGGCGGTTACAATGGGCGTATGCAGGTACACAAATCCTTTTTCATTAAAGAATTTATGTATGGCAAAAGCCAGCGAATGCCGGATGCGGAATATTGCCCCGAATGTATTGGTACGGAAACGCAGGTGGGCAATCTCTCTCAAAAATTCAAGGCTGTGTTTCTTTGGTTGTAAAGGAAATTTTTCTGCATCGCTGTCGCCCAGGATTTCTATTTGTGTGGCTTTTATTTCTACTTTTTGTCCCTTGCCAACAGATGCCACGGCCTCGCCGCTTACTTTTAATGAAGCCCCGGTGGTGATACGTTTTAATATAGCATCATCAAATTTGCCCAGTTCTGCCACCACCTGTATATTATTATTGGTGCTGCCATCGTTGAGCGCAATAAACTGGTTGTTGCGAAAGGTGCGCACCCATCCCATTACCGTTACTTCATGGCCAGTTACTTCGCTGGCCAACAGGTCTTTTACTTTGATCCTTTTGTTAAACATATCCCCAATTTTAGGACGGCAAAGATAAGGAACGTGAGGCGTGAAGCGTCAGACGTGAGGCCTGAGGTGCAAGGAATGCCTCCTGTGCAACCTCTTGCCGCGCTAAAGCTCAGGTTTGAGGTCTGATGGCCACGTTTCTTGTCTCACGTCTGACGCTTCACGCTTCACGCCTGACGCCTCACGACATAACATTCTGGTAACATTGGGATAACATTTCGATAATCTGGCGTTAACCGGGCGGTAACACAGCCCGGGTAGCTTTGCGAAAATTTTAACAGATGAAACCTTTATTGCAACGAGCGCCTATTCTTCTTTCCCTGCTTTTGTTTTTTGCCTGGGGTAGGGCCCAGGAAACCACTTCTACTTTAAGTGGTGTTATAACTGATTCAAAAGGCGCTCCTGTAAATGGCGCGTCTATCATTGTGAAACACGAACCTACCGGTTATTCTTCCGGTACCCAATCCAATACCAAGGGTATTTTCATTTTACCCAACCTGAAACCAGGCGGTCCTTATACCATTACGATTTCTTTTACGGGTTTTGCCACCCAAACCCTGGATAATATCAATCTTAGTCTGGGCAATAATCCCGATGCCAACGTTTCTTTAAAGACCGACGACAAAAGCCTGAAAGAAGTGGTGGTTACAGCAGGCAGACGTACGGCGGGTTCGGGACTTACTGTAGGCAGAACCCAAATGAATACACTTCCTTCTATTGGCCGCAGCCTGGCAGATTTCACAAGGCTTACACCGCAATCCAATAACAACTCATTTGCAGGTAGCAATTTCCGTTATAATAACCTTACAGTAGACGGCGCTATTAACAACGACGCCATTGGCTTCAGCAATTCATTTGGTGGTACAAGCGGCGGCGGCCAGTCGGGTGCAGCCGGAGCAGGCACCAGAACCAACCCTTACAGCATAGATGTAATACAAGAAGTACAGGTGCAACTGTCTCCATTTGATGTAAAGCTGGGCAATTTTACCGGCGGCAGTGTAAACGCTGTAACCAAAAGCGGTTCCAATGATTTTCACGGATCCGTGTATGGATACGGACGCAACCAAACCCTTGTTGGCAAAAGCGTAGACGGATTAAAAACCAAAATAGGGTCTGATTTTTACGATTACCAGTATGGCGCTACACTGGGCGGACCAATTGTAAAAAACAAATTGTTCTTTATAGTAAACTTTGAACAGACCCGCAGGCAGGAACCTACTTTTTATAATGCAGGCGATCCCGGTGCGGCGGTAACGGTGGCCGATGCTACCAGCATCTACAACAACCTGAAAACAAAATACAATTATGATGCGGGCTCCTACCTGGGCGCGTATAAAATTTTTACAAAGAGCGACAAGGTGTTTGCGCGTATGGACTATAATATCAATAACGCCAACACACTTACCGTGCGCGCCATTTATACTAATGGCTGGGGAAACAACCTGGAACGCACCAGTACCAATTTCCAGTTCGGTTCTACAGATTTTACGCAATACACAAAAAATATAAATCTTACAGCGGAATTAAAATCAAAAATCAGCAACGGTGTAAGCAACCAGTTTAATGCCAGCTATATTAAAGTGCATGAATACCGCGATTTCCCCGGTACGCTTTCTCCCCTGATGGATATCGGTGGTGGCGCCGTTTGGGCAGGTACCTGGAGGGAAGCTTCTATATATAACATGAAGCAGCAAACTTTTGAGATCAGCGACAATGTTACCGTTGTAAAAGGCATTCATAAATTTACATTTGGTACACACAATGAATTTTATAATCTGACCTATGGATTTATTAATTCGTGGAATGGCCGCTGGGAATATTCGAATCTGACCAACTTCCTGGCAGATAAGCCCAGCCGCATCCGCGGAGCTTATACAATAGATCCCAAATACCCCAATGACCGGAATGCACTGTATAACAATCCCCCCAATCCTTTTAAAGTGGCGTTAACGAGTGTATATGTTCAGGATGAAATTTCGCCCAGCAAACGGTTTAAAATAACACCGGGCTTACGCGTTGATTACCCCTTCCTTACAAAACAAATTCCGGCCGACAAAGATTTTGCAACGGCCAACAACAATACCAGCAGCCCCACTTATTCCAACACCCCGTTCAATGCATTTAGCAATAAATGGCTGGGAACCGCCACCCTTTCTCCCCGTATTGGTTTTAACTGGGATGTAAATGGCAATCAAAAATTCGTGTTGCGCGGTGGAGCAGGTGTTTTTGTAGGAAGAATGCCTTTTGCATGGCTGGGTTACGCAGAAACACTTTCCGGCGGTGTATATAACAATATTGATTTCAGGCCTTCTGCTACCAATACGGTGGGGGGTAACACTACCATTCCATTGGCGATTAATCCTCTTTACCTGAAAGATACCATCAATGCGCACGCATTGGCCAGTGCAAATGCCGCCAATACAAGAGAGGTTGACGTAATCGACAACCATTTCAAACTGCCCCGTGTGCTGAGAACCAACCTGGCTGCTGATCTTAAATTTGGCAACGGGTATAAATTAACACTGGACGTTTTATATACAAAGACACTGTACGATGTAAAATTCCAGCAGATAAATATCAAAGACCAGGTTGAATACTACACATCAGGTCCAACACAATCGCCGGTATATACGGGCGGCAAACTAAACAGCCAGTATTCAAATGTTTACCTGTTAACCAACACAAAAGAAGGTTACCGGTACAACCTTACTGCGCAGTTGAGTAAAGTAACCAATAACCTGAAGCTGGGAGATAACCATAGCCTGAATATAAACTGGAGCGCTGCTTATACCTATGGCGTCAGCAAAGACCTCAGCAATGGTATCCGCAACTCATTCCAGTCGAATTTTGAAGTAAACCCGGCTATTGTGGCAAACAACCCGCAACTGGCGTATTCAAACTTTGATTTGCGCCACCGCATTGTGGCTACTTTGGGAACGAACTGGATATGGAACGCAGTTAATACTACGTCCCTGTCATTTTTCTATTCAGGACAATCGGGCAACCCGTACACCGTGGTGTATAATTCAGGTGGAGCGCCCTTTGGAAATGCTGCCAATGCCAACCTGCCCTATATTCCAAAAGATCAAAGTGATATAAGACTGGCAGACAATGGCAGCTATACTGCCGCACAGCAGTGGAATGATCTGAATGCTTTAATAAGCGGCGACAAATACCTTAATTCAAGGAGGGGTCAATATGCAGAAAGAAACGGCCTTCGTACCCCCTGGAACCAGGATCTTGATTTAAAACTGATGCATGAGTTTAAGCTCAGCAAAACAAACAAATCGCAAAGCATTCAAATCAGTTTCGATATTTTCAATGTATTGAACCTGCTGAACAACGATTGGGGGCATATTACCTTTGTTACCAACGTTAATAACTATACCGCCAACCTGTTAACATTTGTGAAAGATGCCAATGGTGTGGCACCAGGCAAACCTTCTTCCGGTTATCTGCCCACCTTTAATTTTAATAAACCCACCGGCCTTGATGGACACTACTATACGGTTGACCCCATCAATTCGCGCTGGCAGGGCCAATTGGGTATAAAATATAATTTTTAACAGCATAAATATTTCATTTAAAAAAGGGTGCCGTAAAGCACCCTTTTTTATTTTCCCAACCCGGTATTGCTGATGCATTTTAAACACTCCGTTACAAAGCGCGTAACAAAAAAATTATTTACCTTGTGCCGGAAGGCAAACAATGAGGCAAAGCAAATCATACAAAATACGCTGGCTGGCAAAGCTGCCCCTGCTTTTGTTGTATATGTCCTTTTTTATAGTGCAACTTTTTTACAATTTTGATATTGCTGCCCTTGTTTCCGCAAAGCCTTACCTGGCTGTTCAAAAGAATGATGCAAACGCAAATAGCCGCCATCATGCAGCCATAAAAAAAGCAACAACACCCACAGATAAAAAAGAGGGGGTCCGGCTAAACAAACGCTATCACCCGCAACCGGCAATTACCTGCCATACAGCTGTAATGAAACCCCTGGTTTGTTATGTTTCTTCAAAACTGCATGTTCATTATAGCCGGGGTTTTATCCCTTCTTCGCTCAGGGCAACCCATTCTCTGCGGGGCCCACCCAATGTTGTTTAACCATTGCGGATAACAACATTTTTCATTTCAAACATATAGTATGATCACTTTCTGCAGAAGAAAGATCTGCTGCCTGTGGCCGTGGCTGTTATTCATATATGCAGCACCACTGTTTGGGCAACAGAAAAATTATCATTTGCCGGAACTGGCAGAAGCGGCAAAAAATCATTTACCAGTATTGATGCAAAAACGGGCGCTACTGGGCGGAGCCAGGGCCTCGGTAACAGATATCAGGCATTCTTTTCTTCCACAATTAAAAATAAGCGACCAGGTAAACCTTGGCACCGACAACTCCATTGCGGGCAGTTATTTGCCGGTTGGCATTACGCCGTCTTCTTCGGCGGGCGTAAGGGCAGATAATATATACCAGCCGGCTACCGGCAATATCGGCGCCTTGTATGGTGAGTATGAATTGGTGAATTTTGGCCTGAACAGCGCCCGCTTAAAAACTGCGGAAGCATTTGTTGATTTACAGCAGGCCGATCTTGACAGGGAATTGTACCTGTTGCAGGCCGCTGTGGCAAGAACCTATTTTAACGTACTGAAAAGCCAGTACAGGCTGGACGCCGACCGGCAAAATGTAAACAGGTACGACAGCATTTTTAAAGTGATAAGGGCCCTTACTGCAAGTGGCATCAGGCCTGGCGCTGATTCGTCTCTTGCGAGAGCCGAATTATCAAAAGCAACGATTACCTATAACCAAACGCTGGGCAGCCTTAACCAGTTAAAAGATCAACTGGGTTATTTAACGGGCATATCGCCGCAAAATTTTTATATTGACAGTCTTGCCGGCAGCTTTATAAACAGCCGGCCCGCGCCCATTAGTTTGCCCGCAGATACGCTTTCCAATCCACTGATTGATTTCTATGTAAAGCAAAATAATATTTATGTAAGTAATCAAACACTTATTAAGAAATCTTACCTGCCCAGGATATTATTGGCAGCCAGTGCATGGACCAGGGGATCTTCTATTCAATACAACGACGATTATAAAGCGCTTTCATCGGGCCTGGGTTACCAACGGTTCAATTATATGGCAGGTATTGCGGTTACTTACAACCTCTTCAGCGGATTGTACAAAAAAGACAAGCTGGCCATCAACCAGTTCCAGGTGCAGGCCGGCAACTATGCGCTGGAGCAGCAAAAGCTGGCTATTTCACTGGCTGCCGAACAGGCGAATCGTGCATTGGAAGTAAACGAGGCCAACCTGTCGGAATTACCCGTTCAGTTAAAATCGGCTACCGATACTTACCGGCAGAAAGCTGCACAATATAAAGCTGGTATCATTTCACTGATAGATCTTACCAACGCATCATTTGTTTTGTACCGCTCGCAGACAGATTATATACAAACCATCAGCGACTGGTGGCTGGCGCAACTGGACAAAGCGGTGGCCGGCGGAAACCTCATTCAATTCATTCAACTTATAAAATAAATTTTATGGTGCGAGCTGCTTTAAAAAAGCCCATTGCCATATTGGTATTGTTTATTGGCCTGCTGCTGTTTTCTGTAGTGGCAGTCCGAAGCATATCAATAGACATCTTTCCGAAACTTAATTCACCCACGATATACGTAATTGAACAGTATGGCGGCATGAGCGCCAAACAAATGGAAGGATTTTTTGCCACGCGCATGCAGGACCAGTTCCTGTATGTAAATGGTATAAAGAACATTGAAAGCAAAAACATTCAGGGGCTGGCATTGGTGAAGCTGAGTTTTTATGAGAATACAGATATGGCTGAAGCCACAGCACAGGTGGCCCTGCAATCGAACAGGATGCTGGCCTTTTTCCCCCAGGGTTCATTGCCACCACAGGTAGTCCGTTTTGATGCGTCTTCATTGCCTGTGGGTGAACTGGTGTTCAGCAGTAAAACGAAATCTTTAAAAGACATGTTTGATCTGGCACTGACCAGAATAAGACCCCTGTTTGCAACGGTTCCGGGCCTTTCTGCAGCACCGGCTTTTGGTTCCAATGCCAGAACGGTTTTAATTAATGTAGATCCAGGCAAACTGAGTACCTATAATTTGTCTGCCGACGAAGTAGTAGAAGCCATTGCAAAAAACAATGCTACCACACCTTCGGGCAATCTGAGGGTAGACAGCACCATGTATGTAACCTCGGTAAATTCACTGGAAGACAAAGTGGAGCAATTTGATAATATACCCATTAAAAGCAATGGCAGCAGCACGGTATTTATCAGAGATGTTGCCAGGGTGGCAGATGGCGCCGATGTAACAGTAGATTATGCATTGGTAAACGGGAAAAGATCAGTGTATATACCGGTTGTAAAAACAGCAGATGCTTCTACCTGGGAAGTAGTACAATTACTCCGGTCAAAGCTGGGTGAAATGAAAAGCCTGTTGCCTGACGACGTAAACATCAGCTATGAATTTGACCAGAGTGTTTTTGTAATCAATGCAGCCAAAAGTTTAATGACGGAAGGAATATTGGGCGCGGTCTTAACCGGTCTTATGGTATTGCTTTTTTTGCAGGACTGGCGAAGCAGTATCATTGTTATTATAACCATTCCGGTGGCGGTATTAGGGTCCGTGTTATTGCTGAAGCTGGCCGGCCAAACAATCAATATAATGACGCTGAGCGGACTGGCGCTGGCTATTGGCGTTTTGGTTGACCAGGCAACAGTGACCATTGAAAATATTCATCAGCACCTGGAAATGGGAAAAGGTAAAAAACAGGCTATCCTGGATGCCTGTTCAGAAATATCCTTCCCATTATTGCTGATACTGCTCTGTATTCTTGCCGTGTTTGCACCTGCGCTGGTAATGAGCGGCGTACCCAAAGCCATGTTTTTGCCCCTGTCTTTATCCATTGCTTTTGCCATGATTGTTTCTTTTGTGGCAGCACAAACCCTGGTGCCGGTAATTGCCAACTGGTTACTGAAAGAACAGTTGTTTCATTACAATCACAGTAAACCACATGCACATGCCGGACTGGCGCTGGATGCATCGGAAATTGATGAAATAAAAGAACATGCACAACAGGATGAAAAACACCCGGAAGAAAACGGTTTTTTTCAAAAATTAAAAACAGGGCTGGCTTCCTGGCTGCAAAAAAGAATGCCCGGCCGTAAACCCATTGTACTTATTTATTTGTTGCTGGCCACGGCCGCAGCGGGATATTGTTTTATGATAACCGGCAAAGACTTATTGCCCAAAACCAATAATGGCCAGTTGCAGCTTCGTATCAGGGAACCGGATGGAACGCGGTTAGAGGTAACCGAGAGCGTCACAAAGGAGGTACTCAATATTATAGATTCAACGGTGGGTCATCACATCGCTATCAGTTCGGCATTTGTGGGGTTGGTGCCCTCCAACTTTGGCACCAGTAATTTATACATTTTCAACAGTGGTACACATGAAGCGGTTATACAGGTAAACCTGGAGGAGGGCTATAAAATAGAAACCGAAGTATTAAAAGAAACCCTGCGTACCAATATTTCCGCACGTTTTCCCCGTCTTAAGATTTCTTTTGAGCCAATAGAACTTACAGAAAAAATAATGGCCCAGGGCGCATCCACGCCAGTAGAAGTAAGAATAGCCGGAAAAAATATGAATGACATTCAAAATTACGCGGAAAAATTACTGGTGGAATTAAAGAAGGTGCCTTACCTGCGCGATGTGCAGATAGCGCAACCCTTGCATTTCCCGACTATTAATATTGCTGTTGACCGGCAGAAACTGGCGTTGATGGGCCTTTCGCTGGAAAATGTTTCGCGCAGCATCACCGCCACTACTTCTTCCAGCCGTTATACCAGTAAAAACTTCTGGCTGGATGATCGCACGTCCTATACCTACCAAACCCAGGTGCAGGTGCCGGAATACATCATGAATTCTGCCGGGGCATTGCAGGAAACGCCGTTGGTAAAGGGGCAGCAGCGGCCACTGTTATCGGAAGTTGCAACGCTTTCAACAGACAGTCTTCCCGGCGAGTATGACAGAAGCGGACCGCGGCGGTTCATTACCGTTAGTGCCAATGTATATAAAAAGGATTTGGGCACCGCAACAAACGCTGTGCAGAAGGCATTGAAAGATTGCGGCGCGGCGCCCACCGGAGTGCTGGCTGAAATAAAGGGGATGTCTTCACTGCTGATAGAAACATTGTCATCGCTGCAAACGGGTTTAATAGCCGCCATTGCAGTGATACTGTTATTGCTGGCTGCCAATTACCAGTCGTTTGGTTTGTCGGTGACGGTGCTGGCAACCGTACCTGCAGTATTGCTGGGTTCATTGCTAATGTTACTGGCAACAGGCGCCACCTTAAACCTGCAATCCTATATGGGTATTATTATGGCTGTGGGCGTTTCAGTGGCCAATGCCATTCTTATAGTAACCAATGCAGAGGCATTACGCATAGAATACAAAGACCCCTTTAAGGCAGCAATTGTTGCTGCAAGCGTCCGGTTGCGGCCAATCCTCATGACCAGCCTTGCCATGATTGCCGGTATGATACCTATGGCAAGCGGTATGGGTGAAGCAGGCGATCAGTCTGCTCCGCTGGGCAGGGCGGTTATTGGCGGGCTGGCAGCCTCTACCGTTGCTGCCTTGTTTATAGTTCCCCTGGTATACGGCTGGGTGCAACAAAAAACTTCTTTCAAATCAGTATCATTATTACCAGAAGATTCGAACCAATAAAATTTACGCAATGAAATACCATATTATATGCATTTTTGGCTTTTTGTTAATTACATCGTGTTCGGAAAATATAGCACGTGAAAATAAACCGGCAAAAAAAGACAGTACACCTGTTCAGGAATATGTATTGGCAACCGTAGAGAAAGCCGGTGTTGCCACAACAATTAAGCTGCCCGCTCAACTGGCCGCTTACCAGGAAGTAAGCATATTTCCGAAAGTAAATGGCTATGTTAAATCAGTACAGGTTGATATTGGTTCAAAAGTTTCAAAAGGAAAATTACTAATGGTGCTGGAAGCGCCGGAGCTGTTACAGGCCGCTCTGCAGGCCAAAGAAAGATACGCCCGCAACAAAGCAAATTTTTCTATTGATAAGGAACAGTACCATCGTTTCCAGGAGGCCGCTGCTACGGAAGGTGCCGTTTCCCCACTGGACTTATCAACACTGAAGGCAAAGATGGAAGCCGACAGCGCATTGTGCAACGCGGAGAAATTAAACTGGCAAATGCAGGAAACCATGATGGGCTATTTACAGGTAACAGCGCCGTTTAATGGTGTAATTACAGAACGCAACGTGCACCCGGGCGCCCTGGTAAGCGCTACGGCAAAAGACAAACCCATGCTTGAATTGAAACAGATTGATCATTTGCGTTTGCAGGCAGATATACCCGAGGCGGTTGCCGCCACTTTAAAAGAGAGAGACACCGTATTGTTTTATGTAAATGCACTACCCGGAAAAAAAATGACAGGATTAATAAGCAGGCAGGCCATGAATATGAATAGCCAATACCGGTCGGAAAGAATGGAAATAGATGTTGATAACAAGAAAGGGTTGTTAACACCAGGTATGTATGCCAATGTGGTTATTTACACAAAGGGAAATATTAATGCACTTACCGTACCGGCATCTTCGGTGGTTACTTCTACAGAAAGGAAATATGTGTTGCTTTCAAGAAACGGCAGGATTATTAAAACAGACGTAAGCACAGGTAACGAAACAATGGGTAAAATAGAAATTTATGGTGGACTGCAGCCCGGCGACAAAATAATCGCCAATGCCAATGATGAAATAAAAGAAAGCAATTAATGAGGGGGCAGATTTTTAAATAAAAGGTAAACGCCTGCGGTGTTGGGTTTGAACCCTTAACGCCGCAGGCGTTGTTTAACCCAGGGACACGCTGTCTCTCTTCACGGATATAATAATAGGATTAAACCTGTCCGGGCATCCTGAATGATGCCCATATGCAATGTTTAGCCTTTGTTAATGAAATGAGAACGAATGGGGCTGTAAAGGTTAACAGGGTTTATTTGTGTTTTTACTATAGCAGGAAAGGAAAACCCCTGAGCAGCCCTGCCAAGGCCGGTTTCACAAAATAATTTTTTACTTTTTCCGTTTTTATGCTATCATTGCACTGGAATCAGGCTGGTTAGTTCATTCCATTAATCTACAGCTCATCAGTTTTTTCATTCCGTCACTATCATTTCATTTCAAAATTTTTTTTTTCAACAACCTTGTACAGATCCAGGTTTTTTTGATTTTGATGACTAATACTCCATTATGTACGACATTTTGCAACTGAACGACATGCTCGTTCCTGAATTGCTCGATATTGCTGAGCAAATTAAAATCCCCAATGCCAAAAAGCTTGACAAACAGGCCCTTATATATCAAATACTTGACAAACAAGCAGTTGCAGCCAGTGCTACCAAGGGCACAGAAGATAAAGGCAAAAGAAAGCGGATTGTAAAAACATCTACCGCTCATTCAACTGAAGAAGCTATTGTAGAAAGCGGCGATGATAAACCGGTGAAACAGGAAACCAGGAAACATGTTGCCAGAAAAGAAGAAAAACCTGTTGTTGTAAAAAAAGGACGGAAAAAAGCAGGGGAAGAAATTCCTGAAATTTCCACTGTTAATGAAGGGCCCGATGAGTCGGACGAAGAAGACGGAAACCGCAATAACAATATTGAAGAGGGGAACAGGGTACAGCAAATATCTTCAGAACAGCAACCCCAGTCAAACAACCAGCATCAGCCACAGTTGGCTCAACCAGCCGAACCCCAGCGCAACAACAATTTCCAGCAACAGCGAAGAAGCAGTGATGTTTTCAATATAGAATTTGATGGCATTATACAGGGCGAAGGTGTTTTGGAAATGATGCCCGATGGCTATGGCTTCCTGCGCAGCAGTGATTATAATTATTTGAGTTCGCCCGATGATGTATATGTATCGCCTTCACAGATAAAACTATTCGGTTTAAAAACCGGAGACACCGTATTTGGCGCTGTAAGGCCACCTAAAGAAGGGGAAAAATATTTCGCTTTATTAAAAGTTGAAACCATTAATGGCAAGGGCCCCGAAGAAGTGCGCGACCGCGTACCATTTGATTACCTGACACCGCTGTTTCCATTTGAAAAACTGAATTTGTTTACCAGTCCGTCTGATTATTCAACGCGCATCATGGACCTGTTTACGCCCATCGGAAAGGGGCAGCGCGGATTGATTGTGTCTCAACCAAAGACCGGCAAGACAATGTTATTAAAAGCGGTGGCCAATGCCATTGCAGAAAACCACCCGGAGTGTTACCTGATGATTGTGCTGGTAGATGAGCGCCCGGAAGAGGTAACCGATATGGAACGAAGTGTTAAAGCCGAAGTGATTGCCTCCACTTTTGATGAACCCGCAGAAAAACACGTAAAGGTTTCCACCATGGCTTTGCAAAAAGCAAAACGGTTGGTAGAATGCGGCCACGATGTAGTGATATTGCTGGATTCTATAACGCGTTTGGCAAGGGCTCATAATACCGTTGCACCAGCAAGCGGTAAAGTATTGAGCGGTGGTGTGGAAGCAAATGCATTGCAAAAACCGAAACAGTTTTTTGGGGCAGCCCGTAAAATTGAAAACGGGGGATCGCTTACCATTCTTGCAACTGCGCTGATTGATACCGGTTCAAAAATGGAGGAAGTTATTTTTGAAGAATTTAAAGGAACAGGTAATATGGAACTGCAATTGGACAGGCGCCTGGCCAACCGGCGTATTTTTCCGGCCATCGATCTAACGGCCTCCTCTACCCGCAGGGATGATTTATTGTTAGACAGGGATGTACTGCAGCGTATGAACCTGCTGCGTGTTTTCCTTGGAGACATGAACACCGAAGAAGCAATGAACGAATTGCTGAAACGTATGCGGGGTACCAAAAGCAATGAAGAATTCCTGGCCAGCATGAACAGGTAATTGATTTTAATATAGAAAAAACCCGGAAAATTTTTCCGGGTTTTTGTATTTTGCAGGGCTTCCCCGAACCTGTTTGATTTACCAGCGCGCAAAATGCAACCGCATAAAGAAGGCCATTAAATATGTTATACGGATGTAATCATATTGGCGGTTTTTTAAATCAATTTTGACAGATATACAGTAATTTCGCCATCATAATAACAGCTTTTGATTATATAAAACAAACAACACTATGCACCTTAAACAATTATTGCTGCCTGCACTGGCTTCGTTGCTATTATTTCCTTCTTGTGTAAGCAACAAAAAATTTAAAGCCGAACAACTTAGGTATGCTGCCCTTGATTCTACCTATAAAAGTTTGCAGGGGTCTTTAAAAACCTGTGAAGATGAAAGAGCAGATGCCGCTAAGAAAAAAATGTTATCAGACGCAGAAATTGAAAGCCTGAACAAACAAATTGCGTTTCTTAAAGAGAACAATACACAGGCACTTAAACAACTGCAGGATCTGTCGGTAATTTCAAGTTCGCAGGCAGAAAGCATTAAAAAGTCGATGGAAAACATTGGTGCCAAAGATTCTTATATTCAGGATTTACAGGCTTCTATGGCACGTAAAGATTCTTTGAACATGGCATTGGTAATGAACCTTAAAGGCGCCATAGGTAATTTAGACGATAAGGATATCAATATTAAAGTTGATAAAGGAGTGGTGTACATAGATATCTCCGATAAATTGTTATTTAAAAGCGGCAGCTACGATATAACTGAAAATGCCAAACAGGTATTGGGTAAAGTAGCAGCGGTATTAAAAGCACAGCCAGATATTGAGTTTATGGTGGAAGGACACACAGACAATGTTGGCTTTAGTAAAGGCGTATTGATTGACAACTGGGATTTGAGTGTTAAACGATCTACTTCTGTAGTGCGCATTCTTCAAAACCAATACGGATTAGACCCGGCTAAGATTGCCGCCGCCGGCCGCAGCGAATACAAACCGGTTGCCGATAACAGCACAGCAGAAGGAAAGGCTGCCAACCGCAGAACAAGAATTGTAATTTTGCCGCAACTGGATCAGTTCTTTAAATTACTTGAAACAAAGAAACAATAAGAACCCATCATATTTTTTGCACAAGGCCATCCCGCAACGGATGGCTTTTTTATTATGCAGCCAGCAATTTTACAGGCAACATTAATTGAAATAAAAACGGATTAGGTGATTGCACTTAGGCGTATACCAGAAAACATAGTATTTTTATTTTATCCATTGATGGCTGCCTAATTTTTAATGTTTTATATCATTTTCCCGGAATTGTATCGTTCTATAAACGGCAGCAATAATATTTCCGTAGCAGAACTCCTGAGGTAAAATATGACAACCATTTTTCGTGTAGTGATCAGTGTCCTTTTGATGGGTTTTTGTTGCCAGTCAGCCTTAGCACAAATTCCGGAGAATGCGCCTCCCCAGGCAAAAAAAGGAACACTGGATCTCCGTTACAGCAATCTTTCTGCAAAACCTGTATCATTGAATGGCGAATGGTGTTTTTACTGGAAGCAATTGCTGCAACCCGGAGACAGCCTGCCCATTGAACACAGCTATACCCAATATCCGCAATTATGGAATAAGAAAAAATGGAATGGCCAAACGCTTTCTGCCGAAGGCTATGCCAGCTATTCCCTTACTGTTATACTGCCAAAGAAGAGAAGCAGGCTGGCGCTGGAAATTCCGGATGTATACAGCAGTTATACATTGTTTGTAAATGGAAAACAAATAGCCCAGAATGGAAAGCCTTCCAGTAATGCGGGCGGGGCTGTTCCATTCTGGGCAACCAAAGTAGTTGGCCTGGAAAATAATTCTGATACCCTTCACTTATTGATGCAGATAGCCAATTTCTGGCATGCAAAAGGAGGTTCCTACAAAGACATCATTATTGGAGACAAAGAACAGCTGATTTTAAAATACCACCAGAATACTGCACTTGATCTTATTCTTGCCGGGTGCCTGTTTATGGGTGGACTTTTTTTCTGGGGACTTTCTGTGTTTGGAAGAAATGACCGAATCATCTTTTATTTTTCTCTTTTTTGTATCGTTACCAGTTATCGGATGATCGGTACAGATTTGTACGTACTACATTCCCTTTTTCCCGGCCTGAACTGGTTTGTATCTATAAAACTCGAATACCTCTCACTTGTACTGGGGGTTGCATTGTTTTCACAGTATACAAGAATGTTGTATCCAAAAGACATCATTCCGCTGGTAATGAAAACCATTATCTGGCTTTGTGTGCTGTATGCCGCAATTATTCTTGTACTGCCCGCAGTTATATTTACAGCATTGCTGAATTTTTTCCTGGTAGTAATGTTCCTGTACATAGTGTATGCGTTTTATGTATATATACAGGCGGTGCTGCGCAGACGAAACGGGTCCTTGTACGCCTTAATGAGCAGCGGCGTTATGCTGCTGGTATACTTCATTGTAAACCTTCAGTATTTTAATATTATTCCCGAGCTAAAGCTGTTTGTATTTGCAGGTTATGTCGCTTTTTTCTTTTTACAATCGCTGGTATTGTCGCACCGGTTCTCAGACATATTGCAGCAGGCGGCCGCCGAAGCACAACAGGGCCTGAAGGCAAAATCAGAGTTCCTGTCTACCATGTCGCACGAAATACGCACACCGCTGAATTCTGTAATAGGCATGGCGCATTTGCTGAAAAGAAGTGAACCAAGAAGCGATCAGCAGCAACATCTGAATGTATTGTTGTTCTCTGCCAATAACCTGCTTTCTATTGTAAATAATATTCTCGATTACAATAAGATAGAGGCTGGCAAGATAAGTATTGAACAAATTGCTATGGATCTGCCGTCAATGGCCACAAACATTATTGCCGGCCTGCAAAACCTGGCCGATGATAAGCTGGTCGGCTTAAAACTTATCATTGACCCCCTGCTAACAAAAAAAGTTATTGGCGATCCTACGCGTACCAGTCAGGTGTTAAACAACCTGGTACACAATGCTATTAAGTTTACTAAAGAAGGTTCTGTAACACTGTCGCTGAAAACAGAAAAAATAGAAGCCGGAACAATTACCATTAAGATAGCGGTAACAGATACCGGTATTGGTATAGCGCCGGAAAAACAGCAGCTTATTTTTGAAAGGTTTACGCAGGCCGATTCATCTACATCGCGCAGCTTTGGTGGTACAGGGCTGGGCCTTTCCATCAGCAAAAAAATCCTGGAAATGCAGGGCTGTCAGCTTCAGTTGAAAAGTGCGCCTGGAAAAGGATCAGAGTTTTATTTTACCCAAACCTTTGTGCTTACCGATGAAGAGGTGCAGATAAATACGCCTGCCGCCGATCAGCATGCCGTGGAAGATGCAAAAGCGTTGCAGGATATAGCCATATTGCTGGTAGAAGACAATCCCCTGAATGTATTGGTGGCACAGGCTTTTCTTGAGCGTTGCGGGGCTGTAATTGATGTTGCGGACAATGGAGAAGAGGGGCTTGAAAAATTCAACCCCTCCAAACACCGGATAATATTAATGGACCTTGACATGCCTGTAATGGATGGTTATGAGGCAACCAGGCGTTTGAGAGCAATGGGAGAAAACCTGCCGATTATTGCACTTACAGCCAGCCTGCCCAAAGAAGTAGAAAGTGAAGTATACGCGGCAGGACTTACTGATATTATTGTAAAGCCTTTTGACCCGGATGAATTATTCAGGGTAATACTGCAGCATTTGAAGGCAATAGCCGCCTGAAACGATGCGCTTATTGAATAGAATAGTGTGCTTAATACCGGTAACAAACTGCATTGATATTCATGCCGGCTCCTACTGAAGCAAACATTATTACATCTCCTTTATGCAGCACGTGATCTTCCACCTGGTTCTTCAGCACCAAGTCATATAAAGTGGGAACGGTGGCCACAGAACTGTTGCCCAGCCAATGAATGCTCATGGGCATAATGTATGGCGGATGTTGCGGCATTCCATATAATTTATAGAACTCGCTGATGATGGCTTCATCCATCTTTTCGTTGGCCTGGTGAATGAAGATCTTTTTCAAATCAGCAATTGCCACCCCACTTTTATCAAGACAATCTTTCATGGCTGCCGGAACATGCTTCATAGCGTATTCATATACTTTCCGGCCCTTCATCTTCATGAAACCAATATGCTGACCGCTTTCGGGGTTGTTGGACTTGCCCATGTTTATATAATTCACTTCCTTAACAGTATGGCTTTGCATACTGGCGCTTAAAATACCACTGCCGTTTTCGGCTACTTCTTTGTATTCCAGCATACAGGCGCCCGCACCATCGGCAAAAATCATACTATCACGATCATACAAATCAATTATCCTTGATAATGTTTCAGCGCCTATTACCAGGCATTTCTTGGCAAGCCCGGCCTTTAAAAACGCATCGGCCTGTATAATACCCTGTATCCAGCCGGGGCATCCAAAAAGAATATCGTAGGCAACACAACCCGGGTTTACTATTCCCAACCGGTGCTTTACCCGGCTGGCAAGCGAAGGCGTTGCATCCATTTGTATGGTACCCTTTGCCACATCGCCAAAATTATGGGCCAGAATAATCTGGTCAATGGTTTCGGGATCGGTGCCGCTGTCCTCAATTGCCTTGCCTGCAGCGGCAGTTGCAAGATCCGATGCATTCATTGTTTCGGATGCATAACGGCGGCTGCTGATTCCCGTTATTTTCCTGAACTTTTCAACTATTTCCGATGAAGGCGCTTCCAGGCGCTGGTTGCCGTCTGTATAAAAAACGTGTTGAAAAAAATCTTTATTAGACACGATGTCCGTTGGAATGTAAGAACCCGTACCTGTTATTACAGAACGTAGCATAGAAGCAATCCCTTTTGTATAAAATGTTTATCTCCGTGATGAAGATACCAAAAAAAAGAACGGCTGTTTTATCTTTTTGCACTGATTGCCGGACGCTTTAAAATAGCAGCGCCGACTATTTTCCCCCTATTTCTACATTTTTCCCCTTAACAATTCTTTCACTGTCCGGTTGTAACTGACTTAAAATGTGGCAGTAAGCTATTTTAATCTATTGGCAGGTGCTAAAGGCATGTTTGTTGTCTTTTTAAGGACAATAAATTTTATTACCTAACAAATTAAAACCTCGTTATGGAACATACTAAATTTAAAAGATCCAAAAAACGCAAGACAGAACATATCGTATTTGAATTGCCTGCAAACGGACAGACCTATAGTGTAAGCGCAACACCATTTAGCCTGGCCACCGGCGAAATTTGTTACAGGGTAAGTTATGCTAACGGACCAGTACACGTGTTTAATTGGGATGAAGGCCTGAACCGTTATGCAGCAACGGAATTGCAGGCGGGTATTATGCCACCGGCAATAGAAATGAAGATTGCAGAAAGATTGAATGAGCACGCATCTGCATTGCAGGATGCGGCCTAGTATATTTTTAATACAGAGAAAATCAGGGTGATATCCGGGAACTCCCGGGACAATTAAAACCGGCATGGCTGTATAAGCGATGCCGGTTCTTTTTTTATTCCGTTGATTTAATACCCGTATCGGTAAAAATTAATTTTCGTTCCTTGTAGAGCCGGCCTGTTACCATTTTAAATGTCTTTTTGCTCATACCAAAAACATCATAAATTTCTTCGGGCGAAGATTTATCATAATAAGGAAGGTAGCCATTGCTTTCTTTTAGTAAGCGGAGTATTTTTCCCGATTCGTCTTCAACCCTTGTATAACCAGGTTTGCCGGCAACCACGTCAATTTTATTGTCGGGTCTTATATGTTTAATAAATCCTTCAAACCGGTCGCCCACCTGTATGTTGCGGTAAATTTCGTTATTATGCAAAACGCCGGTATGCAGGTTATTAATAATGACTACATAGCCAATATCGCTTTTTCTGTACACCACCAGGTTTACCAGGTCCTTTTCCTTTACGGTAAGTGTTTCATTGCTTAATTCGAATTCCAGTTTTTCTGTAGCAGCAGCCCGGCCTGTCTGCACATCTATATACACTTTTACCAGGTAATAACCGCCCACCCGCATACCACTCAGTTGTTTACTGCGTGGCACAAACAAATCCTTCATTAGCCCCCAGTCTAAGAAAGCACCCTGGTTATTAACAGTAACGGCCTGCAATAAGGCTATCTCACCCGCAATGGCTTTTGGTCTTTGTGTGGTAGCTATAAGACGGTCTTCCGAGTCGTGATAAACAAATACTTCCAGTACGTCGCCCACTTTGGCCTGCGCAGGCACAAAACGCTTCGGCAGCAATAACCCTTCTTTGCCATCTTCCAAAAAAGCGCCAAATGCCGTAAAACGTTGTACCGCCAGCTTATTATATACACCCACTTTAACCATACAGTAAATTAAACTTTGCCGAAGGTAAGCAATGTGGCGCTCATCCCCGATCCCTGTCTTTCTGTGGGTTTGGGAGGATATTTAAAGCGGAGCTTTATACAGGCAATCGCCCGGTATTCATATTTAATAAGCAGGGAACAGCATGCGGTTAGCAAAAATTGGTTACTGGTTGTGCTGCAGTTACGAAATTGAAATGCGCCTTTAAATTTTTAAAACGTAAAGCCCGTAATGTTGGGGTACACAAAAAATTGTTGTTTTCAATACCGCAGCATATCTTTATAAGAGTAAAAATCTGGTTCATACTACTACGTCCCGCAGCAGAACCTCTTGTGGGATATTTTTCTTTGCTTTTTTGCCGCCTCCAACGGATCCGTTTTACCCTGGTAAATATGTATAACAACGAGACGCCGTACCTGCGCAGAAATAAATAGCATTTTAATTGTGGCGACCAAACGCCGGTTAATATTTAAACAGGTATTCTAAACACTAAACCTTTTTTTATGAAGAAGCTGTACGCGGCTATTGTATTCCTCATTTTTATTGTACCCATTAAAACGCATGCCCAGGCAACTGGCGTGGGCAGCCGGATGAACGAAGTCTTTATGCGCACCGATCTGGCGGCAGGGCCTACCCGCTTATATGATCCCTGGGAAATAACTTATGGCCCCGATGGCTTTCTATGGATCACCGAAGCAAAGCCTTATAAAGTATACCGGATGGATCCCAATACAGGTGTAAAAACCGCCGTACTTGATTTGTCAAATACCGGGTCTTTTTTACCAGCTTTATTCAGGCGCACCTTTCCAATAAACAATGATCCCTGGCCGCAGGGTGGTATGGCGGGCCTGGCCATTCACCCCGATTTTATGAATCCTGTTTCGCCCAAAAAATATGTATATGTTTCTTATGTGCATTCTTACGACAGTGTTTCTGTTAATCCCAATGGGGGCTCTTTTTTTACCAATTGGATTGTACGGTTTACCTATAATACCAGCACCAGCCAGTTAGAAAATCCTGTCGCGCTTTGTGATACATTGCCCGGCAGCAATGATCACAATTCTCAACGTATGATCATTGCAAAAGTAAATGGCGTGCCCTATCTTTTTTATGCACAGGGAGACATGGGTGCCGGACAGTTTAATAACCTGGCAAGAACCAATCACGCGCAGGATATTGCTTCCTACGAGGGAAAAATTCTGCGCTTTAACCTTACGGACGATGGCGATGCAGGTCTGCTGGACAAATGGATACCCAACGACAATCCTTTTAATACTACCACACCGTTAAAACAAAGTGCAGTGTGGGCGACAGGCATCCGCAACAACCAGGGCTTTGCCTATGATAGTGTAAAAAATATTTTATATGGATCTTCGCATGGGCCTTACAGTGATGATGAGATAAATATTGTGGAACGGGCAAAAAACTACGGTCACCCGCGGGTGGTGGGTTATGCCAGTGACCATAATTACGATGGTGCCAAAGCCGGCCCTGTCAATAGCTCGCTGCCGCTTATTTACAATGAAATGAAGTATGCATCCGATACCATTGGCGCCACCTACCGCGATCCTATTTATTCTTTTTACCAGGCGCCGGGCGGCAGCGTGCAAACGCCGGCTGCATTGCCATGGTCGGTGCAATACATTTATACCAACCAGTTTTATGCAGGTCCGCCGGCCGGCAATGCACAAGACCTTAACCAGTTCTGGAGTTCTGAAGCCATCTCCGGACTGGATGTATACAATTACAGCAATATACCGGGCTGGAAGAACTCTCTGCTATCGGCGGCATTGAAAGGCGGCAAAATTTTGCGCTTAAACCTTAGCGGCGATGGGCTGAGTGTTATTAAAACGGCACCGTATGATACCATCAGTTATTTTAGAAGTGTAAACCGTTTCCGCGATATTGCTTTTGCGCCCGATGGCAAAACAATATTTACGGTAATTGACAGCAGCCTGGTAACCTCAGGTCCTTCAGGCACTAATCCCATTATCAGCCAGTGCAGGGGCTGCGTGCAGAAATATACTTTTTTAGGATACAATACGGTTGCCGGCACCAGCAGCATCCCCAGCTCTGTAGCCATCGCAGCAGGAAAAGCCAATCTTTGTGAAAATGCCAACAGCATTGTAATAGATGCCAATAATACCAACTACTGGGTTCCCATTACAGATACCAGCGGCAATATTGTGGCAGAAATAAACGCCAACGGAAATATCCTGGGTAAGGTAACCACATCGCTATTTACAAACAGCGGCCCTGTGCGTGAACAGGCTTCCACCCATTTGCTTTTTCTTGATCGCAATATTACCATTACGCCAACTACTCCTCCAACATCAGCGGTCAGTATCCGTTTTTACTTAAGCAATGCAGAATTTAATGCGCTTAAGAATGCAAATAATTCCCTCGGCCAATCAAGCGGCATTACAGCCATAACAAATTTGTCTCTTTTTAAAAACACGGTTGATTGCGGGCCAACCATCGGCAATGGAACGGTAACCCTTGCCACCAGCAACCAGTCGGCCTTTGGTGCAGGCGGCTATGTATTACAAACAAGTACCAGCTCATTGGCTACTTTTTATGCAGCATCGGCAAACCAGCCACCAGTATCTAATGCGGGCGGCAATGTAACCATTGCATTACCCACCAGTTCCGTAACACTGGATGGCAGCGCATCTTATGATCCGGATGGCAACATTGTACAGGTTTACTGGTTCCAGTCGGAAGGCCCTGTTCCGGCTGTGATAGGAAACAATTTCTCAACAATCACCACCGCAACCGGTCTTACAACAGCAGGCACCTATGTATTTCGTCTGCAGGTAAAAGATAACAACGGTGCTTTGGCCTATTCTTCAAAAACGGTTGTTGTAACAGCAGCAACGGTTAACCAGCCACCGGTATCTAATGCGGGCAGCAACGTAACCATTGCATTACCCACCAGTTCCGTAACGCTGGATGGCAGTGCATCTTACGATCCGGATGGCAGCATTGCACAGGTTTACTGGTATCAGTCACAGGGTCCTGTTCAGGCTGTGATAGGAAATAATTTCTCAACAACCACCACAGCAACCGGTCTTACAACAGCAGGCACCTATGTATTTGGGCTGCAGGTAAAAGATAACAATGGTGCTTTGGCCTATTCTTCAAAAACAGTTGTTGTAACAGCTGCAACGACTAACCAGCCACCGGTATCTAATGCGGGCAGCAACGTAACCATTGCATTACCCACCAGTTCCGTAGCACTGGATGGCAGTGCATCTTATGATCCGGATGGCAGCATTGCACAGGTTTACTGGTATCAGTCGCAGGGCCCTGTTCAGGCTGTGATAGGAAATAATTTCTCAACCACTACCACAGCAACCGGTCTTACAACAGCAGGCACCTATGTATTTGGCCTGCAGGTAAAAGACAATAATGGCGCTTTGGCCTATTCTTCAAAAACAGTTGTTGTAACAGCAGCAACGGTTAACCAGCCACCGGTATCTAATGCGGGCGGTAACGTATCCATTACTTTGCCCACCAGTTCCGTAGCACTGGATGGCAGTGCCTCTTATGATCCGGATGGTAGTATTGTACAGGTTTACTGGTATCAGTCGCAGGGTCCTGTTCAGGCTATAATAGGAAATAATTTCTCAACAATTACCAGTGCAACCGGTCTTACAACAGCAGGCACCTATGTATTTGGGCTGCAGGTAAAAGATAACAATGGTTTGCTTGCATATTCTTCAAAAACTGTGACTGTAAATGCAGCACCTGTAACAACCGCCAGTACGCGGGAGGCTACTGCTGCGCAAATAACTTCAGCAGGTAACGGCCTGTCAAAAACAGGGAATGGTTCATCACAGCCATCAATAACCGCAGTTATTGCACCCAACCCGGTAGCAAACGGCAGGGAGGTAACACTGTTCATAAACAGCAGCAAAGCCGGAGTGGTGATGGTAAATACCTACAGCGCCAATGGAGCCATCATTGGTACTAAGAAAGTAAACCTGGTGGCAGGCATTAATACAACTAACGTAAACACGGCCGGGCTTGCACAGGGTTTTCATGTAATCAATATTGCAGGTGGTTCTAAACCGGTTAACCTGAAATTGATTATTCAGTAGTACAATTTGTTTAGTTTTTTCAAAGCCGCCCCATTTTTGGGGCGGCTTTGAAATTTGTACAAACCTTGTTACAGCTATCAACCCGAAGGGTATAAAAACATGTACTGACCAGCTGCCGAACAAAACATCGCTTGGTATGTAATTAACAAAGCTGCATTTTTACACCACAAAACGAGTTATGGCAAAACTATTTTCACCCCTTACTATAAAATCGATAACCTTTAAAAACCGTATTGTTGTTTCGCCCATGTGCGAATATTCCTCAACAGACGGCTTCGCCAATGAATGGCACCTGGTGCATCTTGGCAGCCGTGCTGTGGGCGGCGCCGGGCTTATTATTACAGAAGCAACAGCTGTTTCACCCGAAGGCCGTATTTCGCCAGATGATCTGGGCATCTGGAAAAATGCACACCTGGATAAATTAAAAAGCATTGTTTCATTTATTCATAAACACGGTTCTGTTGCTGGCATCCAATTGGCACATGCCGGCAGAAAAGCCAGTTTTGCGGCACCGTGGAAAGGATCTAAACAACTGAGTAAAAGCAATGGAGGCTGGCAGGCAGTAGCGCCCAGCGCCATTCCCGTTCACGAAGGTGAAGAGGCGCCGGAAGCATTGACCACAGAAGGCATAAACAAAGTAATTGATGATTTTAAAGCCGCCGCACAACGATCGTTGGCGGCTGGTTTTAAACTGATAGAAATACACGCCGCACATGGATACCTTGCTCACGAATTTTTATCGCCGCTGACCAATCATCGCACCGATGAATACGGCGGATCATTTGAGAACAGGTCGCGCTTACTATTACAAATTATTGCGGCCGTCCAAACCGTATGGCCACCGGATCTTCCCTTATTTGTACGCATCTCTGCCACCGACTGGGTGCCGGATGGCTGGAACGAAAATGAAGCAACAAAACTGGCCGCTGTATTAAAAGAGAAAGGCATCGATTTAATAGATTGTTCTTCGGGTGGCCTGGTTAGCAGCCAAAAAATACCGCTTGGTCCCGGCTACCAGGTACCATTTGCAGATAAGATAAAAAAAGAAACCGGCATCCTGACAGGCGCAGTGGGTATGATAAACAATGCAGAACAGGCCGAGGAAATTCTTGTAAAGGAACAGGCCGATCTTATAATTATGGCGCGCGAACTACTGAGGGATCCCTATTTCCCACTGCATGCTGCCAAACAACTGGGCGCCGCCATTGACTGGCCGGTTCAGTACCTGCGGGCGAAGCTGTAGATATTAAGTATAGAGTATTAAGACATAGGGCAAAGGCCACGTTTTACTACAGTAAGCTTTTTCTTCGTAAATTGTATACAGCCTGGTGACCGAAGCAAGCCATCATTCTGCAGACAGATCGGTTTTCAGGCTGGTCTGAATACTACACACGCAGTACTAAATACTGTTTGCCAGGTTGTATGAAAAAAGGCGCTGCCATATTGCTGTTGTTGCTTGCCCATGCTGTTTTTGCCCAGCAAAGACAAGTTAGTTTTAGTGAAATTGATCAGCGTGTAAAATCAATTGAGCCCGCCCCACCCGCAACACTTGCTTACACACTTACAAAGGACTATACTACCGAAAAAGAAAAATTGCGTTCAATTTTTAGCTGGATTGCGGAACATATTGCTTACCGGGTAAGAAAAAACACTATTACCGTTAATAACTATAATTATACAGGCAGGCCCGCGGTTGCCGACACCGGCAGATGGAGATCGGCCAACGATTTTGTGGCAGAAACAGTGCTGCAAAATAAATCGGCCGTGTGTGATGGTTATGCAAGGTTGTTTAAAACACTTTGCGATTACGCCGGTTTACGCAGCGCCATCATTACAGGTTTTGCGAAAGGCGATCTGAGCAGGCAACTAAAATTTCGTTGTAACCATACATGGAATGCCGTGTATATAGACAGCGCATGGCGACTGCTGGATGTTACCTGGGCAAGTGGATATACTTCCTATCGTGGCGATGAATTTATTAAACGATACGACGATACCTATTTTCTTGCCCCACCAGAAGTTTTTATACAGGATCATTTTCCGGATGACCTAAGATGGACGCTGATGGATAAGCCCATTATCCCGCGTGAATTTAACGGAAGCCCTTACCGCAACAAATCCTTTGCTAAATACCGCATCAACGCATATTCTCCGGGAGGTGGTATTATTGAAGCAGCCATAGGGGACACCATTCAGATTGTTTTAGAGACAGGAGATGCGCTTGCAGACAGTAAAATGGCAGCCGATACCATTGCCAGTTTTGATAGCTGCCTGCAAAGAATCACTCCTTCCATTGCTTTTTTAGAACCCGCTGTAACAGATAAGAACAAGCAGTTGCTTCGTTATGTTTTTTGTGTAGAAAATCCTGGCATAGAATGGCTTCATATTGTCTATAACCACGACACCATTTTACAGTACCGGCTAAAAATTAAAAACGAAAGACCCGGGCTCGCCGTAAACAATAAATCAACTCCCCCGTTTATCCCCTGAAATTTTATCATTTCGTTATAAGTTGAAACAGGCGCATACAGGCAGCACACAGCTCAACCCGCTGATTGGCACAGTTTTTTTCTATACAGTTTAAAACAAAGCGTATGAAAACATTCATTCTTCTTGCCGTCATTCATTTGCTGTGTGCCGGTAATACAAAATACATACGAACTGGCGACAATTGTACCCATCCGTCTGTGATTGCTGATACTGCTACCCTGAATGGTCAATGGTATCTGCAACCAATGCTTCCGGCAGATACGGCCCTTGGGAAAATACCAGTTTTGAATTTCAACCTGGCTACCGGAAATTTCAGTGGCAATACAGGCTGTAACAATATGCGCGGCAGCTTTCAAAAAACCGATACCAGCCTGGTTTTTAACCAGTACATTGCTACAACAAAAATGGCCTGTACAGGGTATAACGAGGCCGCATTTGTTAAAAACCTGCTGGGCACCAACAAATACAAGTTCGACAATGGCGATCTGGTACTTTTGTTCGATGCTACTGAATTATCGCGCTGGGTAAGGAAGCCGGATAAGAAAATAAAGATAAACAAGGCCTAGCTTGTAAAGGATTCTTTGCAGGCGGTAAAGAGCGTTTGCTTAACAGCGGTTAAAGCCGTTATGCCGGAATCTGTATGCTAAATACTATATTTACATTAATAAATTATTTCTCATGTCACTAATACCAAACAAAAAGAATAAGAAAGACAACCGCCCGGGTGGTGGAAACCCAACAGCCAAACCCGGCGCTCAGAATGCCAAAGGGAAAGCCAATACAAAAGCAGTTACCCGTAACACCAAGCTGACCGGTGGTTCTCAAAGAGGTTCCTAGAGCAGTATACGACAAATACATAGTAATTTTTTTGCAGGCGACTCATAAACGGCTTGTTAACGCGCTCAATTTGCAGCGGCAGGTAAATTTTTCTGTTTAAATTACCTGGGTTGTTAGTAAAAGTCATTTATCAGAAAAAATTAAACCATCTGTATTATGTCAGACACTACAAATTCGCTGGGCGATAAAGCCAATGATTTAAAAAATCAGTCTTCAGCCAAACTGGAAGATTTAAAAGAAGAAGCTGGTAAACTGGGCGATCAGTTAAAAGACAAGGCCGGAGAAGCCTGGGAAAAAGTAAAGTCGGTGGATGTACAGGGAGAGTTCAATCACCTGAAAGAAGAAGCGGGTGAGAAAATAGATGAACTTACCGGTAAGGCAAAAGGCCTCTGGAATAAAATAACAGGACACGGGGATGAAGAAATACCCAAAAAATAACGGCATTTTTTATTTGAAGACAGGTTGAAAAACCTGTCTTTTTTTTGCAGCTAAGATAGTAAACCAGCAAACCAGGCCTCTATCCTGGAGATCCCGGCTTATCGTTTCCAGGCATAATTATTTTCCAACACTTCTTTTCAGCCCACCGCTTAATTGTAAATTGCAGGCATGATTGATTATTTATCAGGCTTAAATGAACCGCAAAAAGAAGCGGTACTGCATAAAGACGGTCCCATAATGATTATTGCAGGTGCAGGAAGCGGTAAAACAAAAGTGCTTACAACCCGTATTGCCCACCTGATGGCAGCACATGGTGTTGACGCCTTTAATATCCTGGCGCTTACATTTACCAATAAGGCGGCAAAAGAAATGAAAGAAAGGGTGGAAAGAACCCTGGGCAACACGGATGCACGCAACCTCTATATTGGTACATTTCACAGCGTATTTGCAAGAATATTGAGATCAGAAGCCCACCGCATGGGCTATCCAAACAGCTTTACCATTTATGATACCGATGATGCAAAGAGCGTGGTAAAAACCGTGGTTAACGAGCTAAACCTTGACGACAAACATTATAAACCAGCCACTGTATACAACCGTATTTCCAGCGCAAAAAATGCGTTGGTGGGCCCTGCAGAATATGCCAATGATTACTATATACAGCAGGAAGACATGCGCAGCAACCGGCCTGCCATTGCACAGATTTATGACGCTTACGCCAAACGCTGCTTCAAAAACGGCGCCATGGATTTTGACGATCTGCTCATCAAAATGTATGAGCTGCTTAAAAACTTCCCCGAAGCCCTGAGCAAGTACCAGCGCAAGTTTAAATACATTTTAATTGATGAGTACCAGGATACCAACCCTGCCCAATATGAAATTATCAAGTTGCTGGGTGCACAGCATGAAAATGTATGCGTGGTAGGCGACGATGCACAAAGTATTTACAGTTTCCGCGGCGCCACTATTCAGAATATTTTACAGTTTCAAAAAGACTATGACGATGTAAAAGTGGTAAAGCTGGAACAAAATTACCGCAGCACCCAGAACATCATACATGTTGCCAATGAGATCATCAGCAATAATAAAGGACAGATTGAAAAACACCTGTTTACAGACAATGCGGAAGGTGAGAAAATAAAGGTGGTGCGCACCATGAGCGACAACGAAGAAGGGAAATTTGTTGCCGACACCATACAGGAGCAAAAACTCCGAAATCATTTTAATAATAAGGATTTCGCTATTCTCTACCGCACCAATGCGCAAAGCCGGGCTTTTGAAGAAAGTCTGCGCCGTATGGGCATTGCCTATACCATTTACGGCGGTATCAGTTTTTACCAGCGCAAAGAAATAAAGGACTATGTAGCCTACCTGCGTTTGCTGGTAAACACAAACGATGAAGAAGCATTGAAACGCATCATCAATATTCCGGCGCGCGGCATAGGTAAAACTTCTGTAGACAGGGCCATACTGGCGGCTAACGAAAACAATATTTCTTTCTGGGACGTGCTTACCCGTGCAAGAGAATTTGGATTTAAAGCCGGCACACTGGAGGCGATAGATAATTTTGTGCTGATGATTAAAAGTTTTGCCAGCATGCTGCAAACCAAAAATGCGTATGACGTGGCTGTGCATGTAGGCAAACAAACCGCTTTTGTAAAAGAATTATTTAATGATAAAAGTACCGAAGGGGTGCAGCGGTACGAGAACATACAGGAATTACTAAACTCAATAAAGGAATGGACCGAGAGCCCCGATACCGAAGAGGGCGAACTGGTTGATAAAAGCCTGGCCAGCTACCTGCAACAGATTACGCTGCTAACAGATGCCGATGAAAAAGATCCCAATGCAGATACGGTAAAACTAATGACCATACACGCCGCAAAAGGACTTGAATTTGGTTGCGTGTTTGCCGCGGGACTGGAAGAAATGCTTTTTCCCAATGCCATGAGCATCAATACCCGCGAAGAGCTGGAAGAAGAGCGCCGCCTTTTTTATGTGGTAATAACCAGGGCAAAAAAGAAATTGTGGATTACTTATGCCAATACCCGTTATAAGTTTGGCAGCCTGGTACAAAATGAGCCCAGTCGTTTTTTAAACGAGATACCTGAACAATATACAGAACGCAGTTCGGCTGGCGGCGGCGTAAAAAATCAATCTTTTGGTTTTGGCAATACCGCTTACGAAAGAATGAACGGCAGCGGTTATGGAGGCTCTTCCAATCCGGCCTATGAAGCTGAAAGAAGGTATGGCGCCCCACCCAATAAGAAAAAAGAAGCTGCACCGGCTTATGTGGTTCCCCGGCCACAGAACAAAACCATAGAGCATACACCATCAGCCGATTTTGTGGCCAGCGACACTTCGGCATTAAAAGAGGGACAGAAGGTAGAACACCAGAAATTTGGCTTTGGCGATGTAATAAAAATGGAAGGATCGGCGCATAATCCTATTGCCACCGTAAAATTTGATTTGAATGGCGAGAAAAAAATCATGCTCAATTATGCAAAGCTGCGGATAGTGGGCTAAGATGGGCTAAGAGAACAAAGAGAGAAGGAGGTTTTTTGTCGCACAGAGCTGGCAGAGAAAAAGAGAAATTTTGTTTGGCGGAGATGTCAGCGATTAGAACATCAGCCATCAGCCATTTTTCGCACAGGGCTAACAGAGAAAAGGAGGCACTTGCCTGGCGGACATCAGCGATCAAAACATCAGCCATCAGCCATTTACAAAATTACTTCCAGCACACATCCCTTGCCGGGCCGGCCTTTAACAGAGAAAGATCCATTATAAGCTTCTGTAAGGCGCTGTATGCGGGAGAAACCGTAGCCAAATTTTAATTTTGCAGGGTCAAAGCCGCGGCCATTATCTTTAACAGATAATTTTATTTTATCTTTTACCAATTGCATTTTTATCTGCGCGCTGGTGGCAGATGAATGCATGCGGATATTTTTGAGCTGTAATTGTATGGTGCGGTACAGCATCAATTTTTTTTCTTTATCTGTTTTTTTCTCCAACACCGCGTCGGCCCTGAAATGAAATTTTATTTTGGTTCTTTTATTGGCTGTAATTAAAAGTTCTTCTACAGAAGGCAGCAAACCAAAAAAAGGAAGGCTTGCCGGTGTAAGTTGTTTTGAGATGGATCTTATATTTTCTATAGATTGCCGCAACAGCTTTTGCGCATTGTTCAGCCATTCCATTTTACCATAATGGTCCGCTTCCCTTTTTACAGCTTCAATATGCAGGTTAATGGTTGCCAGCACCTGGTTGATGTTTTCATTCAGCTCCTCGCTTATTTCGCGCCGCTCTTCTTCTTCGGCTTTCATAATGGAAAGGGTAATATCACGATGCTGTTTTATTTTTTCATCCTCACCCCTTTTTTCAATTTCCTTAATCTTTGTCAGATCCTGCATGGTGCCAACAATGCGGTAAGGCTTGCCCTTGTCGTTTCTTACCACGTATAGTTTTTCCAGAACCAGTTTGTAAGAGCCATTTTTGCAGCGAAAAAGATATTCTCCCCACCATGCGTTTTCTTTTCCCTTCAATAATTTTTCCAGTCGTTCAATTACTCTTTTTTTGTCGGAAGGATGAAGATTGTCGCGCCACCAGATAAAATTGTCGCGCATGTCTTCCTTGTTATAGCCAAACAGCCGCGAAATGCCTTTGCTGTAATAGGTAAGTCCCGTTTCCAGGTTATAATCCCAGATGCCTTCATCAATGGTAAGCGATAGTAATTTATAACGTTGAAGAGATTCTCCGAACATTTCTGAGGGGGTATGCGCCTCTTTATCTATGGCATCAAAAGCTGTTTTCATATTCTTGCTGGCAGGGCTCTAAACGCTAAAACAAAGCCGGCTTGTATTCTGCTTTAAAAACTTATTTATTCACTAAAGTAACGCATTACTTCAAAAAAAATATATTTGATGACTAAGTTTTGAATTGGGATACCCGGGTTGTGAACAAGTGTCATGTTTTTATCATATATAAAACGGACAGTAGTGGTTTTGTCTGCAACCGATCAAAGAAAGAAGATGCCGCAAGCCGGCATAAAACAGTTACAAACATCTTTTCCCGGTATGTTGCGTGGGGTGTTATGACCAGCGGATTGGCTGGTATGTTTTATTTTGCCTGCACCAGGACAATAAAGGAGGGTGGGTATTTTTAATTTACAGCGAAAGCATTTATTACTAATATTAATGTTGTTGCTAAAAGAAATTATGTAATTTAATGGCCTGGTTAATCCAACCTTCCTTTGCTAAAAGCAAGTGTTTACTTTACCACGCTTCCCCCATACAAACTCCGTTATTTTATTTCATTAACCAGTTAACACCTATTTATGAGAAGAACTCTACCCAGTATTGTTTATGCCTGCATGGCTGTTTTATTATGCGTACAACTGCATGCACAAAAAAAAGGCGACCCCATTTTACAGGCACCACCACAACAGCCAATCCTGCAAAAATCAAATTCAGTACTCAGCCCTGCTTTGCAAAAATTGTATGAGAATACAAGTCCGGCAAGAAAGACACAGCCTTCCGCAGAAAAAAACATTGTAATAAGTGATGGGCTGGATAAATACCTGCAAATAAAAGGAAACGGTGTAGTGATAGACATAACCGTAAAAGAAAATATGGCTGCAACAAAAGCCAGCCTGCAGCAGCTGGGTTTGAAAATCACAGGCGTCTATGGCCGGGTTATTTCGGGTATTATGCCCATCACTGATTTGCCGAAATTAACCGGCATTGCATCTATACAATTTGCCAGGCCTGCCTATAGGCCAATGCACCAGTCTAAAACAGGAACTGCTTTTGCTGAACAATGCAATACAAGTTTATACGGCGGTAAACCGGAGACCGTAGTATCGCAGGGCGACACTGCGCAGCGCTCTTACCTTGCAAGAAAGAAATACCATGTAAATGGAAAGGGCGTTAAAGTAGGCATTCTTTCAGACAGCTATGATAATCTGGGCACTGCAGCCATAGGGGTTATGCATGGAGAATTACCCGGAACGGGCAATCCATTTAATTTTAAAAAACCGGTAGACGTGCTGGAAGATCTTAACGATGGCAGCGGTACAGACGAGGGCAGAGGAATGGCAGAAATTGTGCATGATGTTGCGCCGGGCGCAGAACTGGCTTTTCATACCGCTTTTCTTGGCGAAGCCGATTTTGCGCAGGGTATACAGGATTTGGCCATGAAAGGGTGCCAGGTTATTGCAGATGATGTATTCTATTACGATGAACCATTTTTCCAGGATGGCATCATTGCCCAATCTGTTGATGCAGCAAAGGAAAAAGGGGTTGCTTATTTTTCATCTGCAGGCAACAATTATAACAGCTCTTATGAAAGTGATTACCGCGCCACAAAAGATGAAATACTGGGTGCGGGTGGCGGAACAGCACACAATTTCAGCGCACCAGGTACCGCTGTACGGTATTATCAGCCAATTTATATTCCTTCGGGCGGTTCGTTTGTAGCCTCTTTTCAATGGGATCAGCCTTCTTTTTCGGCGGGCGGTGCCGGTTGCACATCTGATTTGGATATTTACCTGGTTGATCTCTATGGAAATATTATGGCGGCCGGCGCCTCAGACAATATCAGAAGCGGCGACCCAATAGAGGTTTTTGGTTATAATAACAATACCAGCAATTATACATTCTTCCTGGTAATATTAAAATATGCTGGTCCGGATCCCTCGCACCTTAAATATAATATGTATGGTGCCCAATTTTATTTAACCACCAATCCTATACCCGGCATCCTGGCCCCAACACTGGTAGGGCATGCAAAAGCAGAAGGTGCTATTGCTACTGCGGCCGCTTTTTATCTTGAAACGCCTGCTTATGGCGTTGATACGCCAAAAGTAGAATGGTTTTCTTCATTGGCTGGCGTACCCAATTATTTTGATTTGGCAGGCGACAGGATAACACCGGTCATCCGAAAAAAACCAGAAATCACAGCGCCCGATGGGGGCAATACTTCTTTCTTTGATCCATTTGGCGGTGGCGATATTACAGCAGACAGCGACAGCTTCCCTAATTTTTTTGGAACCTCTGCCGCCGCACCCCATGCCGCAGCAGTAGCCGCCTTAATGATAGAAGCAGAAAAATTAAATAATCTTACTCCTTCGCAGATAAAGGGAGTTATGGCTGCCCATACCACGGATATGGACAATATTTATACAGCCGGTTTTAACAAAGGATTTGATTACAATACCGGAACGGGATTAATTAAGGCCGACGATGCCGTGGGCGAGGTTAAGTTCCCGAATTTATACATCAAAAATCTTAACCTGAAAGCCATTTGTTCAGACAACCCTTCCGCTACGCGTAACTGGAAAATAATCAATCCCAATTCTTTTGAAACAGCAACACATTGGTTCCTGGTGGGAACAAACCAGCGCGGCACTATTACGGCGCCGCCCGGAGAAACTGTATTCTCTACCAATACGGTTAACGCCGGAAATTATCAGGTACCCAATATCGTTATACTGGACTGGGACGATAATTTCGGATTTACCAGGCTTGACCTGGAGAACAGCAGCAAAGCCCGTTGCAGCAACGCTTCTACCCGTGAAATGGATGAGGACCAAACGGCGGCTGACGGGTTGGCTATAAAACCAATGATTGCCGATGTGTATCCCAACCCCGCAACCACTACATTCAGGGTGTACCTGGCGCTGGCAGATCAGCAGCAAATAGACATGCAGTTGTTTAGCATCGATGGTAAGAAACTGATGGATAAACGCATCAACCAGGCCAGGGGCATTGTATCGCTGGATGCATCTTCTTATAAACCCGGCATCTACTTATTAAATATTAAACAGGGGGCGTTTAACAAAACAATCAAGCTTATTAAACAATAACTTGAAAATATATACATTACAAACAAGGGGCGGCATTAATGGCCGCCCCTTACTTTTTAAAGCATATTTTTAATAGACATCAATGCTTTTCAGCCATGCTTTTTTCCTACCTTTATGTCTATACATATGAAATACAGGATTTTTTTGGTTGTCCTGCTCTTGCTTGCTATGGTTGCTGCCGCTGTCTCTTGTTTTAACAACAAGACAGGTAGTGATGGTCATGCGCTGCCCGGGGTAGTCAGCTATAACTTTCAGATTCGCCCTATTCTTTCCGACAAATGTTTTAAATGCCACGGCCCGGATGCCAATAAACGCGAAGCGGGTTTGCGGCTGGATATTGCCGACAGCGCGTATGCGCCCTTAAAAGAAACAAAAGGCGCTTTTGCCATTGTACCCGGCAAACCAGAAGAATCTGAATTGTATAAAAGGGTAGCTTCTGAAGATACCTCTTTTATGATGCCACCCATTGATGCGCACCTGGGTGTATTGACCAAATATGAAATAAGCCTTTTTGAAAAATGGATCAAACAGGGCGCCCGCTACGAAACACACTGGGCCTTTACTGCACCCAAAAAAACAGCCCTTCCTGAGGTTGAGGAGAAGGTCTGGCCCAAAAACGAAATAGATTATTTTGTTTTAAACAGGATGGAGCAGATCAATCTTCAGCCAAATGAAGAAGCAGATAAAGAGCGTCTTTTAAAGAGAATCTCATTTGATATTACGGGTTTGCCACCGACGCCTGAAATGATGGACAGGTTTATGGCAGATAAAAGCGCCGGTGCTTATGAAAAAATGATCGACACGCTGCTGCAAATGCCCCAATACGGAGAAAAAATGGCGGTGCACTGGCTGGATGTAGCCAGGTATGCAGACAGCTATGGCTACCAGGATGATAATATACGCACACAATGGCCCTGGAGAGATTGGGTAATACATGCTTTTAATACAAACCTTCCGTACGACAAATTTATTACCTGGCAGGTAGCCGGTGATATGCTGCCCAATGCAACCAATGAACAAATACTGGCCACCGGTTTTTTCCGGAACCATAAATACACAGAAGAGGGCGGAGTGATACCCGAAGAATACCGCATTGAATACCTGCTGGATAAAACAAAGACATTTGGTAAAGGCATACTGGGCGTTACCATTGAATGCGCCCAGTGCCACGATCATAAATACGATCCGTTTTCACAAAAAGACTATTACCGCCTGCTGGCGTTTTTCAACAACACGAAAGAAGCAGGTTTTGAAGGCGATGTAAGTGTTTCGAAACCGGCAAAGGCGCCTATGCTTAAGCTAAGCGACAATGATGTAAGAACAGCGCTTTCATTTATCAACAAAACAGATAAAGACAGCCTCACTGTTTCTGTAATGGGCGAACGGGACACACTAAGAAAAACATATGTGCTTAACCGTGGGGTGTACAATGCACCCGGCGATGAAGTGCAGCCGGCGGCCATTAATGCCGTAATGAAATTTGATACCACCCGTTTTAACAGGAACCGCATGGGTCTTGCCGCCTGGACCGTAGATAAAAACAACCCGTTAACGGCGAGGGTATTTGTAAACCAGCTTTGGCAGGAAATATTTGGAAGGGGCATTCTTAAAACCACCGGCGATTTTGGTATGCAGGGAGAACTGCCTTCCAACCCGGCATTGCTGGACTGGCTGGCCGTTGATTTTATGGAAAATGGCTGGAACATTAAACGCCTGGTAAAGCAAATACTCATGTCGGCTACCTATCGCCAGTCGGCCAAAACATCCACGGAAAAATTAAAAAAAGATCCGGAGAATGTATATTTATCAAGAGGTACACGCCTGCGCCTGCCTGCAGAATTTGTGCGCGATATGGTATTGGCCAGCAGCGGTCTGCTGGTAAAAACCATTGGTGGCCCCAGTGTAAAACCTTATCAGCCAAAAGGCCTTTGGGAATCGGCTACATCTGGCCGTGGCGTGCTGGCTACCTATAAACAGGATCATGGCGACTCCCTGTACCGCAGGGGCTTGTACACTTTTATAAAACTAACCGTTCCACCACCCTCTATGGGTTTGTTTGATGCCAGCAACCGCGACCAGTGCGAGGTTCGCCGTTTAAAAACAAATACCCCCCTGCAGGCGCTCATGATGCTGAACGACCCCACGGTACTGGAAGCCGCCAGGGTATTGGCGCAGCATTTATCGGCAGAAAATATACCCAACGATCAAAAAATTGCAAAAGCATTCCGCACGATTGTTTGCCGAACCGCTTCCTCAAAAGAACTGGGCATTTTGCAGGATTATTACAAAGAACAGCTGGACCAGTTTGCACAAAAAAAATTGGATGCCGCCGGCACCATTAAAACGGGTGAATATAAAATGCCGGTTGCAGCCGATACCAATAGTATGGCTGCGCTGATGAAAACAATAGAAGCAATTTATAATTTGGAAGAAAGTATTACTAAAACCTGATTATGGAAAAAGAAATACTGGAAAAGGGACTGAATATGAACCGCAGGCGTTTTTTATCGCGCCTGAGCCTGGGCGTTGGAAGTGTGGCGCTGGGTTCTTTACTGATCCCCGATTTGTTTAGCAGCGGCGATGAAAAAATGATGATGGCAGGGCTGCCGCATTTTGCACCCAGGGCAAAACGGATCATTTACCTTTTTCAGAACGGAGCACCTTCCCAACTGGATTTGTTTGACTACAAACCCAAATTGCAGGAAATGTTTGGCCAGGACCTGCCCGACTCTATCCGCAAGGGACAGCGCCTTACAGGTATGACAGCCGATCAGAAAAAATTTCCGCTGGCGGGCACCAGGTTTCAGTTTAATCAATACGGACAATCACGGGCATGGGTAAGCGAATTATTGCCTTATACAGCCAAAGCCGTTGACGATATCTGTTTTATAAAAAGCATGTACACCGAGGCCATTAACCACGATCCCGCGCTAACCTTCTTCCAGACGGGTGCGCAGGTGGGCAACCGCCCCAGTATGGGTTCCTGGCTGAGTTATGGTTTGGGAAGCGAGAATAAAAACCTGCCTGCATTCTGCGTACTGCTGTCAAAAGGAAAAGGCAATGGCCAGGGCGTATATTCAAAATTATGGAGCAATGGGTTTCTTGACTCTGTTCACCAGGGCGTACAATTCAGCAGCGGCGAAAACCCGGTACTGTACCTGAACGACCCGGAAAGCGTTACCAAAACAGACAGAAGATTAATGCTGGATAAAATTGCTGCATTGAACCAGCAATCTTATGATGCATTTGGCGACCCGGAAATCAATGCAAAAGTGCAGCAGTACGAACTGGCTTACCGTATGCAAACGGCTGTTCCGGAAGTAACTGATTTGTCGAAGGAGCCGGAATCGATCATCAAATTATACGGACCGGAATGCATGGTGCCCGGCACTTTTGCCGCCAATTGCCTGTTGGCAAGAAAGCTATCCGAAAACGGAGTGCGCTTTGTGCAGTTGTACCACCAGGGATGGGATGCGCATGATAACTTACCCGGCCAGATAGTGGGTCAGTGCAAAGACGCGGACCAGGCATCTGCAGCACTGATTACCGACTTAAAGCAAAGGGGCTTGTTGGATGAGACGCTGGTAATCTGGGGAGGCGAATTTGGAAGAACCAATTATTGCCAGGGCAAGCTTACCAAAGACAATTACGGAAGGGATCATCACCCGCGTTGTTTTACGGTGTGGATGGCAGGTGGCGGAGTAAAACCGGGCGTGTATGGCGAAACCGATGATTTTGGTTACAACATTGTCAAAGACCCCGTGCATGTGCATGATTTTCATGCCACCTTACTGCATTTAATGGGCATTAACCACGAACAGCTAACGTTTAAGCACCTGGGCCGCCGCTACCGCTTAACAGATGTGGAAGGCAATGTGATTAAAGGGCTTATTAGTTGATTGGTTGATTGGTTGATTGGTTGATTAGTTGGTTGGAATTAGGAATTCGGAATGGGGAATTGGGCCCGCGGTAATTGGTTGGTTGATAGCATTTGACGCCATTGTTGGTGTTTTCACCAACAATAGTGCTGAAGGCAGATGACGTGAAATTGGTTAGTTAAATGACGTTTATCGAATAAAGGAAACTCGTTTTTATTACATCAGACACCCAATATAAACATGAAGCGTAAAGATTTTATTCAGCAATCGTCACTCGCCGCAGCAGGTATGTTGTGTATGCCTGCATTTTCATTTGGCAGTAAGGATGAAGTAGTACTTGGCCACAATAACAAACGCTATCGGTTAGATACCAAATGGGGCGAACTGGACGCCACCAAATACCCGGTAAAAGATTGTCATGAAATGGTGCAGGACAGCAGGGGCCGCATTCTTTTACTTACCAACGAAACAAAGAACAATGTCATTATTTATGATAAGAAGGGTAAGCTGATAGAAACCTGGGGCACTACCTATCCCGGGGCGCATGGCCTGACCCTGTTTAATGAAAACGGTGCAGAAGTATTGTTTATATGCGATAACAACCGGCACCAGGTAATTAAAACAACCATAGATGGCAAAGAGCTGATGGTGCTGGACTGGCCAAAGGAAACCGGTATGTATACCAAACCGGAGGAATACATACCTACGGAAACGGCTATAGCATCTAACGGTGATATATATGTTGCAGATGGCTACGGGAAAGATTTTGTTATTCAGTACAATTACAAGGGAGAATACATCCGGCATTTTGGCGGCCGTGGAGACAAGGATGAAAATTTACTGAATGCCCATGGCGTTTGCATCGATTACAGGCATAAAAAACATCCAACACTTATCATTACATCGCGCCAGCAAAATTGCTTCAAGCGCTATACCATGGAAGGGAAATACATTGAAACCATTTCACTGCCCGGCGCATGGGTTTGCCGGCCGGTTATTAAGGGCGATTACCTGTATGCTGCGGTATTGCAGAGCAAAAACGCCGAATGGAAACAATCCGGTTTTGTAACCATACTGGATAAAAACAATAAAGTGGTCTCAAACCTGGCCGGAACAGCACCCGTATACAGCAAGGGTGTTCCGGAAGAAATGTACCAGACGGAAAAAGTTTTTCAGTACCCGCACGACGTTTGTATAGACGATGAAGAAAACCTGTATATCGCCCAATGGAATTCGGGGCATGTATATCCTTACAAACTTCAGCCGGTTGTATAAATGAAACAAAAAGTAACCTGTTTCAGCCTGTAAATTGTTGTAAGAGCAGGCTGAAAGTTTCAACGAAAGAAATTGCCCCATAGCCATATGAATAAGATAAAACCGTACTAACTGCATGCTACGCTGGAAAAACATTCTTTTCAATATTATTTTATGCCTTAACTGCCTGCTGGTATTATTTGTTCTTGCCGGCGATAAACTGCAGGTACCCGCCTGGCTGCAGGTAGCCGGCCGAATGCATCCGCTGGTATTGCATTTTCCTATTGTATTGCTGATTTTATACATTGTATGGAGTATTTTTTTGCAGGCAAAAACCAACCCTGTGGCTGCAGGTCCGGAAGATGAGATTGGCAACTGGCTGTTGCTGACCGCCGCATTTACTTCTTCGGTTACTGCCCTGATGGGTTTTCTGTTGTCGAAAGAAGAAGGCTATAACCCGCAATCCCTGTGGTGGCATAAATGGGGCGGCGTGGCAGTGGCGCTGTTTTCTTTTTTCTGGTATGCCTGCCGCAACAGCATTCACAGGCGCAAATACATGCCGCAACTGGCCGCCATAATATCCTTTATTCTGATTGTTTTTACCGGTCACGAGGGTTCGAATATTACACATGGTGAAAATTATTTGCTGGCCCCCGTTACACCGGAGAAGATAAGGCCAAAAGTAGCCATAGAAGATGCGGCGGTATATGCAGATATGGTAAGACCCATCCTGGAAACGAAATGCATGAGTTGCCACAGCAGCAAAAAAGAAAAAGGCGGACTGGTAATGGAAACAGAGGCTTCGTTGCTGAAAGGAGGTAAACATGGCGTGTTATGGACAGGCGGTCAGCCTGAAACAAGCTTGCTGATGCAACGGATACATTTACCCGCAGGTGAGAAAAAACATATGCCGCCTGCTGGCAAACCACAGCTGGATGATGAAGAGGCTGCTATTTTATTTCAGTGGATAAAAGCTGGCGCCAATTTTAAACAAAAAGTAAATGAGCTTGCCATCACCGATAGTTTGCGCCTGCTGGCCAATAACCTGTTTGGCAGATCAACAGATGAAGTATATGATTTTTCCGCGGCCAGCGACAAAGAAGTGGAGAAGCTTAATAACACCAACCGGCTTGTCCATCCTATTGCACTGGGATCGCCTGCGCTGGCTGTTAATTTTTATAACCGTCAGAACTATACCACCCAATCATTAAAAGAACTGGCGGCTGTAAAAACACAGGTAGTATCGCTCGACATGGCGTATATGCCGCTAAAAGAGGAAGACATTACCGCCATTATCCAATTCACCAACCTCAGGAAGCTTAATCTTAATTTTAGTACGGTACCGGGTAAAAGCCTTGTTGCATTAAACAAACTCCCTTTTCTTACTCATTTGTCCTTATCGGGCACAACCGTTACAGCAAAAGAAATAGCACCACTAACGTCCTTCCCTAAACTCAATGCTGTATACCTGTGGAATGCGCCCATTGCCGCAAAAGAAATGAATGCGGTTAGAAAAATGAACAACAAAATATTGTTTGAAACAGGGTTTATGAATGATACGCTGGTGCTGAAATTAAATGCGCCGGTGCTGGAGACCGAAGAACGGATCATTAACGGAACGCCCCTTGCACTGCATGTAAAGCATTATATAAAAGGCGTTATCATACGCTACACTACAGACGGAACCAACCCGGACAGTATTAAAGCCGCTATTTATAAGGACAGCATTGTACTGGATAAAAAAGCCGTATTTAAAGCAAGGGCATTTAAGCCTGGATGGGTGGGCAGCGATTCAATTGTGGCAACTTTTTACAAGAATACATTCAGGGCCGATTCTATCCGATCGCTAACTCCGCTCGATTCGGTATATAAAGGCAGCACCGGCGCCAAAACACTGGTTGACGGGATAAAGGGAAACGAAAACCTGCGCGATGGCAGGTGGCTGGGCTTCAGGCGTAATAAAATGGAGATGGTGTTGCACTATGCCGAACCCGCTACGGTATCTTCGGTTACACTAAGCAGTTATATAAACATTGGCGGGTATATTATGCCGCCGGTTTTTGTAGAAGTGTGGGGTGGCACAACAGAAAAAAACATGGTACGTCTTTCACATATCACCCCGGCACAGCCCGACAGCATGCGTGCTGCACATATGCAGGGCTTTGACTGCAATTTTAAACCCACCCGTGTCAGCTTCCTGAAAGTAGTGGCAGTGCCGGTAGACAAACTTCCGAAATGGCATCCTGCCAAAGGGCAAAAAGGCTGGGTGTTTACGGATGAGATTTTTGTGAATTGAAACCCTGATCCAGTACCAGAAGCGTGGTATTAAATATAGGGCTGAAAGATTTTATTTCTTCAGGCTGATATCTTCTTTTGCGGCCCATTGCGCAATATCCTGTTTGCTTAATGCTGCGGCCATTAAATCCGGAAACTTATCTGGTGTGCAGGCAAAAACCGGTATACCCAGGTTGGATAAGAACTGCGCATTGCCATGATCATAGGCCGGCGCACCATCATCATTTAATGCCAGTAATACAATTACCTGCACACCGGCTGCGGTTAATTCAACGGCCCTTTTCTGCATGCCGGCATTGTCGCCACCTTCATATAAATCAGTTATCAATACCAGTACAGTATCAAAAGGTTTGGTAATGATTTGCTGACAATACGTAAGCGCAGCATTGATATCCGTGCCACCGCCGAGCTGCACACCAAAAAGCAGATCAACGGGATCGGCCAGCTCTTCCGTAAGATCAGCCACAGCGGTATCGAACACAATCATTTTTGTTTTAATAGCAGGAATTGATGCCATGACAGAGCCAAAAATACCCGAGTACACCACCGATGTTCCCATAGATCCGCTCTGATCAAGGCAAAGCACCACATCTTTTAACGAGGTCCTTTTGCGGCCGTAGCCAATTTTAATTTCAGGAATGATGGTCTTATACTCAGGCTGGTAATGCTTTAAATTTTTTTGAATAGTGGCATGCCAGTTAATTTCATGGTGCTTTGGGCGCCGGTTGCGTGTACTTCGGTTGAGGCTGCCTGTTATGGCTTGTTGGGTAGGCTGGGCGAGTTTTTTTAGTAAAGCATCCACTACTTTCCTTACCACCTGGCGGGCGGTATCTTTTGTTTTATCGGGAATAACACGGCTTAATGTCATCAGCGTGGCCACCAGGTGGACATCCGGCTCTACATTCTCCAGCATTTCTTTTTCAAACAGCATTTGGGTAAGGTTCAAACGTTTCAATGCGTCCTGCTGCATTACCTGTACCACCGTTGAGGGAAAAAAAGTACGTATATCACCCAGCCACCGGCTGACATTGGGAGAAGATGGGCCCAGGCTTCCGCGGCGATCATTGTCGTACAGGGCTTCCAGTGTTTTATCCATTTGCAGATCACGCTCACTCAATGAAAAAGCAGTACCATCATTTTGCCGGCCACCCAGTATCAACCGCCATTTGCGCATTTGTTCTTCGTTGTTATTCATTGTTGTTTGTATGGATGATAGAACCCAATCCCAGTAATTGTAATACGATTGGTATACCCTGTGCTGCCCGCTGGTGATCAAAATCCGAATCCGCCACCCGCACAATCGTTTTACTTCCGCCTGTCTTTACTTTTTCTCCCAGTTTTCTCCGCTCGGGCTGTGTAAAGCCCGAAAAAGTTCTTCTTAGTAAAGGCAGAACTTGTGTGAACGCCTCTTCATTCAATTGCTCCACCCAGTTGTTTACGATATTCCACAGGTCATTATCAATCAGCAAAATGGTGCCGCTGCCTTTTAAAAATCCCTCCGCCCATGCCGCAGCTTTGGCCGGCTCAGAAGCGGATGACATGGCAAAGCTGAATGCACTGATTAGCTCATTGCCTTGTAATATTTTATAATCGCTTAACAAACGTGTGGCATAGCCTGCAATAACCGGCGATGTATTTTTATTAAAGGCAATGGCCTGCAAGGCATTTTGCCATTGCGCAGTAATGTCTTTTTCTTCCAGCACATTCACTGCATCATTCAATTTAAAAAATAATTCAAGCAGGTGTTGCGCAGCTTCTTCATCAACGGCTGTGCATGCCGAAGGCAGGCTGATACAAATACGGGTGATCATTCCCTGTACGATGCCCAGCACCAGTGCTGCATCTGTTTTCCGCACATTGCCATACCGGCTTACATTTACCAGCGGGGGTATTACCTCCATCAACTGAATAACATCTCCACTGGCGGCAGCAAGGTTGTTGATTTGATGAATAAGTATTTCAATGGCCGCTGGCAATTCTGCCGGAATGGTGGCCGCCAGTAATGAAGAGACGTCTGACAGGGAGCCTGATTTTTCTGCTGAATGAATTACAAATTTTGACGCAGCTTCTGCTGTGGTGTTTCCCCAGTTGCCTTTTTCAATAATATCGATGGAGAATGCAGGATCCCATTGCAGGCGCCATTGCTCTTTGAATGTTCCTTTTCCGCCAACATCGTATTTGTTACCCCATTTCATTTCAAGCAAAACCAGGCGGTGGAGAAAGATGCTTCTTTCGAGATCGGTATCCTTTCTTAAATCAAGAATATAGTCTTTAAAGTCAGCAGTGGGTGGAAGCCTCAATTTCTTTTGCTGCCTTTCAATGTCTACCTGCAGGGGCGGTTTTGGAATGTCTGCCGGTACTTCGCCAATAAGATCACTTACGATCAGTTCGTTTTGTATTAACTGCATCAGTACGTTTTCTCCGTTGCAGATAACACTCAATGAAGCCTCGTTTAACTCTTCCAGCCCGGCTTTTGCATACCTGCGTAATGAAGCCAGGGCATTGGCAAGACGCACGGCTTCCATTACATGCGCCACTGAAGTATCCATGTTTTTACTGCGGAACAATTTGGCCACTTTCGCCATCCACCTTGTGCCGTCGTCTTTGGGATATTGCCAGATATGGTCATACCAGCCGGGCGATGCAATACCGGCACCATAACCGCTGTAAAAACTTAACCGGCTATAGGTCCATGGTATCCAGGTGCAGTCCACTTTTACTTTGGGCAGTCCTTTTAATATGTCATTGTCCTCTTTTTGTTTGGGCATGTTTATTAGTGCCGGGGCATGCCAGGCGCCACAGATAACAGCAATGTTCTGAAACATTTCTTTTTCTGCCTGCCGGATGGCCTTGCGCATCCAGGCTTCACGCAGTTGTTCGCGCCTGCTTTCTTTTTGCAGATTTATTTCTCTCAACGCCTGCATGGCTTCATTTACTGCAATAAACACCTCTTCATTGTTGCTGCGGTGTTCAAACATATGCTCCCACCATTTTTCACCGTCTTCATAACCCGCAGCGGCTGCAAGGTGCCCAATCGGATCTTTTTTTATTTCAATAGCCGGTTCTGAAGTTGCTTCGCCATTCCTGAAGTTGCTGTTGTTGATGGCAGGCTCCGTGGTATCATCAATATTTTTTTCTTCTGCCGCTTGTTTTTCTTTGGCTTCATTGTACAGGGCAAACTGATGCGCCATGGGCAAATCCATAAAACGGAGATGGATATTGTTTTTGCGGGCATATTGAATAGCCTGCCACTCGGGTGAAAAAATGGCAAAAGGATAGAAAACTGATTGCTGCGGATTATCAGGCTGATAGCAAAGAATGGCAACCGGCGGTTTTATTTCCGCATGGCTGGCCCATTGCAAAATATCATCTGCATCGGGTGGCCCTTCTACCAGCACAATATCCGGACGCATAGCTTCCAGAAATGCTTTTACATTTTTTGCCGAACCGGGTCCATGATGTCTTATGCCAAGTATATGTATTGCCATTATTGCCGGGCGTGTTATAATTTTATTTCGAAGGCATTTTCAAACCCATATCTTTCATGGCCAGCAAAGCTTCTGCGTTGCCAATGGCATCATTAACCGGGTTGTGATCATGCTTTTTTTTACGGAATAATTTTTTCCATTCATTGTTAAGCCCTGTGTCCATTTTCATACCACAATAGAGATCGCCAATTCTTCTGGCTGAGAATCCAAAAGGATTTTTGCCGGTAAAAAAATGAAAATAATAATTGATCCATTGCCAGTCGAATGCCGGGTTGTCGCTGATAAACAGGGGCCTTCCTTCTGAAGAAGTATTGAGCCAACTGGCAAAATTCCTCATGACCAGCCCCGGTTCTTCAAAACTTTCGTGTTCTGATCTTGTAAAACCGCTTACTGCCAGCGCTTCCGGTATCCATTCTGCTGCAATGGGTTTTGTTTTTCCATAAAATGTTTTTGAAAGTGATGGTTCCACCACCACGGCGCCAAAACATACCATAGAGTATTTATTGGGAATGGGCCCGTCTGATTCTACATCTACTACTATATAACTCATGGTATTTTAGTTTTCTTTTTGTTGGTAAAACACCAACGAAGACTCGGCTGATAATTAATTCTTTTGTACTATTTCTTCCATTTCCGCCCTTCCCTTATCAGGGCAGGTATTTATTACATTCATCAAAGCATATCCCTGCAGGCCCTGTAAACATCTTTCCAGTCGTCCCTGGTTTTTACTACCGTTTCCAGGTATTCTTTCCATACAATGGTATCCTGCACCGGATCTTTTATAACGGCGCCGATGATACCCGCGGCAAGATCTTTTGCTTTCAGGGTGCCGTCTCCAAAATAAGCAGCCATGGCCAGGCCATTATTCACCACCGAGATGGCTTCCGCTGTACTTAGTGTGCCGCTGGGCAGTTTTATTTTTGTTTTGCCGTCGGTGGTTACGCCGCTGCGCAGTTCACGAAATATGGTAACGATACGGCGTATCTCCTGCAACGCAGGCGGCTCCGCAGGTAGTTCCATTATTTTTTCAAAACTCGCTACACGTTGTTGCACGATATCAATTTCTTCATCCATGGAATCGGGCACAGGCAATATAACAGTATTGAACCTGCGCTTTAAGGCACTGGATAATTCATTTACACCTTTATCGCGGTTGTTGGCTGTGGCAATAATGTTAAAGCCTTTAACGGCCTGTACTTCGGTATTCAGTTCAGGAACAGGCAATGATTTTTCCGAAAGGATGGTGATCAGTGCATCCTGTACGTCGGCCCCAATCCGGGTCAGCTCTTCGATGCGTGCAATCTTGCCATCTTTCATTGCCCGTATGACCGGAGTTTCTACCAGCGCTTTTTCACTGGGGCCTTCCGCCAGCAACCTGGCATAATTCCAGCCATAACGGATGGATTCTTCACTGGTGCCGGCGGTTCCCTGTACAATCAATGTAGAATCGCCACTGATGGCTGCTGCCAGGTGTTCGCTCACCCAGCTTTTGGCGGTGCCCGGCAACCCATACAACAGCAGTGCCCTGTCTGTGGTTAGCGTAGCTACGGCAATTTCCATCAATCGTTTATTGCCAATGTATTTGGGGCTTACAGAAAAGCCATTTTTTAATTTTCCGCCAATCAAATAAGTAACTACTGAAGAGGGCGATAGCTTCCAGTTGGCGGGCCGCTTTTCATTGTCCTGTTTCACCAGTTCTTCCAGCTCCTGTGCGTATAATTGTTCTGCGTGCTGACGTAAAATGCTTGACATAGAAATTGTTTATATGTTAAAGGCGTTGATGGTTTGTGTTTTTAAAGACAAAAGTTTTAAAATATAATCACTGGTATTGCTCCACATCGCCCGGGAGCTTTCTTCAACTGGTGTATGTCTTTCCAATTCCATAGCAATGGCCAATGGTATTAAATGAATATGTTGGTTGAAAAAAGATCGGTTGTATTGATAAGGGTTCTTAGCCACCTGCCTGAAAATTAAACCGGTTAATTCCCTGCTCCATTCGGTTTCCCGCTTCACTGCATGGCTGATGATGCTTTCCGGCTGCCCGCTAAAAAATTTAATACTATACAATTCCTGCTGTTGCACAGGCAGCAATGGAATAATATCAGTATAAAAAACACTGCTATGCTGTATAAAAGAAATCGCCCAGCGCTCATCATAAAAATTAACGACGGATAAAACCAGGGCCGGTAATAATTTTTTTCCGGCAACATCTTTTTGAAACAGGTTAATGATTTCGTCTGGCTTTAGCTGCCATTGTTCTTCCAGGCAGGTGGGGGGTACCTGCTGCAGCAACTGGTAAATAATGTGTTCGTCATCAGTAAACTCCCTGTTGTTGCTTAACTTATCAATACCTGTTTTAAAGATGCTGTCATCCATAGACGCCGCCGATACTTCCAGGCTGGTTTTGTTTATCATGCCCAGCATTGCTTTTTCTTTTTTTAACTGCAGCATTTGTTTCAGCACATGCCAATATTGTTGTACGATTGAAGAAGTGGGAATTTTTTTAAGCAATGCCAGGGCCTCGTCTTTTACTTTTTTACTTTTTTCTGCAGCTAAACTTTCCAGGAAGGGGATATCGTTTTCTGACAGACCGTCGGCAAGCGCCTTTATAAAATCTGTTTTCGTACCTGCATCTTCCTGCGCCCAGGTTTGCTGTATCCATTCCAGTGCTTTAGCGGGGTCTTCTTTTCTTACCTGTTGCAGCACTAACCTGCGCTGTTCTGCCGTACCAGTTTGCCAAATCTCTTCTTTGCTGCCGGCAGCAGAAAATTTCCAATCGGCATTGAACTGACCAAGCCATGCGGCCCTTTTTCCCCCGCAATCAATCATATAAGGCTGCAGGGCCTTTTGCGTGGTGGCCAGTTGCAACAGGGCGGGTAAAACATCAGGTGTAAGCAGTTGTTGTTTGCTTTGGCAAACCCGCAACCAAAGTTTTAATAGTGGCAGGCTTTCTTCTGTAAGTATATCTTTTAGTACCTGTATGGCTTTTGCAGAACAATATAATTTTTCTTCTGTTGCGGCTTTTGAAATAGTGACTTCTTCTTTGTTCAGCGGCATTACACCCGCCTGCCGGTAATTAAATGCAACAGCCGCTATTTGTAAAAACTGATCTTCTTTGGAAAGTGGTTGTTGGATTACCTGTTCTGCCACTACAGATAAAGCGGGAGCCAGTTCTGCCGGCGCGATTTGTTTTTTGTCGGTGCCCAGTAATGCGGTGTGTATGATATTATTCCAAAACTGCATGGTGATGTCTGATGGCTGATTTTTTGATCGCTGATTTGTTTTATGCGGTGTTGTTTTCTTTTCTGCCGGCTGTCTTTGTTTTAATCAGCCAGTCAGATAACCTTTTGGTTCTTCAAATAATTTTGTATTCGTTTTTATACCACACGCCTATCGGTTCATATTCATTTTCTTTTCCTATAACGGCCATGTGCAGAGGCTCGCCGCCGCTTAGTGACAAGACTTTCCAGATACGGGCAAAGCCGGACTTTACCGCCATCATATTCGATTGTTTATCCTGCAGCCACCATTGCTGGTTATACCATACGGGCTTCAGTTGCTCAATAATATAGGGCCGCTCATTTCTAACAGGCAATTTGTTGCTTAATGCTGTTTCAAATTCGGTTACCTGCTGCCAGTTAATAAAACTGGTGAATGACGGTGTGGTGCCAGTGTTGATTTGTTTTTTTATAATCGCCCGCATGGGTATAACTGAAGGAAAGAAAATCAGTTCCGCTTCCAGGCTCATACCCGGCGTTAATGCATGTTGTGCGCCCTGCCCGCGGATGATGAATTGTAAAACGAGTGCATATTGCCCCGAATTGGTTCCAAACAGCCAGTTGCGTTCTGTGGTAAGGTTATCCTCTTCTGTAATTTGTTTACCCAGCACTATCCATGTATCGGTAATACCTGTTTGTTCTTTTAATTCATCCTGGTTTTGGGTAAAGCCAACCAGGCTTAGAATATCTGCCTGTACATTTTTTTCCAGTACCGAACTGTTTTTATATGCCTGCATGACCGTATACATGCGCAGCAACTGATCCATAAACGCAGTTTGCCATCCTTCCGCAAAAAAATTTGTTTCGCCAAGTTTGCGCACCATGGCGGCCAACCCGGGTGATTGCGCATCTACCATTCTGCGGGCCATGTTTTCAAACCAGGTGCTTTCTTTTTCAGGTATAGAAATGATGCCATTGCGGATGATATCTTTTACCCAGCGCAGCAGTTCCTCAATGCCATCATTTACCTTTTTCTGTCTGGCCTGCAGGCGTTTGGCCTGTGCCGCTTCATCAATGGGTTTGTCGGTTTTGTCGGTTTTGTTTTCTTGTTTTTCCGATCTTTTGCTTATCCACTCTTCTACCCAGGCAGGCGCGGCACTGTTGGCAAAATCATTTTTTTGCCTGGCATATAATAATAGTAATCCAAGGCCATGCTTGCACGGAAATTTCCTGCTGGGGCAGGAACATTTAAAAGCAACATTGCTAATATCAATTTGCGTTTGATAAGGTTTACTGCCGCTGCCCTGGCATTCTCCCCAAAGCGCTTTTTCATTGATGGCTTTACTTACCCATTTGGAGGGATTGGCTAATTCTTTGCCCGATTTTTTGGAAGACTCGTCGGGCGCAAGGGAAAGGATCTGATCTTCGGTAAGGTTCAACTGTCCTGAATTTGGTTTGTAAGATAGACAAAGAAAAAAAATAAACAAATTAACTTATAGAACAGTTTTTTTAACGGCGTTGGTGTAAAAGGGAAGGCTTAATATGCTCAATCTTATTAATTTATGCATCGTTAACCATTTATTATTATGAAAATTACCCGAACAGTTTTAAAATGAACAAAAGTTCATTTATCTTTGCACCGTGAAGCCGAGGGACGATAGTAAAATACAACAGATCTTTGCGGCCACGTTGAAATTAGTAGTGCAGCGTGGCGTTGCCGGTATTACCATGCGCCAGGTTGCCAAGGAGGCAAAGATGGCAACAGGAACCCTCTATATTTATTTCAAAGACAAGGAGAAATTAATAACTGATCTTTATTACAGTTGCCGCGCCTCATCGTTGAATGCCTATTTCAGGGGATACCACCCTACCATGCCCTACAAAGAAGGATTGAAAATTGTTTGGACGAATATTTTAAATCACCGCCTGGAAAACTTTGACGAGTCGGTTTTCATGGAGCAATGCTACCATTCTCCTTTTATGTCAGAATCGACCAAAGAAATGAACCAGCAATTGCTGCAGCCATTGTTTAAACTGATTGACAGGGGCAGGGAGGAAAAAATGCTGAAAGACCTGGATACAATGTTATTGCTGATTTCTATGATGAGCAGCATTACGGGGCTGATTAAATACATCAACTACCACAAAAAGAAAGCGACCGAAGACCTGGTTAAAAGCGCCTTTACAATTTGCTGGGATGGTTTAAAAAAATGATTTTTTTTGTGTATGACCTGAACAAATGTTCACTTAATAGCAAATAAGGCATTCTAATTGATCAAAATATTAGTATAAAATTGATTTATGGCCTGTGTTATAGTGCTGACCGATTTTTCAAAATCCGCACAAAATGCCCTGCAGTATGCATGTGCATTCAGTGCAGCAAGCAACAAGATTGAATTGCTGCTGGTAAATATTGATTCGGTGCCTGCATCCTATTCGGGTGACGGTGTTTCAATGGCAGCTATCAGCGATGCCCTTGGCAACCGCATTGATAAACTGAAAGAAGAAGTTGAAAAGGCGGTACAAAGCTTTCCGGCCGGCAGAATAAAATACAGGGCGCTTATAGGCAGTTTTATTAAAAGCCTGAAGGAACTGATTGAAGAAGAACAGGCAGCAATGCTTATCATGGGCACTCCCGCAGCCTATGGAGAAATCTTTACCTGGGATACCGATACACTTGCCGCCCTGACACAATTGCCCATACCTGTTCTTGCTGTGCCGGAAGGCGTTGTTTATAAACCCATTGAACAAATTTCGTTTGCTTCCATACCAGGTCATTTGCACAGCCAGTCACCCATTGAGTCAATTAAAAAATTTGTGAAGTATACCGGCGCAAAATTACATGTAGTATCGGTGGTGGTGCCGCAGCACGATGGGCAAAAAGAGCAGGACGCAGAAGCGGCTTTGCGAAATCAACTGCAGGAGCTGGATCCGGTATACCATAAAATTAATGATCCGCATATTGTGCAGGCCATCGGCCGCTTTGTAGAAGAGCAGCATATTGACCTGCTGATAGTGAGGCCAAGAAAACACGGCATCTGGTACAATTTATTTCATAAAAGCTATGCAAAAGAACTGGCTAAACTTAACCTGATACCGGTACTGGCCCTGCACGACGAATGGGAAGTAGCGTAAAAATGAACCAACTGTTTTATAAAATATTCAATAGTAAAATATGACGCATAAAAAAATTATAGGGGTCATTCAGTTTTTTATAGCAATCCTGCTGCTGCACAGCTATCAATTGCTGGCGCAGGATTCTACTATACAGCTTACCCTTAAAGATGCAATAGACCTGAGTATTAAGAACAGCAAGCAATTAAAAGGCAGCGAAGCAAGGATTGTTGAGGCCGTGGCAGCCACTCAGGAAGCAAAGGATAAGCGGCTGCCTGATTTTAAAATCAGCGGTTCTTACCTGCGCCTGAATAATCCCAATGTAAACCTGCAATCAAAATCGGGTGGCGGAAGTTCTTCTGCGGATTCAAATAAAGTAAAAGTATCCTCTGCCCTGTATGGCATTGCCAATATTTCCTATCCTTTGTATTCTGGCGGACGAATCAAATATGGTATTGAGTCTGCCAACTATCTTGAACAGGCTGCAAAACTGGATGCGGATAATAACCGAAGCGCCGTTATTTTAAACGCAGTTAATGCATATGTAAATCTGTTTAAAGCAAAAGAAGCAGTAAAACTGGTAAAGGAAAACCTTGAACAATCCCGTAAGAGAGATACTGATTTCGGTAATCTTGAAAAAAACGGGTTGCTTGCCCGTAATGATCTGCTGAAAGTGCAATTGCAAACATCCAATCTTGAATTATCGCTGGCTGATGCAGAAAGCGACTGGAAGCTGGCCAATGTAAATATGGATTTGATGCTGGGCCTGCCGGAAAAAACAATGATAATTCAGGATACTTCAAATATAAAAGTGCCGGATCCCCTGCAAACAATTGAAGAATATGAAAAACAGGCGATAGAAGGCAGGAACGATATAAAAGCACTGGCAATGAGACAAAAATCTGCCGGTGTGGGTATTAAAATTGCCAAAAGCGAATATTATCCCGGCATTGCCTTATCCGGCGGTTATGTTGCTGCGGATGTGCCCGGCTTTCTTACGGTCACCAATGCTGTAAATATCGGGGTAGGCGTTCAATACAGTTTATCTTCTCTCTGGAAAACAAAAGCAAAGTTGCAGCAGGCAAAAGCAAGGGAACAACAAATAATGGCAGATCAGGAAGCATTGGACGATAATGTGCGCTACCAAATTAATGAAGCCTACCAGGGCTATTTGCTCAGCCTTAAGAGGATTGCGGTATATGCGAAAGCCATCGACCAGGCCGTTGAAAACTACAAGATCACAAAAAATAAATTTGACAATAACCTTGTTACAACCACAGAGCTGCTGGATGCGGATGTAGCGCAACTGCAGGCCAGGTTAAGCCATACTTCTGCAAGGGCCGATGCCCTGGTGGCTTACAACAAACTGCTGCAGGCTGCAGGTCTTTTACAAAAAAATAATTACTAAACATAACTGTTCATAAAGCATAAATATTATATATGGAACCGAATACCAAAGAAGCAGCAAATACAAAACCAGCTCCTGCTAAAAAAACAAATAAGACCTTTCTCATCATACTGGTGTTACTGGTAGTGCTGGGCGGATGGTTTGGCATCAGCAAATACATACACGGGCAGCACCACGAAGAAACAGACGATGCCCAGGTAGAAGCCAATATAAGCCCGGTAATTCCGCGCATATCCGGCTACGTTACACAGGTACGTGTTAAAGACAACCAGAAAGTAAAAAAAGGAGATACCCTGCTGGTGCTGGATGACCGCGATCTTAAAATTAAACTGGCACAGGCAACAGCAGCCCTGGCTACCGCTGAAAGCAACCTGGGAGCGGCAAAAGCATCATCAAACGCCGCCAATGCCAATATTGCCACTTCACGTGCCGGTATTTCTACTGTGGATGCACAAATTGAAACCGCTAAAATAAATGTAAAGCGCACCACGCAGGACTATGATCGCTATGCCAATTTAATAAAGGATCATGCCATTACGCAGCAGCAGTTTGAACAGCAGCAGGCGGCAAAGGAGACGGCAGAGAAACAGTTGCAGGTGTTGATTCAGCAAAAAAACCAGGCTTCTACACAAACCAGCGCAGTGGCATCTCAAAGTCAGGCTACTTCTTCGCAGATTGCCATTGCCAATGCAACTATTAAACAGCGCCAGGTAGATGTAGACGATGCAAAACTTACGCTTTCCTATACGGTCATTACCGCTCCTGAAGATGGCCTGGTGTCTAAAGTAAATGTACAGGAGGGGCAGTATGTTACAACAGGTCAGGCATTATTCAGCGTAGTACTGAACCAGGACATTTGGGTGGTGGCCAATTTTAAAGAAACCCAATTTGATAAAATGAAGGTTGGCCAGCGCGTAATTGTGCATGCCGACGCATTTCCCGGTAAAGACTTTGAAGCAACCGTTGCTTCTTTTGGTGCAGCAACCGGCGCCCGTTTTGCTTTGTTACCGCCCGATAATTCAAGCGGCAACTTTGTAAAAGTGGTGCAGCGTCTTCCGGTAAAAATAGAATTCAAACAACCTGCAGACACAATGATAAAACAATTGGTTGCGGGCATGAATGTTACGGTAGATGTTCATTTGGATTAGATCAGCAGATCATCCGTCTTCTTTCCGCATTTGGCGGAAGTGCTGATGGGCGGATGGCAGTACGTTTAAAAGATTAATTGTATGCAACAACAGGAATCATTGGTAACATATGGTGCGGCCAGGGTAATTATAACCCTTACCGCTATTATGTGTGCCCTGCTTGAAATAGTTGATACCACTATCGTTAATGTGGCATTGAATAATATGAAGGGTAACCTGGGCGCCAGCACATCGGAGGTAGGATGGGTGGTGACTGCCTATGCTATTGGCAACGTTATCATCATACCCATGACAAGCTGGCTATCGCAGCAGTTTGGCCGCCGTAATTATTTTGCAGCCTCTATCGTGTTATTTACCGTCTGTTCTTTTTTGTGTGGTAATGCAAATGGCATTTGGGAACTGGTTATTTTTCGTTTTATACAGGGCGCAGGCGGCGGTGCCCTGCTGGTTACCTCACAAACTATTATTACAGAAAGTTATCCGCCCGAAAAACGTGGTATGGCACAGGCTATCTACGGGCTGGGCGTAATCATCGGCCCCACATTGGGTCCTCCTTTGGGCGGTTATATTGTTGACCATAGTTCATGGCCCAATATTTTTTATATTAATATTCCCATTGGCATTATTGCTACTTTACTAACGCTGCAGTTTGTACGCAGTCCGAAATATGGCGAGAAAAGCGAAGGGAAAAATATAGACTGGCTGGGCATGGGACTGCTGGCACTGTTTGTGGGTTCACTGCAGTATGTGCTGGAAAAAGGACAGGACGACGACTGGTTCAGTGATCCCATTATTGCCACTTTGTCGGTTACCGCATTCCTGGGATTTTTCTTTTTTGTCTGGCGTGAGTTGACTTTCCGCAACCCGATTGTTGAATTAAGGGTGTTAAAAAATGGTAACCTGCGGGTGGGTACTATTCTGTCTTTTATTATGGGCTTTGGCCTTTACAGTTCTACTTTTATTATTCCACTGTATACGCAGTCAACACTTGGCTGGACGGCGCAGCAGGCAGGTATGCTAATGATACCGGCCGCTATTACCACGGCTATTATGATGCCGCTGATTGGTCAAATGCTGCAAAAAGGAGCTCCAAAACAATACCTGATTGCATTGGGCATGTTCTTGTTTTTTGTATACTCTTTCTGGGGGTATAAAATTTTAACGCCAGATACGGCCAAAGAAAATTTTTTCTGGATGCTGATTGCGCGCGGCATTGGTCTGGGGATGTTGTTTATACCGATTACCACGCTTTCATTGTCTACATTAAAAGGCCAGCAGATAGGCCAGGGCGCCGCTTTTACCGGCATGATGCGACAATTGGGTGGGTCTTTTGGAATAGCATTGGTGACAACATTTATGGCCCGGCAAAATATGGTACACCGGAGTGATTTGGTAACTAAACTGGATGTAAATAACCCTTCAGTAATGAACCATGTAAACGGTATAGCCCATGGTTTCGAGGCAAAAGGCATGGCCACCAATATTGCATTGCAAAGCAGTTATCAGTCGCTCGATTATTCCGTTGCCAAACAGGCCGCTATATTATCCTACATGGATGTTTTTTTATACCTGGGTATTATGTTTCTTGTTTGTATACCGTTTGTAATGCTGGTCAAAGGCGGGCAGGCAAAAAAAGCTGATTTAAGCGAAGCGATGCATTAAAAAGATATTGATGTACCTACGAAAAGCCTGCTTTACATTGAAGCAGGCTTTTTTATTGCGGTTAAGCAGTACCGTCAAACTACTGGCTGTACTAATGAAAGAGCACCTGATATTCAAACAATATATATTTGTTCTGTTTGCATCAATTTCACTAAATTTATTAGCAATTTATGTTTGTAAACTTTGTGCTATGAATTTTACCCCCGAACAGGATGCTGTTATTAATACCAATTGTAACCTGGTCATTAATGCTGTGGCGGGCAGCGGCAAAACCACCACGCTTATAGAATATGCAAGAACCAGGCCTGCCGGCAGCAAAATATTGTATCTGGCCTTTAATAAGACAGTCAAGACAGAGGCCGTACAGAAATTTGCCAGTGCCGGTATACCAAATGTAAAAGTAGAGACCGCCCATTCACTCGCCTACGAGCATATCGTCAAATTCTGCAATTACCACGTAAGCCAGGGGTATAAAAGCTATGAACTTTGCGATTTGCTGGCTATTCAAACCGGCGACCGCCATACTGATTTTATTATAGCCAACCACGTTAACCGGTTTATCAGTTATTTCTGCAACAGCTGGGCAGGCAAAGTGCAGGACATGAACTATGCCGATACAGTGACGGATACAAAGGCGAAAACATTCGTTAATAATTTCTATAAACAAATTGAACAGTTTACACGGGCGGCGCTTGCCAAAATGGACAAAGGCGAGGTGGCGGTGACCCATGATTTCTACTTAAAAAAATTTCAGCTCAGTAACCCACTGTTGCCCTACGATTATATTTTATTTGATGAAGGACAAGATGCCAGTGCTGCCATGCTGGATGTATTTTTGAACCAGCCCGCCATTAAAATAATTGTGGGCGATACGCACCAGCAAATTTATGGATGGCGGTATGCCATTAATAGCCTGCAGCAGGTAGATTTCCCGGTTTACCACCTTAGCAACAGTTTTCGTTTTGATGAAGAGGTGGCACTGATAGCCAATAAAGTGCTGGCCTGGAAAAAGGAATTAGGGCAAATACCCAGGATGAAAATCATTGGTGCCGGCGGGCCCACGGCTATCAGCAATACAAAGGCTACGCTGGGCCGCACCAATTTGGGTTTATTGTTAAATGCCATTGCGCTGTGGCAGCATGGCGATATTAAAAAAGTATATTTTGAAGGCAATATCAGCAGCTATACGTTTGCTGACGAGGGTGCTTCTTTGTATGATGTATTGAATTTGCACAATGGAAAAACAGATAAAATAAAAGACAGGCTGATTGCCGGCATGAAAACCATGAAGGAGCTGGAAGATTATATTGATAAAACAGAAGACAACAGCCTTAAAATGATTGTTGAGGTGGTAAAAGAATTTGGCAACAAACTACCTGGTCTTATCAACGAACTAAAAAATAATCACAGCAGTTCCAAAGAAGAAGCCGATATGATTTTTAGTACCGTGCACCGCTGCAAAGGCATGGAATATGACGATGTAATATTGCTGAACGATTTTATCAACCACGAGAAATTAAAAAAACAGGTGGCCCTTTATGGGGGAGATGACATTACAGCCCAGGACAAAAACAGGCTGGCCGAGGAAATAAATATCTTGTATGTGGCAATAACGCGCGCAAAAAATAAATTAAAAATCCCCCCTGAAATAAATCCCCTGCGCAGTATTGAACTAACGCAGCAGCCACCCGCTATAGTTACGGCACCAAAGAACTACCAGCGGAATATGTATAAAACCGACTGGGATTGGCATGACGGGGCATTGCCTGGTAAAGAGAAAAGCAGCTATGCAAGATCCGGTAACTATGGAAAAAAATGGTCAAAAGAAGATGAGGAGTTTCTTAAACAGTCACATCTTGCAGGCAGCAATTTGAAAGAACTGGCGGCGCAGTTGAGCCGTGGCGTACAGGGTGTGCGCATAAAGCTGATGAATTTAGGGTTGATGGATGAGGACGCCGGATTTTAGAATATTTTAGAAAGCCGGCTAAGATTGTTTCTCATGATCGCGGGAAAAAACGATATCGTGGAGATAGCATTCAGGTATAAATGCTGTAATTGCCATGAGCACCAGGGTGAGTTTGCATGATGCTATTTGAAGAACCGGAATTATGTTCTTGCGCTGCTGCGGCAATCTTATGTTGTAATAAAATGACTAAAAAGCTATGCCGCGAAGTCTTAATACTAAATACTAAGTACTCTATACTGTAAGAATAGCAATAGCACTATGTTTTTTTCAGCCCTTCTACTGATGAAAAGGCCCGGAAAATGGTGAAAAAAACAATTGCAGAAACGTTCCAGGATTTGATATTTTTGTACAAATCGTTTTTTATGGATATCAGCGGAAAGATCATACAGTTATTGCCAGCCCAGGAAGGCCAGGGCAAAAATGGCACATGGAAAAAACAGGAGTTTATTTTAGAAACAGGCGATACTTATCCAAAAAAAGTATGCATTGCCGTATGGGGCGATAAAATTGATATAAAGGGTTTTAAAATGGGCGATACTGTAGATGTATCATTTGATGTGGAAAGCCGGGAATACAATGGCCGCTGGTATACTGATATAAAAGCATGGAAAGTAGCCGCTGCCAAACAAAAAGAAGGCGGCAACAAGGCCGCTCCTGCACCTGCTGCACCCATTGGCGGCGCTATACCGTCCGATGATGATTTGCCTTTTTAAACGTATTACTGTTCGAATACGATAGCAAACCGGGGAATAACAGTTTCCCGGTTTGCTATTTAAAATACCTGTTCTTCAATATGCCCGCACAAGAAGATGCGCCGCAGCCCAATGCGGCTTTATTGCAGCAATTGATTCCGCCAGATGGTATGAAAATGCCCTTTGGTAAATACAAAGATTATTTTCTTTGCGACCTGCCTGTCTCTTACCTGGAATGGTTTCAGCGCAAAGGCTTTCCCAGGGGTAAACTGGGTGTATTACTTGGTACTATTTATGAAATAAAGATAAATGGCCTTACCTACCTGCTAACGCCATTAAAAGGCAAAAGCAATTACTACAACAAAAAATAAATATAACGGGACCCTGGTTTTATTACCATCACCTACGCGTGTCCCTGTTTCTTTTTTTGAGCTGGTTATCTAAGAAACGGATAAAACGGATAGCCATGGTTGCCTGTTTTATCCCAAACAAACAGCCCCGGAAATACATGCAACAAATCATCCTGCGGCGTATATTCAGTGTCTCAAAAACAATTGTATGCCCATCTTTATTACAATAGCCGGCATATTTGTACTGGTATTGCTGATCTCTTATTTCAGGATGTATGCATTCCTGGCGTTTTTAATGGTGTCGGCAGGTATTGGATTGGCATTGGGCCTGAAGCCTGTGGCATTAATAAAATCTTTACAGGATGGTATTGGCGGAACACTGGGTTCCATTGCAGCTATTATTGCGCTGGGCGCTATGCTGGGTAAATTGATCGGACTAAGCGGAGCGGCAACACAAATTGCAGCAAAAATGACAGCATGGTTTGGTATAAAACATATTCGCTGGGCGTTTATGGTAACGGGTTTTATTGTTGGCCTGCCTTTGTTTTATTCAGTTGGGTTTATGCTGCTGGTACCTATTGCCATTACGGTAGCGGTTAGAAATGGTTTGCCGGCGGTTTACGTTGGTTTACCATTGCTGGCTTCGCTGTCAGTCACCCAGGGTTATTTGCCTCCGCATCCGGCGCCCCTGTTTCTCGTAAAACAGCTGAACGCAAATATGGCACTTACGCTGCTGTATGGAATCATTATTTCCATTCCCGCTATTTTAATTTCAGGTGCGTTGTATGGCTCAACGGTAAAGAAATATATTGCCCAACCAAATCTCTCATTTGTTGCCGCCGAAGTGCCTGCGGAAAAGTTGCCTTCTGTTTTTATTAGTTTTCTTGTGGTGTTGCTGCCTATCTTTTTAATTGCCATCAGTTCGGTGGTGAGCCCTTTTTTACCCGATAATAGTTTTATAAAGGATGGCTTTTTATTTATTGGCGATGCCACTATCAGCCTGTTAATAGCCGTTTTATTTGCCTTGTTTGCGCTAAACTTTTTTAAATACAACGATAAGCAGCAGGTAAACCAGCATTTTATAAATGCAGTGAAGGATGTTGCTGGTGTAATTTTAATTTTTGGAGGAGCGGGTGCATTGAAACAGGTGCTTACGGATGGCGGGGTATCGCAAATCATTGCAGGGCATTTGCAGCATGCGCATTTAAATGCCTATGTGCTGGGCTGGAGTATTGCAGCCATTATCCGCGTATGCGTTGGTTCTTCAACAGTCGCCGGCATTACTACGGCCGGGTTTATTGCACCCATGATGTTAACCGGTTCCATTAATCCCAATCTTATGGTGCTGAGTATCGGGGCAGGCAGCATGATGTTCTCTCATGTAAACGACAGTGGCTTCTGGTTGTTCAGGGAATATTTTCAGTTGTCATTAAAAGATACCGTCAAAACCTGGTCGGTAATGGATACCTTGGTATCGGTAACCGGTTTGCTGGGTGTGCTGGTGCTGCAATGGTTTGTTTGAGTTTTTCGGTAAAGATTGAGTCGTCTTTATACCAAATCTTTTAAATTGTTTTTAAACAGGTTCTAGGATCTTGCAAAATTTATCAATGGTGCGTAGTCTCCTTTATCTGCTGCTTTAACTGCTTTCAAATATTCCTCTCTTGCATTATTATGTTTTACAAGGTTAGCAGCTCCCCAGCTAAAGACGTTTTTTTTGAAAACATGTTCAATAATGATATCTGCCAATAACCTGCTATGCCGTCCATTTCCATTGGGAAAACAATGTATGCTCACAATGCGGTGTTTACATCTTAATGCAATTTCGTCTTCATTAAATGATTTAGTTTCTATCCAATAAGAGCAATCATCCAGTAAGTTTCTTAGTTGTACAGGTATCTGCAATTTGTCGACACCGATATTTTTATTGGTATTCCTGAATGTTCCCGCCCACTTCCACACATCCCCATACATTTTCCTGTGCAGCTGCTTAATAAAAAGCTCACTGAAAATATCAGTGGATTTAAATTTTCTTTTCAATGTCCACAATACAGCTTTTTCGATATTCTGCTGCTCAAATTCGTCCAGTTCGCTGCGGGTACTGATGTTTTTTATCAACAGACCGTCTTTCTCATCTTCATCCAGCGGTGTTTGACCATAAACATATTCAGGATCTAATCCCATAGAATTTTTGGTAGCTCATTTTTAATTTCAAAAGCCCTGTCGCGAATGGCTTGTTCAATACGTTCCTTTGAGTTTTCCTGGTCTTCCAGTTTCATACTGTTTGATGTACGCATCACTATTTTAGTTGCAATAGCTGTTGCCTTCTTATCGATCAGGGCATTAAGCGAATCATCTTTGGGAACAAATCCATATACCAATTGCATATCCAGTGCAGTTGCTGTTTCGCGTAAGGAATTCAACGTAATCGTTCCGTCTTTTTCTCTTTGTTCAATTTCCAACATGCTTTGTTTGGTAATATGAAGACGGCTGCCCAACTGTTGCAAAGACATACCAATGGCTGTCCTTATTGCTTTAATCCAGCCGGTTGCCGGAACCGGCACATTTTTAAGTGCCAAAAATGTATGCATTCTGGCATCCAGTTGATCGATGTATAATTTTCCTTTAGCCATAAAAGTAAGGTTATAGCCTGATAATATTATGTAAAAGTAAGGTCATAACCTGACAAAACAAAATAAAAAGTAAGGTTATAGCCTTACTTTTTGAATCTAATAAATTCCACTTAAAACATCAGCACCACTTTTCCATTTTCATTCGAAGGGTTTTCAATTAAACGCAGGGCTTCGTCAATTTGGGTAAAAGGAAACCGATGCGAGATCATGTCCTTTACTTCCAATTTGCCCGATGTAAAATATTCGATCACGGTGGGGAATTTATTATTGTGCAACCTGGAGCCCCGCACATCAATTTCGCGGGCGGTAATGCTAAGCTGGCTGATAGCGGATGGTTCTTTGCCAAACCCAAGTGTGATAACCCTTCCTGCAGCACATACATAACTGAGTGCCTGTTCAAAAGATTTGCTGGTACAGGCGGCATCAATTACTACGGTTGCTCCATTATTTTCGGTCAGTGCCAGTATTTTTTCCCGCACATCCACTTCTTTTGCATTGATGATTTCATCGGCGCCGTATTGTTTTGCATATCCCAGTTTATAAGGCATTACGTCTGAAATGAAACAGGTAGCGTCATACAGCTTTACCATTTTTAAAATGCTTAAGCCTACCGGACCGGCGCCCATTATAAAAACGGTATCGTGTTTTGTAATTTCCGCGCGCGAGCAAACCTGCGCTGCAATGGTAAAGGGCTCAATCATGATGGCTTCTTCCCAGGAGAGGTTTTCAGGTATATGGTAGATGTTTTCCCGGGGCATCACAATGTATTCCTGGTAGCCACCGTCTACATGCACCGATCTTACCTGTAATTTACTGCACACGTTTCGGCGGCCAATACGGCACTGGTAGCATTGGCCGCAACTAATTACCGGGTCCATGATAACATGATCGCCCACTGAAAAATTGTTCACCTCTTTTCCCATTTCCACAATTTCGCCGGCAATTTCATGGCCGATTACCCTTGGATAAGTGGCTACAGAAGAACTGCCATGATAGATATGAACATCCGAACCGCAGATACCGCCGGCTTTTACCTTTATTAAGACCTCTGTTGGCAATGCTATTACCGGCATGGGGCGTTCTTCAATTACTATGTGATGGGGCGTTTGTACGCAAAGTGCTTTCATGCGGTAATTGTTTTATTAAAATGTATTGCATCCCGTTTTACGGCCTGTCTTTACATACCGGCCAGCGCTTTTACTTTGGCCCAGACACCGTCATCTACCGGAATGCCCAGCTGCATATTTTCGTGGCGGGTTTTTAATGATTGTTCGCCGGGATAAAAAATTTCGCCGTTCTCTTTTACAGGAACAGAAGATTTAAGCTGGGCAATGGTTTCGCTTAATGCATTGTCAATAAATTCCTGCGTATTAATCGCTACAGGATTGATGGCAATAAAAACCTGGCAACAGCTTCCGCAACTGCCTTTACCATATTTGTCTATGCCTGCCGTGGTAAGTCCGCCTGAAAGCAGGGCCGAGATAATATCCAGCAACACGGCAAATCCCGAGCCTTTCCAAAAACCTATGGGCAAAATTCTTTTGGTTTCTTCAATAGCACCCGGGTCATCGGTAAGCGCGCCGTCCTTGTCGAATCCGCCCGCATAGGGCAGCTTTTGATTTTTAAGACGCGTTACCTGCAGTTTGCCATAAGAATATTGCGACATGGCCATATCCAGTACAATATGACCTTCTTTGCGTGGCACAGCCATGATAAACGGGTTATTGCCAATAGCGCCCGATTTGGCGCCCCAGGCCGGCATGCATGTTTCTGTATTAGTCCAGCAAATGCCGATAAACCCTTTTTCGGCAGCCATCCAGCCATAGGCCCCACCGCGCATCCAATGGGTGGTATTGTTCAGGCTAACCAGGCCAAGACCGTTTCTTTCGGCAAGTTCAGTGGCGCGGTTCATGGCAAATTGTGCGTTCAAAATACCCGGCCCCATATTGCCGTTGTAAATTTCCATGGTGCCCAGGCTCAGATCAAGTGTTGGTGAAGCATGTACATCTACCCATCCTTTTCCAATATAATCCACGAAACGTTCAACACGGTTCAACCCGTGAGAATACACACCATCCCTGCTGGACGCTGTATGTGTTTCTGCGCAGATATCTGCTTTGTCCTCGGGCATTCCTGCATTGGTGAAAGACTTTTTGATGGTAGCTTTCATTTCGTTGAAACTAACCCTGGTCATATGTTGTGGAGATTTTTTATGTTGGCAATCATTGATACTGTTCCTTCGGGGGAAAATATAAACCCGGTAAACAGGCTTTACCCTGTATTAAAGATATTAAAACCCTCCGGGCAAACAAGATACAGGCTGAATTAAACAAGGGTGTGGGGAAGGGATAAAGCCAAAAATCCATCCATGCAGTTGCGTAGCCCGGGCAGGCAATTAATCCGCCAGCTCATTAAAAATAGCACGCGAGATTTCTCCGGGTTGTCCATTCCCAATTGTTTTGCCATTTATTTTCAAAACCGGCAGCACTTTTTTAGTGGTACTTGTAATAAATGCTTCTTTAGCATTTATAAGATGGTCGGGTGTAACAATGGCCTCTTTGATGTTGAAACCTTTCAATGAAAGAATTCTTTTTCTTGTTATTCCCTGTAAAATGTTTCTTGAAGGAGTAACGACCTCGTTTTTTTCCGTTACCAGGAAGAAATTGGATCTCGGGCATTCCGTAATTTCTGCGTTTTGGTAGTATAAAACATCATTGGCATTGTTCTCTTTTATAAAAGGTTGCAGATAGATGGCCTGCAGGTAATCAATTGTTTTTACCTGCGGCAATTGGCGTTGGTGGCGGTAGGTAACCAGCGTGGTGCCGGTGTTAAAATTGGCGGCATTAAAATGAAAAGCAGACTGGGTAATTAATAAATTGGGCGTAGCAGGCAGATAACCGTCTTCTGAATAACCACCGGTAAGGGTAATTCGGATACCGGAATCGGGAATATTGTTTTTTTCAATTAACTGCCTGATCATTGTTTCCAGCTGCGCCCGATCCAGACCGTTTGCCAGGCGCATTTCTGTGGCTGAGCGATAAAACCTGTCCAGGTGGTCATCTAAAAAAAGGGGCTGATGATTGGCTGTTCTGAAATAGTCGAAGATGCCATAGCCGCGCTGGATAGCCAGATCTGAAATTAAGATTTTTGCGTTTTCATTTGGCACCAGCGCCCCGTTTATGATTGCATACATGGTGTGAAATTATTTTTGAATGCCGTTATATTGTTTTATAATAGGTAGAACTTTTTCCATTGGCAATGCTGCTGCGGTATGCCCGTTTCTTCCGGTTGTGGTGGTAGCTGCAAACAAAGAATTAAGAATGGCTTCTTCAGTGGCTTCAATAGCAGCCATGAACAATGGAGAAGTGGCGTCGTTCTGCAATACCGGGCTATTGATAACTGGATTGTTTGGTATAAAGGGCACTCTTAACGCTTCTGCTGTAGAAAAAGCAATGGCATAATCGCCGCTGCCATTGGAAGCAATGCCGCCTGTTTTTCCCAGGCCCAGCAGGGCACGTTTGGCCAGGCGTAACAGGTTCCGGTGATCCAGGGGCGCATCGGTGGCCACAATGATCATACAGGAGCCATCCACATTGTTTAAAAGCTGGTCGCGAAAATCAAATTTACCCAGTGCTTTTCCGACCGGAACCCCATTTATTTGCAGTACGCCCCCAAAATTTGTTTGCACCAGCACGCCAACAGTATAGCCTCCCAGGGTGGCCGGCAATTTGCGCGAAGAGCTGCCGATACCGCCTTTGAAACCAAAACAAACCGTTCCGGTACCAGCCCCCACCGCACCCTCTTCTACCGGGCCGGTGCGGGCGTTCTTCAATGCAGCCAAAACATCTTCTTTTTTTACATGCCTGCCCCGGATATCATTTAAAAAACCGTCATTGGTTTCGCCTACCACTGCGTTCACAGAGCCAATATTTTCATTTCCTTTTTGCTGCAGGGTATAGTCAATTACAGCATCCATGGCAACGGGTACATTCAGGGTATTGGTTAAAACAATGGGGGTTTCAAGATTACCTAGTTCATTTACCTGGGTGCTGCCGGCAAGTTTGCCAAAACCGTTTTCTACATAAACAGCCGCAGGAACTTTTTGCTGAAAAATATTGCCCTCATAAGGTAGTATGGCTGTAACGCCGGTCCGGATGGAATCGCCCGCGATAAGCGTTGTATGTCCAACCAAAACCCCGGCCACATCGGTAATGCTGTTTAGTTTGCCAGGCTGCATAACGCCGGTTTTTATACCGTAATCGCGGGCTCTTTTTTTGCCCTGCGCCGGCAAAAGCAGGGGCAGAAAAAATACAATGAGAAAAGAAAGCTTTAGCTGCATGTTACAAGTATAGGCATTTTTAGGATATGCATTCGGGGTACAAGTGTGTTTGCCGGTTTTGTTCATTTCAATAATAGTTAACTTTTCTCCGATGTTCTTCGGATTTTTTGCGGAGAATAACCAGCCTATTCTCCGCATTTTTTGCGGATAAATATGGTTTTGCGGTAAATAGCTCATATATTCACCATATATTTTACGGAAAATGTCAATTTACATCCATCAATTACCTCATTGGCCCAGGTTTACATGGAAACAAGAACAGGTAACACCCGTGTTGGCAGAAGTCCGCCACCGGCAAGGCAGGTTATTGGGGCGTATGGAAGGCATGGGTTTCCGTTTGCAGGCCGAGGCAAACCTCCAAACACTTACTCTTGATGTCTTAAAATCAAGCGAAATTGAAGGGGAGTTATTGGATGCCGGGCAGGTTCGATCTTCCATTGCCCGCCGGTTGGGAATGGACATAGCTGGGTTAATACCTGTAGATCGGCATGTGGAAGGGGTGGTTGAAATGATGCTGGATGCCACCCAACAATACAGGCAAGCCTTATCTGCAGATCGCCTTTTTGGCTGGCACGCTGCACTCTTTCCAACAGGTAGAAGCGGCATGTATAAAATTACGGTTGCCGCCTGGCGTGATAATAAAGAGGATGATCCGATGCAGGTGATTTCAGGGGCAATGGGAAAAGAAAAAATCCATTTCCAGGCACCGGATGCCGGCAGGTTGGAAGAAGAGATGACACACTTTATCAATTGGTTTAATGAAGACACAACCATGGACGGGGTATTAAAAGCAGGAATTGCTCACCTTTGGTTTGTAACGATACACCCTTTTGATGATGGCAACGGACGTATAGCCCGTGCCATTGCAGATATGCAGCTTTCCCGTGCGGATGCATCGGCGCAACGTTTTTATAGTATGAGCACACAAATCCGTAAAGAAAGGTCAACCTATTACAATATTTTAGAAGCTACTCAAAAAGGTTCGATGGATATCACGGTCTGGCTCACTTGGTTTTTGCAATGCCTGGGGCGTGCTTTGGAAGCTACAGACGAAACACTTGCCCTGGTATTGAAAAAAGCCCGTTTTTGGGAGAAGCATGCTGCAACTATTTTGAACGAAAGACAACAATTGATACTAAACAAATTACTGGATAATTTTGAAGGAAAACTGAACACTTCCAAATGGGCTAAAATTGCTAAAACATCTCAGGATACGGCGCTGAGAGATATACAAGACCTGATAAACAAAAATATATTGAAGAAAGAGCCAGGTGGAGGAAGAAGTACAGGTTATGTACTGATAGATTAATCACTATGCTATATCATTAAATAAATATAGCAGCTTTTTGAAAATTGTTGGTCCAGGCTTCGCGCAATTGCGGGGCGAATCACACCACACCGCCTGCAACACGCTTCAAAGCCCCTTCAGTAACGACGGGTTTTTGGGTTTAACCTGTTCACATTAAAATATACCTGGCAGGCAGCGGCCGTGACAGAAAAAGCGAAAACAACCGGCGGGGAAATTTTTTTAGTGCAGATCCTTCCTCAGCTTTCGAAAAATGATTTGAATGGCCAATAATTATTGCTATTTTGTCGTTCGTAAACCTTACCTGTATACACATGAAAAACAATACCGCCCGGGCCGTTCTTGTAATTCTTACTTTAACCGTTGCATATTCAGCTATTTTTTCCTTGTCTGGTTGTAAGAAAGACGTTCAAACCATAACGGTTCATGACTCCATCAACGTTGTAAAACACGATACTTTATACAAGCGTGATACCCTGTATAAAGTCGATACGGTCGATTACGACAATATATGCCCGCTGAGAGGTCTTTATGTGGGCACCAACACGCAATCAAATGGCGCGCACTCGAATTCTATTTACACTTTTTATGATAACCATTTTGCAATCGGTCAGGAAACGCTCAACGGTCCGGCTACCTCGTGGAGCGGCTTCAGGAATACCTGCGATAGTGTAATTATGTCTGTTTACTATGTTTCGAATAACAGTTATTACCTGCTAAAAGGAAAGATTTCAAGCGACAGGAAAACAATTTCGGGCACGTACATGACAAGCGATGGCTTGTATTACGGGGTGTTTACCATGTCTAAATAATTTACGCGCGGATAATTACAGTGCTCTTATACTATAGCTGTTTGTTAAGTTTATTTCAGGTCAAAGGCCAAAAACCTTCGCCGGTACTGGGTTTAGAACAAAAAAGACCCGGATTACTCCGGGTCTTTTTTTTGTGGTGTGGGGCGGGATTGAACCGCCGACACATGGATTTTCAGTCCATTGCTCTACCAACTGAGCTACCGCACCATCCTTTTCAAAATCGGTCGTTTATTTTGAGCGGGCAGCAAAAATAGTATTTGCCACTTAAAATCTAAAATGTTTTTTGGAGCACCACTCTGGCCCTGCAAATCTCCTGATTTCCACATTCATCACATTTCCACATTTTTATATTGCCCCTACATGCCGTACTCGCTCAAAAACTTAATCCGCATGATTTTCAGCTGCTCCCAGGTATAATTGCCTTCATTCAACTCCTGCTGGGCAATTTGCAAAGACGAGGTTTCGCATCCTTTAAAGTAATCGATAATCTCCTCCTGCTCATACTCGTCCAGCATATCATCAATGGCATAGTCAAGGTTTAGCTTGGTACCGCTGGCGGCAATGGTTTCCATTTCTTCCATCAGGGCATCCATGCGCCAGTCTTTGTTTTTGGCAATCACTTCCAGCGGCATTTTTTTGTCTACCTGCTGTATAATGAACACCTTGCTCATACTCTTATTGGCCACGCTTTTCATCACAAAATCATCGGGTTTCTGCACGTCGTTCTCTTCCACGTATTTGGCAATCAGCTCTACAAAGGGCTTACCATAACGCAGGGCTTTTCCCTTGCTTACACCCTGGCATTTTTCCAGCTCCTGTATGGTAGTGGGGTACATGGTGGCCATGTCCTGCAGGGAATTTTCCAGGAAAATAACAAATGGCGGCAGCCCTTTTTTCCTGGCCTCTTTCTGGCGCAATTCTTTTAACTGCTCAAACAATTTATCATCGGCCGCGGCTGTTTCGGGGTTGTTTTCTGTTTCCTCATCATCGGCATTGGCCTCTTCAAACAGGTTGTTCATTACTATGGGGAAGCTTTTTGGCTTCTTCATAAAGGCCTCGCCCTGTTTGGTAATCTTCAATACGCCATATTCCACAATATCCTTGCTCAGCAGGTTTTCAAGCAGCATCTGGCGCACCAGGCTGTTCCAGAAATGGTGCGGCTGATCGTTGCCGATAGCAAACTCATTCAGTGCATCATGCCGGTACATTTGTATTTGCGGGGTAAGCCTGCCGGCCACAATGTTCACGGTATAATCTGTGGCAAAACGTTCGTCCAGGGCTTTTATCACCTTTAATACCTTAACGGCATCATCTTTTGCTTCTACCCTTTCTTTGGGGTGCAAACAGTTATCGCAGCTTCCGCAGTTTTCATCGCTGTAGGTTTCGCCAAAATAATTCATCAGCGTTTTTCTGCGGCAAACACCACTCTCTGCATAGGCCACGGTTTCATTGATGAGCTGGGCACCCACTTCACGTTCTGTCAGCGGCTTGTCGCGCATCAAATGCTCCAGCTTGCTTACGTCTTTATGAGAATAGTATAAAATACATTTTCCTTCCAGCCCGTCGCGGCCGGCCCGCCCGGTTTCCTGGTAGTAGTTTTCTATTGATTTGGGTATGTTGAAATGTATTACGAACCGGATGTCTGGTTTGTCGATGCCCATGCCAAATGCAATAGTGGCCACAATTACCTGGGTGTCTTCTTTCAGAAAAAGATCCTGCCTGCTGGCCCGCAACTTGCTGTCGAGCCCCGCATGGTAGGCCACGGCTTTAATACCGTTCGATACCAGCAGCTCGGCCAGTTCTTCGGTGGTTTTGCGGTTCAGGGTATAGATAATGCCGCTTTTGCCTTTGTTGGTTACAATAAACCGGACAATGCTTTTGAGGGTATCTTCTTTTTTAATTTTTGGCAGCACCTCGTAATACAAATTGGTGCGGTTAAAAGAAGAAATGAATATTTTAGGCTTGCGCAGTTCAAGGTTTTTTACAATATCGCTCTGCACTTTTGGGGTAGCAGTAGCCGTTAGGGCTATTACCGGCAGGCTGGGGTTAATCTGGTTCATCATTTCGCGCAGGCGGCGGTATTCGGGTCTGAAATCATGGCCCCATTCTGAAATACAGTGCGCTTCATCTACAGCAAAAAACGAAATGGTAAGGTCGCTGAAAAAAGAACGGTTATCTTCCTTGGTCAATGTTTCGGGCGCCACATAGAGCATTTTTGTTTTGCCCGACTTCAAATCATCATGTACTTCTTTTATTTCTTTTTTATTCAGCGTGGAATTAAGGAAATGCGCCACTTCATCATTGCTGCTATAGCTGCGTACCAGGTCTACCTGGTTTTTCATTAACGCAATTAACGGCGATACAATAATGGCTACACCCTCACTAATCATGGCCGGCAACTGGTAGCAGAGGCTTTTTCCGCCACCGGTGGGCATTATCACAAATGTATCTGTACCGGAAAGTAAGGTCTGGATAATCTCTTCCTGGTCGCCACGGAAAGAATCAAGACCAAAATATTCCTGCAATGGTTTCAGCAAATCAATTTTGCCTCTGCTCTTTGCAACGGATGTTTTACTGGTTTTTGCAACTGCCGGTTTAGCAGCTTTGGTCGTAGATTTTGGTTTGGAAGAACTGGTAGACATGCTCATTGATTTTCTATCTCATAGGGTTATACATTACTAATTAAGGTACTTAAAAAAACGGAACCAAAATGATAAAGTTTTAACCTTAGTACTGTACGCTGATAAACAGGCGTGAAGCGGATTCCGGCATTTTTTTAAGGATGGCGAAGGTAACAAAAAACAATGGTTAAAACTGGTAATATTTGTTAAAGCGGCATAACCCAAACAAACAAATCAACAAACACCGCTGGTTCGCCATTATAACTTACAAACGCCAGTATTTTTCTTTAACAAATCTATGCCCGGTAAACTATAACTTTGCCCGCTGAAAATGAACGCAAAAGCAATCCTTGATACCGCAAAACGAACCATTGGCCTGGAGGCAGCCGCTATTGATGGCTTACAGGCCTTCCTGAACGACGATTTTGCCAGGGCCGTAGAACTGGTGTGCAAATGTAATGGCAGGCTGGTGGTAAGCGGTATTGGAAAAAGCGCCATCATAGCACAAAAAATGGTGGCCACATTTAATTCTACGGGCACACCGTCGCTGTACATGCATGCAGCAGATGCCATCCATGGCGACCTGGGCATGGTTCAGGCGGAAGACATCGTTATGGTGATCAGTAAAAGCGGCAACAGCCCGGAAATCAAGGTATTGGTGCCACTGATTAAAAATTTTGGTAACCCGTTAATCGGTCTTGTGGGCAACCTGGATTCTTACCTGGCGCAACAGGCGGATATCATTATCAACAGCACGGTATCTGAAGAAGCTTGTCCCAATAACCTGGCACCCACCAGCAGCACGACGGCCCAGCTGGTAATGGGCGATGCGCTGGCGGTTTGCCTGATGGAATTAAAAGGCTTTACAGGTGCAGATTTTGCGAAATTTCATCCCGGAGGTCTGCTGGGCAAGAAATTATACCTGCGGGTAATGGACCTCTCCGTTCAAAACCAGCAGCCCTCGGTAACACCCGATACACCCCTGCGCGAAACCATTATTTCCATTTCCGGCAGTCGCCTGGGAATGACGGTGGTGCTGGACAAGGATAAAGAAATACTGGGTGTTATTACCGATGGCGATTTAAGAAGAATGCTCGAAAAGAACACTTCACTCAATGGCATCACCGCCAAAGACATCATGACCCCCCATCCGAAAACCATACCGCCCGAAGCCCTGGCGGTGGAAGCATTGGATGTTTTACGTAAATTTGATATAACCCAACTGGTGGTAGCCAAACAAAAACAGTATTTGGGTGTATTGCATTTACACGATCTTATACGCGAAGGCTTGCTCTAACCCCCTTAGGGTGGCCGGCTGATACTGTTTTTTGAGTTCCCCCTGTTATTTAAAGGAGAAAATATATTTGCACATGTTCCGTTAAATAAATGGAATTCCTCTCACACTGCTAAGAACGGCTTCCTATAGAGGGGGGACAAACCAAAACCAACCGCTAACTGAAACATATAAAGGTTGCCTGTACATGGCAAAGTGTAAGTTAATGAAGCAGCCTTTTATAAAACAAGAGGATGAAGCGTATTTATACAGCAATATTTGCATTGTTATTTGTGGCGGGATGCTATTTCTTCCCGTACAGTGCCGATATTGTGTCAGAAAAATACAGCGAATCCAAATTGCAGCAGGATTTCGCCGTTTTCAGATCGGTGCTTGAGAAGGCCCATCCCGGTCTTTATACCTATACAGACAAAAAAGAAATGGATAATTGCTTTGACAGCATTTATCAAACCCTGGCCGAACCGGCGGATATAAGGGCCTTTCACAGCAAGCTTTCTTTCATTATAGATAAAATAGGATGCAGCCACACCAATCTGTATTTACCCAAAACCTACTACGATACCATTCTTAAACGAAACTATTTTTTTCCCATTCCGGTGATTTATGTAGATGGGGGCATGTACATTAATTCTGATGCCTGGAATATACCGGTGGGTGCTCATATTATTAGCATCAACGGCAATTCGGCAGAGCATATAATGAACAGGATTATTGATTACAATGTGCCGGATGGCCGCAACAAGAATTATAACCTGGCACAGGGTGCGGCGGAATTTGCCTATGATTATTTTTTGGCCTATGGTCCCTGTATCAGTTTCAATGTGGAATACGCAGCACCGGGTTCTTCCAGAAATGAAAAAGTAATGGTGCCGGCAGTTACGCTGGAAAAACACCTGAACGACTATAACACCAACAGCTATTATAATTATTCTTCAGAAGTAGGCTATGATTTTGAAATTGTTGATTCTATACACACCGCCATATTAACATTGCGCTCTTTTGCTTTTGGCACCTCAGCCACGTTTGCAGCATATAAGAATTTCCTGATTAATTCATTTACACTCCTGAAAAATGAAAGCGGTATCAATAACCTGATCATCGATTGCCGTAATAATATTGGGGGCGAATATGAAAATATATTTTTGTTGTACCGGTTCCTGAGCAGGAATCCTTTTAAAGAAGTAGATTCCGCCACGGTGAGATTTGATAAAATTCCCTATACAAGATTTCTTGAACCCGATTTTGCTTTAAATGAGCGTCCTTCGCTCGATTCAATGGTAAAAGCCGAGTTCTGCCGTTTGCCCAATGGCAATAATGCCATGAACGATGACGAGAATAACCTGCGCAGACCGCATCCAATGGCATTTAACGGCAATGTTTTTATCATTACCAATAACAATGTGCTGTCTGCCGCGTCTAATTTTGTAGCCATGATGAAAGACAGTAAAAGAGGCGTAATAGTAGGTGAGGAAACCGGCGGAGGTTACAACGGCCACAATGGCTTTACCAGGATACTGTATAAAATGCCCAATACGGGTCTTTTGCTTGAATTTTCCGCAGTAAAAGTGCAGCATTACCTGGAACATCACCAGCTTAATAAATATGGTATAGAGCCAGATTACCCCGTAAGCAATACGTTGCAGGACATTATAGAAAACCAGGACCCCCAGATGTCGTTTATTATGGACAACCTCATCAAAAATGAGCGGTAATTTAATTTGAGTTTGCTTACCGCTTTCAATACTTTTGCGCTTGATTTTTACAATTACCATTTAAAGTTTTAGCCCTTCTTATGAACAAACACTACTATGTGGCAATTATGGCGGGAGGAATTGGCAGCCGTTTCTGGCCAATGAGCAGGACCGGTTTCCCCAAACAATTCCTGGATATACTTAATACAGGGAAAACCCTGATACAGGCTACCTACGACCGGTTTGCTTCATTTATACCCGAGGAAAATATTTACGTGGTTACTTCGCAGGAGTATACTTCAATCGTAGAAAAGCAGTTGCCCCGGATTAGAAAGGAAAACATACTGGGTGAACCATCCAGGAAAAATACGGCGCCATGCATTGCTTATATATCGTTTAAACTGCACCAGATGGACCCCGAGGCTTCCCTTATTGTGGCGCCATCCGATCATTCAATAGAAGACGATGCAGAATTTCAGCGGATCTGCAACGAGGCCTTGCAATTTGTAAACCACCTTAATGCATTTATAACATTGGGCATAAAACCCACTTATCCCAATACTGGGTATGGTTATATACAGTTTGAACCAATGGCCGTAAGTAAAGATGTGTATAAGGTAAAAACGTTTACAGAAAAACCTCATCTTGACCTGGCAAAAACATTTTTATCGAGTGGTGAGTTTCTCTGGAATGCAGGCATATTTGTATGGCAGGTGAAAAATATTCTTACCGCATTTGAAAAATACCTGCCCGAGATGTACGAGGTGTTTATGGCGGAAAAAGATAAATTCAATACACCGGCGGAAAAAGATGCACTGAAAGAAATTTATCCCCTGTGTACCAATATTTCCATCGATGTAGGCATCATGGAAAAAGCTTCTAACGTGTATTTAATACCGTCTTCTTTTGGCTGGAGCGATTTGGGTACCTGGAACAGCGCTTACGAAAATATTGAAAAAGATTATTTTCATAATGCCGTGGGCGGCGATAATGTTATGGTGATTGATGCCGTAAAATGCATGGTGCATGTGCCAAAAAACAAGCTGGTGCTGCTACAGGGCCTGGAAGATTTTATAGTTGTTGATACCGATGATGTGCTGCTGATTTGTAAAAAAGAGAAAGAACAACAGATTAAAGATTATGTGGCCGAAGTAAAAAGAAATAAAGGCGACAAGTACTTGTAAGTTGATCGGTTGATTAGTTGATCAGTTGATTAGCTGATCGGTGATTGGTTACGGAGGCGGAATTGGGGATTACGAATTGGTAATTGGGCGCGGTAACACGCATTTTCAAAAAAAAGTTCTTACTTCTGTTCAAATACTAAAGACTGTGTTTAAAAATCTGCGTACAGTTATCTATAAAGTGGCTGACCTGGCAACAGCCAAAGAATGGTATATAAATATCACGGGCAGGCACCCCTATTTTGATCAGCCCTTTTATGTGGGCTTTGATATCAATGGTTGTGAACTGGGGCTTGATCCTGATATGAGCGGCGCAGTTCCGGGTAATCAGTCGGTGGCCTACTGGGCGGTTGACAGTGTCGCTGACGTATTGAAAATATGGTCAGAAAATGGCGCAGACATTGTTCAGCCACGCACCAATGTGGGAGGCGATATTCATGTGGCAGTAGTAAAAGATCCTTTTGGCAATCATATTGGCATAATTGAAGGCGCATAGCTAAATAAAAGCGCACTGTTTTTTTACCCGTGCAAACGCATGGGTTTTTTATTTAATAAACATGTCCTGGAATGGTATTTGGGCATTGCCGCATTGGATTAATTGAAGTGCCGGTTTCTGTGGTGGACTATTAAACTCGGGCCGGGGCCTCACAGAACAAATCAGCAGCCGGCAATTTGAAATGACCGTGTTTCTATAAACTTTTCATACATTAGATTCCGAATAATTCATCCCCATGCTACAAGTGCCGCTTAGCAATATTTTATTTCTTGATATAGAAACCGTATCCATGCAGCCTTCATTTGATCAGTTAACCGATGAATGGAAACTGTTGTGGGCAAAAAAGGCCGGGGTGCTATTGCGCAATAAAGAAGAGGAAACACCGGAGGGTATTTACTCACGTGCAGGCATCTATGCAGAATTCGGCAAGATTGTATGTATCAGTTGCGGGGTTATCCAGGAAGGAACTTCAGAAAAAAAACTGGTGCTGAAATCTTTCTCGGGCGATGATGAAAAACAGTTACTGGCCGATTTTGCCAATATGGTAAACAAATGGAGCATCGGTCCCCCAAAATATTTATGTGCCCACAATGGCAAAGAATTTGATTTCCCCTATTTATGCCGCAGAATGGTAGTACACCATATTGCTGTGCCGGCTTTGCTACATTTGTCGGGTAAAAAGCCCTGGGAAGTAAATCATCTGGATACCATGGAGCTGTGGAAGTTCGGCGATTTTAAAAGTTATACCAGCCTTAACCTGCTGGCCTGTACACTGGGCGTGCCAACACCCAAAGATGATATTGATGGAAGTATGGTAGGCGAAGTGTACTGGAAGGAAAAGGACCTGGCGCGCATAGTTACTTATTGCCAGAAAGACGTGGTAACAGTAGCGCAGGTCTATTTGCGGATGCAGGGCGAAGATCTGATAGAAAACATAGCATTAAGGGAACAGGAGGGATAAGAGGTTGAAAGAGAAAAAGAGCAAAAGAGTTGGTAGGCCAGATAACAAGCACTTTTTCTCCTTGTTCTCTTAGCTAAAAAAATAAAACATGCGAACAAATTATTCCTCCGGTGCCAAATGGGAGAACATTGTTGGCTATAGCCGTGCCGTTAAAACCGGTAATACCATTGAAGTGTCTGGCACGGTAGCGGTTGATGACAACGGCAACACCGTAGGTATCAATGATGCGTACACGCAGACCCGTTTTATCATTCAAAAAATTGAAAAAGTATTGCAGCAGGCAGGCGCATCACTGAAAGATGTTGTGCGTACCCGCATGCTGGTAACCGATATCAGCCGGTGGCAGGAATATGGCAAAGCACACGGCGAGTTTTTCACAGGCATCTTTCCCTGTACTTCGATGATAGAGGTAAAAGCATTGATAGATCCTGAATATTTAATAGAGATTGAAGTAACTGCAGTTGTTTTGAAGGCTGAATGATAGATCCTGGGTGTTTTGGCTCATTTAAAATTCAAAATAATTAAAAGTGGATATCGAACAATTACAGGAATACTGCCTTTCAAAACCAGGCGTTGAAGAAACACTTCCGTTTGGCCCCGACACACTGGTATATAAGGTTGCCGGCAAGGCTTTTCTGTTAACCTCGTTAAACAATGAAGATGGATTGCGTTTTAATGTGAAATGTGATCCTGATTTGGCCCTGGAGCTAAGGGAACAATATGATTGTGTACAACCCGGCTATCACATGAACAAAAAGCACTGGAATACCATTATAGCAGATGGTTCTGTTTCCAACAAGCAGTTAAAAGAATGGATCGACCACTCTTATGAACTGGTGATAAAGGGATTGCCAAAGAAACTGCGCGATCAGTTCAGTTAGCTATGCCTGATAATTGTTTACCGATCTTATTTCGGTGGGTAATGTCCGCACCCTTTATCCAACCGGGTTATACAGCCATGCAGATCGCAAATATTACAGGTATTGACAATCCCGAAACCGCTTAATTTGCATATTATTTCATCTTAACGATAACCATTGATCAATCTTAACATTAAGAGCAAACTGCCTGCGGCAGGCACCAGCATTTTTACAGTAATGAGTGCATTGGCCACCGAGTTAAAAGCAGTAAATCTCGGACAGGGCTTTCCGGATTTTGATATGAGCCCCGAACTTACCGGCCTGGTAAGTGATGCCATGAAAAAAGGGATGAATCAATATGCACCCATGCGGGGTTATACACCGCTGCTTGAAGCCCTGGCGGAAAAAGTGGAATCATTGTATAAGACAATCGTAGATCCATTACAACAAATTACAATTACTCCCGGGGGCACCTACGCTATTTATACAGCACTTACAACCGTGCTGCAACCTGGCGATGAGGTCATTGTTTTTGAACCCGCCTACGATAGTTATATACCGAATATAGAAGTCAACGGCGCCATCCCGGTATTGATCAATTTGCAATTTCCGGATTATAAAATTGACTGGGCAAGCGTAAAGGAAAGGATTACGACTAAAACGAGAATGATAATGATCAATTCGCCGCATAACCCAACAGGCGCGGTACTGGGCGAAGAGGATATACAACAATTGCGTTCAATTGTAAAAGATACCAATATTATTATCGTAAGCGATGAAGTATATGAACACCTGATTTTTGACAATGTGCTGCACCAGTCTATTTTGCGTTATCCCGATTTGCTGGAAAGAAGCTTTGTTTGCTTTTCTTTTGGCAAGGTTTACCATTGTACAGGCTGGAAACTGGGTTATTGCATTTCTTCGCCGGCGCTGATGCATGAGTTCAGGAAAGTACACCAGTTTAACTGTTTTAGCTGTCATACACCCTCGCAGGTAGCGCTGGCCACTTATCTCAAAAACAAAGATGCCTATTTGCTGCTGGGCAATTTCCTGCAGCAGAAGCGTGACTATTTTCAGGACCTGATGCGGGCAACAAAATTTACTGCTTTGCCCAGCTACGGCAGTTACTTTCAGTGTTATAAATATGATCGCATCAGCAATGAGGCCGATAAAGACCTGGCCATCCGTATCACAAAAGAATATGGTATTGCCAGCATTCCCATTTCAGCGTTTTATAAAGCGGGTACTGATAATAAAGTAATCCGGTTTTGTTTTTGCAAAAAGAAAGAAACCATTGATGCAGCGGTGGAAAGATTAATCCTTGTTAAATGATCATCCACAAAAAATACCATGGCATCTTTTATATGCTGCTGGCTGCATTTGGTTTTTCGGTGATGGGTGGCGCCGCCAAATTATTAAAAGGAAGTTTCAATGCAGGCCAGCTTGTTTTTTACAGAAACCTGGTGGGGCTGATTGTATTATTGATTGGGTTTGCTGCAAGGCCACCCGTAAGCCATGGCGGTAAGCTAAGCTGGCTAATTTTTCGGGGCATTATGGGCACAGTGGCCCTGTATACTTTGCTGTACTGCATTCTGCACCTGCCATTGGGAACAGCTATGACCTATAATCTTACTTCTGCCCTTTTTATTGCAGTATTTTCATTTTTTTTATTCAGGGAATACCATGGCAAAGAAGTGCTGTTTGCCGTTTTGCTGGGTTTTGCCGGCATGGTGCTGGTGTATAAACCGGCCATGCATTTTCCCTGGTATTATCATCTGGCGGGATTGATCTCCGGCATTTCATCTGCCATTGCCTACATAACAGTGGGAAAGCTGAGCAAACACTATGATGCCAGGGTAATTGTTGCCTCATTTGTAACCAGCGGTGTTTTAATACCGGCTTTATGCATGTTGATTCGGTACTGGGGGCAGTTTCCTGCAGATGAAATTTTTATGCCTGCTTTTAAAATACCGGCCGGTATAGAGTGGTTGTATATACTATTGCTGGGGCTGGCTGCTCTATTTGGTCAATATTTTGTAACCAGGGCCTACGGTGCAGATAAAGCGGGTATTGTATCTGCCATTAGTTATGCCAATATACTTTTTTCTGTTTTTATTGGTATGCTGCTGGGCGATGCGTTTCCGGATGGCATGTCGCTGTCAGGTATCAGTTGTATTATTATCAGTGGCATTATTGTGTCAATGTTTAAAAGAAGATCGGGCGAGGCAAAGGCGCGACAGCCCACGGCCTGACACTGCTTGTATAAATTTTGAATGGGCCGGCATTTACATAAACCAAATAAAGATCATGGTGTTATTACAAAACCGGGTAATACAATGATCACCGAAATAAGACTACAATGTCGACAACTAAAATAAAAATACTCGCTGTTTCCGGCAGCCTGCGCGCCAATTCTTCCAACAACACTATACTGGATGCGATTGAAAAAATGGTGCCTGCCAGTGTGGAATTTTTTATTTACAGGGGGCTGGGCAGCCTTCCGCAGTTTGACGATCCTGAGCAAATACCCATTACCGTTAGCGTATGGAGAAAACATTTGCAGGAGGCGGACGCTGTTTTAATTTGCACGCCCGAATATGCTTTTGGGGTACCGGGCAGTTTAAAGAATGCGCTGGACTGGACGGTAGGTTCGGGCGAACTGGTAAATAAACCACTTGCTTTAATAACGGCTTCCACTGGCGGAGAAAAAGCACATGCTTCCTTTCTGCAGATTTTTACAGCGCTTTCTGCAAAGATTCCCGAAGGCGGTTCCCTGCTGATTTCTTTTGTTCGCTCAAAACTAAATGCGGCCGGCGAGATTACAGATCCGCCTACATTGGAAGCAGTACAGTCAGTCGTAAAAAATCTTATACAAGCGGCCAGAGAAAACAGCACTGCCTGAGCGGATGCTAAAATAAACATTCACACATACCGTATTCATCCGGCAGACTTAATTGTAACAAACCACCTTACTGAAAGAATACCCTTTCAATGGTCCACCAGGCAGCTATCAGCGCAATGATGGCAGAAAGCGGATATACCACCCTTGTTCTGTACCATGGCTTTTTTCCAAAAGGAATTATGAACAGGCCAGACACCGCCAGTATAACAGCCATCTGTCCAAGTTCCACCCCTATATTAAAAGACAGGATAGAAGTAAAGAATTTATTGCCCGGCAAACCAATTTCATTCAGGGCGCTGGCAAACCCCATTCCATGTATCAATCCAAACATAAAAACAAGTAAAACCCGCCACGCTTTTAACGCTGTAAGCATCATGTTTTCTATCGCCACAAACAAAATAGATAATGCTATGATGGGCTCTACCACTGCGCCCGGCATTACAATTATGTTTTTCATACTCAGCGCCAGTGTAACCGAATGCGCCAGGGTAAAAGCCGTTGCCTGCCATAAAATTGTTTTGATGCGCGTACTCAGCAAACACAGGCCGGTAACAAACAAAACATGATCTGTACCAGCCGGAATAATATGCGTAAAACCCATCTTAAGGTAAAACCAGATAACGTTTTGTACAGGGGCTTTTTCCAGGGCATAGTTAATGGTATGCGCCTGCATCGTAGCAAAGGGGTAAATCAGCAGCAGCAAAAAAACGCAATAGTATCTCTTACTCATCACTGACGTATTATAATGTAGTAAGCACCTGCTGACTGGTAGTTTTCAACGCCATATTGATATTCGGATTGGCCAGCAAACCTGCTTTCAGTAATTTGGCAGCTGTTGACTTATCTCCGTTTTTAAAATATATTAAACCCATGCGGCAAAGCAAAACAGGGTTTTGACAATTGGTTTTCAGCGCTGTTTTTGCAAAAGGCAGCGCCTTGGCATAATCGCCTTTTGAATAGTATACCCAGGCAAGGGTTTCATTTACATCAATATTGCCGGGTCTGCGGTTATACTCAAGCAATGCATGATCAAGGGCTTTGTCAAACCGGTTTACTTTTAAGTATGCGTAAGCCAGCTCCCTGTCTGAATAGTGACCGGAGCTATCGTCTTTTTTTTCATTGGCAGCCGCCGCATTCATCCCATTTATCACAGCATTGGCCAGTGCTGCGGCTTTTTCGTTTTCGCCGGAGGCCTTGTATACATCGGCCAATTCTTCTTTTATGGTAAAATCATTTACCAGGCTATCGGCCTGTAAATAATAATCAATCGCCAGTTTATAATTATTGGCAGCAGTAGCTACTCTTGCAAGACCGGCCATGGCGTAGGCATAAGAGGGGCGGTTATCCAGTGAAATGGAATAATGCATGGCTGCATTTTTCAGGTCACCGGTATTTTCATATAAACGTGCCAGTTGCACCCTGGACCATTCGGTGCCTTCATCTCCGGGCAGGCTTGCAGACACGGCCATCTTCATGGCTTCTATTGCGCCCGGGTAATCGCCATGAATTTCACGCAGGTAAGAAATGCGCGAGTAAGAACGGATATCGGGGCGTATGGAAACCATTTTATCGGCGTTATCAACTGCTGCAGTATAGTTGCCCATTTCAACATTGCCATCTATAATCAACCCATAAATAAATGCGTTGTATGGATTGATGGTTTTCGCTTCCTCCGCAATTTTCAGCCCTTCTGCAAAATGATGCTGGCTCAGCATCAGTAAAGCCTTGATGGATAAGGCGTCAAAATTTTGGGCCTCTTTTGCCAGCACAGCATTGATGTATTTTAATGCAGCCTGGTCGTAATACATGTAATTGCCTGATGCCCTTGCTTCCTGTACATACAGGGTGGCCAGCGCAATTTTGGCTTTTATATCATCTGGTTTCGATTTAATCGTATTGAGCAATGCCACACTTTTTGCCTGCACAGATTTAAATTCATCGGTGGCTGCAGCAGCACCTTTGCGCGCCAGTACCGGGAAGATTTTATTTTCCTTTTTTGTTTCATCGTGTTTGTATTTAAAGAAGATACCGCCGGCGGCCAGTACAAACAGGAAAATGATAAAACGATAGATAGCATTCTTTTTCATAAAAAAATTTTTTGGTTGATGCTGCTGCCTGGAAAACAGGACCGGTTCCCTTAACCGGTCCCGCTTTCTTTACAGTATATGGTTTATTGCTTCACTATTTTCACACTTTGTTTAATAACTCCATTCTCCATGGTATTAACATAGTAAATACCTGCAGGAACAGCAGATGCATTCCAGGGAAGATTATAGGTTCCCGGTTGCTGTGTTCCATTTTGTAAAGTAGTTAAGATGTTGCCGCGGCCGTCTCTTACCTGTATAGTAACATTTGATGCTGCGGATACACGGTACCGTATGTTGGTGGTGCCATTAACCGGGTTGGGCGTAGCCGTAATAATTACTTCGGGCGATGCCAGGCGCAATGGATCGGGCGATGGTGGCAACACGGCAGGTTGGGTATAGTCTACTGCAAGCCCGCTGCAATTGCAGGTGCCCGGCCAGGGCGTTTGCTCGTAAGGAAAACTGTTCTTCAGTGTAGTGTCGTTTGCATTTACACCTGTATTGTACGAGAGCACGCTTACAAGGTTTGGCGTAACCGGGCTGCCGCCTGCAGTAAAGTCATCGTACCACAGGCCGATGGCCGCCAGTACTATGCCGCCTACCGCCTGCAGTTCAATTCTTGTTACATCATCTTCCAGTCTTCTTCCATTGGGGAAACCGTCCATATTGGGAATAAATTGCAGGTTGGCATTGCCGTTATATGCCGGGTCAGTTAAACCCAGTACGGCAGCCTGCACCAGGCCCAGTGAACTAAATTTGGGGTCTGTTCTTTTTGTAACAGGCACGGCCATGTTAAGGCGAAGCATGTCGCCGCCATTGGGCAGAAAATTATTGATAAATGGTTTTCCGGCAGCCAATGGATTACCGTTCTTGCCCGTAGCCAGCTGATAAGGCCTTAGGTTGGGAACACCGGTAAAGAAGATGGGCCATAGATCTACAGAACGCGGTTCGCCCGGGCCATGTAATAATAGCTTGCCTGCAATTGCATCATCAAGGGCCGTACCCGCCAAAGCAGGATTGCCTTTAAGGCCGTACAGACCATCTTTGCCGTTTCTGAAATCAAACTGGCCAAGCGATTTTGTTTGAATGCGCAAAGGCGCCAAACCGGGCACAGCGCTGCCAAACTGGCTGTCGTCCATATACAATGCCAGTTCAGGATTGTAAAAGGAGGGTGAAAACACATCATAATTGTACAGGCCTGCTTCCTGGTAGGGGGTTAATGAATTCCATAAGTCTTTATTACCAATAGGTATAACCGCTTCATTGGTTAAAGGCATACCCAGACGGGAAACCTGTACCCATGCTCCGGTGGAAGTCTGTGTACCATCTGTATTGAGCGTTCTGATTTTTCTCCTGCTGGCAGAAGCCCAAACGCCGATGATATAATCAGCATCCAGTATATTGGTTGCCTTGTCAACCGATTTATGATCTTTCTGCAAATCGGCAATGTCTACCTGTATAGCAATGGTAGAAACGTTTTTGCATTTCACGCCATCAGTGGGGGCTGTGCCGGTTGTTCTTGGCGCATCGCCCAAATCAAAAATACCACCCAGGTCTACAAAGAAGGGATCGTCGGCCGTTCCGCAGAATACTTTTTCTCCCGTACTGCCGGTAGCAATGGCATTGCTGATAAGTGCATTGTAATCCGCAGCGCCCAGCCCTGCTGTAGAGCTGATGGAACGGGGCCCGATATTGGGCGGTGGCACCATACCATTGGTTATTATGGTTGAAAAGTTAACACCGCCATCGGTGCTTTTTTCAAGTGTATAGGTTGTTTTTAAATTTTGTTTTCCCAATCTGATATTGAAAAAAGTGCTGGGGTCTTCATTTGTTTTTTTAAAGGTGAAGCGGTAAACAATATCGTCGCCATTCGTAAAAGTGTTGTTGGCGGCATTGTTGTCGATATGTATTTCGTAGCGGATGTCTTCGCCAAATGAATAATAGTTCGGCCCGCCCTGCGGCAATTGCAGCGGTACATAATTGGCAATGATGGTCACCTTGGAGGGATCATCAGGACTGCGGAACACATACAAATCCGTATTGTCTGCCAGCGGATCGTTGGCAATCATGGGTGCCTCCCGGTGACTGGAAGCAAACAGTGGCATGCTTGTGTTTACCAGCATTACTGCCAGTAAAATGGAAGCGTATATTTTTCTTCGTTTCATAATAATACAATTTTGTTTGGTTATTGAACTGCTGTTCCTCTCCAGGGTGTTTGCACGTAGGGAAATGTTGGTTTAAACGTGGTATCATTTTTTTCTACACCCGTAGAATACTGCAACGTATTGATCAGTTGGTTGGTAACCGGGTTACCTCCGGGTGTAAAATCATCGTACCACAATCCTATTGCTGCCAGTACTACACCACCTACAGCCTGCAGTTCAATTCTTGTTACATCGTCTTCCAGCCTTCTGCCATTGGGAAATCCATCCATATTGGGGATAAACTGGATGCTTGTATTGCCATTGTAGGCAGGATCTGTAAGGCCCAGCACAGCCGCATTTACCAAACCCAGCGAACTGAACTTAGGATCATCTCTTTTGGTAGGGGGAACGGCCATGTTTAACCGCAGCATATCGCCGCCATTGGGCAGAAAATTATTGATAAATGGTTTGCCTGCTGCCAGTGGATTGCCGTTCTTTCCGGTAGCCAGCTGGTAAGGTCTTAAATTAGGAACACCGGTATGAAAGATGGGCCATAAATCTACCGACCTTGGCTCGCCCGGGGCTGGTAATAAAAGGGTCCCGAAAACGGCATCATCAAGTGCGGTGCCGGTAACACCAGAAGTGCCTTTTAATCCATACAAACCGTTTCTGCCATTGCGGAAATCAAATTGCCTTAAAGAGTTGCTTTGAATACGCAGTGCGTTGAAAGCAGGTACGGCGGCGGCAAATTTGCTCTGGTCCATATACAGGGCCAGCTCGGGATTGTAAAAATAATTCCCAAATGCGCCGATATTAGCAAGGTCCTGGTAGGGCGTCAGTGCGTTCCAGAAATCTTTTCTACCAATGGCTACTACTGCTTCATTGGTTAAAGGCATTCCTATTCTTGATACCTGCACCCAGTTGCCGTCTTCTGTAACTGTGCCGCCACCAAGGGGGTTAAAAGGGGAGCCACCTGCCGCGGAATTGAGTGTTCTTGTTGCGCGGCGGCTGCTGGAGGCCCATACGCCGATTACAAAATCGCCATCCAGGATATTACTGGCCTGGTCAACCGATTTGTGATCCTTTTGTAATGCAGCAATATCTGCCTCAATACAGATGGAATGTACATTGTAATGTGCAAGCCCATCGCGTGTTTTACCATTCTGACGTGGCGCATCGCCCAAATCAAAAATACAGCCCAGGTCTACATAAAAAGGATCGTCTGCCGGACCGCAAAAAATCCGCTCGCCGGTACTGGCAGTTGCAATGGACTGGTTAATCAGCGTGTTGTAATCTGCCACACCCAAACCAGCGGCGCCACTAATGCTGCGCGGCCCGATATTGGGAGCAGCCACAATACCGTTGGCAACAACAGTGGTAAAAGTTTGACCGCCATTTGTACTTTTCTCACAGGTGTAAGTGGTGTACAGGTTTTGCTTTCCCAACCGGATGTTAAAGAAGGTAGTAGGATCCTGGTTGGTTTGTTTAAACTGGAAACGATAAATAATATCATCGCCTTTGGTGGCGGTGTTATTATCAATGTGAATTTCATAGCGGATGTTTTCTCCGAATGAATTGTAATTGGGCCCGCCATACGGTAGTTCCGCAGGAATATAATCCGCAATAAGAATGATCTTATTGGGATGATCGGGGCTTCTGAAAGCATAAAGATCTGTGTTGTCTGCCAGCGGATCATTGGCAATCAGCGGCGCCTCGCGATGGCTGGACGACATCATGATGCCGGAAAATACCAGCAGGCAGCCCGTCATTAAAAAAACCTTCAACTTTCGTCTGAATGTAAACAGCGCTTGTTGCATACCACAAGTTTTTAGATTAAAAATTAAAATACCCAGGGCGTACGGATAAGTCCATGGCAAAGCCTGCAGGAATTAATCTTAGAAATAGATTTTACTGCATACTGCTTTTGCAACGGGTTTTACCAAATACCGGATTTTACCTGACAGTAACCATTACAACAGGCATGGGTGGTGTATACGCGATTGAATGCTTTACCAGTAGTAATGATAAAACAGGATTCACAAATTCGGGTAATGCGGAAAGATCAAAGGGCAGGTGTCACAGATAAAGGATAAGTATATTAATGGCAGTTGTTATTTTGTGTATTGCAACATCCATTCATAGATATTCATATTGTTTTCTTTATATTTTGGGTTAATGGCTTTTGTCCAGGCATCATGTTTGTCTGATTGGAATATGGTAAGCCTGGGTACGATAACCGGTGAAAAACTATTGACCAGTGAAATAAAACTGGTGGCGGATGATATACTTACAACGGGGTCATCGTTATTATGAAAATCCCAGATGGCTACCTTATTTTTTGCAAGGCTGCTGCAAACAGTATCATGATTATATTCGCCCGAAACCGGTACCACGGCCGCAATTTCGTTGGCATAGGTTCCTGCTACCAGGCAACTGGCAGAACCACCGTTGCTTAAACCCGAAATATAAATACGTGTACTGTCAATTCTGTAATGCTGTCTTGCATAATCAATTACATCTTTTATATCCTGTGCAGCCGGAAACTGTTTCAATTGCGGGGCGAAAACTATAAAGGAATAATTAATGCCATTGCTGATAAAATTGGGAGGAAAAATTTTTTCATCCAGCAATTGCGGAATGCCATCGTTCAGCAATACAGGCAAATCAAGATCGCCATTGCCATACTGGCCTCCACCGTGTATGGAAACAAGCAAGGGGTAAGACTTGGTGGTTTTGCTGTAATTGGCGGGCACGGCGCTGTAGAACCCGCCTATATTGGCATTTAGCGAAAAAAATTGGGTGCTTAGCACAGCCGGTTCGGTTTCAGCCTGTACATTGATATCTGTAATAACCGGGGGTTGAACCGACTCAACACCAGCATTTTTTTTGCAGGCGCCAAAAAAAAGAATGATTAGGAGGCTGGCAAACCAGCATGCAGGCTTTCTCATCATTCAGTAATTAAGCATGGTTTAATGTTAAGCTGTATTCCAGTTACGTGGCTGATGGATAAATGGATTTTCTAAACAAAAATTTATGCCACGCGGGGGAACTCAGGCTGGCATTTTGAAAAAGCATGCGCTGTTAGGTTAGGTCAACACCAGTTGAAATTGCCGGTGTGCAAGGGAGGTTGGTTAACAGATGGGCCGATAAACGCAGGGAATGATGAAAGCAGTTATTTGCGCGCCAGTAACTGGAAAGCTTCTGCTGTATGACCATTCATGGTGGTAACCGGTATCATTTTTTCAGTTACCATTTCAAAATCCTGTAATAACTCTTTTATCCATTCTTTGGTATGGTGCCTGAAAACAACGCCTTCGGGCAGGCTGAATACGCCATAGTTATCAGGGTCCTCTTGTAATGAATAGTATTGCTTTACTTCATTTGTATTATCCTGCAAATAGTAATCGCTGATATACAGAAAACCGCCGGGCCTCAGTCTTTGATGCAGTATTTCAACCAGTTGCCGCTGGCCTTCATTGGCTGGTATACAGGTAAGTACGGCAAACAATAGCACGGCATCAAAATCAGTGTCAAAACCATTTAATTCCTGTACATCATTAATGGCCACCAGGTTTAATTCGGGGTAAAGGGTTTTGCCTCTTTTGATAAGCTCCGATGAGGTATCAACGCCGGTAATATTCATAAAACCATCAACATACAGTTCATCTGCCAGCCTTCCATAGCCACAGCCATAGTCAAGGATCTTAAAACTTTTCTGAAAAAAAGACAACAGAATATCCTGGTCAACCGGATGCGTAAATGTCTTGGTAGCCGCCACCTTATCCCAATATTGGTGTTGGTTGTTGAGTGCTGACATCGGCCGTTCAATTTTATAGCTGCAAATTATAACAAATTAACCGGGCAGGTCTGCAATGGCCGGATGAGCAGTTCCAGGCGGCCAGGATAGAACAGTTACCGGCTGGTGATCATATTATTTCGTCGATCTTCTTTTGAATGCCTTGTTTTTCGGTAGCTGTTTTGGCCAGTACACTGGCCTTCTTAAAATTGAAAATGGCTTTTTCTTTGTGGGTATTTTTATACAACTCGCCCAGCAGCAGAAAATAAAAATGATTGTTTATCAATTGCAGTTTCTCAGCCTCTTTAAGGGCAGCCGTTACTCCTTCGGCCTTATACAAGGCATATGTTCTGTTAAGTGCAACCACCGGCGAATAGTTGATAAACAGCAACTGGTTATACAAATGTAAAATGTCCTGCCATTTTTCTTTAGTATCTTCTTTTATGCAATGCCAGTAAGCGATGCGGGCTTCCAGGTGATAGGAGCTTATGGTATCGCCACGGGCCGATCGGCTTAGAAAATGGATACCCTGGTTTATCAGGGCCGTGTCCCACAATGACTGGTCCTGCTGATCATACAGTATAAAAGCGGCTTCACTGGTTTGCCTTGCGTTAAACCTGGAAGCATGAAAACACATCAGGGCCACCAGGGCATCCGTTTCCGGGCTATCGGTTTTTTCATATTCAGTAAGCATCAACGCCAAACGCATTGCTTCTGCACAAAGATCCTTACGCAAGACCTGGTTTTGGGTTTTGGAGTAGTAGCCTTCGCTGAAAAGAAGGTAAATAACATGCAATACGTTGCTGAGCCTTTTGCTGATGTCATTTTCTGCGGGCAATATCAGTTCTATTTTCTCTGCCCGCAATTTTTCTTTGGCCCTGAACAGCCGTTTATTGATGGTTTCTTTGTTCGATAAAAACGCTTCAGCAATTTCATCAATACCAAAACCGCAAAGTATACGCAACGCCAAACCAATCTGGGCTTCACTGGCAATAACAGGATTGCAAATAGCAAAAATCATTTGCAACTGACTGTCCCTGATATTTTCCTGCGAAAAATCCAAAGTCACGGGTTGTTGATTTTTATCCTGCCGGGCAATTATTTCAGGAACCACTTTTTTTTCAAAAATGTTATGCCGTCTGAAATGATACAGGGTTTTTTGTTTGGCTACCGCATATAACCATGCGGTTGGATTTTCGGGCACACCTTTAATTGCCCAGGTTTCGGTAGCCTGCAAAAAAGTTTCACTTACCAGATCTTCTGCCAGTTCAATATGCTGCAGCCCAAAAAGTTTGCTGATAACGGCCACCATTTTGGCAAACTCCTGCTGAAACAAATATTTTAAAAAAAGCTGTTCGTTTTGCATATACAATAAAAAACTATCCTTGCGGTAATTATACCCCGGCCCCGGTTACAAGTGCCCGTTGAATTAGGCTTAGCCCCAAACAGCTCTTATTTCCACACTGCCCCCTGCATCCAGGGCCGGGCAGCCATGTGCCAGCGTAGTAGCGTCTTCCAAACTATCTGCTTTAACTAAAATAAAACTACCCAGCATTTCCCTTATCTCAACAAAAGGTCCGTCTGTAACAACGCCACCGGCTTTTAATACTTTTCCGGTGGTATCAAGACGAAAACTCTTGCCGTTCATTTTTCCCTGTGCAGCAATACCGCCTGCCCAATCCTGCCATTTTTTTGTCAGCGCCTGCATTTCTTCGGCGGGGGTATTACTGTAATCATAACTTGGCTGGCGGAATAGTAATATGAAATCTTTCATTTTTCCAGATTTGATTGCTCCTTACAAAGGAACAGGTTATTGAATAATTAGTTTATTTTTTGTTACCAGATCTGTTCCGGTTAGTGGCAAGCTGCCCTAACAACTAAGATGCCAGTATAAACTGGAAATAAGAGACAGCCTGGTTTTTTCGAAATCATGGCCGGACGATTACATGATTGCATAAAAAGAGCAGTAACAAATAAATTTGTGTCGTTTCATCAATTTATTTGTTACCGCAATATAAAACACCACTTTAAGCTGGCACCGCATATTGCCCCGGCTGGTAATCTCCTGCAGGTGTGCGAAAAGCAATATTGATGCGGTTATAACTGTTGATGGTAATAACGGCCAGTGTAAGATCAATCAGTTCTTCTTCTGAAAATTGTGCTGCGGCAGTTTCATAAACTTCATCCGCCACATGGCCTTCCGTAACTTTTGTAACCGCTTCTGCCCAGGCCAGGGCGGCTCTTTCCCGATCAGTATAAAATGGAGATTCGCGCCAGGCATCCAGCATATACAGGCGCTGTTCTGTTTCTCCTTTTTCGCGCAAATCTTTTGAATGCATGTCGAGACAAAAAGCGCAGCCATTGATTTGCGAAACCCTGAAGTATAGCAGGTTCAAAAGCGATTGCTCTACAGGCGATTTTGACAGGTATATTCCTAAGCTATATACCGCTTTCATTCCTTTCTGGCCTTTTTCAAAGGCGTTGATCCGTTGTTTCATTTGATGTTGATTTAAATGTTTTTAATATAGTTACATATCAATAATGATCGGCAGTAAACAAACTGGACATTTGCACGGACTTTTTTTTAGTTTTTTTTTTGACGGTGTTAAGGGCCCGGCTCCATCTTTTGAAGACATGGCGCAACAAAGTTTCTCACCTATATTTGAGCACAAAGAAAACGGAATGAAGAAATTACTTTTAGCGGCGGCAGTGCTGGTAAATGTTACCTTACGGGCCCAGGTATTATCTCTGCGCGGACAGGCGGCAGTGGTAAATCAATTGCTGGCGGAACGCCTTAATAACCTGCTTCCCGTGCTTATGGAAAAGACAGGGATTGATATGTGGGTGGTTATCTCGCGCGAATACAATGAAGATCCCATAATAAAAACCATGCTACCGGCAGAATGGCTGTATGCAAGAAGAAGAACCATTCTTGTTTTTTATAATAACCCCGGAAAAAAAATCTATGAGAAATTAGCCATCGCACGATACAATGTAGGTTCGGAAGTAAAAGCAGCATGGGATATGCAGAAATTTCCCAACCAGTGGGATGCGCTGGTTGATCTGATTACCAGCCGTAAACCCGCAAAGATTGCGCTGAACACCTCAACAGATTTTGCGCATGCAGATGGATTGGATCATACCGAATACAATGAACTGATACAACACTTGCCTGCAACATACAAAAGCAAAGTGGTACCGGCCGAACCATTGGCAGTAGGCTGGATGGAAACAAGAACGGCGCATGAAATGCAGATTTACCCGCAACTGGTAAATGCCACGCATAAAATTATTGAAGAAGGTTTCTCTGAGAAAGTAATTACACCGGGTATTACCACTACCGATGATGTGGTGTGGTGGTTCAGACAAAAAATACGGGAACTGGGTTATGACACCTGGTTTCATCCTTCTGTATCCATTCAAAGAAACGACGCGCAAAATTTTGATCACCTGCGCAGTTTTTCAGACAGGCCAAAAGATGACGTAATTGTACCGGGCGATTTACTGCATGTGGATATTGGCATTACTTATTTGAGGCTGAATACAGATATACAGGAACACGCTTACATCCTGCAACCCGGCGAAACCGCCGTTCCCAATGGTTTGAAGGAAGCATTTGCAAAGGCCACCCGTTTGCAGGATATTCTTACCAGCCAGTTTAAAGAAGGAAAAACCGGTAATCAAATATTGGCGGATGCACTGGCACAGGCGAAAACTGAAGGCATACAACCCAGTATCTATACGCATCCCATTGGGTATAATGGCCATGCGGCTGGTCCTACCATTGGCCTGTGGGATCAGCAAAATGGGGTGCCGGGCAGCGGCGATTATGCCATGCATTATAATACTGCCTACTCCATTGAATTAAACGCCGCATCCAATATTCCTGAATGGAAAAAAGACATCCGCATTATGCTGGAAGAAGATGGCTTTTTTGATGAAAAAGGTTTCAGGTATATTAATGACAGGCAAAAGGAAATTTATCTGATACCCCGCAAAATGGTAAATACGGGTCAGTAAGATGGTATAAGACGCCCGCGGCTTCCTGCCGGACAAAAAATAATTTCGAAAATTTTTTTCTGTGAATCCTTTTATCGTATATTTGCGATATATGATATAGAGACGGAATACCTGTCTTTTTTATTGGTAACATTAATCGTATAAATACGATAAGAAATGGCAGTTCATAAAAAGGAAGCTTTTACACAAAAAGAACAGGATCTTGCCGCTTTTGCCAAGGCGCTGGCACATCCGGCCCGCATTGCCATACTGAAAGTGCTGGCTCAGCGAAATGAGTGTATTTGCGGAGAGATAGTAGAAGTATTACCGCTTGCGCAATCTACCGTTTCACAGCATTTAAAGGAATTAAAAAATGCCGGTCTTATTAATGGATCGGTAGAGGGGCCTAAAAGCTGCTATTGCATTAACTGGAAAGCTTTTGAAAAATTCAACGCAGAATTCAGTATGCTGTTTACCTCACTTAAAATAAAAAATGAAAAATCCTGCTGTTGAAGATTACTAACAATAATACCCATTGCTATGAACACAGAAAATGAAATGAAAGAACTGGTAAAAGAAAAATACAGCCAGATTGCCAGTCAGCCCAAAGAACAAAACACCGGCTCCTGCTGCGGAGCTACCGGTTGCTGTGGCGATGAAGTGTACAATATAATGGCCGAAGATTATACCGCGTTGCACGGATACAACGCAGAGGCGGATCTTGGTCTTGGATGCGGATTGCCCACCGCTTTTGCAAAAATAAAACAGGGCGATACAGTTATTGATTTGGGAAGTGGTGCCGGCAATGATTGTTTTGTAGCCCGTTCATTAGTGGGTGAAACCGGCAATGTAATAGGAATAGATTTTACAGAGAAAATGATTGAAAAAGCAAGGGCGAATGCAGAAAAACTGGGCTTCAGCAATGTAGCATTCAGACAGGGAGATATCGACAGCATGCCGGTTACCAGCAATAAGGCCGATGTAATTGTAAGTAATTGTGTACTGAACCTGGTACCCAACAAACACAAAGTGTTCAGCGAAATATTCAGGGTGCTGAAACCCGGCGCTCATTTTTCTATATCAGATATTGTATTGGCGGGTGCGCTGCCGCCCAAATGGAAAGAAGTGGCGGAACTCTATGCCGGTTGTGTTTCGGGTGCCATTCAAAAAAATGAATACCTGTCTATCATTGCCGAATCGGGCTTTATTAATGCCAGCCTGCAAAAAGAAAAAGAAATTATTATTCCCGATGATATACTGGCTGGCTACTTCAGCAAAGAGGAAATTGAATGGTATAAAAAAAGCGGTACAAAAATTATAAGCATTACGGTATATGCTGAAAAGCCTGCAAAGGATGCCAGAAATTGTTGTGAACCCGGCAATGGTTGCTGCTAATAAATAACGTAACCACAATAACAATTAATTAATACACCTACCAGTTATGCCGGCAACCATTAACATACAAAAAGCAGGTGAAAAAGATTTTGAGACCGTTTGCAAATTATTGTTGCAGGAAAATTTACCAATCGCTGATTTGAACCCTTTGCTGGAAAATTTTTTTATAGCGGTTGAAGACAATAAAATAACCGGGGTTATAGGGATGGACAGGTATGGAAAGGATGGATTGCTGCGCTCGGCCATTGTGCAAAAGGAATACCGCAATAAAGGCATTGCGGCCGCACTGGTGGCCCGGCTATTTGATGAAGCCGCAAAGCAGGGCGTTAGCACGCTGTATCTTATTACCGATACTGCCGCGGCTTATTTTGAAAAGAAGGGGTTTAATAAAATTACCAAAGCTGAAGTGGCCCCCGCGGTACTGGAATCAAAAGAATTCAATGGGTTATGCCCGGCCAGTTCAATCATTATGGTTCAAAAATTATGAATAAGACCCGCCGGCATTTTTTACAGGGCGATTAAAGGAATTACAGGAATCAATTAATATGAAGACATACCTGGCCGAGTTTATTGGAACATTTGCCCTGGTTTTTTGCGGTACCGGCGCAATAATAGTAAATGAAGTAATACCCGGCAGCGTTACCCATGTTGGCATTGCTATTACATTTGGGTTAATTGTAATGGCTATGATTTATGCATTGGGTGAAAAGTCCGGCGCTCATTTAAACCCCGCTGTTACCATTGCTTTTACGGTCAACGGAAATTTTCCTGTTAAAGAAATGGGGCCTTATATCATCAGTCAGCTGACCGGCGCACTGGCTGCAAGCGGGATATTAAAAATGCTGTTTCCTTCTTCTGTTTTATTGGGTGCTACCATTCCTTCAGGCAGCAATGTGCAGTCCTTTGTACTGGAATTCATACTTACCTTCTTTTTAATGCTGGTGATTATAAACGTTGCAAAAGGATCAAAGGAGCAGGGATTGTTTGCCGGTATTGCTATTGGCAGTGTGGTGTTATTGGAAGCTATGTTTGCCGGTCCGGTATGCGGCGCCTCCATGAACCCCGCAAGATCGCTGGGCCCCGCTATTGTTTCGGGAGAAATAAAACAGGTGTGGATTTATATTACAGCGCCCATCCTGGGTGCCATAACAGCTATCGTCATTTATAAACTGATTAAATAAATTACATGAGTACCGCTATCAAACTTCTTTTTGTCTGTGTAGAAAATTCCAATCGTTCACAAATGTCGCAGGCATTTGCCGCTATACATGGTGGCGATGCGGTAGAAGCCTACAGCGCCGGCAGCAAGCCCAGCGGCATTGTAAATCCCAAAGCCATTGCGGCTATGAAAGAATTGGGGTACGATTTAAGTAAACATGACAGCAAATCGCTGAAAGAAGTAGAACAGTATGCACCATTTGATGTTGTGGTAACGATGGGTTGCGGCGATGCCTGCCCCTGGATGCCCGCAAAAAAATTTGTTGACTGGCAAATACCCGATCCCAAACACATGGAACCTGCTGAATTTAACAAAGTAAGAGATCTCATCAGCGAAAAGGTAAAGACACTGATAAACGATGTGCAAAAAGATCGGGGCTAAGTATGTCATGGCCGATCATGATGATCTGCTACCAATCAATTCTTCACCACACTTCTTACACCGGCTGGTTTCTGATTGATTACCACTACCTGTAAAGATTGTTTGCCGTCATTGGCAACCGGTGAAGCTTTTACCTGCAAATCTTTTGAATACCGGGCATTTACGAAATAACCGTTCAGTACTTTGGCATCTTCAAAAGACTGGTTGCTGAGATCTTTTTCCTGCAGTGTGCCGGTTGCATCTGCTATTGAAAATTGCAGTTTATCGAAATAGAAATTGCCATTGCCGTTTACTGCTGCATAAAACCAGATGCGGGTAGCCTGCTTGTCTGTAATTCCATCAATACTGTATGTTTTCCATTCGCCATTGGTGGCAGTAGCATATACCAGGGTCTTGCCAATAATGTCTTCCCTGCCCTTGCGCACCTGCACCGCGTATATACGTGGCTTCGACAATGAATCATAAGGATTTTCTTTTACGGTAATTTCTATATGGAATGGGCACTCCGTAAGACCTGCTGTTTTTATTTCCTTAACAAAGTAAAAAGCATCGGGGTAACTGAATTGTTCAGATTGGGCGGAGGCTTTGGCGGCAAAAAGACCGGTTATCAAAAGCAGGTAAAGGTTTTTCATTATGCAGTATATTGGATGATACTGCTATAACGGAAAACACCGGCATTTAGTCTGAAAATAAAGGGAATTTGTATTGTTTATTTCAGTAACTGGTAAGTAATAAAACTCATGACATAGGCCAGCCCCGTCATGTAAAACAACTGAATAAGCGGCCATTTCCAACTGCGGGTTTCTCTTTTTACCACCGCCAGCGTGCTCATACACTGCATGGCAAGCAGGTAGAAAATCATCAGCGATACACCTGCGGCAAGTGTATAAACAGGGCTGCCATCTGGTTTGCGGGCACGTTGCATTTTTTGCGTAAGCGTGCTTTTATCGGCGTCTTTTCCGCCTTCTACGCTGTAAATGGTGGCCATAGTGCCTACAAATACCTCCCTGGCTGCAAAAGAAGTAATGAGCGCAATGCCAATTTTCCAGTCGTACCCCAGGGGCTGGATTACCGGTTCAATAGTGCGGCCCAGTATACCGGCAAAAGAATTTTGTAATAATTCAGATTGTTTTTGTGTAGTTAATTCCGTTGCCTGCTGCGGATGCTGTACAATCAGCTGGTCATAATGCTGTGCAACGGATGCCATTTTTTTGGGCGGCCCATAGGTGCTTAGCGCCCATAGTATTAAACTTATTACCATAATAACACGCCCTGCATCCAGTACAAATATTTTGGCCTTGTTAATCATGGTCACCAGTACATTTTTCCAGCGTGGCGCACGGTAAACAGGCAGCTCCAGTATAAAAAAACTTTTCTCCTGTATCTTAATAAACCATTTGGCCACATAAGAAACCAGCAATGCCATTACAATGCCCAGTAAATACAATCCCATCATAACCAGTGCCTGGAGACTAATAAAACCAAGTACCATGGTACGCGGAATAACCAGGGCAATCAGAATGGTAAATACAGGCAGGCGCGCGCTGCAGCTCATTAACGGTGTAATGAGTATGGTAAGCAGCCTTTCTTTTTTGTTTTCAATATTCCTGGCGCTCATAATGGCTGGTACAGCGCAGGCAAAACCGCTGATCATGGGCATAACACTTTTGCCATTGAGGCCTGCTTTGCGCATTAGCTTGTCTGTTAGGAAACTGATACGGGCCATATAACCGGTATCTTCCAGCATGGTAATAAACCCGAAAAGGATCATTATCTGTGGCACAAAAACAAGTATGCCGCTCAGGCCCGCAACAATACCATTTACAAAAAGATCTGTTAGCCATCCATGGGGCAATATGCCCATTAACCAGCTTCCCAGGTTGGCAAACACCCATTGAATGCTATCCATTGGAAATGTAGCCAGCCAGAAAACACTTTGGAACAGGATAAATAAAACTGCCAGCAAAATCAAATAGCCCCATTTACGGTGCAGTAAAATATTATCCAGTTTTTCTGTAAACAGGGTTTTTTGCAGTGGATCGGGCTCTGCCACGTGCTGTTTCATTATTACTTTAATGCGGGCATAACGCTGCATTATTTCTTCGGCCTGTGTTTTGGTAGGGTTGAATTTATTGTGCAGTTCAATGGATTCGATGATGTTTTGTTTTCCTTCCTCCAGTAAAAAGCTCTCGTGGTTAATAAGGTAATGGATGGCGGTATAATCGCTTACTGTGGGAAAAGCGGCTTTTACATCCTCAATGGCCGCCGGGGCAAGTTCCTTATTATTGATAAAATCGCGTATGGGTACATGGTATAACTGCTGCGCGGTTTGCAGCATTACTTTCTTCAGTTGTGGTATGCCCTTGTTTTTTCGTGGATTTACTGTTACAACGGCCACGCCCAGTTCACGTTCAAGGCCCTCTACATCAATTTCAATCCCTTTTCTTTTGGCCAGGTCCATCATGGTAAGTGCTATTACCACCGGAAATTTGAGATCGATTATCTGTGAACAGAATAATAAATTGCGTTTCAGGTTACTGGCATCTACCAGCAGCAGTATAATATCCGGCCGCACATCCGGATCCTGTTTAAGCAGCACTTTATAGGTTACCCATTCATCGCCACGTTTGGGATAAAGGCTGTAGGTGCCGGGCAAATCGATGATATTGGCGTTAACATGGGGGGCCAGTTCGGATCGGCCGGTCTTTTTGTCGACTGTAACGCCGGGAAAATTGCCCACTTTCTGATTAAGGCCGGTTAACGAATTAAATAACGAGCTTTTACCACTGTTGGGGTTGCCTACTAACGCTATATGAATATCTTTTGCCACCAGCTGTAAAAACAATGTTTTAGGGAGCGCAAAAATACCTTATTTAGGCCTGTTGTAATTTACGAGAAGGGTAAATGTTTCAGAATTGCTGAATCTGGTGGCCGGCAACAGGGCGGCTGCAGCCGAATTGTTAAATTTTTTGCAGGTAAACGAAAAATAGATCGCAGGGATAAGCGCTGCGCCTTCAGGTCTGCATGGTTCAATGTTATATTTGGGGATGGTTTTTAAAAAGCACCTCACTAAGGAACAGGCATTGCAAAAAGCAAAGCATTACTGCGGTTACCAGGAGCGTAGTCACAAAGAGGTAAAAGACAAATTGTATGCGCTGGGTTTATACAAGCAGCAGGCCGAGGAATGTTTATCGCAGTTGATAGAAGAAAATTACCTCAATGAAGAAAGGTTTGCACAGCAATTCGCCGGCGGTAAATTTCGCATGAAGCAATGGGGCCGGGTAAAAATAAAATATGAGTTGAAACAAAAACAGGTGAGTGATTATTGCATAAAAAAAGGCTTGCAAGTCATTGACGAAGACGAGTATGCAAAAACGTTAAAAAAACTGGCTACCGACAAATGGGCGGCGGTTAAAGCCGAAAAAAATGTATTTATCAAGCTTAGAAAAACGCAGGATTATTTGTTGCAAAAAGGGTATGAGCAGGAATTGATAAAGCAAACACTGCAAACTTTTCAGAACCCGGAACAGTAAGCAATCAGCGGCTATCCAATCAGCCATTCTTGTATTATGTACAACCGGCAGGAATCATCGTTATTAAGACAGCAGTTCTGGACCAGCTTTGGCCGGTATATGTTGCCAGTACCCTCTGCGGAAGGAACAAAAATAAACTGGGTAAACTATAAAACCGGTATCAAAGATCTGTATTTCAAAATGGAGGCCGGTAATAAAACGGCCACTATTGCTATTGTAATGGCTCACGCAGAAGCGCAGCGGCAAACCATTTTTTTTAACCAGTTTATGCAATGCAGAAAAATACTGGAAGATGCAATGCAGGAAAAATGGCAATGGGTTTTGCAGGCACCTGATGCACACGGCAAAATAACCAGCCGTATATATGCCTCGCAAGCCGGTGTAAACGTATTTAATAAAGAAGACTGGCCGGCTATCATTTCTTTTTTTAAACCACGGATAATGGCGCTGGATGCTTTTTGGTCGGCCATGAGTGACGTGTTTGTTTATTTGTAAAGGGTAGTCAGGTTCAACATCAGTGCCCAGATGCTTTTTTGTACACCCTGTTTTTGTCAGGGATGACAAATAACGAGAACTCTACTGCTCCCGGATGATAAAAATGCGGGATGACATAAAACGATGAATCGGTTTTAAATATGACAATGCGTATTTAATCATACGCTTTTGGATCCACATTTTTGCCGCGGGTGCCACGCCATCTTTTCCAGAAGCCTTCGCGTTGTTTCAGGGAAATAAAATCTTTCTTAAAAGCCTGCTGGTAGTCGATGGGGGGATCAATCATGCCCGGCTCAATAAGTTTAAGCGTATCTACCACAAAGGGAATTATGGCTATTGAAGGATCAATTTTTTTACGGATGTATTTCCGCAGCAGTTTTGTCTGGAAGGGATCGGAAGCGAGTGCAATACGTTTAAAGCCCAGTTTTTTTGCCAGTTTGAAGGAGTAATAGATATTTTCTGTACTGTGTTCGGCTTTTATTTCTGAAAAAATATGTTCTTTGGGTATGCCCAGCGCTTCGGCATACAAGGCCATAATTTTCCCCTCGTAATACGGAGAGTAAACAGCAGCTCCTGAATAAATAATGTTTTTGGCGATGCCTTTATCATACAGGTATTTTGACCAGTACACCCGCCCCTTCATAATCCTGTCCCACTGATTGTTTTCAAACGGAACGCCGGGTACTATAATGGCATCAAATTGCTGGCTTTCTATTTGCCGGTACAAACGTTTTTGTGTTTTGGAAGAATAAGTGCAGGCGCAGGCAGATAGCAGAAGAACGAAAGTTGATAGTCTTGAATAAATCCCCTTGGTACTAAAAAGCATATTGATAATAAATGATTAAGCCAAATACTCCGACCAGTATTCACTGCTTCCTGTAATAAGTATGAAATTAATACAAACTCCGTTAACAATTGGTTTTATCATATACCAATGCGCATTCTTTGCTTCTGTAATTCTTATCTTTACCCTTCAGCTATCTTACTATGTCTTCACTCAGTATTACGCTTATTCAAAGCATCTTGCACTGGCAGGATAAACCGGCCAACCTGGCCATGTTTGAGCACAAAATAAATGCCATTAAGGAAAAGACTGAAATTGTAGTGCTGCCGGAAATGTTTAGCACTGGTTTTAGTATGCAGCCGGATTTGCTGGCCGAAGCAATGGATGGAGCAACCGTAGACTGGATGAAGCGTATGGCGGCGCAGAAAAAAATTATTATAACCGGCAGCGCCATTATTGCGGAACAGGGAAATTATTTTAACCGCCTGTTATGGATATTGCCCAATGGGCAGTTGGGGATATACGATAAAAGACACCGTTTTGCTTTTGCAGGAGAGGATGATCATTATACAGCAGGCAGCAAAAGATTGATCGCTTCTGTAAAAGGCTGGAAAATAAATTTGCAGGTATGCTATGATTTGCGTTTCCCCGTTTGGGCAAGACAGTCAGCCTCCGCCCAGCCTTCCCCGCCGGGTGAGGGGAAAGAAACGCCCGAATACGATGTGCTCATCTATGTTGCTAACTGGCCCGAACGACGTAGCCACGCATGGAAGACTTTGTTGCAGGCAAGGGCCATAGAAAACCAGTGTTACGTAATTGGGGTAAACCGTGTGGGCGATGACGGTAATAATATTCATTACAGCGGTGATAGTATGGTGGTAGATCCATTGGGAGAAATTTTGTACAGCAAGACACAGGAAGAAGACGTGTTTACCCTTACCCTGCAAAAAGAGCGGCTGGATGAGGTAAGAAATAAATTCCCTTTCTGGAAGGATGCGGACTCGTTTAGCATACTTCCGTAATTTTTTGCCACAGAGGAGTATGCGTTTTTTCGCAGAGTTAAAGGAGGCTGATGCGCTGTGTACCTCTGTGAAACCCTGCTGTAGCTCTGTGGTAAAGGTTCGCAACAAAATAGCTTTATAAAAAATACAGACATGCCAACGCTCAGGCTGAATAAAATACATCATATTGCTATCATCTGCAGCAACTACGATGTTTCCAAAAAATTCTATACCGAAATACTGGATCTTGCAATTATAAAAGAAACTTTTCGGGCAGCAAGACAATCCTATAAACTGGATCTAAAAGTGAATGATATTTACCAGGTTGAATTGTTTTCCTTTCCAGGTCCTGCTGCCAGGCCTTCAAGGCCGGAAGCCTGCGGGTTGCGGCACCTTGCTTTTGAGGTAGACGATATGGATACAGCTGTGCGCATACTGAATGACAAAGGCGTGACTACGGAAGCAATACGTACCGATGAAATAACAGGAAAAAGGTTTACTTTTTTTGCAGACCCCGATGGACTGCCATTGGAACTTTATGAAAAATAATTATGAAAGCATATACCAACGGACGCATTTTCACCGGCCGTCAATTTACCCATTTTACTGTATTAACTGAAAACGGTATTATAAAAGATCTTGTACCTGCTACGGATGTTCCGCCAGGCGCATCCATTATTGATCTCAATAATAAAATACTGGCGCCGGCATTTATTGACATACAGATTTATGGCGGCAATGGAAAACTGTTCTCCAATGATTTGTCGGCAGATGCCATTCAGGCCACCCATGACTATTGTGTGGCCGGCGGCGCCGCACAATTTTATATTACCATTGCCACCAATTCACTGGACGTCTTTTACAAGGGTATTGATGCCGTGCGGCAATACTGGCGCCAGGGTGGTAAGGGTATGCCTGGCCTTCACCTGGAGGGACCGTATTTAAACCCTTTGAAAAAAGGCGCGCATATTGAAAAGTATATTAAAAAGCCAACCCTGGCAGAGGTAACAAAATTGCTCGATTACGGCAAGGACGTCATAAAGATAATGACACTGGCCCCTGAGCAATGTGATGAGGCCATTGTGCAACTGTTGCAGGACAACGGCGTTGTGGTTTCGGCAGGTCATAGCAATGCTACTTATAAAGAAGGCATTGCTGCTTTTGATAAAGGCATAAACGCGGCTACCCATTTATTCAATGCCATGAGCCCGCTGCAGCACCGCGAACCTGGTTTGGTGGGGGCTATTTTGGACCACCCAAAAGTAATGAGCAGCATTGTGCCGGATGGTATACATGTAGATTTTGCCGCCCTGCGCATCAGCAAAAAAATAATGCAGGAACGCTTGTTTATTATAACAGATGCGGTAACAGCTACTAACGGCGGCGAATATCCGCATGTATTTGCGGGTAATAGGTTTACCCTGCCGGATGGCACCCTTTCCGGGTCGGCGCTTACCATGATAAAAGGGGTAAAAAATCTGATTACCCGGGCCGGCATTCCGTTGGAAGAAGCCCTGCGTATGGCCTCGCTGTATCCTGCACAGGTAATGGGCAAAGACAAAGAATGGGGAAGGGTTGAAAAGGGATATGCAGCCTCATTTGTTGTGCTGGATGAAGGTGCCGGAGAAGCGGAAGTTATTACTGGTTAGTGCGGGTGTGAGGCAGGCCAACGGCAACTGAAAAGCAAAACTACAGTACGCTGGTTTCAGGAGTGGGGGCCATAGATTAGCTTTTTTACATACTCCATTTTTACATCAAGTCCTTTTCTGATGGCTTCGGAGGATGGTTTTACTTCTATATCGGGCGTAATGCCATGGCCTGTTTTTGGGTAATTTCTATTCATCACCATACGGAAACGCGGCAGCCGGAAGCGCACGCGGGTATTGGGCAGGGTGGCATCGGGTATGAACCATGCTGTATTTCCATAAGCGCCGCCGCCCGTTTCTTCGCCCACTATTTTTACGTTTGGCTGACCTTTCAAAGCGTTTAAGAATAAGGTAGTAGCAGAAAAAGAATTGCCGCCGGTGAGCAGGTACACATTGCCGTTATAATGGTATTTGCTTTTGGGGCTGAAATAATGCCGTTCGAAATAGCCAAAATGGTATTTCCCATCATGCCTTTTGCTGGTTACAAAATTCATAAAAAACAGGGCCCCCAGGCTGTTTTTGATATGCCCTTCATATTTGCTCAGCCGTCTTGACGCATAAAGGGAATCGGCCAGTTTAAATTTGTGGTCGGCAATGTACTTTGTAAGATTGGTAGACAAAGCCACATTGCCCCCTCCGTTGTACCGTAAATCAATGACCAGGTTTTTTATTTGTTCCTGCTGCAACACACGGAAACTGCTTTTAAAAAACGATTTTAATTTATTGCCGTCGCTAAATGTAGAAATGGTCATATAGGCCGTACTGCCGGTGGTGTCTACCTGTATATTCCTTGTACTGAACAGGTTGTTTTTTTTCCGCTCTTTCCTGGTTTGCCGCGGAAGCGATCGCAAATACCGCCTGAATGCCGTATCCTTTCTTATGTCATACAGGCCAATGGTGGCATCTTTTTCTATACCGGTGTTGTTTTCAATATAGTGAATATGAAAACTGTCTGCAGACCCGAATACCGACTGGTAAAGGCCGCCAAAAGTGCCCATATTACTAAGCGACTGGTATTTGTGACTCATGCTATAGCCATCGGTAACCATATAGTGAAAAAGGCTGTCTCTGATCGTTGTCACCGGCACATTATTAATAGCAGTTATTACGGTACCCCTTACCAGGATAGTGTCTTTGCGGTTGATGTTGCTATACACAACTGCTGAATCGTCCCAGAATTTAATACCCAGCGGAAATTGCGCCAGCCTGGCGGTATCAATATACTTTGCATAGTTTTTTGAAAACTTTATTGAAGTATGCCCGCAGTCTATTTTTGAGATGATATAACTGAGCAGGGTCCTGAACTGAGGCTCGGTCATGGAATCGGCAATATGCTGATAACCATAATTAAAATAGTAATCCAGTGAATCTTTACTGGTATACCAATACAATGAAGGGTGGGCATCCTGCAAAATATCGCGGAACATGCTATAGTCTTCCTGTAATTTTTCCCTGGGGTATTCTGTATTTGGATTGAAGCTGCTTTTAATACTTCCGCAGCCGGTAATAAAGGAAGCAAACATCAGCCAGCAACTGAAGAAGCAAACAAGGTAGCCGATCTTTTGTGAAATAATATTCCTCATATCTTAATTCCCTCAACACTGGCTCAGGCAAATGCGTTCCATCCCTGTGCAGTAATATCAAACGTATTACCCCCCTTTGTTATTATTTTCTTTCCTTTTTCTGGTTCAGTCATATAGCCAATCACACTTATTTGCTCATTCAGCACCAGTTTATCGTATTCTGCCTGGGCAAGGGTAAACAATAACTCGTAGTCTTCTCCCCCGCTAAGGGCACAGGCCGTAGGATCGAGTTCGAATTTATAAGCTGCATTGCGGGTGTCTTCGTGTATGGGTATTTTTTCTTCATACAACACACAACCCAGTTTACTTTGCCTGCAAATATGCAGGATTTCCGAACTCAGCCCGTCGCTTACGTCCATCATAGCCGTAGGCGTAATATCATTGGCGGCAAAAAATTCAACAATATCTTTCCTGGCTTCTGGTTTTAGTAACCTGCCCACTACATATTTTTCATTTTCCAGGTCGGGTTGTACTTTGGGGCTTTCCAGGAAAATCTTCTTCTCTCTTTCCAACAGGGTAAGACCCAGGAAGGCCGCACCCAGATCGCCGCTTACGCAAAGCAGATCGCCTTTTTGTGCAGTGCTCCGTTTTACGTATTTATCCTGTTTTACTTCTCCAATGGCGGTAACAGAAATAACCAGCCCCTTTTGCGAAGTGGACGTATCGCCGCCAATCAGGTCAACATCATATTTTTCGCAGGCCGCGTATACGCCTTCATAAAAATCTTCCAGCGCTTCCAGGCTAAAGCGGTTGCTGAATGCAATGCTAAGGGTAATTTGTGTGGGTACAGCGTTCATTGCATAAATATCGCTCAGGTTTACCACCACACTTTTATAACCCAGGTGCTTTAAAGGGGTGTACATTAAGTCGAAATGTACGCCTTCAATCAGCAAATCGGTAGACACTACCATTTGTTTCCCCAGGGGGTCTATTATGGCCGCATCATCGCCCACCCCAACTATAGAAGAAGCATTGTGCAGTTCTATATTTTTGGTTAGATGGTCAATCAATCCAAATTCTCCCAATGCAGCTATTTCTGTTCTTTCTTCGCTCATGGTTGTATAAAATTTTTACTGGTGGCTTAATCCCAGGTTTGTCCGCTTACACATTTCAGCAGCGCATCATGAATTTTTCCGTTGGTGGCAATAATATGTGGTTGGTAGGGTGAATAGCGGTCGCCTTTAAAATCGGTTACTTTTCCACCTGCTTCCTCTACTATTAAAAAGCCTGCGGCGCTGTCCCAGGCCTGTAGTTTGTGTTCGTAAAACCCGTCGAACCGGCCGGCGGCTACCCAGCAAAGATCGATAGCGGCAGAGCCCAGGCGGCGTACCGGTATGCCTTTTCGGATAAGGGTTGAGAAAACATCCAGCGGCCCATTGGGGCTATTAAGATAGGTATAGGGGAATCCGGTAACCAGGCATGCCTTGTTAAGGTCTGGCTGCTGGTTAACCTTTATTATTTTGTCGTTTAGCGTGGCGCCAAAACCGCGTTGGGCAAAAAAGAATTCATTAATAAAAGGATTGTATACGGCGCCCATAATCATCTCCCCGGCCCTTTCCACGCCAATACTGACACAGCAAATAGGAATGCCATTGGCAAAATTAATGGTACCGTCAATGGGGTCGATGATCCATTTGTATTCACTGTCCATCTTAATTTCGCCCGCTTCCTCGCTAAGAATAAAATGATCCGGAAAATCTGTTTTAATGGTTTCAAAAATCACTTTTTCTGCCGCTAAATCGGCCTCGGTAACAGGGTTATTAAGCCCTTCTTTATTGGTTATTTTGAATTGGCCGTTAAAATAATGCTGCAGCACAGATGCTGCTGCCTCGGTGGCCTTAATCAGGGTTGTTTTTAACATGGCGCAAAGTTACCCTCTTGCCCCTTAAAGGGAAGATTTGGGCTCATTAATATTAGTTTATTTTAAAAAATTATGCTTTTTATTAACTGAAAATGCCAGATCGCGTCCAGGAAATCTTTAGATACATGTATGCCATCAAACGCCCCTCCAGGATGGCTGGGGCCTGGTGGTTTACCTGTTTATACTCCCCATCATTTGTTCAGGGTAGCGCAGACCGGCGGCTGCATTCTTTGGAAATACGTCGTTAATTTCCTTCAGCTCTTCTTTTGTAAGTGAAACATTGAGCGCGCCTACATTTTCATCCAGGTATTTAATGCGTTTGGTGCCTGGAATGGGGAAAATATGATCTCCCTGGGCCATTACCCAGGCCAATGCCAGTTGCGATGCGGTACAGGACTTTTTTGCCGCCAGGTTTTCCAGCGCTGTAGCGAGGTCAAGGTTCTTTTGAAAATTTTCGCCCTGGAAACGGGGTGAGAAGCGCCTGTAATCGCTGGCATCAAAATCAGACTCCTTTTTTATTTGTCCGGTCAGAAAGCCGCGGCCCAGGGGGCTGTACGCTACAAATGCAATTCCCAGTTCCCTGCAGGTATCCAAAATGCCGTCTTCCGGGTCGCGGGTCCACAGCGAATATTCACTTTGTACGGCAGTAACCGGGTGCACGGCATGTGCCCTTCTTAGGGTAGCAGATGATATTTCGCTAAAACCAATACCTTTAATTTTACCTTCTTTAACCAATGCTGCCATGGCGCCGGCGGTTTCTTCAATAGGGGTAGAAGCATCTACGCGGTGCAGGTAATAGAGATCAATACTATCTGTCTGCAATCTTTTCAGGCTGGCCTCACAAGCGTTTTTTACATAACCGGCCGAGCCGTTAAAGCCACGGGATTGCGGGTTGGAAGGGTCTCTTACAATCCCGAATTTGGTGGCCAGTGTAATTTTTTGCCGGTTCCCCTTCATGGCCTTGCCAATCAGTTCTTCGTTTAGAAACGGACCGTAAACATCTGCCGTGTCCCAGAAACCCACACCAATTTCAAGTGCATGATGAAGTGTTTTAATAGACTCATCATCGTTACGCGGCCCGTAAAATTCGCTCATACCCATACAGCCAAGTCCAATCTCTGATGCATATAATCCCTGCGAACCCAGTTTTTTTGTTTTCATACAACAGTTTTTATTAAAATAATAAGGTTAGTGGTCTTGGGTGGGGCAATGTTAAATGATTTTTATTTCATTTACAGGTTAAGCTGCTGGCGTATATTAAACAGCCTTTAGCCAATAACCAATCTGCAAATTGGTGTTCTGTTCCCGTGTTTCAGACAGCGCAGATAATCTATCAACCTGCGGCTGAAAAAAATCTTTTATTTTAGCGCCCAATAAATCAGGCAAGGTTGTTATCTATTATCATAGTCAACTACAACGTAAAATATTTTCTGGAGCAATGTTTATACTCGGTACAAAGGGCCATAGGGGGTATTCATGCTGAAGTAATAGTGGTTGATAACAATTCCACTGACCAAAGTGTTGCCTACCTGCAAAAGATTTTTCCCTGGGTGATATTTGTGGCCAATACAGAGAATACCGGCTACGCAAAAGCCAATAACCAGGGCTGGCAAATGGCGGCGGGCGAGTATGTTTTATTCCTGAACCCCGATACTGTGCTGGGGGAAGACTGTTTAAAAGCGTCGATCAGCGTTTTGCAAAATAATGCACAAACAGGCGCCCTGGGCATACGGATGATCGATGGTGCCGGCCGTTTTCTGCCAGAATCCAAAAGAGGTTTCCCAACACCCCGTACGGCTTTTTATAAATTATCGGGGCTGACAAAAATTTTTCCGCATTCAAAAACCATTGCCAGGTATTACCTGGGCCACCTTCCCGAAAAAAGCAATAATGAGATAGACGTGCTGACGGGTGCCTATATGATGGTAAAAAAGGAAGTGCTGCAAAAAACCGGCGGCTTTGACGAACGGTTTTTTATGTACGGAGAAGATATCGATCTCAGTTACCGCATTGTTCAGGCTGGTTATAAAAATTATTACCTGGCCAGCAGCAGCATTATTCATTTCAAAGGCGAAAGCACAAAAAAAGATATTGTTTACACAAAGCTTTTCTATAAGGCCATGCGCATTTTTGTGGAGAAGTATTATGGAAAAGAGTGGGGATTGTTTTCAGTATTGATACAACTGGCCATTGCATTAAGAGGGGTATTGTCTTTTGCCGGCCGCTTGTTTCTAAACCGGCAGCCAATGCAGGTTACAAATAAAACAATACATACCATTATTGTTGGTAAACCGGCCGAAACGCAGCATGCCGTTGAGGTGCTGGGTCTGCAGCCGGTAAAAAGAGATATTATAACGGTAACAGATCCGCGTGAAATTGATGCGGCCATGGAATTGAGAAAGCCGGGTGAAATTATTTTTTGTGCCGGCACTATTTGTTATAAAACCATCATTGATTGCATTGAAGACCTGCCGGGCAATATTGATTATAAGTTTTATGCCGCGGGCAGCAATTGTATCGTGGGTAGTATGTCCAAAAGAAACAGCGGGGAAACGGTGGTCCTGGTCTGAAATCGGCAGCTCATTGAATGAGGGGGAATGGCTAAAAATAAAAAAGGGGCCAGAATAGAAATTCAACCCCGTTTTAAAATCCAATATCCTATGAAAAACCGATGCAATGTTAGATGATTAATTCGGATCCAGCAATACCTTAAAGTGGGTATTTTACAACTATTTTATTGTGCAGCAGGCAAATTATTTCTTTACAAGTTTTTCACTGACCAGTTTATTGGTCTCTTTCTGAAACAATGTTATAACATAAATTCCCGGCTCCAGGGAGGAAACATCCAGTACTTTAAGGCCGCCCTGCAATTTTTCTGTAATCAAAGGTTTGCCTGTAGCATCCGCTATTTGTATATCCACTCCCAGTTCACTTTTTACAATAAGTACTTTGTCAACCGGGTTTGGGTAAAATTTACACGATGCATCGGCCGATGGATTGGCGGAAACGATAACAGAATAATACGATGCCTGTGCAGTGCTGAGTTTAATGCGATAGAAAAGTTTTCCCCTCGAAGGCGCTTCATCCAAAAACTCAAACCAGCCGCCGGAAGTGTTTTTTGTAATACCCACCAGGTTAAAATCTATGCCGTTACTGCTTTTTTCTACGGCATAAAAACTTTCTTCGGCCGGCAGGCTATCGCATTTCCAGCGTAACAAAGTTTTGTTTTCCTTTTGTGTAACCGTAAAATTATGAATGGGCAATAAGGCCGTGTCTTGTAAAAACAGGGGCGCTGTAAAAACAATAGCAGGTATTAACTGGGAGTACCCGGTTATACCTGTAATAGCCAGGAAAACAGCAATAGCAATAGACTTCATTATATACAATTGGCTTTAAAATGGGGATAACATGTTAACAAATACCGTACCATCCAGCTATTCAACGCGGTATAAACACCTTTTTTTATAAAAAACATGTTATAGTTTTCAAAAAAGAAATAGTTTTTACAAATACACTTATAAAGCATCGAAAAATGAGTAAGACCAGGCAACTGCCATTTCGTAAAAGAATCGCCATGGTGGCGCACGACAACCGGAAACAGGATCTTATTGAATGGGCCGAGCATAATAAAGTAGTGCTGGCAAAACATGAACTGATAGCTACGGGCACTACCGGAAAATTACTGGAAGCCCAGTTAGACCGGCCGGTGCAGAAAATGCTCAGTGGTCCATTGGGTGGTGATCAGCAAATTGGTTCTATGATTGCCGAGGCCAGAATTGATATCCTGATCTTTTTCTGGGATCCCATGGAGGCGCAACCGCACGATCCCGATGTAAAAGCATTGCAACGGCTGGCCATTGCCTGGAATATACCCATGGCCTGCGACAGGGCTACGGCCGATTTCTTATTTACATCGCCATTGATGTACGACACCTACGAGTGTGCCATACCGGATTATACCGATTACCTGCAGCGAAAAGTATAGTACATGAAAATAGTCATACGCCCCTGGCAAAAAAAAGATGTGCCGCAACTGGCGGCCCTGGCCAATAATATCAATATCTGGAAAAACGTGCGCGACCGGCTTCCGCATCCTTACCTTGAAAAGGATGCGGAAGAATGGATCGGTTTTACTTTATCTGAACAACCGCTTACCAATTTTGCCATTGAAGCCGATGGGGTAGCCGCCGGGGCCATTGGCTTTATATTACAACAGGATGTTTACCGGAAAAATATTGAGATAGGCTATTTTGTTGGCGAGCCTTTCTGGGGCAAAGGCATTGCAACAATCGCGGTAAAACAACTCACCGGTATGCTGCTCGCCAATTATGATGTGGCAAGATTTTATGCAGGGGTTTTTGAAAACAACCCATCTTCCATGCGGGTGCTGGAGAAAAATGGCTTTCACCTGGAAGCTGTTCACAGGAAAAGTATTTTTAAAAACAATGAGCTGCTGGACGAATACCTGTGGGTAAAGCTGACCACCCATTAAAATGAATTAATGATGACTGGCGGCAATTCGTGTTCATTACTGTTTTATCTTTAAGCCCCTTGCCTTCTTCTTTTAGCAAACCAAATAATTTATTTAATTAACATGAGAAAACTAATTTTTTTCAGTGCCGTTTATTTAATTGCCGGCAGGGCAATGGCACAAACAAAACCTATGATGGGTTTTACAGAAGCCTCTTCAAAAATACAGGCAGCAACAGAACAAAAATTTGATGCGGTATTGAGCGCCAAAAATGTAGACCAGTACATGAAAGACATGTCTGCACGACCGCACCATATCGGGTCTCCCGGAGGCAAGGCGGTGGCCGAATATATTCTTAACCATTTTAAGGGCTGGGGCTACGATGCCGAAATTGAAACTTTTATGGTATTGTTTCCCACCCCAAAAGAACGGGTGTTGGAAATGCTGGAACCGGTAAAATACAAAGCTTTACTGTCGGAACCGGCACTTAAAGAAGACCCCACCTCTAACCAGGCTGCCGAGCAATTGCCGGTTTATAATGCCTGGAGTGCCGATGGCGATGTTACCGGCGAACTGGTTTTTGTAAACTATGGCATACCTGCAGATTACGAACAGCTGGAGCGGCTGGGCATAGACGTTAAAGGAAAAATTGTGATTGCCAAATACGGACGTTCCTGGAGGGGTATTAAACCAAAAGTAGCACAGGAACATGGCGCCATTGGTTGTATTATTTATTCAGATCCCAAAGAAGATGGCTATTACCAGGGCGATGTGTATCCCAAAGGAGCTTTTAAAAACGAATATGGTGCGCAGCGTGGTTCAGTAATGGATATGCCTGTATACCCCGGCGATCCGTTAACGCCCAATATTGGCGCCACCAAAGATGCAAAACGGCTGGAGAGAACGGAAGCCACCAATCTTTTAAAAATACCCGTACTGCCCATTAGTTATCATGATGCGCAACCATTGCTGAAATCGCTGGAAGGCCCCGTGGCCCCTGAATCATGGAGGGGAGCATTGCCTTTTACCTATCATATTGGCCCCGGCAAAACAAAAGTGCACTTAAAACTTTCATTTAACTGGGATCTGAAACCGGCCTACGATGTAATTGCAAAACTGAAAGGATCAACCTTTCCGGATGAGTGGGTAATGCGCGGCAATCACCACGATGGTTGGGTAAATGGCGCCGGCGACCCATTGAGTGGTCAGGCTGCTATGATGGAAGAAGCCCGGTCTATTGGTGAACTGGCAAAGACCGGCTGGAGGCCCAAACGCACGCTGGTATATGCCGCCTGGGATGGCGAGGAACCAGGTTTGCTGGGTTCTACAGAATGGGTAGAACAGCATGGACCCGAACTACAGCAAAAACTGGTGCTGTATATAAATTCTGACGGTAACGGACGTGGATTTTTAGGCGCCGAAGGCTCACACGCCCTGGAACCATTTATAAATGAGATAGCAGCCGATGTAACCGACCCGCAAACAGGCATTTCTGTACTGGAAAGAAAAAGAGATCATGACATAATAGAAGCGGGCAGCAATATCAAAACAAAAAAAGATTTGCTGGCTAAAAAAACCATTAGCATTGGTGCATTGGGTTCTGGTTCCGACTTCAGCCCGTTTATTCAGCACATGGGCATCGCTTCTTTTAACCTTGGTTTTGGAGGGGAAGACCCGGGTGGTGAATACCATTCTATTTATGACTCCTATTATGATTATGCCAATTTTAAAGATCCAAAATTTGAATACGGCGTAACGCTGGCGAAAATGGCAGGCAGAACAACTTTGCGCATGGCCGATGCCGATCTGTTGCCATTTGATTTTACCTCTTTGTATAAAACCATTAATGGCTACGCAGGCGAAGTGGTGGCATTGGCCGACCAGATGCGCGAAACAACCGCCGTAGAAAACCAGTTAATAAAAGAAAAGCGATATACTTACGCAGCAGATCCAAAGGAAAAGGAAATGCCGCCAGCAGTAAAGGACGAAGTACCTTTTTTAAATTTTTCCGGTTTACAAAACGCAATGATCGATTTGGAAAAAGCCAGCAAACACCTGGGTGAGGTAATGTCTTCGGGCAAATTGACGGATGCTCAAAAAAGCGCCCTGAATGTAAAATTGTACCGCGCCGAACAGCAATTATTAACGGAAAAAGGCCTGCCCCGCCGCGGCTGGTACCGGCACAGTATTTATGCACCGGGCTTTTATACGGGTTATGGCGTTAAAACATTACCAGGTATCCGCGAAGCACTTGAGCAACGCAATTGGAAAGAAGCACAGGAAAATGCGGATCTGGATGCAAGCGTCATTAAAAATTTTGCCGCCTACCTGGATGGCGTTGCCGTAAGCGGACAGTAATCAGGCAAAATAACTATTCAAAAATTGAATGATTATATCAAAGCACCTGGCTATATCGGCAGAGGGAAAAATTATTCAGTTTCAAATCATACAAACAATCCCGGAAGCTCCGGGATTGTTTTATTATAGAGCGGTATATAGACAGCGCGTCTTATTTGCCCAGCCATTTTTTAAATTCGGTTACCTTTTCCCTGCTTACCAGCGCTTCTTTATCCACTACGGGTTTTACGCCCAATATTAAGCGGTTGCCAAAATAATCATCAATCTTATCAACGCTGTCAATAGAAACATAAAACGATCGGCTGATACGGAAATATTTTTCGGGGTCCAGCATGTCTTCCAGTTCATCCATGGTATAGTCTACCACAAATTTTCTGTTATCCGTTGTTTTAAAAAAGTTAAGCCTGCCATCACTATAGAAATAGGCAATATCGTCTACTTCAATACTCACCAGCTTTTGCGCATGTTTTACAAGAAATCGTTTACGGTATTCTTTGTGCTGTAATTTTTGCTGCAGCTCTTTTACAAGGCTTTCAATATTAATATCCGGTTTGCCGTTGCTGCGCAGTTTGTTAAACTTATTTAATGCGGCCTGCAATTCTTCTTTCTGAACCGGCTTCAGCAGGTAATCCACGCTGTTTACCTTAAACGCTTTTAAGGCATACTCATCATAAGAGGTAGTAAAAATAACCGGGCTTTTTACTTCGGTCAGGTTAAAAATCTCGAAGCTTTGTCCATCTGCCAGTTCAATATCCATAAGTATCAGATCGGGTGCAGGGTTTTGCTGCAACCATTCTACGCTGCTTTTTATACTGTCTGCAGTGCCCACTACCTGTGCGCCGGCATCGGTGCCGGCCAGGGCTTTTTGCAGTTTTTTAACCGCCAGTTCTTCGTCTTCAATGATAAGAATTCTCATGGTGCTGTAGTTTAAGGATTGTTTTTATTTTCAGTAATGTCTTTTCTGTGGCTGCTATTGTTCCAGATTACCGGAAGCACTACGGTGAAATTTTTTTCATCTTCCATTACCTGGAAGCCCTGCTGTTTCAACAACTCATATTTTGCCCTGATGTTTTGCAGTCCTACATTATTACTGGGCGCTTTTACAGTTCTTTTCTGCAGGTTATTGTTAACCACCAGCTTATTGCCTGCGGTAGTAAAAATATCAATCACCAGTGGTTTGTTTTTGGAAAGCACATTGTGCTTCACTACGTTTTCTGTCAGTAGCTGCAGCGTAAGCGATGGCAGCAGATAAGAATCGTAGCGTTTATCTATCTGAATGTTCATTTGTACGGCATCGCCATGCCTGGTTTGCAGCAATTTGTAATAAGACTGTATAAATTTTATTTCATTTTCAACGGTGCTTACCCCTTCTTCATTGTTGCGCAACAGGTAGCGGTACACCTTGCTCAGTTCATTTAAAAAGGCTTCTGCTTTTTCTTTATCAACTGTAATAAGGGCAGAAAGCGTATTAAAACAATTAAACAAAAAATGCGGGTTAACCTGGCTTTTTAATGTGTCGAATTCCTGCGCTGCCGATAATTCACGGATGGTTTCTTTTTCGGCCTTGCTGATCTTATACTGGCCAAGCATATAATCCGCTTCGTACAGTGTTTCAAAAATAAGGTTAACCGACCAACCCAGCAGCAGGCCTTTCAACAGGTGAATTTTTCTAAGGTGATAATTGAGAATATGAAAATGATCGTACAGATAAAAAATAAACAATACAGAGGGCGGCATTAAAAAAACAAGCACCAGCAATTTTAAAAGAATACGTTTTTTTATTGCTGCAAGGCAGGGATACTTTCTTTCCGCCCAGTCATCGTAACAGATATGCAAATACCAGGATAAGGAGCCAATGGCAAAAATGAGCGGAAAAGAAAACAGCCAGATATTGATTTCCTTCCACAGCCTTGATTCATATAAAATCTGGTTGATAATCACCGCAATCAGGGGCATTGAAAACAGGAATGAATACAGTTCCAGCCTGGGTGGTTTAAACAGTTTCATGCCATGGCCTCCTTTTTTTGACTGATTAAGGAAAGGCGGATAACGCGGTACGAATTACTGGCATCCATTACGCTCACCGGCTGGTTTAGCAATTCATATTTCTTTACAAGGTTATCCAGACCGGCTTCAAAATCCATGGCATCCGTGATGGCTTTTGGCTGAATATTATTTTTTATTTCAAGCACATTTGTACCGGACGATTGGATGGTAATTACCAATGGGCTGGATTTGCTGATGATATTCTGCGAAAAGGTGTTTTCAATAATTACCTGCAGGGCCAGCGGCGTCAGTAATTTTGATCTGTCTTCATTGGTAACGTCGACGGATAACTGCAAACCTTCTCCATATCTTGCCTTCAGCAGGTGCATGTAGGAGCCTATAAATTTTAATTCTGTCTCAAGTGTCACCAGCTCTTCTTCATCGTTACGAAGCATGTACCGGTATACCTTGCTCATTTCGTCGAGAAAGCGTTCAGCTTTTTGTTCATCATCCTGTATAAGGCTGGACAACGAATTCAGGCTGTTAAAGAGAAAATGCGGGTTTACCTGGCTTTTCAAACCCTGCAACTGGCTTTGCTTATAGGTTCGGCTTAATTCTTCTGTCTCGATCCTGTTTTTTTCCCATTCCTTGTACCGGGCAATCCCCTCCATCAAAAAAGTAAGGAAAATATTTAAAATGCCCAGGGCAAAATAGCTCCATACAAAACCAGCTTCATTGAACCGGTAGTTAAGCACTTGTATATGTTCATACCCGCTGAACAGGGAATAAAGAAACAGCCCACTGATGATCAGGAAAGCAGTTATCATCAGGGTTAGCCTTTTCAGTATCTCCTCTTCGCCCGGGAAACGCGCCTTCATTGCTACTGCCACCCACCCGCACAAAATAAAATCAAGACAGGATGCGCCTGCGCTTAATAATGTGGCAAACAGGAATATCTTCCAGTGACTGAAATATTTTCCGCCTAAAATAATGACGTTGATGACAATGGCAAATACGGGCATTACCAGCAGCATCACCAGGTTGTCTTTACCATTGTATTGCGGAAGCTTCAGGCTCATTCTGCTTACAAATTACAGCGTTTTACGGATTGGGGGCGGTGGTTGGCTACAAATTGGGCCTGTTTGTGCATGAACTGATAAAAAGGGGCCATGAATTGCTGCCCTGACAAGGCCTATTTGTTGCTAACTGTTTTCACTGGTTTTATAGTATGCAGGTAGTTATAAATGGCTGTTAGCTCTGTATTATTCATCCGTTTAAAAGATTGCCAGGGCATGACGCTGTTGTCGTTTAGTTTCCCCATACGAAAACGGTTGATGAAGGTCTGCTGAGACCATCCAAAAATCCGCCCGGTACTGTCTGGTGTAAGATTGGGCGGAACAAGGCCGTGCTCCATCGGGCCGCCGCCCGCCAGTAACTCACCGGTATATTCACCACTGATGCTTCGTTTGGTGTGGCAGCCGCTGCAATTGCCCACGTTCAGCACCAGGTATTTGCCATAGGCCGCAGTGGTATCTGGTTTTACTGTAGCTGCAATGGTTTCTGATGGCCCCACTGGTTTTATAAGAAAAGCTTTTACAACATTGCCAATAAGGTTAAGTTGGTTAGCGGGCTTTTTGTATGCCAGTGGTTTCTGCGTGCGCAGGTACGATAAAACAGCCGTCAGGTCTTCATCACTCAGATTGTGAAAGGGCATAAAATCATATACGACCGTACCATCAGGATGTACGCCATAACGTAATGCCCTGGTTATTTCTGCGTCCGTAAATCTGCCAATGCCATAGACAGAATCGGCAGTGATATTGGCAGAGTAAATGGTTCCCACAGGTAAATTAAAGGCGATACCACCGCTCAATACCGGGTCCTGGCCCAGGCTTAGCAGGGAGTCTGCATTGGATGGGCTGTGGCAATCTGTACAATGTGCAACACTGATCACGAGGTGCTTTCCCCTTGCAATAACTGCACTGTCGGCAGATGCTTTAATAGCCGGGTAAGGCGCCGAATATTTTATATTTTGCCTGGCTGCCGTAATAGCGCTTACACCGGCTATAAGTATTGCCAGCACCAGGCCGGTCCATTTTACTATTTTTTTTATGATGCGCATGGGATTCGTTTTAGCAGATAACAGATTTTTTTATTTCAATGCTGAAGCCGATCAGCAGCCTTTTTAAATTTCGTGCACGTTGCCTGAGAGGTACTTTTTTCATGGTTGATATGGTTTAATGATTTTGATAATAGAGGATGCAAACCTAAGTAGCAGCAATAGCAAAGGAAACGATTACAATAATGAATTGGGGATAATGGCGTATGAAGCGTATATATGTGACCGGTGGGAGCAAAAAGTTAATCTAATGCCAATTTGGAAATGCCGCCATGCAGATTGCAGATAATATGCAGATTTTTATAATGAAATCAATTGTTCGCGGATGGTTAATTTTTACTCCTTTAAAAAAACATTTTACTGCGGTGTTTTTCTTGCTGGTGTATCGGTATCGGGCCAGGCACAACACTACTTATTTGGCAGGATATTTAAAAACGGCCGCCAGGAAATTTTGCCGGGTGTAACCATACACAACTTCAGTAAAAAGAAATATAACAAATCCGACGCCGGGGGCAATTACCGCATTGTTGCAAGCGATGGCGATACGGTTATTTTCTCTTCCGCAGGCTATAAGACAGATACTTTTTTCCTGAGCAGCATGCCACCTGCCAATGGATATGATATGGTTCTTACACCCAATATAGTAACCCTGGCAACCGTGGAGATAGATGAATTGAGCAAGTATGAAGCTGATTCTGCAGAAAGACGTAAGAACTATGCATTTTTGCTCGACAGAAAACACCCGGTAAAACTGATGAATGAAAAAAGAACGGGAGATGCGCCGGGACTGAATTTCAGCCCTGTAGGGTTTTTTTCAAAAAAAGAAAAACAGAAAAGAAAATTAATCAAACAGGTGATGGCGGAGGATGAAGAAGAATATATTGATGCCCGTTTTCCCCGGGGCCGTGTAGCGGTTCTGACAAAGCTTACAGGCGATTCACTGCATCAGTTTATGCTTCGTTACAGGCCGTCTTATAAGTTTTGCCGTTCTGCAGATAACCAGGCAATGCTGCTCTATATAAATGACCGGTTAATTGTATTCAGGCAGGGAAAAAAGAGTAAAAAATGAACAGCTATTCATTGATTCTTTTCTTTGAAAGGTATACCGCCTTGTTTAAGTAATCAATGATGATAAAATTAAAATCGCCAAAAAAACGCAGGCCGATTAGTTTTTCCCGCACTTTTTCATTGGTGGTGACGGGGGTATTAAAATATAGCCGGCCTATTTGTATGCTGTCTGCTACTACGCTGTTTTTAATAATGGCCGTGCTGCCGGGTGTAGAAAACCGCATTGAATCTGTATAGATTTTTTTATTCACAAAAATTGGTCTTGCCATTTCAGCAGGTATTATAATCCAGCCATTGTAACCCAAATCAAGTTCCAGTTTTTCAGTAACGGAATTACGGAAGCTCACCATAATTTCAATACCATTATCTGTAAAATTGGCCGGCAATAAATCGGTTTCGTCCAGGCCTTCAATGGAGTCTGCTGATGATGCAAAATGCAATTGCTGGTTTTTAAAATCAATCTTCCAAACGCCCCTGCTCATAATATTTTCACCAATTACCCCATCGGCCTTACCGGCACTGGATGGATTGGAAATATTATAGAACGAAACATTTTTGAAGCTTACACTGCCCAACTGAACATTGTCACAAACATATACATCGCCTGATATTTCTTTTCCATCTGCTGTAGTGGTGCTGTATAGAAAATCTTTGGATTTTGTAATGGATGGATTGTAATTGATGACGTGTTCATTGGTCCAGGTGGGCGAATGATTATCCAGGTACAATTCATAGGAAGCCCGGTCTGTGCCCCAATACGTATCAATTAAAATGCCTTTGGCAAATAACCGGAAGGGGATCTGCATATTAAAATGTTTGGGATATACATCCACCAGCGGTGCCTTTGTATGCATGCAGGCCAGCTGGCTGCAGTTCATGCATACAAATAATATGACAAATAACCTGTTCAATAAAATAATTGAATGCTGAATGTATAAACAAAATCTGTTAAAATTTTCTCATTATGTCGCGCGCACCCGATACATAGTGGCCGCCAAATAAGACAGCATGTACCAGCAGCGGGTATAGCTGTGTTAAGGGAAGACGTTTCTGCCAGCCATTTTCCAGCGGGCAGGCATCATGATAAGCGTCATAAAACTGCTCACTAAAACCGCCGAATAATTTTGTCATACCCAGGTCCATTTCGCGATGGCCGCAATAAACAGCCGGGTCAAAAATAACGGCCATCCCATCTGTGTTTATGAGATAATTGCCGCTCCACAAATCTCCGTGCAATAATGCCGGTGGTTCTTCGGGAAATAACGCGGTGCTGTGCTTACAAAATGCTGCGGCATTGTCAGCATCCTGTTTGGAAAAAATTTGTTTATCAAATAATGTTTTCACCAGGGGCATAATACGGTTGTGTGTGTAGCATTCAAACCAGTTATTGTATTGCTTATTTACCTGTTGCAGGCTGCCGATATAGTTGTCTGAATGCCATCCAAAACCAGGCTGTGGTGTTTGGTGCATATCGGCCAATGCGGTTCCAAACTGGCGCATGGTATTTTTGTTAACGGTGCCTTTTTCTATCCACTGCAGTAACAACCATTGTCTGTCGTGTACTACACCATGCTTAATCACTTCAGGCACCACCAGCGAACAAATGTTGCGTAAGGCCTCCAGACCATCTGCTTCCTGCTGAAACATAGCAGGAAACGAGTGGCTGCTATTTAGTTTTAAAAAATATTTTTCCTGCGTGGTATACAGGCAATATGTTTTATTGATATCGCCGCCATGAACTTCCTGGTACCGCGTAAAATGCAGTCCGCAATTGTTGGCAATGGCCTGCAGAATTGTTTGCATTAATGAAAAAAGCGCTTGATAATATTTATAATAAGTGTAAGGAAT